>Ga0180437_10009775_pt1 | contig 11812 bp, 9 predicted proteins | sample SS_ome_4_FD_132410 | JGI IMG/M metagenome (GOLD analysis project Ga0180437, IMG submission 132410) | Hypersaline lake sediment archaeal communities from the Salton Sea, California, USA - SS_3_D_1 metaG | ecosystem: Environmental > Aquatic > Non-marine Saline and Alkaline > Hypersaline > Sediment... | reverse complement strand
GCAGAGAAGAGAAGGGCTTGCACCTGGAGGAGGATGGTGCTAAGCTGAATCAAGTGGTTGGGTCGGGCAGAGTAGTAACATCCGAGAGCCCCACTTTTGTCTCAAATGTTTGACGACGTACAGCTAACCCAACTCTCAACGGAGGCAAGCATGAGAAGGCTCACCGCAATCAGTATGTGGTAAAATAGTGATTTTGCAGTCCTTACTTCTCTCTTTGTCCGGGCACCAGAACTTCTATGCACCTCTCAACCTCTAATCTTCCTCCCAGAGTAACTGTAAACACCGGTAAGACCTCTGCGAGGCCTGTGCCGTACACGGACTCGAACCATCCACAGGGGGAAGAAAGGCAGCGCCTATATGTCGGCACTGAGCGTGTCGACCTACCTGACAGCCCTAAGACGATTCTTCGATTGGCGCAATTTGGACGCAGCCAAGAGGCCAAGGGCACAAGACGCGTGCGAGGCTCCCGTAAGGACCCACTCAAGGTTGACCAAGCGAGGAAACTGTTGGAGCGTCTCAGAGTGGATAAGAGCTTGGAGGGCGTCCGGGACCACACGCTTATCAATCTCTTGCCAAGAACTGGTTTTCGAAGGACTGAAGTTGTCAGGGCCAGTGTAGGAGATATCAGACAGGAGTCAGAGGAAGCCGCGCTCTGGATACAGGAAAAGGAACAAAACGCCAAGGATGGATTTCTGATACTTACGCACGAAATGCTTGGACCGATTCATGATTACCTCAGGGCGAGAGGTGGAGCCAGAGAAAAAGAGCCGCTGTTCACAAGTCTGAGCGATAGGAACAGGAACGATAGGCTGACAGCTCACAGCCTCAGGCACAGCGCAGGCACGTTCGCATTGAAGGCAAAGGCTTAGATTCAGGAAGCTCAGACGCTAGCACGACATGCTTCAATGGATGCAACGCTTGTCTACGCCCATGACATCGACAGGATAACTCAGGCACCAGAACGGGAGATTGAGGCTATGTGGCTTACACGCACTGAGGCAAGCAGAAGGGAGGACCGAAGCCCTCCCTTCTTGCAGAGTTGTCTGCTTCTCTTATCGCAACAACACGATCTTCATAACGTCTGTGACGTCACCTGCCTGGAGGCGGCAGAAATAAATGCCTGCTGGGAGACCTTCTGAGCGCCAGCGGATCGAGTGGAAGCCCGGTGTTTTGGTCTCGTTGACGAGATCTCCGACCATCCTTCCGTTTGCGTCAAATACGCTGACATGGGTTTTGGCGACTATAGGGACTTGATACTCCACAACAGTCCAGTTGTGAAGAGGATTCGGTCGGCACGCAGAGATCGCAAACACTCTTGGCAGCGGAACCGTTCTCATTTCTCCCGTCATTGGTCCGCCCCGCATTCCTCGGTCTCTCATGTTTGGCTCGTCGTCAATGGACTTCGATATGAAGCCAATGTATAACTTCTCGTCCCACTCTCCAGTCTCAAGCCATATTGCATACAAGTAGGCATTGAGCATCGAGGGATTGTGCCAATAGGCCAAGGCGACAGCCGAGGAGGTTCCGGCAGTCTCAAGCAGCTTTTCCGGTGAAGACCAATCCGCTCCGCTTCGACGGCTATAATAGATGTCGGAGTCGGACCAGGCCACATAGGGAATCGCATCCCCGCTTAGTACTACCGGATAGGTGTCATCGCTTATTGAAGCAACCGTCTCGTGGGAGGACCAAGAGAACCCATCATGTTGTCGAAAGAGCACCACATCACCGCTCACATCCGACCAAACCGCGAAAACCAATCCTGAATTCGTCGCCGCCATGCTGGGGTTACGTGAGCTGTGACCCGCTATTGAGATCTGCTCGGCCGTTGCCCACCCTTGCCCATCAAACACGGAGTGATAGATCTGCCTGTGTGGAAAACTCCCCGCTTCCCACACCACGTGTGGAGTCGGTCCGATGTTTGCGATTGATGCATACCTGCAGGGGCGTCCCTGCGGGCCGTGGCTGGTATACACGACCCGGTGCACAGGGTCTACTACGCAGTCAGGAAACGTAGCATACCTTATCTGGTAGTAGAATTCAATGGGCACACAGTCGTCAAGCTCAATGGTCTCCCAGACTAGGTGTACGTATTCTAGGGGATCAATGGATATAGAAGGTCTACTTGCACCCGCCCCACCGCAACAAGGATCCCACACGATTGCAGGCTGCTGCCACGTCTGGTCTTCTTTGGTGTAGGCATAGTAGATCTTGTTGCCGTCGTCCCAAGCTACGCATCTCCTCCCATTTGGGCTCACTGCAATCGTTGGATGAGCGCAGCTAAAGAGACCTGCGCTAACAAGTTGCTCATCACTCCATGTGGCACCACCGTCTAAGGACTCTCTGTACCATATCAGACCTTCGCGACCGTAGGTCAAGTACAGGATGCCATCCCTACAGGCCAGTTTACTGCCGTTCCCAAAGGATGGGTTACCCACGATGCTAGAGGTAAAGCCCGCATCCATGTTTGAGAAGTCAGAGTAGTGCGGAAAACTGTCGAATGCTCTAACCTCATAGAAATACCATTTGTATGCGTCTACGTTTGCGTCTGAGTAGAATGGTTCGTAGACGGAGGTATAAGCCCCCAGAGCGTCTGGCTCGGTTCCCCTCCATAGCTCGAAACCGACCGTGAAGCCGGAGTTGTCGACCCACTCCAGGTCAACATCAAAGTGACTAGTGGCGAGCACACTTAGATCCGTCGGCGCATAAAGCCAAGGTGTTGTTACAGAAACCTCGTTGGAGTACCCGGAGTGGTAGTCTTGGGCGTATGCTCTTATCCTGAAATGATGGGTGGTCCCTCGTTGGAGGCCGGAGGCCGTGTAGCTCGTGGCATTCTGCTCGGCTGCGTTCATCAGTTCCGTCCAGTCCGGGTATTCTCCACCCAGTACTTCGACCTTGAACCCCATTTCGTTGGGTGAATTATCCACCCATGTCAAAAGAACCTCGTCCTCAGCAATATCCTCAGCCTGCAGATTCGTCGGGGCATGCAAGGGCCTGCGCCCCATTATGGTATACTGAAACTCCACGCCACTTGGAGTAGCAGGCCACCAGTATGTGTCACCATAGAGTTGACCAGCTTGGTTTATTCTCCGTACTTCGTCTACATATGTTCTGAGGGTAACGTGTGTCCCCGTCATGGAGCCTGGTACGGCCTCGCACCAACCCTCTTCATATTCAACCCGCGCCTCTTGAAAGAAGGGAAATTTACTATATGGCCAATACTCGCCCTTGTTCCAGCCGACAGTCTCCTTCCTGCCCCAAGCGAGGGCCATTTCGAAATCTGTGTGCGGCAACGACACCGTCTTTCTAACCTCGTGACACTTAACCGCCCAGCCTATCTGCCCGCGTTCACGACCCCTTCTTGGGAAGTAAGTCCGGTACCAGTCTGTACAGGAATAGTCAGAACCGCCTGAAGCCGATTCGTCAAAGTGCTGATATGGTAGCTGCGTCACGGTGAGAGCGCTGTCAGCATTCACACGACCCCACCCGGTCTCTTGGTCCCAACCACTGGGGAGTTTGTCTTCCGCAGTGTACTTCACCACCGAGGACAGATAATTGGCCCCCTGGAGCCCACTCGCGCCCTTCACTAAGGCCGCTGTGCCTACCACAAACGGCGTGGCAAAAGATGTCCCTCCGATGTACACATAGGAGTCACCTGGGTATGTGGAATATATGTCTCGTTCATCGCAGTAGGGAAATAGGTTATGCCCGCCCGGGGCGACGACATCTATGTGATTCCCATAATTCGAGAAGTAGGAACGCTCACCCACGTTGTTGCTTGCTCCTACTGCCACGGTTATCCAATATGCCGCCGGCCAGCCCTTAGAATCATCACCCTTATTTCCAATAGCCGCTACCGAGAGCTTATCCAGGAGGTAAGCAGTCGAGAGAGCAAACCTGGTCACAAGACAGGGCTCAGTGGAGCTCCAGCTAAGGTTGAGGACATCTGCACCCTCCTTCATGACCTGGATTATGTCGTCGTAAACCTCCCACATATTAGATGTGCTTGTTTGTTTGGCCTTAATACCGGCACACCAATCAACGCCAGCGATGCCGATCGAGTTATCTGTTAGTGCGCCGGCAACTCCCGCGATTAGCGTTCCATGTCCCTCCAAACCGCCGCCACCATATCCATCGCTGGTTGAGACTCTTCCTATTAAGTCCTCGTGGTATTTGTCTACTCCGTTGTCGATGATGCCAATTCCAACTTGTCCGCTTCCGTGATGTGTTCCCCACGCCTTTAGTGCGTCTATGTCCTCCCCCGGAGTGCCGCCCATCTGTCCTTGATTATGAAGGCCCCACTGTTTGTCGAAGTCTGGGTCATTGACTTGGGTATCGTATTCGATGAGCCTGTGCGGCTCAGCCAGGCGAACCTCCCAGGTCGTATATAGGTGGACAAGGGAATCCCTATTTTCTGACTGGGCCAGTCTTATCGTGAAACAATCCAGCAGATTTATCGTCACAATCGTTGTGCTGTCATCAGTGTACATCAGTGTGTCTGCAGGATCGAAGTCCGGGAAAGGCTGGAAGATGTGTTCTACATCATACCTATTGAGAACGCTGCAGACGTCCGCGGAGTTAATCGTCACCTCGCCTAGAGTTGCGGTCGTCTGTCCTGGAGGCATTTCTATAATACCCTCGATGAACCAAACCAACACTTCTCGCTGCACTTCGTCTTCGCAACGCAGGCTACACACAGTCGTAATCAAAAGCGTAGCCATCAGAGCAGTCTGAACGAGTGCCCTGAGTACTGCCAGCCCTGGTGAATGAGGGTATCCTTGCATCGGTTCACCTCCTTGGTCTGGAGTTAATAGTCCAATGGACGTGAATCATCCCCGTCCGCGCCAATTCTCCAAAGCCTTCCGTCCCTACCATCTGTGTATACAATCCAGAGCCCATCAGGTGACCAATCTGGGTCTATGCCACCACGGGAGGTGAGCTGCGTCGGATTGCTGCCGTCAGCGTGCACTACCCAGACCTGCGGTGCCTCACCGCCTCGTTGTGCATGGAACGCAACCTTGGCATCGTCCGGAGAAACGCTGATCCCCATCAGGGTTCCTCCTATTGCACCGATTGATTCAGCAGTAAGTATCACCTGGATAGGGGCTCCAGCTGAGTCTGCACGCCACAAGCCAGCGTTCCAAGTTCCGTTCAAGCTATCGTAGACCCACATCGCCAACACAATCTCGGTACCGCTTGAAAACCAGTCGATATCCTGAGCATTCGGTGCAATCCTGTGTGCGTTCACCCCACCGGAGTCCACGACCCACGCTCCGGCTTGGGCTCCAAGAGCCACAACATACGCCAGCTTCTCACTGTCTGGCGCCCACTTAGGCAGGGACTTCCCATGGCCGTCCGGCTGTGTCACCTGTGCCGTGCTGTCGGCCCCTAAGTCCAGAACCCATATCTCGCCGCCTTTATCGAATGCCAGATTCGGGCCGTCGGATGACCAGTCAATATCATTCACGAGGCCCTTGGTAGCCAGTCTCGTGGACTGGGCGACAAGAGAGGCTACATATACCCCTGAGGTATCTCCTTCTTCTCCTGTAGCTGCATGTGCGTAGGCCACAGAATCTCCATCCGGTGATACGGATGCCCCGATATCACGGAAGAACCATTGTGAACCACCTCCGTTGGGTGCAACCACTCCTCTATCACAACCGCAGAGCAGTCCTACGAAGGCTGCGGCTAAGACCATCAGGAACAGACATCCGGTTCTCATGCTGCACCTCGTATTCTATCCAAGTGTGGCACCACATGGCGCACTATCAATAGTGGAGGCAGTTCGCCCAGTCAAGCGCTTTTCTGTAGTGGTTTCCCGACATTGTCTTGCGCCTTCAGTATCATATTAGCGACGTACCGAGTTCCAGTCAAGCAGAATCTCCAGAACCGGAAGGAGCTCAGCGGACCTCGCGAGCCCTGACGAATCTGTGAAATGCTACACTATATATAGTAGATGGGCATATTCCAGACCACAATATGCAGTAATTGAGGGCTGCCTGAGGAAGACGCATCAAGAGAAGGGAATGCTAGCCTTATCGGACCCCGCGAAGAGTTAAGTTCAGCGCAGCTCATATCTGCATGGGTATGTACCTATGCCATCTACGAACCCCTCTGAATAGGCCATTCGGCCAACACAAGCATAAGTGATGTCATGAAAAGGCTAACCCCCTCAGCGCTCCTGATATAAGGGAGCAAGGCACAGAAAGGAGGCAGCCATGTTGTGTGTTAGTCTGGACCAATACAAGAAGCATTCGTATTGTACCGCAAAGGGCAAGATAGTGAAGTGGCTTTTCAGGTGAAGGTTCCGTCGACCCTGGAGGGGATAGAAGCCTTCCTGGAGAGCTTGCCGAAGGATGAGCTCGTTGCTGCATTGGAGGCAGGACCTTCATGGCATTGGCTGTACGGTCTTACGGAGAAGAAGGTCTCCAGGGTAGATCTGGTGAACCCCAAGGCCTGTAAAGCTGTCGCTTCAGCCAAACCCAAGAATGACAAGATGGATTCATTGACTCTTGCCACTCTGCTCAAGGCAGACATACCGCCGACCTGTTATGTTCCTTCTCATGAGGAACGGTGCATAAGAGAGATTGTACAAGGCCGGGCGTTTCTGGTGAGGATGAGAGTGAGAGTGAAGAACCGGATCCACTCCATACTGGCAACGCAGGAAGCAGTTCATGGATATGTTGACCTCTTCGGCAAGGGTGGAAGAGACTTCCTTGGGTGTTGAAGGTCAGCAAAGGTGAGACAATCGGGATGTTACTCCTGACAGGTTGAGGGTCTGAGAGCACCTATGCGGCTCGGCGTGAACAAGGCACGCTGGAATGGTGAAGTGCGTATTCCGCTCATGCCGACCACCATCGGAGCGGAGCGACGCTGGCATTGAAATCATAGCGCTACAGGACCATGAATACAGTCTCTCGCAGTCCCTATGGCAATAGAGGCCGCCGGCTGGGCGGACGATACCCACTCTCTTCCAAAATCTCTGCTCGCACCTCAGTTGACCGGATATGTAATCCGATGCTCCTCTGTGCTAAGGCATTGCATAACATACACTTCACAAAGGGGAATCTTGCGGTGTGCCAGGTTTGTGCCCTTTTCGAACGAGCGATTGAGCTCCGGAACCCCCCTGCGATTGACCAAGCAAGTTACTTCTTCCACGATCCTGCTTTCGAATCCCAAGATCTCTCGAATCTCTCCTTACGGCTCACTGATTGCACTACCGGGGTGAGGAATATGGTGATCCTTTTCATAACCTGCTCAAACTTCAGGTCCGGGTCTTGGAGTCTCGCTTTGCGCAGAAACGCAATCCACTGTTGCTGTCTCCCTGCGTTCTGATGAAACTCTCCTCGGAAGATCAAGGGGTCCTCGGGCATAGGTGTCGCTCTTCTCCGAAATGTCGACTCGATCGCATCCCTGAGTATGGCGCCCCGGAAATCATGGCCAACGGATAGAGTGTACACATCATAGAAGTCTTTCATGCGGCTGTTAGCCATTGCTAGTCGGATCATGGCCTCGAATTTCTCGGCAATAATGCTTTCAAGCGAATAGACCTTGATTCGTGGCGGTTCTTCTTCCAGCAATGTTGGGAACACCATCGTCCGTGCTTCCGGCACGATCACGTCCCCGAAGCCAATGTCGATCTGAAGCTTCTTTCTGGCTTGCTCGAGACTCGCATCGATCTTGAGCCGTATTCCTTCGTAATCTGTATCCTCCTTTATACGCTCTGTGGTTATGGTAGATGGATAGAACTTCACTCCATCATCGCATGATACGTCGGCGATGGCACCGAAAGCACGTTCGAGCTCGAAGGGGTCATTCCCGATACGTTCTGCAAGAAGATCGATGTCCTTGGTCGCGCGGGATCTCGGTATCTTCAGGCCGACCAACAGGAGACCTCCCTTCAACACAAACTGGTCAGAGAACTCCGATGTGGCCAAGCGGTAGAGAAGTCTTTCCTGGAAGTATCGCAGAAGCAAAGCGTCAAAATCGATAGCCTCAGCCTTTGCAAGGTTCCCAAGTCTTGCTCTCACCGAAGCCGCCTTATTCTTGACTTCTTTCTTCATCCTTTTCCCAAGCTATCTCTAAACCATAGCATCGAGCCAGGTCTTCAGCAGTGGTTTCACCCGACAGATATCGGCATATTCAAGTAGCTTCTCCAGATTGCGATTCCTTCGTTTGAGATACTCCGCCAGTCCCTCCTTCGCTATGTCCAGCCCCAGCTTGCCTCGATACCGGAAGCAATCGCATATGGTCTTTTCTGGATAGTAGATGCGCACTCTGCTCTCGCCGATCTTCACCTGATTAACACCTGCCTCAAATTGCTCCTTCGAAAAACGATAGAATTCGACAGGGGGATGCTCGATTCTCGGCTCCCTTGAACCCCGGCGAATCGCCATTGCGATGATTGACGGATTGTGAGTCGTCAGATCATAATAGGATAGCGCCGAAAGCAGACATATGACTCCCTCGGGGGCGGCATGGGCGAGATCAACAAAGCCCTGATTAGAGACAAGAGGGATGTCGGCGGGCCGGTAAAGACCTTTCCTCAGACGTATTATCTGGCCCTCATCCCTCATTCTCTTGATGTCACGCTGATGAATGCCTGCAGCGAGAAGCTCTCTCGTTTCGGCAAAGCCCTTGAGCTTGCCAAATAGCCGGCGTATGTTCGTGTCTTCTCTGTTCATGAAAAACCCCTCTGGTCAAATGTGTATACACATTCTAATAAGTGTAGACGGTTTTGTCCAGCGGTTTCACAGGACAAAATCGCAGGATGCGGATATCGGAGCATGCCGTCCACCTGATCGGGGCTAGTAACGACGCTGGGTCACCCTAAAAGGGCCGTGTTATCCTTCCCTCAGGGGCGCAAGCGCCAGGGAAGGGAGAAGAGGATGGCTCGGAAGAGGTTGTCCATACGGAAAACTAGCGAGATCCTGAGGAGTTGGGGCTCGGGGAGGGGAACGTGCTGTGCTCGTTTACGATGCCGGACGGCACAGTGCGGAAGGGTCCAGAAGTGGCACAGATCTGGCACACCTGGGATATAAGACCGCCTAACTGATTGAGCCAGAATGTATTGTTTGGGCAGACATTCGGAGTGAGTATCCGATGCTCCCAGAAAGATAGGAGATATGCTGAAGTGCATGGACGTATCGATGACCTGTCCGGCCTTCTGATCTAGCTCAGCACCAGCGGCCTCGAGGTTCAGATCCCGGTATCCCATCCTCCACCTCTCCGGCCCAGCTCCTCCCCCCGGCATTATTGGCACCTTGAGCTTCTTCCATCGAGCTTGAATCCAATCCACATACGCACGCAGACACCCGTAGAAGCAACATCCGGATGGCTACTTCCGCTCATATTCAACGGCCTTCCATCTCGTAGAAGTTCTTGGTTAGTACCTATCCCCATCCACGAGTGCCTGTCGGGACTGTTCGAATTTCTGGCGACCTCGAGCCGTTCTGAAGTCGAACTGAGCTCCTTTCCCCATGCGATCCAGCTGGGCTTTGGTTGTGGCCAGAAAATCATCATCAAGAGAACGCCCTGCAAGGTCACCATCCTTCAGCTGCTCCACAGGCATTATTGTCCTGGTTATTTCTGCGGACTGGTCGTTCCTGTCAGCGGTGACGATCCAATGTACTTCGGTGCCTGGTCTTCCTCCTACGACGAAGCTGTTCCCCCTCACGTTCTCGGCGATGAACACCTCATGCGTCCCTACACCGGTCAACTGGATCATAGGCTTTCTATTGAGAGCTTCGAAGTAGTCGGGGAGCTGGACGACAGCTCGTCCGTCTGAACCGACACGCGCAATACCCCTGTAGACAAGTACCATCTCGGGTGACTCGACGAAATAGTGGTTGAGGATCTTCCGCATTGGTTCGATAGGGTGATCTATGCTGAACGCCCCGGCGGCCTTGGATATGGTTCCCACTCGAGTCTGACCTGATGCCGTTGCCGCCTGCCCGTTGAACGCTGTGGAGTTGTCATAGGAACCCGAGACATAGGAGCGGTCCCCGACTGTGAAGGAATAAGGCGCCATAGATGAGTCTGCGAATCCACCCGCCACGGTCGAGTAGTTGCTGCCAGCATTGTTACTTGTGCCCCCACCTACCGTAGCGTAAGCGCTCGCGAGGTTGTTCAGACCACCACCTATGGTCGCATGTAGTTCTACGGCCCGGTTGTCCTTCCCACCACCAACGAAACAGAATTTCGAGGTCGCTGAGTTGTCCCGGCCTCCAACCACCACGACCCCTGTGTCTCCAGGTGCACCCCCAGCGACATTGCTGTACCCACCAAGGATGCTTCCATAGACGCAGTAAACCGTATCACTATACCCGCCGCCGACGGTCCCGAAGTTTGCATCCGCAGCATTTCTGCCTCCGCCAGCTACCGTAGTCTGGGTGGCACTTGCAGCGTTGGCGAATCCTCCGCAAACATTGGCGTAAGTGGCGCTGGCGGTATTATACCCGCCTCCTCCCACAATCGCACCGTTGCCACTGGCGGTGTTGTGCAATCCCCCACTCACTAGTGCATCCATTCCACTGGCCGTGTTGATGCTCCCCCTCCCACCGTGGCATAGATCTCGCTGGCGACATTTTGCTCACCTCCACTCACTGTCGCATAGTCGCCTCTTGCCGCGTTCGTCAAACCTCCGCTCACTACGCAGTGGGTCTTGTCCCAGTTGAAAGTACCGGTCGTGCATGAAGTACCCAAATTCACGTGTGTACTATCATTTGCTCCATGAAGGACACTGGAACCGCGCATCGCCAGCCCGTAATCTCCGCTCGGTTGAAGCACGTTGCCAGATATCACCCAGTCACTATCAGCCCCGGTGGCAGCCGCGAAGGCATAGTCTGCCGTATCTGAATAGGGCGCCTTGAAAGTCGCCTCCGCATCAGCTCTTGATATGGTCCCATCAAGAATCATATCCGTGCCGACCGCATCAACCTGGCCTTCATTGACGTATTGTGCATCACCATAGAAAACCGGAAACAGATCACTCGCTCCGGGCGTGGCGCTGGCATTGAAGCCGTCCACCATGTCTGCATCCACGGCAAAGTCGGCGCTGTCCGTTCTGACTGCCCTGTACGCATATCCCACACTGGTTATCTCCGTCCTCGGAGACAGGATCTGCCTCTCCACCTCCAACTGCAGCCATCTGGGCGCCCCTGTCTGAAAGACGTTCGGGGATATCGGGACAGTGGAGCCAAGGACTGTATTGAACAGACCATCTTCCACAACCACGCTTTGGCTTTCGCTCCATAACTCTGTTCCGACCGATGAACTAGTATAGATCTTGAATATCATTCTCAGTGTGTCGTTCACCGGGCTGCCAGAATCGTCTGCAAGATATCCCTGGTAGTTGACGTGCCATGGGATAACTAGAACCTTCGGTGGCAGACCGAAACGAGTTTGAGATATCTGGACGTCCACATCACCGAGTACCGTTTGACTTGAGCCCTTCGCATGCTGCCCTGTGGCGACCGCGCATAGCGCAAGGACAGCCACACTACAGACTGCAAGCTTGATCCTGGCCATTGTCCCCCCTCTATTGCTTTCCCGGCCTTTATGTATCTGGGAAAGAGCACCTGTACAGCGATTGATGGATCCTCAGCCTCGATATCGAGATGGAAACCTTTACTCCTAAAGCCGTTTGAGGGCTTGGCGACAGCGCCTGACTCCCCTCAGCGTTCTCAGCGTAACTAGTTCACGCTGAAAAACGACCTTTTGAGAGTTCGGATGTATTCCCTGTAGCCTGCGTCCTATGGGGGATACATGTGATCCCCCGTCTCTTTCCTGTCGGATCTCAATCTACCGATTCGCG
>Ga0180437_10009773_pt1 | contig 11814 bp, 6 predicted proteins | sample SS_ome_4_FD_132410 | JGI IMG/M metagenome (GOLD analysis project Ga0180437, IMG submission 132410) | Hypersaline lake sediment archaeal communities from the Salton Sea, California, USA - SS_3_D_1 metaG | ecosystem: Environmental > Aquatic > Non-marine Saline and Alkaline > Hypersaline > Sediment... | reverse complement strand
CGAGGCGAAACTCGCCGCGAGAAAAACGCACGGCTTTCGGACGTTGGAGGCGTTGGAAGCTGATCTCTATCATGCGCTTCGGCGCCTCGCCGGGCCGACGCTCGCCCACAGATTCTCTTGAGGGGCCAAAAAAAGGCCCGGTGGCGCCATTCGGACCCTCCTGTCCGCTGCATGAACAACGCCATCGGGCTACACGCACATCTCCGCCGCGTCCAACCGTCACTGCGTCCGCCGCACTCGGGGGCAAGGTGTATCGCCATGGCCCTCGGTCCGGACAGGACCTCGGGCGCGCATTAACAACTGAATGAGATCGAATCGCTGGGCGCAGGCAGCGAAGACGTGTCAGAACAGCTTTCGAACATATCGAGCCACTACGATGTGATCAGTGCCCGCCCGGGTTCTGCCCCAATTATAGTGGATTTTCGCCCGTCGCGCGCGACGAAATCACTCCTTCGCGCAACTCCCTCCGCCCGGCGATCTAGCGGTTGTTCGAGAAGCGCCGAATCGACGGGACGCTTGGTCCGGCGCGACTCGGCGGATTGGGCGCGCCCGGGACGGGCCTTGAAACCGGGCCGCCCGGCCGTATCATGCTGGCTTCGCTTTTGCCAGAGAAGCAGTCCGGGAGCACAAGATCGACCATGGCGAGCTATCGACTCAACATCGCGAGGATCCGCGGCTGTCCGCCGCCGGAGGAGCTGGCCGAGGCCCTCGAGGCGTACTCTCTGCCGGAGGAGGACGAGTTCGGCGTTCTGAACCACTCGGCGACGCCGCAGGCAGCCTTCGGGACAGTGGTCCGCAAGGTCCAGCAGGCGGTCCAGCGGCTGGACGTCAAGGCGCGGGAAGTGACCGCCGAGGCGGTCGAGAAGGTGCAGGTCTATCCGTTCGGAGCGTTTCCGGGCTCCGAGCGGCTGGAGATCTACGCGGGGGCCCTGTCGGGCATCGAGCAGATGGGCGTCTTCTTCGGAAGCTGCCTTGCGCTGCCGACGGTGGTCGACGCGATCGAGATCGACATCGCCTCGGCGCTGGACAAGCTGGCCGAGCGGACCGAGCGGTTCCAGTTGCGGTCGGTCCGGATCAACGACTACGCGCACAACTCGTACATGTCCGGCCCGTACGCGCCGAAGTTCCTCGACAGCCAGCACGGGCGGGACTTCCTGGAGGAGTTCGCGGAATTCGTCACGGCCGCTTCCGTGCGGTTTGCCGTCCCCGGCGGGCGGGCCAATGTCAAGCTCGGCGGGGCGGCCTGCTTCGGCTTCTCGTGCAACGAGGACGACCGTCCGGCCGTGCAGGCGATTCTGCGGAAACTGATCTGACGGGCGGGCGGATGCTGTCCCGGCCGTCATCTCACGAAAGAAGGAGTCATGTGATGAAACGTACATGCTGGATTGTGGCGGCGCTCGTGTTCGTCTCTGGGGGGTCGACGGGCCGGGCGGCTGATTCGAGCGGCGCGGCTGGGGCGGCGGGGAAGAAGCCCCGCCCGCCGCGGCGGAAGCGGAGACCGAGCCCCGCGTTGGCGCCGATCAAGGACGTGGCGGGCCTGCCGCGCGTGCTGCTGATCGGGGATTCGATCTCGATCGGCTACACGCTGCCGACGCGGAAGCTGCTGGCCGGAAAGGTCAACGTCCACCGCATCCCCACCAACGGCGGTCACACGGCCAAGGGGCTGGCCGGCCTCGACGGTTGGTTGGGCAAGGGCAAGTGGGACGTGATCCACTTCAACTGGGGCCTGCACGACCTGAAGCACCTGAAGGACGGCAAGCTGGACCTCGCCGGCGAGCGGCTGGCCGCGCCGCAGCAGTACGAGAAGAACCTCCGCGAGTTGGTCCGTCGGCTGAAGAAGACGAAGGCGAAGCTCATTTGGTGCAGCACCACGCCGGTCCCCGAAGGCGCCGGCGGGCGGAGAAAGGGTGACGAGGTCGCCTACAACCGCCTCGCCGCAAAGGTGATGAAGGAGCAGAAGGTCGCCGTCGACGACCTGTACGCCTTCGCCCTGCCGCGGCTGAAGAAGATCCAACGCCCGAGGAACGTTCACTTCACGCCCGAAGGCTCGCAGGCGCTCGCGCGGGAGGTGGCCGATCACATCCTTGTCGCCCTCGGGCGCAAGCCGCTGCCGTCGCCGAAGCCGACGACCCGGCCGGCGGCGAAGTAAGGAATCAGCCGCCGCGCCGCGGCCGGCGGGCGGAGGAATCCCGACGTCCGTGTATAATGGACGGCGTCTGGTGGCATATGCGAACACCGGCCGGCGTTCGTCCGGCTTGACGTATACACCTGGAATGGAGCAGAGCCCGATGAGTCGATGGGCGTGCGTTGGGGTGATGTCCTGCCTGTTCGTGGCGTTGGCGGCGGCGGCGCAGAAGCCGGAGGCCGGGAAGCCCGCGGCGAAGAAGGTGGACGGCAAGAAGCCGGGAGGGAACAAGGCGCCCGTGAAGAAGCCCGAGCCGGTGGAGCCCTCGCTGCCGCCGGACGAGTTGGCGATGGCGCTGCGGGAGGCATACTGGTGGCAGGATGAGTTGCGCCACGTCGCCTTCGCGCTGGGCAAGGCGCGGGACGGGCGGGTCTCGCAGTGGCCGCGGATGATCGCGGCGGCCGGGAAGGCCAGGTTGCCCCTGCCCCGCGTGGCCGGTCCGATAAAGGCCGACGGTAGGCTCGACGAGAAGGGCTGGGCGAAGGCGACGCGCTTTCCGGTCGGGCCCGTGTTCGGGCCCTGGCGGGAAGGGCCGATGATGCTGACCGTCCGCGCCTGCCGCGGCGAGAAGGAGGCCTTCATCGCGGTCGAGATGCCGGCCGACCCGAACGGGTTGGGCTCGCCGAGCGGAGAGCTGTTCCGCGCCGCCGGCAAGGCGATCAAGGTCTCCGGCAAGGAGAAGATCCCCGGCGGGGCGTGGGCCCGCGCGACCGGCGGCTGGGTGATCGAGCTGGCGGTCAAGCTCGGCAAGAAGGCGCCGGTCGTCTCGTTCCCGCCCGAGCTGATCCGCCGCGAGAAGGGCAAGGTTCCGGCGGGCCATCGCCACCTGCGATACGACCGGGCCCGCCAGCCGCGCGGCGGCAGGTCGCTGTGGCTCTCGCCGATCAACGTAGAGCTGGTCCCGGCCGACGCGACGGCGACGCTCGCCCACGAGATCCGTTCGCCCCGTCAGGTCGTCCTGTCGCACCGGCTGGCCGGCGGGAAGGACAAGCCGAAGGCGGGCCAGACCGTCCTGAACAGCCAAGGCGGCGGGCTGTTCGTCTACGACTGGAAGGCGGAGCTCGGCAAGCAGAAGTACGGCGCGACGGGCTTCCTCTACCTCGAGCCGTTGGGCGAGGCCCTCTCGGCCGCCCGCTCGATGGCGGCCCGCACGGGCGCGGACATCAGGGCGCCGCGATCCGCCCCGCCCGACGCGTGGCGCGACCGGATCGCCCGCCGCAAGCTCTTCTGCCAGGCCCGCATCGCCCGCGCCGAGGCGCACCTGGCGATGCTGGACGCGCCGATGCTGTTCGTCAAGCGCCACGCCTACACGCCGTCGCACGTCTACGACGACTATTACACGTGGCGCCCGGGCGGGGGGATCCACGTCCTGGAGAATCCCCGCCGCTGCCTGGGCGGCGCGAAGGTCCGCACGGTCATCGACGCGAAGACCCAGCCCACCTGCGGCGAGGGGATGTACCGCGACCCGGAGATCCACTGGGCCGCCGGGCACGTCCTGTTCGCCCACAAGGACAGCGGGGCGGGCAACACGAGCATCTGGGAGATCGACCTGGCCGGCACGGATCTCCGCCGCCTGACCAACGCGGGCGACGACATGTCGGGCGGGCGGCTGGACGCGATGTGCTCCCGGGGGGGCGGCCACCACGACATCACGCCGACCTACCTGGGCGACGACCGGATCGCCTTCACCTCGACGCGCGGGCGCGGCATCGTGCCGTGCAACAACACGGCCGTCGACACGCTGCACGTGATGAACCGCGACGGCAGCGATCTGCGGAGCATCTCGGTCAACAACGTCAACGAGTTCGACCCCGCTCCGATGCCGGACGGGCGGATCCTCTACGGGCGGTGGGAGTACCTGGACAAGACGGCCCTGTTCATGCAGAGCCTCTGGTCGATCAACCCGGACGGGACGAACGAGGTGGCGGTGTACGGCAACAACCTGGCGATGCCCACCGCCGTGCTCGACGCCCGCCCCGTGCCGGGCACGCCGAAGATCATCGCCTCCCTGACGCCCCACAACGGCAAGGCGGTCGGCGCCATCGGGCTGATCGACGCCGAGTACGAGAAGAACAGCCGCTCGACCGTCTTCAACTTCACCCCGGAGTACCCCGTCGCGATGAACCAGGGGCTGAGGATCGGCCCGTGCGACCCCTGGCCCCTGTCCGAGGACGACGTGATCATCAGCAACAACGCCTTCGCCGAGCACGCCGTCATCGAGATGATCGACCGGTGGGGCCGGCGCGAGCTGGTCCACTGCGACAAGGAGATCGCCTGCTACGCCCCGATGCTCGCCAAGCCGCGCCCGCGGCCGAAGGTCGTCAGCAGCCGGGCACCCGCCTACGACTCCGCCGAGCCGGGGCGGTTCCTCGTCATCGACGTCTACCAGGGCCTCTCGGGCGTCAAGCGGGGGCAGGTCCGCTCGCTGCGCGTCCTGGAGGAGACGGCCCGGACGAGCCCCACGCCGGGCGGGAACTACTGGAACCAGAAGTTCCTGATCAGTTGGCAGGGCTCGTACACGGTGAAGAACGTCCTGGGGCTCGTGCCCGTGCACGCGGACGGGTCGGCCTACTTCGAGGTGCCCACGGGCAAGGCGCTGTACCTCCAGGCCCTCGACGCCGACGGGCGCCAGGTCCAGTCGATGCGGACGTTCGTGCAGGCGGCGGCGGGCATCACGCGGGGGTGCATCGGCTGCCACGAGAACAAGTTCGCCGCCCCCCGGCAGGCCGACGCGCGTCCGATGGCGCTGGACGGACCGCCGGCCAGGCCCCGGCCGGAGTCGTGGGGCAGCGGGTACCTCGACTACGCCGAGATGGTCCAGCCGATCTTCGACCGCCACTGCCTCCGCTGCCACGGCGGCGAGCAGGGCATCGCGGCCGGTATCGACCTGTCCGGCGGCTGGACCTGGGCGTTCAACATCAGCTACGAGACGCTCGTCAAGAACACGTTGATCGGGTTCATGAACTGCGAGAACGGGCGAGTGAACACCGCCCTCATCCTCCCGCCGAGGACGCTCGGGTCGGCGTCGGCGCCGCTGGCCAGGCTGCTGGCCGACGGCCACCGCGGACGCATCCGCCACATGACCCGCGCCGAGCGAGAGCTGCTGCTGGCCTGGATGGACACCAACGGCAACTACTACGGCACGTGGGATTACACGCCCAGGGCGACGCTCGAGCCGGTCTTCCGCGCCGTGCGGGGCCTGGCCGACGCGATGCGAGAGGCCGGCTGCGCCAAGTGCCACGACCCCGGACGGATCGGCAACGACTGGATCAACCTCCGCCGGCCCGAGCGCAGCCGCATCCTCCGGGCCCCCCTGGCCAGGGGCAAGGGCACACTGGGCCTGGCCTGGTGCCGCGACCGCAAGGCCGCCGCGGCGGCGGTGACGCTCGTCCGCAACCAGCAGCCACCCGACGTGGACCGACCGTCAAAACGGGTCAGGACCGACCGCTCCGGCAAGCCCGTGGTCACCTTCGCCTCCACCGACGACAAGCACTACCGGCGGATGCTGAACGTCATCAGCCGCGCGCGGGCGGCGGCGCTGGCCCAGCCACGCGTTGACCTGCCCACCGCCGACATCCTGCCCGGCGCGTGCCGCCAGCAGGCGCCCGTGCCTCTGCCCGATCGGCCGAGCAACGTCCGGGCGACCGTCGCGATGGACGGAGCGGTGCGGCTGCGCTGGCCCGGCACGACGGACCTGATCGGCCTGACCTACGAGGTCCACCGCGGCGGGCGGGCCGACTTCACGCTCGGCGAGAAGACGAAGCTCGCCGAGACGACCAGCTTCCGCTACCGCGACGCGCTGCCGCCGGTGGGCACGCAGCACTACGCGATCGTGCCGGTCAGCGGCGGGCGGACGTCCGAGCCGTGGCGGACGGACGTCGACGTGCCGACCCCCCGGCCCCCCGCCCCGCCGACCGACCTGGTCGCCTCCCCGGGGCCCGGTGAGATCCTCCTCGAGTGGAGCCAGCACGACAGCCCCGGACTGAAGTACAACGTCTACCGCCGCAAGGGCGGCGCGAAGAAGCTCGAGAAGCTCAACAAGCTGCCCCTGGCCGCCCAGACGTTCACCGACGCGCCGCTGACGGCGAAGACGCGCCAGACCTACGTCGTCCGCGCCGTCGATCGGCGCGGGACCGAGGGCGAGGCCTCCGAGCCGATCGACGCCGCCGCCGAGCCCGTCATCAAGGAGCCCGTCTTCGCCGCCCCCCTCGCGAAGGGCCTCGAAGCGGCCGGCCGCGGCGGCAGTAAGCTCCAGGGCCGAAAACACGGGCCGGCCAAGTTCGCCGACGGCACGCTGGACCTTACCGGCGGCGGGCACGTGAGCTTTCCGGCCGGCGCCCACTTCCGCATCGCCCGCGGGCTGACGGTCGAGTGCTGGGTCCGCGTGGAGAAGCCCTCCGGGATTCCGGTGATCCTCTCGTGCGGCCTGTACAACCGCAGCGGGTGGTTCGTGCAGTGGTTTAACGGGCGGTGGCGGTGGCACGTCGGGCGCGTCAGTTGCGACGGCGGAAAGGTCGAGGCGGGCACGTGGCACCACCTGGTCTGCACGTTCGACAACCACAACGCGAGCCTGTACCAGAACGGCAGGCGCGTCGCCCGCATCGCCTGCTCGCCGCTGGGCGGGGAGTACAACGGGCCGTTGATCGTCGGCCAGTACTCCATCGCCGCGCCCACCCACCAGGTCACCGGCCGCCTCGGCGGCGTGAGGATCTACCGCCGCGCCCTGTCGGACAAGGAGGCCCGGGAGCACTTCAAACAGGGCCCGCCCGCCAAGCCGCCGAAGGAGCCCGATAAGAAGCCTGAAGAGAAGCCCGGTAAGAAGCCGGCCGCCAAAGAGGAACCGAAGAAGCCCAAGCAGGCACCCCCCGCGAAGAAGCCGGCCGCGCCGGCGACCACCGCGTGATGCCGCTCCATCTCGGCCAGCCGCCCGCCGGTGCTTTCCCGCCCGCCGCGCTGGATGCCCCATTGCCGCACCGCCCGCGCCTCGCCCCCCCGGATCGGCGCCGCGGCTGCGAGCGCCCTCAACGCGATCCGTCTTGCCACTGCCCCGACGCGCGAGGTCCCCGCCGTTGCGGTGTCATCGGGACGCCAATCACGCTGGCGTCACGCCGGCGAGGGCGAAGATCTTGTCGAGCGAGTCGCTGGTGGCGCGGACGGCCTCGTCGGGGGGCAGGGCGCGGACGGCGTCGCTGAACGGCTCGGCCATCACGGGGCCGTCGTAGCCGATCCGGGCCAGCGCGCCGAGGAAGCCGGCGATATCGATCACGCCCGTCTGGCCGGGCATCGCTCGGCGGTTGTCGACCTGCTCGTCGACCGCCAGTCCGGCCGGGGCGTCGTTGACGTGCACGAGGACGACCTGCTCGGCCCTCAACGCCGCGATCTGCTCGACCGTCCCCTCCGTGCAGTACCAATGCCAGCAGTCCAGCAGCAGGCCCGCATTGCCCGTGCCGATCGCCTCGCACAGCCCCAGCATGCCCGCCATGTCGTAGATGAACTCGTGCTTCTTGCCCGCCCGCGACGTGGCCGGACCGACGAACTCCAGCCCCAGCCGGATGCCTTCGGCCCCCAGCACCGTTGCGCAGGCGGCCAGCCGGCTGCGGTGAAGCTCGAAGTTCTCCTCGAACGTCAGCTCGTCGGAGGCCGGCAGGATCCACGTGGCGCAGCGATCGCACCCCATGGCCCCCGCCGCGGCAGCCAGACGCGGCAGGGCGGCCAGGTCCCGATCGAACGTCTCCGCGTCGCCGCGGAACTGAACGGGCAGCCCCATCGCGGCGACCCGCAGGCCGTTTGTGGCGTACAGCGACTTCAGCGAGTCCAACTGGCCGGCGTCGATCAGGTCGGCCGCTTCGGCGGCGTTGAAGTCGATGGCGCGGAACCCGTGCCTGCCCGCCAGCTCCGCAATCTCCCGCGTCGAGCCGCTGACGCCGATGGCCCCGGCCGATAGGCTCTTGAACATGCCTCGGTCTCCTGACGTGATTCGGCAAACTCGTCCCACACGTGCGGCGATTATACAGGGCACGTCAGCCGGAGGCCAAACAGCAGCACGCGCGAGCCCGGAGGCGGCCACTATCTCGGACGCCGCCAGCGGAGTAGCGGCAGGGCGCCGAACAGCAGCAGGCCGAACGTGGTCGGCTCGGGGAGGAGGGCGTCGGCGACCACGACGGGACCTCGGCCGAAGCGCCGCTTCAGCAGGAGGTAGTCCTCCGGCCCGACGAAGCCGTCGCCGTCGAAGTCGCCGTCGGCGAAACCGCCCAACAGGCCGAAGTTGTCGCGGACGACGACGTAGTCGTGGTAATCGACCACGCCGTCGCCGTTGGCGTCTCCTCGCATGGGCAGGTCGGCCAGCAGTTGCCCCCGAACGTTGTCGCCCCGGCGAACGATCCACTCGCGCAGTTGCTCGAAGTGCCCCGCCACGTCGTCGCCGACCTTGCTGTTCTGGTCGGCCTCGAGGGCGGGTGTGAGAACGGGCTCTAGTTGGTCGAGGAATGCGATGATGGCGTCGGCCGCGAGTGGGCCGTCCAGCAGGTCGAGCATGATCTCGTTGAACTGCCGCCGGAAGACCGGGTGATCGAGGATGATCTGCGTGTACTCCTCCCGGTCGCTGCCGTAGACGCTCAGGTTCGTGCTGCGGATCGTCGAGTCGAGGTCCCACGGCAGGTAGACGCGCCGGCCCTCGACGTAGTCGGCGTGGTAGAAGTTCTTGCCGTGACTGAACAGCGCGTCGCCGTTGCCGACGAACCCGTCCAGCGCCCCGAGCGTCAGCATCGTGTCCATGTCGATCAGCTCGGGCAGTTGCGCCGCGAGCGTGGCCTCGTCGGGCGTGGGGAGGCCGCCGCTGTTGTTGAACGGCGAGTAATCCAGCGCCTCCATCGTCGTGTTGACCAGATTCGCGTCGGGCGGCTCGACTTTCAGCGTCGGGTGCGAGACGTCCGATTGCTTGTACAGCCACGTCGCGCGCGTCTGGTAGATGCCGTGGTTCTTCAGGAACGTCTTGTCGACCTGCTCGACGTTGACGTAGATGCCCTCCGACTGCCCGTTGATCGTCAGCGTCGCCCAGTTGGCGAAGCCGGAGGTGTAGCCGTTGCCGAGCATCGCGGCCGCCTGGCGGTGCATGTGCCAGGCGAGGCCCTCACTGATGACGTCCTGGTCGTCGCCGTTTTCCAGGCTGAGCTTCCGCACGCCGTGCCACTTCTGGTCGTCGAAGTACTCGTTGACGTCGATCTTGTAGGCGATCTTCCCACCGATGGGGTCGGCGGACTTGCGGCGGATGGAGACCTCGATGGGCTCTTCGCCGGCGAGGGCGAACATCGCGGGCTTCTCGATGTCGAACGTCGTGTCCGACCGGATGGTCGCCAAGTCGCCCGGGGCCATCGTGATCCGCAGGTCCAGCAGCCGGAAGGGGTCGTACACCTCGGGCCAGCCGACGATCTGCCCCTGCGCCTCGCCCGCCAAAGCCAGCGCGCAGACGGCAACCACACACCGCCACGGATTGCACGTGCGCCGCATCAGATCTGCGCTCCTCATCGGGCGCGAAGGGCGAACCGTCCACAAGCCGAGCCCGATCTTGCCTGTCGCCCGTACAGCCAAACACGGAGGGCCAAGAAGTGACACGCATCAGGTGACGTGGTACTTCCAGCTCGAACGAGTGCGAGTATACGGGCATCGGGCGGATACTCCAAGCCCAAACCTCCCTTCCGCCGGCGGGTAGACGGCAGGAACGAGCGTGCTTGACCCGGGCGGGCCCGCCCCGTACGGTATGCCGCGTCGGCGCGCAGGCGCCGTGCGATCCACGTCGAGTGAACGGTCCGATGCGCTTTGTTCCCCCCGCGCGAGGAGGGCGAGCATGTCCGAGAACGAGCTGGTCCCGGAGCACGTTTCGGCTTCCGGGGGCGTCCCGCCGCTGAAGTACCACGACCTGCCCGAGCCGATCGGATTCTGGAAGATGATCGGCCCGAGCGTGATCCTGCTGGGCGCGTCGATCGGCAGCGGGGAGTTCGTCCTCTGGCCCCACATCGCCTCTCGTTGGGGCTTCGTCGTCTGGTGGGCCTGCATGATCGGGCTGCTGACGCAGTACTTCGTCAACATGGAGATCACGCGCTACACGCTGGCGACGGGGGAAAGCGCGGTGATCGGGCTCGTGCGGGCCTGGAAGCCCTGGGCGTACGTCGCGCTGCTGGCCAACACGATCCCGTGGGTCTGGCCCGGCTGGGCGATGGGCGGGGCGACCTGCCTGTCCTACCTCGTCGGCGGAAAGCCGGTGGTCTATGGCGTCGGGTCGATGGTCCTCGTCGGGCTCGTCCTGACGCTCGGGCCCGTGCTCTACAAGACCGTCGAGAAGCTCCAGCTCGTGATGGTCACGTGTATCCTGGCGTTCATCATCGTGCTGTTCATCGTGATGGTGAAGCCCGCGACGCTCGGCGAAATGGCCGTCGGGACGGTGAACGTCGGCGTGATCCCCGAGGGGATGGACATGACCATGCTGCTGGGCGCGATCGCCTTCGCCGGCGCCGGCGGGAGCCTGAACCTCGCCCAGAGCTGCTACATCCGCGACAAGTCTTTCGGCATGGGCGCCTTCATCGGGCGGATCACCAGTCCCATCACGGGGCAGGTCGAGGCGATCCCCGACACCGGCTTCCTGCCGCGGCGGACCGAGGACAACGCCCGACGATGGAAGGCCTGGTGGCGGGCGGCCAACTGGGAGCATTTCCTCGTCTTCTTCGTCCTCGGCGCCGCCTCGCTGATCATCCTCGCCTGCATCGCACACAGCACCGTCTTCGGGTTGGACATCGGCGAGGACATGCAGTTCATCCACGCCCAGGGCGTCGAGATCGGCAGCGGCTTCGGCTCGGCGGCCAAGATCGGCTTCTGGATCGTCGGTTTCCTGGTCCTGCTGACGACCGAGCTGGGCCTGATGGACATGGTCGCCCGCGTGACGGCCGACCTCGTGCGAACGCTGTGGGCCCGCGACTCGAAGCGATGGACGCTCCAGCGCCTGTACTACGTCTTCCTGTGGGCCGAGATCCTGCTCGGCTGCGCGATCCTGCTCGGCGGCTTCGACAGGCCGTTGACGCTGCTGGTGCTCAGCGCGTGCCTCAACGGGCTGGTGATGGCGTTCTACGCCTCCCTGCTGCTCTGGATGAACAACCGCATCCTGCCCGGCTGGCTGGCGATGGGGAAGGCCCGCTTCGTCGCGATCATCTGGGCGTGCGCGTTCTACGGCTACTTCGCCGTCCGGGTCCTCGCCGGCAACCTGCCCAAGCTGTGGCGGTAGCCGGCGAGGGCGACAGGAGCACGGCCGCCTGCGCCCTGGACCGGCAAAGCTTGATGGGGCCCATCGATCCATCCCGGTCCTTGTCGAAGGCGGCCTGGTCGGCGGGCTCTGTCGCCCCTGCGGGGCTCATTTTCATAAAGAGTTCGCTACCGGGGGCTTGCGCCCCCGGCTATTTCCTGCCGACCCTTTGGGTCTCCGGAGGCGGCCGCGGGGGCCGGCGCCGAACAGCGCCCGGCAATCGACATAGGTAGGCCCTCGCGGGCTTTCCCTGTCACACCACCGGGCATACGGGTCCGTACCACGGCGGTTCGGGTTGGGTGAGCTTCATCCATGCGGTTCCAATCGGGGAAGGCCCAGG
>Ga0180437_10009772_pt1 | contig 11814 bp, 8 predicted proteins | sample SS_ome_4_FD_132410 | JGI IMG/M metagenome (GOLD analysis project Ga0180437, IMG submission 132410) | Hypersaline lake sediment archaeal communities from the Salton Sea, California, USA - SS_3_D_1 metaG | ecosystem: Environmental > Aquatic > Non-marine Saline and Alkaline > Hypersaline > Sediment... | reverse complement strand
TAACATCTCGTCGACTGGCGTGCAGTTCGTGCTCGACGCCCGGCCCGTGTGGCCTGTGAGGGGCGGGCCGAGGAGCTGATGGGTGACAACATCCCAAAGGATAACAGTGTTGTCCCAACTGCCCGACGCCGACGTTTGGCCGTCTGGGCTAAAAGCTACGCTGTGCACGAGAGCTGTGTGGCCTGTGAGAGGTGGGCCGAGCGGTTCACGGGTGGCAATATCCCACAAGATGATAGTGTCGTCCTCACTGCCCGACGCCAGCATTTTGCCGTCTGGGCTGAAGGCCAAACCGTACACCCAGTTAGTGTGTCCGTTGAGAGGCTCGTCAAGCGGCTGGCGGGTAGCGACATTCCACAAACGGATTTCCCCCTGATTGCAGTATCCAGTTGTATCTCCCTTTCCTCTACAGCTGCCCGACGCCAACGTTTGGCCATCCGGGCTAAAGGCTACACTCTGCACAGGAAACGTGTGGCCGGTGAGGGGTTGGCCAACCGGTAGGCGTGTCTCGATATCCCACAGGATGATCGTGTGGTCTTCACTGGCCGATGCCAACGTTTTGCCATCTGGACTGAAGTCCACGCTCTGCACTGGACCAGCATGGCCATGCAAGAAAGTAGTGAGATGGGAGCTGTATTCCAGCCCGGTGAGCAGACTACTTTTGGCTTCGAAGGTCTTATCAGTGCGATAAGCTACCAGACTTAATAACAAGGCCAGGTCAAGCTCATCATCCAAGTGGGAGGTGGCTTGCGCGGCTAACTGGCGGGAGAGGCTGACCCGAGCGTTTCGATATGAGTGCCAACCAAACACACTAGCAGCGATAGCCAAGAGGACGGCCACAATGCCAGCGCCAGCCGCCAGCAAGGCCCGCTTACGCAGGTTGGCAGCGGCCTGAGCCTGCTCCCGTGCTCGCGCTTCCGCTTCTTGAGTTCGTTGCTCTTCAGCCCGGCGACGGGCTTCGGACTCTTCGGCCCGCTGGCGTTCCGCCCTAGCCAGAGCCTGAGCCTGCTCTAACTCCCGTCGGCGGCGGGCTTCCTCCCCCCGTGCCGCGCGCTCCTCCGCCTCCACGCTCGCGTCCAGAAACGCCTGTTCCAACTCGCTTAACTCCCCCTCGTGCGCCTCCGCCCACTCGCGCGCCCTGCCCAGTTCTAACCCTCGATACAGATAATCCTCATGCTGCCCCGCTACGTCCCACTCCCGCGCCCGTTCCCCCAACCTTTGGCGCAGCAACAACCCCGCCCGATCCTCATTCAACCAGTCCTGTAGCCGCTTCCATCCCCGAATCAACGCCTCGTGTGCTACCTCTGCCACTTGTTTCTGTCCCGGCCGCTCCTTATCGGGGGCGTCCGTCACCAGCAAGCGGTTCTGCGCCGCTGCCAAGATGCCCACCACTTCTTCTATCTCATCCAGCGTGATAGTTGACGTTGCCAAATCCTCAAAGGTCATCCGCCGCCGCGTGTCCTCCGTCCCTTCTCCCAATTGCGTCAGGCGGATCAGGATGTGCCGCGCCACTACTTGCTGGCGTTCGCTCAAGCCCTGATACACCTCGTCGGCGCGGTGCTCCAGCGCGCCCTGTACGCCCCCTATCTCCCGATATGCCTCAGGAGGCGTCAGTCCCTCCTGCCAACGGTCGTACAGTTCCTTCAGCGCGTATTGCAACAAGGGCAACGCCCCTGGCTCTTTGCCTACGTCCTTCAGTATCGTGTCGGTCAGGGTATCATCGAGCGGGAACTTGACCAGCCGCGCCGGGCGTTGGATGGCCTCACGCAACTCGGTCTCGCTCATCGGGGGCACAAACACTCGCCGCTGTTCCATCCATACGAACAGTTCGTCGTATTCCGCCACCCGCGCGTAGAAGTCGGCGCGCAGGGTCACCACCACCGTCGTGCGCCCGCCCGCCACGCGCACCGCATGGAGCAGCGCAGCGATGATTTGCTCCTGATACTTCGGGCTCTCCAGCGTGAACAATTCCTCGAATTGGTCTACCACCAGCACCAGCCGATGGTCGGGCGGCGCGTCCTGCAGCGTCCGCTCGGCAATCGCATGGATAGCGGTCTCATCCACGAGCACCCGTGCCAGCAAATCTTGCCGTTCGTCTGCCGATATGTCCTCCGTGCCTTGGAGAAGCCGTGCCAGGGCGTCCACCAACTCGCCGGGGCGACAGACCAGCGTGGGCCAGTCCGTGCTACCAGGCAAGGCCCCTTGTGCCAGGCGATGGAGCAGCCCCGCCTGGACCACCGACGACTTGCCGCTGCCCGACGCGCCCACCACTGCCAGGAAGCGCTCGCGGCGCAACCGCTCCAGCAGCTTTTCTGTCAGCCGCTCCCGCCCGAAGAAGAACGGCGCTTTGTCTTGGGTGAAGGCTTCCAGCCCCTGATATGGGTTCTGCGGGGGCAGTTCCCAGGCGGGCTTGACTTCTTCAACCTCCAGTGCGTCCGCCAACGCCGTGAAAAAGGCGTTGAACGACTCCGCTGTAATCGCTTCACCCTTCTGGCGCACCTTTTTGGCCCGGCGCAAGACCTCCGAGGTCTCCGAGACCTCGGAGGTCTGGACGACCCACAACGCGCCATCGCCGCCTCGCAGGCATCGCCACACATCATCATCGAAGGGCAAATCGCCCACTACCATCGTATCGCGGGACAACCATTGCCTGGCCGCGTGCTCCAAATCGGGGTGGAACTCGAACTGTCCTTCAGGCGTCAACGGCAGCTTGTGCGCGTTCACGTCGCCGCGCAATTTCAGCACCTTCACGCGCGGGCTGCGGTACTCCAGGGCCGCGACCAGTTCTGCGCTGGTCACTTCGCCGTAGACCCAAATCCGGTATTCATCAGCCTTGAGCACCCTCAGCTCATCGTCCAGCGTGTCGTCCACGTTCAGCGTGAAGATCACCTCGAAATAGCCCGCGGCCAGCAAGCGGGTCAAGGCGCAGTATCCTTCTGCCAACAGCAAACGCTCCAAGGGTCCTTTGAACGCGGCACGCCGTTCTGCGGGGGACATCCTCTCCACCGCTGTCCAGAATGTCTCCCAATCCTCGCTCCCGCAGACGGCGCGGCGCACGGCCGGGGTCAGCGACAGACTCGACCCCAGCAAGAGCACGTAAGGTGCGCCACCTGCGGTCCGCCGGTCGCGCATCATTTTCGCCAGTTGGGTCATGTCAGCATCCACGTTCACTACTCCCTGCAAAGTCTGCGCAGTACATCATATTATAACACCCTTCCACCCGCTTTTCAAGACCCTTCGGGGTAACAAAAGACCTCTGAGGCCACCACCCCAGAGGTCCTTTCACGCACGCTGGTCGCTCAGCCCTGCGGCAATTCGATCACAAAGAGGCTGCCAGCGTCCGGTTCGCGCTCGACAGAAACCTGCCCGCTGTGGGCCCGAGCGACGCTCTGCACGATGGCCAGGCCCAGGCCGCTGCCTTCGGCGCGGCTGCTCCGGCCTCGATAGAACCGCTCAAAGATGTGGGGCTGATCGGCCGGGTCAATGCCAGGGCCGCTGTCCCGCACCCATAGCCGCACTGTTTCCCCCCTTCGCTCCGCACCGATCTCTACCTGGCCACCGGCAGGCGTGAACTTGAGGGCGTTATCCAGGAGGTTGGACAACGCCAGCTCGATCCAGGCGCGGTCGCAGAAGAGTTCTAGAGAAGGCGTCGGCGGCCGGATCGAAAGGGCGATCCCTTTCTCCTGCGCCAACGCTTTGAAGGCCGAGGCGGCGGCCTCGATCAGTTCCCCCACGTCGTGGTCGGCCAGGTCCAGGGCGACCAGCCCCGCATCGAGCCGCGACAAATCGAGCAGGTTGCGCGTGATCCACTCCAAGCGGTCGAGTTGGACCTGGCTTTCGGCCAGGAACTCGGCCCGGGCAGCCGGGTCGTCGGCGGCCGCGCCTTGCAACAGATCGTTGAAGCTCTTGAGGGCCGTGATCGGGGTGCGCAGCTCGTGGGAAGCGTCGGCGATAAAGCGGCGCAGGGCGTCCCGTTCGGCGGCCAACTCGGCAAAGCTGGCTTCCAGGCGCTCGGCCATCTGGTTGAACTGCCTGGCCAACTGCCCGATCTCGTCCCGGCCACGCAGCGGGGCACGGATGGACAGGTCGCCGCCGCTCATCTGCCCGGCGACCTCTGTCAACTGGCGCACCGGGGCCGCCAGCCCACGGCTCACCAGCAGGCCGACGACCACCGCCAGGAGCATGGCTCCACCCGCGGCGAACAGGAAGGCCTGCTGCGTTGTCGTCAGTGCCTCCGTGCTCAGGTCTGGCGCGTCGCTGATCTCTACCCAGCCCAGGGGATCGTCCTCTCCGCCAATGGGAACAATGATCACGCGGTCCGACCTGGGGATTTCTTGTCGGGCCGCGGCCAATTCCTGAAACTGCTCCGGCTCCCGGATCACATCGAACTCGAAACCTCTGCCCCACGCGCCGTCCTGCCAGCGCACGATGGTGAGCGTCGCGTCAGGGGGGAGTTGTTCCAGGGCCTGGAGGTACCCCTCTCTGTCAAACGGTGATGTCAACCGTGTGCCGGGCGGCAAGGCCATGATAAAGCGCCGAGAGGGCACTCTTGACACTTCGATGGGCCATTCTCCATGCAGCAGCAGAACTCCTACGAGAGGTTCTCCCTGCGTGTCAGGACCCGAGTCCGCCAGCACCCGGCGGTGACTGTCGAGGATTCTGACCCGTGCATTGCCCAGGAGGGCGGAGGTCTGGGCCAGTTCCTGCAATTCACGCTGACGGACCACAGGCCGCATCAGTGGCATCGCCTGGCGCGCCACGGCCTCGGCGCTGACGGTGAGATGCTCGACCTCTCGCTGGCCGACATATCGCTTGACCAGCGACAGGGCCAGCACGCCCACCAAACTCACCGTCAGCAACGTCAAGAGCACGTAACTAAGGACCAATCGCCATCGGATTGAACGGAACACAGCCAATCACCTATTTGTGCAACATATCCGCTAGACCAGGGGCCCATCCGAGAACTCGAACTGCTCTGGCTGGACCACAGTCCAGCGGCGGACTGTGGTCCGCCTTAAGCGGGTTTTCGGCCTAGGTCTCAACCGAAGACTCGAACTGCTCTGGCTGGACGACAGACTTTGGCGAGCTCAGTCGAGCCGTCCAGTGGCGGACTGTGGTCCGCCTTGAGCGGGTTTTCGGCCTAGGTCTCAACCGAAGACTCTGATTGCTCTGGCTGGACGACAGACTTTGGCGAGCTCAGTCGAGCCGTCCAGCGGCGGACTGTGGTCCGCCTTGAGCGGGTTTTCGGCCTAGGTCTCAGCGGACTGTGGTCCGCCTTGAGCAGGTTCTCGGCTAGGCTCTCAGATGCTTTGGCCAGCACAGCCCTCGCAGTCCTCTCCGGGTGGCCAGAGCCAATGGAACTCGAAACGACGCGGCAACTCGTCCAGGTCGAAGGGCAGCTGGAAAAACTTGAACCTGTGGGGTCCCTCATCGCCCTCCAAGGGCTCCATTTGGAAGGAGCCGCCGAGCCATACGCCCAGATAGGCTTTTCCTTCTTCGTCCGGGTGTTCCCCCAAGGTGACCTCGATTTCGCGCTCTTCCTTATCGTCGAACCGAAAGACCGTCAATGTGATTTCGTCGCCGGGCTCGCGTTCAGCGATGGCCTCGGTCAGCGCTTGTGGACTGGCCACGGGCTCACCGTCAACGGCCGTAATCACGTCACCACCCTTCAGACCGGCGGCAGAGGCAGGACTGTCTTCAGAGACACGCCAGACGATCAGTCCCGGCCCGGTTTCGCCGTACGGGAGGACAAAAGGCAGGCGATCAAACTCTTCCTCGCCAAAGGGCAGCCCCCTCAGAGCTCCGAACTGCGGGAAGGACGAGTACCGCACGCCCAGGTAGGCGGCCCCCTCCTTCTCTGGATGCTGGCCCAGCTTGACCGTCAATTCTTTGGCACGGGGTTCTTCACCAGGCCGTTCGATCTCCAGCGTCACGGTGTCGCCGGGCTCGTACCCGGCGATGAGATCAGCCAGGTCCTTTTCGATGCCGACCGTTTGGCCATCAACGGCAATGATCAGATCGCCTTCCTGCAAGCCAGCCTGCTCGGCTGGGCCGCCGGGCATGACCTCGACGATGGTCGGCGGGCGAGCCAAAGCTACCTCTATCTCTTGGGGCAGGCCGCCGCAGGGAACCAGTCCCAGGTAGGGCCGACCATGACGGTCGCCCAGGGTTGCCGTCAGGGTGCGCAGGTCGTCGCCGTGAAGCACCTTCAGTTCAACTCGGTCGCCGGGTTCCGACTCGTCGAGATGACGCTCCAGGTCGGCTGGGTGCTCCAGGGCTTTACCGTCCAGCTCGAGCAAGATGTCGCCCCGCACCACGCCTGCTTCAGCCGCCGGACTGTCGGGCATGACGGAAGCGATGACGATACCCGATTCCGGGTCAGTCCCTTGCGCCTTGACCACAGGAAATACATCGCCAGCGTCCGGCAGCGAATAGACGATACTGCCCCCCACTATCGCGCCCACGCCGAGCGCCAAACAGAGCGCAACCAGCAAAGCCGATATTTTGAAAACACGTTTGTTCATTGCCAACCTCCCTCGATTTGATAAGTGTTTTCCGTGCTTATCTTATCACAGGATGGTTGCGCAGCCTTTGTGGTTTTGTTAAGGTTTCACAACATTCCGGCGAATCACCGCTCGAATTTGTACCCGATCCCTCGCACCGTCACAAGCCAGCGGGGGTTGGAAGGGTCCTCTTCCAGCTTCTCGCGCAGATGCCGCATGTGAGCGTCTACCGTCCGTTCGTTGCCGACATCGCTGTCGTAACCCCAGACGGCTTCGATCAAAGCGTCCCGGCTGAAAGGCCGGTCAGGATGGGTGACCAGGTAGCGCAACAGCCGGAACTCGGTAGGCGTCAGGTTGACCAACCGTCCCTGGCGATAGACCTGCAACCGCTCCAGATCCACTTCGACATCGCCAAAGGCCAACCGCTCCCCCTCTGAGACAGCAGCCAAATCGCCATAAGCCCGGCGCAGCAAGGCCCGAATGCGCGAGATCAGCTCGCGCAGGCTGTAGGGCTTGACCACGTAGTCGTCGGCGCCGAGCTCAAGGCCCAGCACTTTGTCTACTTCCTCGTCGCGGGCGGTGAGCATCAAAATGGGCATGCGCTTTCCTTCGGCGCGCAGTTGACGGCAGACGTCGAACCCGCTCACATCCGGCAGCCGAATATCCAGCAGGATGAGATGGGGGTTCTGGCCGCGCGCCAATTCCAGAGCCCGCTGGCCCGTATCGGCCCACAGTACCGTGAACCCTTCTCTGGTCAGGCCGTATTCCAGGCCTCTCGCCACGGCGCGTTCGTCTTCGACGACCAGAATTCGTTCGCCAGCCATTGATCCCTATCACTTCTGGGGTACCAAGCCGGGGCTCCGTGGTGAGCCCTGTCCGTCAGTCGAAACAATAGTGCACTTTTTGGAACCCCTGCCGAAAGTCGGCCACGTCCCTGGCGACCTTGGCCACGGCTTTCTTTTCCACCAGCACGCGATGGATGAAATCGGCGATCTGGGCCATCTCTGCTTCCTTCATCCCCAGCCGGGTGACCTCGATGGTGCCCAGGCGGATACCGCTGGGGGTATCCCAATCAGCCGGAGTGTCGTCGGGAGTCAGGTTTTTGTTGGTGATGATGTTGGCCTGGCTGAGGGTCTCGGCCACCTGGAAGCCGCCTCCGTACTCCCTGACGTTGACCGCTACCTGGTGGGTCTCACTGTACCCTTTGTGGGCACAGAGCACGTCGAAGCCTCGCTCGTCGAGGGCCTGGCCCAGCGCCTTGGAGTTGGCCACAATTTGAGCCATATACTCCTGGCCGAATTCCAGCATCTCGGCCAGACTGACCGCCAGGGCAGCCACCCGGTTGATCTGATGGGTGGCAGCCAGGCCGGGGAAGATGGCCCACCGCACTCGTTCGGTGATGGCCTCATCGTCCCACAGGACGATCCCTCCTTGAGGACCACTGAGGGTCTTGCCCGTGGAGCCGGTCAGGATGATGGCTCCCTCCCGCAAGGGGTCCTGGAACTTGCCGGCGGCGATCAGCCCCAGTTGGTGGGCGCCGTCGAAATAGATCTGATAGCCCAGTTCCTGGCCTATCTCGGCCATCTCTTGCAGAGGATAAGGAAAGAGGGTCAGGGTGGAGCCCAGGGCCACCAGCCTGGGCCGGACCAGATAGACCATCTTGCGGAAGAGATCCATGTCCACCGTCATCTCCCAGGGATCGAAGGGCACGTCAACGATCTGGCATCCCCGCGCCCCGGCGGGTCCATCGAACCGGTTGCTGGAGTGCCCGCCCAGCGGCTTGGGGATGGACATGACCACATCGCCCGGTTCGGTGAGAGCGAAATAAACCACCATATTGCAGACCATCCCCGCCACCAACCGCTGGTCGGCGTACTTGCAGTTGAAGAGCTTTTTGGCCAGCTCAACGCACAGCGCCTCCAGTTCGTCAACGTAGCGGGTACCGGCAAACCAGCGGTCGCCGATCTCGCCTTCCCCCGCCCGTTGGCACAGTTCCGACGACAGCAGCTTGCGAGCAGTGGGGCTGATCAGGGCTTCGGGGGCCAGCAGGTTGATGCACTGCTTGCCCCGCCAATCCTCGTTCTTTTTCACCACTTCCTGAACGGCCTGGCTCATCTGACGGGGCGTGCTTTTGGCCAAGAGTTCTGCCGCGCGGCGCATGATCTCTTCACCCAGAGTGGTGTCCTGGGCCTGCCTGTCCTGAGCGTAGCCGAAGGGTCGAAGGGTCGTCTTTTCAACCATTTGATTCCTCCCTATCTGGTACAAATCCAACCACGATGGGCAGCGCTATGCGAGTCGGAAACACGATTTCCTCGCCCTGTATCTCGGCCCGTTGTAACGCTTCCCTTATCCGTGCCATCCCATTGGCGAAGGCGTTCTCTGTCAGAAGCGACAACTGGGATGTGCCGTCCTTCTGAAGAACGGGATCACTCCAGACTTGGTCTCCAATAAAGTCGTGCTCTATGCGTGCGGCTATACGGCGCTCGCGTCCCACAAAACCGGCCTCTTTCATCCAGCCTGAAATCATCTCTCCAGATGGATATCTGGCCAGGTCCGTTTCACGAGTTCCGGGGAAGTAGTCATACAGGTACCACTGATCCTGTTCAGTCTGTGGATCCATCCCGATGATGGCCAGCGCCCCGCCCTTCCTAAGAACGCACCGCGCTTGATGGATAAAGGCGGGTGGATCATCGAAATGATGGAGGGCATGGACACAGAATACGAAATCAAACACATCTCCGCGGAAGGGCAACCGCGTCGCCGTACCACGTACGAGGCTCAACGATTCGTCTCTTTGTTTGGCCCTGTCGAGCATTCCGGCGGAATAGTCCAGGCCGCAGCGGATTTCACAGTCTGGCATCAGCGTCAGCCAGTGCCCCGTTCCGCAGCCTGCTTCCAGCACGCGGCGGGCTCGGACCTGGCACGCCAGCTCCTGTAGAGACTCGGCGATGCCGACAGGACCCCCACATCTGTACCGTTGATCGTAGACGGCCGAGACTTGGTCGTATTGGACCTGTTTCATCATCACAACCCGCAGAGGTGACAGCTACTCCCCTGAGGCTGGATGCAGGTACTTGATCGCGCCTTTGTTGATCATGATTTCCAGGTCGTTGGCTTGCTTGATAAAGACTTCGTAAGTGTCCACGCCTATCAGCTCACCCTTCAGAGCTTTGCCGTCGGTCAAGGCTACGGTCACCTGCTTGCCTTCCATGGCGGCCAGGTAGTCGGCCTGGCTCTGGCCCCAGTTGCGCTTGGGTTTCTTGGCTTTCTCTTGCTTTTCCTCGTTGCTCATTGCTGTCCTCCCTTTTCTTTTTTCCCTTGTTCCAATCCCACTATCGCCTGTCATTGGCCTTGTTCGCCACCGGCGGTGTGGGTTGCTCGTTGACGATCAGTTGAAAGACGTCGGGTCGGGCATAGTGGCCCAACACGTCCAGGTCGAACCTGCCCCGGACCACCTCGGCCAGATCGAGTTCGGCGGACAATGTGCCTTCCTGATCGTAGAGAGGGCCGGCCAGAACCTCGCCCAGCGGGGAGATGATGGCACTGCCGCCCCGGCACATCACCTCCGGCTGGTCGGCCAGGTCCTCAAGCCCTTCCAAATCGGCCGGGTACATGGCTTTGGTCACAAACTGGTTGCAGCCCAGGACAAAGCAGCGCCCCTCGCAGGCGATGTGGCACAGGGTCGCCTGCCAGGTATCGCGGGCATCGGCGGTGGGGGCCAGATAGAGTTCGACCCCTTTGCTGTACATGGCCATCCGTGCCAGAGGCATATAGTTCTCCCAGCAGATCAGCCCGCCGATTTTGCCGATCTCTGTCTCGAGCACGGTCAGGGTGCTGCCGTCTCCTTCGCCCCAGATGAGGCGTTCGGCAGCGGTGGGTTTGAGCTTGCGGTGTTTGCCCAGCAATCGCCCGTCGGGGCCAAAGTAGAGCAGGGTGCAGTAGAGCGTGCCCCTACTGAATTGGCTGTCCCGCTCGATAACGCCGATGGCCAGGTAGGCTCTGGCTTGGCGGGCGGCTGCCCCCAATGCCTCCGTGGTGGGACCCGGCACGTCAACGGCGTTGGCCCAGTAGCGCTGCCAGGTATGCCGCCCGGCCGGGCGGCGACTGCCGACCACGGTGCCAAAGCTCAACCCACGGGGGTAGGCCGGGATAAAGGCCTCGGGGAAAAGGATCAACTTTGCGCCTTGCGTTGCGGCCTCTGCGGTCAGGCGACAAGCCTTCTCGACAGTGGCCTCGCGGTTGAAGAGGACCGAGGCGGCCTGCACGACCGCGACTTGAACCTGGGGAAAGCTTTCAATTTTGTCCATCATTGAGGTGCTCAGCTCCATATTCGTGGCACCCTGGGCGGGACAGCGGCCAGCAAGCGATAGACGTTCCCGGCGGCCTGGGTCATTTCCGCAGCCGTGATTTCCTCGCTGTCCTGCTTGCCCAGCAACACCATTTCATCGCCGATGGCGATTTCGGGCGAGCCGGTCACGTCTACCATCGTACTGTTGGCACTGACCGCCAGCACAGGGCAACGTCGGCCACGGTGCAGGACGTGACCACCGTTGCCCATGGCCGGGGGATAGCCATCCGCCCATCCGATGGTGAGGGTAGCGACGGAGGTGTCCTGGGACAGGGGAGCACGACGGCCGTACCCTACCTGCTCCCCCCCGGGCACGACCTTGACGTATCCCACCTGGGTTTTCCACGTGGCGATGGGTTGCAAATCGGCCCGTCGGACGAGATCCATGTCCATTCGTTCTCGCTCGCTGGGCTCCCATCCGAGCAGCATGATGCCCGGCCTGACGACATCCAGGTAGCTCGCTGGCAGAGAAAGGATGCCATGGCTGGAGGCCAGGCTCAGCTTGAGGTGGGCCCATTCCGGCACCTGGCAGCGAACCTGGAGCAGTCGCCTCACCTGGTCAGGGTCGCGTTCGGGGTTTTCGGTCAGCGTGCTGAACAGGCCCTCAATTTCGAGGTGTGCCTGTTGGCCAACCTGCCGGATAAAGTCTGGGGCAGCCTGAAAGGGCACGCCGAGCCTTCCCAGCCCGGTATCCATTTTGATCCACACCCGCAGCCGACGCTTTCTCGCTCGAGCCCGCTCGGACAGCAACCTGGCAGCGTCCAGGCTAAAGACCGTTGGGGTCAGGCCATACTCAAAGAAGGCATCCACGTCGTCTCTCGCAAAGTAGCTCAGGCACAGGATGGTCCCCCTGATGCCACCCTCGCCAAGCTCGACCCCTTCCAGAACATTGCCGACCCCAAAGGCTTCCACACCATCTGAGGACAGGACCCTGGCCATCCCAACTGCTCAAGCGCCATAGGCGTT
>Ga0180437_10009771_pt1 | contig 11815 bp, 14 predicted proteins | sample SS_ome_4_FD_132410 | JGI IMG/M metagenome (GOLD analysis project Ga0180437, IMG submission 132410) | Hypersaline lake sediment archaeal communities from the Salton Sea, California, USA - SS_3_D_1 metaG | ecosystem: Environmental > Aquatic > Non-marine Saline and Alkaline > Hypersaline >... | reverse complement strand
GCAGGTTGCTCGGCAGATAGTCGGCAAAGATGCGCACGCCGTACTCCGCCACAGGCTGCATTTCGATGAGCTCAAACTGGCGGTACACAGTCCCAAGCGCAATGGCGTGCCTCGGCAGACCGAACAGATCGGTGTGATCAACCGAGCCGGTCAGTGCCTGCAGGGCGCGCTGCGGGTCCTTCTTCACCACAGCGGAGGTCAGCACTTCGGACTGCGCGTTGGCCAGCAACAGCGACATCACGCCGCCGACCTTCAGCACACCTGCCAGATCGCACAGCGCGCGCATCGGTTGCTGCACATACTCCAGCAGGGTGTGGCACAGCACCACGTCGAAATGGCCATGCCCAAAATGCTTCAGTATGTCTTCTACAGCAAGGCAGCAGAACCCGATGCGCTCTGTGGCCACTGGGTCTTCAGACAACAGCCTTTCGCGCGCCAGTTGCAGCATCGCCGGAGAAAAGTCGACCAGACAGACCCGATTGCCGCGCTGGGCCAAGGCCAGGGCATAGCCTCCCGTGCCCCCGCCTGCATCCAGCACGTGGCGCCCAGGTGCCCGGCGCAAAAGCTCCCGTTCGAGGTGGAAGAGGACGAGGCGCTCCCGCAGCCGTCCCAGAGGCGCTCGTGTGTAGTCATCCCATTCCTCGGCATGATCACGGAACGCCTGCTGCGCGTCTGCCAGCTCTTTCCTGGCTGTGTGATCCGCACCCGCCTCCAAACCAGCTTGCCCTCTCTTCCACCAAGTGACAACTTCACGCAGTGAACGCCGGTCTCAAGCTTTGGGTCGTGCGGAGATTATACCCCAATGACACAGGGCGTAAAGGTTGCCCCTCCAAGCAGGGGCATCGCCTCCGATGTTGATTCACATGGTGTCCGAACGACGCTTGCGAGACGCGCTCAATCCACCGGCATCGACCAGTGAATGGTGTGAAAGCGCCAGCCGGCGTCTCGCCGCACCAGAACGGCGCTGAGCACAAACGGCCAGCGGTGACCCGGCCCCTTGAGCCGCTCGCGCAACCTGCGCACCCCAAAGTGGGACGCCTCCAGTAGCCTGTCGTCGGCGTCCTTCTCGCCATCTTCGAGGATGGCCACCATCTGTTCCAGGTACAGCGGCAGCGCCTGGTCAAAGGTCTCGGTCTGCTCAAGGGTGCCGGTCGTGCTCAGCCAGGCCACGCGGTCCAAGACGGTGATCTTGGCCCCCGCGACGTCAATGTGCACCTGCCCCCAGTACTGCCAGTCGGATTCGATGATCTCACGAATCGCCCTGTGGCCCTCGAACCACTCAGAGCCACCGCGCTGGGAGGCGCCGATGCCGATCAGTTCGATCCCGGCGTCGGCGTCAAACAGGTCCATGAAAGCATCCAGCGCCGATAGGTCACGGCTTTCATAACCCTCCTGGAATCTGGCTAGGGCGGAGTGCACCGCGTCGATTGCAGGGCTCAATGCTCGCTATCCTTTCTCCACCTCTTCCACCACATCCAGGTAGAAGCTAATCTCGTCCTCGGGGATGGACAGCTCGGCACCCCTCTCGATCCAAATCACCAACCCAAGGTCGTTCTTGACATGCTCGATGTCGATCTCCAGCATTGCCATGTGCTCATTGCATAGCATCGGCTGGCGTGCCACCCTGGAGCGCCCCGACACGCTCACCGACACATCCGGCGGCGCCATGAAAGCCACGATGACGCGCGGATCGCGACAGAGGTTGGCATAGGTGTCGTGGCGCTGATCACACCCCAGCCGCAGCAGTCGCGGTGTGACCGCCCGCAGGCTGCCGAAGGGCGCCGTGCGTGGCGCGCCATCGGGATCGATGGTAGCGACCACTGCAAAGGGGTTGATGGCGCAGTTGGGCTTGTTCAGGGCCTCAAACACGTGTGGCGGCAGCTCTTCGGCCGTCCGCCACAGTCGTCTCTTCTTCCACTGCTCATCCTTGTCCTCGAACATGGTTCCACCTCCTCGTGTACCGGTTCTCTGGCGCCCAGGACCAGCGCTCAGCCGCGGACCAGACGAAAGCCGATGTCGTGGTCCCTGAAAGAAGGATCGTTCATGCCCCGTGCAGTGACGCGGGCGCGCAGCAGGGGCTTGAACCACGAGCCGCCGCGAATGACGCGTTCGGCCTCTCTCGCCACATCGTTACGCCCGTCGTTCTCCTGGTACGGATATGGGCGGTACTGCGTCATCGTCCACTCCGAGGCATTGCCGGCCATTTCGGCGCAACCATAAGGGCTGTCACCTGCTGGGCTGTCGTGCCCCACCGGCAGCGTGTGGCCGGTTCCACTGGTCCGTGTGTTGCTGCGCGGTGGGTCGGGTTCGTTACCCCACGGGTACAGGCGCCCGTCCCTTCCCCGTGCTGCTTTCTCCCATTGCGCCTCGGTCGGCAGCCGATAGCTGCCGCTGGTGGCGGCGCTCAACCAATGGCAGTAGGCAAGCACCTCGAACCAGCTCACGCCAATCACTGGCAAGCGGTCGTCACCGGCCCAGCGCTCGCTCTCCCACCACTGCGGGGTGATGATACCTCGCGCATTTCGCCAAGCCCAGCCACCGTCCGTCCAGTAGGAGCGCTGCCTGTAGCCGCCCGCGTCAACAAAGGCCCTGTATTCCCCGACTGTGACTGAATAGCGCCCTATCTCATAGCTGGCAAGGATCACCTGGTGCTGTGGCTGTTCCCGGGAGAAGTGGCCCTTCTGTTGCCACACTCTGGCCTCGCCCAGGTGCTGCACCAGCCACTCAACCTGTTCGTCGTGGGTGCCCATCAGGAACGGCCCACCAGGAGTGTGCACCATGTCCGGTTCGCGCAACTGCCACCCCCTGCAAACTCGAGTACACCTCCTCTTCCCGGGCGGTCAACACGCCCTCGTGGGCGTCCGTGACGAACCGAGCCGCATGGAGGCCACCTTCAGCGCGGCAGTGATTGGACTGGTTCCTGGGCATGTGCTAGGCCCGTGGCGAATAGCGGAACAGACTGTGGCCTCTTCCAACGTGCCGCAGCCCAGATACCGTGGCCGCGAGCGAATCAGCCACGGTCAACAGCACGGGCAGCGCCTGGAGAAGCCCATGCCCATACAGAAGGGTGAAAATGGAGTGATGTCTCTGAGAGTGTACGTCTACTTCTTCCATGTGAGGGCATAACCCCTCAGGAACTCCGCACCTTCTTTAACATAGTCCACGAGCGCCGCTCTGGCGCCAACCTTCTCCGCTTTGAAGACGATTTTGAGATCGGGCATTGGCACGATGGCGACGTTGGTCAGTTTGGAGTTGAGATACACCACGGCTCCGCGGTTGACCTGTGCCATATTATCGAGATGCGGCAGGAGGTCTTTGCGATAGTAGGCTCTCTGACCGGTGACTCTGCCCAGCGTTCTGTGGGATATGCCCTGGATGAGCCGAGCGCGCGGCCCCGTTCTGCCGGTGCTTTCGGGGTGTCCCAGGACGCCCTGCAAGCCCGTGTCCTCCATCAATGGTTTGATAATTCTCCCAATGAGTGCGTCGTTCAGGCCAACGAGGTCGGCGTCAAAGAAGGCAACGATATCACCCGCGGCGTGTGCCACCCCCTGCGACATGGCAAAACCCATGCCTCGGTTGTCTCTGTAGTCGAGGAAGATGATCCTGTCTCCAAACGACCGGCAGATTTCGGGCGTGCTGTCCGTTGAGCCGTCATTCACCACAATGACTTCATCTATGTACTCAGAGCTCAACAGTGGCTCAATGACGCCTGCTATGGTCTTCTCCTCATTCAGTGCACTGACAACTGCTGAAACGGTTTTCCGCACTGTTCCTCCTTGATAAACTCTGCGTCGACATCTGACTGGTCAAGGCGACATCTCGCCAGGCCAGGCAGGCACCGGCCAGGCTATGCAGACACCAATAGCTGTGATGAGCAGGCCAGTGAGGATTCCTTCAGAGCACACTCGACACACCGGGTATTCTCCGCAAGATATAGGCAATCACAAAACAGAGCGGGACGATGAAGACCGACGCCAGGGCGAACTTGAGCAGGTTCGGCAGATCAATTCCTCGCATCGCATATGTCAAAAAGACGATGACGGGTATGTGGATGATGTAGACGGCGAAGCTCTGCCGGGCCAGGAATCGGCCAAGTCTGTTCTCCCGGTTCAAGAAACGGCGAAACAGCGTGATCAAGAACAGGCACATTCCGGCGGCGAAGCTCGAGTCCCACAGCGCATAGACGGCAGACTGCCAGTGCCCGTTGCCCATGGCGTTGGTCAGTCCCTCGGTGAGCTCCAACGAGAGCAGACGTCCACTGAACGCGAGGGGGAACAGAAAGACCGCCGCCGCCAGCGCCAGCATGAAGCCTGCTGCGCCCAGCGAGCTGGGCAGACTTTGAAGCCAGTTGCGCCGGGATGCGATGATACCCAGCACGAAGAAGCTGAGGTACTGTGGCAGGTAGGCAAGCGTCGGAAAGTCGCCCACTTCTTTGCCTATCGGTATGCGGATCCGCACCAGGTAGCTCACACCCGCCAGCACCAGAACGAAAATGCCAATGCCTAGGTAGCTGGGCATGGAGAAGCCAGTCTCCGACGATGATCTCTGGTTCCTCGTCAGGCCCCGCCACCCTGCGTAGCCAAAGCTGAAGATGAGCAGCAGCGCCAAGAACCACGTGGGCCCAAGACCGAGCAGATACTCATACATCTGCGAGTAGCTTTGCCAAGTCAGTGGCTCCGCGATCTGGCGAGCGGGCCCCAAGTAGAGACCGATCAGTGAGATCGGCTGCAGCGCGAAGAAGAAGAAGGCGAGAGGAATGCCGAGACGGATCAGCCGATCCTTGAGGAAGGCGGCCTGCCCCTTCCGATCATGCGATCCCGGCGTGAAATACCCCGCCAATAGGAAGAAGGCTCCCATGAACCACGACTGGTTGACGAGCACAAAGACCAGCAGCACCCGGAATGCCACGAGGTCGTTGAACGGCGGATTCACATAGTAGAATGGTGCGCTGGCCCCATAGACCAAAGCCACGTGGTGCAGCACCACGAGGATCGCCAGAGCAGCGCGCAAGTGGTCAATGAAGAACAGGCGAGATGTCCTTCGGCCTGGCACCTGACCTGGCGATTCCTGCGCCGGGCTTGGAGTGTTGCGACGCAATTGATCGTCTTTCAAGAGCTAGCCTCCGTGTTCAGACCCACCTCCAGGCGAACCAGACAGTCATCGCATTGAAGACAAGTCCTACAGCGATCAAGAACTTGTCATAGAACGATGGGTATGTAGGAAGTCCGATGAGATTGAAGCCAAACAGGACTATGGCGGCGATGATGTTTGCCCAACGATTCACGGGCTGCTTCAAAGTCAGGGACAGAAGTAGCATGACAATCGGAACCAACATGAGCACCGCGAGCCCCACATACATCACAGGCGTCGCTTGCATGCCTGACACTTCTCCCGCCTTAAAGTCGCCGCTGAATATCCGCAGCACATCGCCCAACAGATAGGTCAACATCAACGCTACCCACAGCCCTGAAAGGACTATCCTGGTGTCTTCCATGACTTGCCAACCATCCCTTTCCGCTGGAGTTCCCTAAGCCTCAGCTGTCCGCGTCACGTTCTGCTGTCATGTTCCACCGCTATCACCACATTTCCATTCTTGTGCCCTTTCTCGACATACCGGAAGGCCTCGGCCGTCTCTGCCAATGGATAACGTCTATCAATGACCGTTCTCAGCTTCCCCACCTCGATGAGCTCTTTCAAGAAGAGCAGGTTCTCAACACTGGCGGGGGCTCCCTCCATTTTGACTTGCTTGCCGCCTCTCTTGGAGGTCCACAACACCTGCAGCAGGACGGTCACTTTGGGAACCGTTACGAGATAGAGCCCATTCTCCTTCAGCGAGTCCCGGCAGCGCGAGAATGAGCTCTTGCTCACGGCGTCAAAGATGACATCGTAGGTCTGGCCGCTTCGTGTAAAGTCCTGTTTGGTGTAGTCGATTACGTGATCGGCGCCAAGCGATCTCACCAGCTCCATATTCCTGGCACTGCACACCCCGGTGACTTCCGCGCCGTGGTATTTGGCGAGCTGTACGGCAAAGGTGCCGATGCCGCCGGACGCGCCATTGATCAGGATTTGCTGTCCCGCCTGGATGTTCCCCATGTCTCTGACGAAATGCAGCGCGGTGTTCCCAATCACGGGAACGGTGGCGGCTTCCTCATAGGTCATGTTGGTCGGTTTGGTCGTCAGCACGCCGTCTTCCGGCAGGCAGATGTACTCGGCATGAGCGCCAGAAGCAGGTTCAGTCGTTCCGAAAACCTGGTCACCTTCTTTGAACCGTGTCACATCTTCGCCCACGGCCTCGACCTCTCCGGCCAGATCAAACCCCAGGATGCTCTCCTTTGGTTTCCGGAGGCCAGATTGCATCCGCAGGGGGAACCGCAAGTACCCAGGCACAAAGGTCTGGTTGCGCATATTGCAGTCTGAGGTTGTCACCGTGGTGGCGTGGATTCTGATCAGTACTTCATTGTCCTTGGGTGCCGGTTTCTCGACCTCTTTGAGCTGAAGTTCATCCGGCGGTCCGTATGCTGTGTGCACAATGGCCTTCACGAGTTTCCTCCTAAACTGACTTGATCGCGGACGGTGGGCGTGTCCCCCTAGGTGGCCCTATGCAGGGAGTGCCGCCCACTCTTTGCCGGCTCCCTCGCAACTCACGAGGCTGGACTAGGCCACCCACTTCCATGCATGCCAGAGAGTCAGTGCGTTGAACACAAAACTCACGGCGATCAGGAAGTTGTCGTAGGCGCCAGGGTAAGGCAAGCCGGCGAGATGGAAGAGAACAAGGAAAACGGCTGCGATGATGTTTGCCCAGCGAATCGCAGGAAGCGGCAAGGTCAGCGTGAGAACAACCATTACAATCGGAATCAGCATGATGACCGCCACTAACAACCACATGCTCTGAGATGGTTGCGCACCCATGATCTTGCCCGACTCAAAGTCACCGGCGAATATGCGCAGCACGTCGCCCAAGAGGTACGTCAGCATTAGGGCCACCCATAACCCTGCGAGCACTATCCTCGTATCTTCCATGACTTGTCACCCATTCCTTTCTTCTCTGTGTACTTTACGCATTTCGCCTGCGAGCGCGCTAGGTCTTGCTGGCATGCGCTACAGTGATGACCACATTGCCCTTCTTGTGCCCTTGCTCAACATACCGGTGAGCCTCGGCGACTTGCTCCAACGGATATCGCCTGTCTATGACCACTTTCAGCTTTCCCGCCTCGATCAGCCCTTTAAGAAAGACCAGATCCTCGGCACGGTTCTTGGGTGTCCCCTTTGTAACGCTCACGAATGTCCCGTTCGGAGCCAGTACTCTCTGACAAGCTGACAACGAGGTCTTTCCAACGGCATCGAAGATCACATCATAGAGACCCCCGCTTTGTGCGAAATCCTCTTTGGAGTAGTCAATGACCTGATCGGCTCCCAGAGATTTGACCCAGTCCAAGTTTGCGGTACTGCACACAGCGGTGACCCCTGCCCCAAAGGACTTGGCGAGCTGCACCGCAAAGCTGCCTACACTTCCCGAGGCTCCATAGATGAGCGCCTTCTGTCCGCTCTCGATGTTGGCTCGTCTGAGGAAATGCAGTGCTGTCAGCCCGCCAATGGGCACGGCGGCGGCCTCCTCATAGCTCATGTTGGCCGGTTTTGTTGCCAGCACCCCGTCTTCAGGCAGACAGATGTACTCGGCATTGGCGCCAAAGCTGGAGCTCAATCCAAACACCTCGTCCCCCTGTGCGAACGACTGCACGCCGTTGCCTACCGCTTCAACCTCCCCGGCCAGCTCACTCCCCAGTATTCCTTGTCTTGGTTTGCTGACCCCCATCATCGGTGTAAGGAGCCAGAACACCACTGAGGCAGGGAATGTTAGACCTCGAATCTTCACGTCGCCTGATGTCACTGTGGCGCCGTGTATTCTGATCAGCACTTCGTTGTCCTTGGGTGCGGGCTTTGCCACCTCTGTGAGCCGAAGGACATCAGGTGGCCCGCCTTTCGTGCATACTATCGCTTTCATCGCCAGACCCTTTCAACCTTCTTCAGAGGGTTCACTTTGCTTGTCGCTGCCATTCACACGGTGATGATTACCTTTCCGCGGGCGCCCCCACCTCCATAATGGCGGAAAGCTTCAGCAACCTCAGCCAACGGGTAACGTCTGTCTATGACTGGCGCTACTCTGCCAGCCTCCAGAAGCTCCTTTATGAAGGCCAGATCTTCTAGGTTTGGTCTGTGGCTCAGGTTACGAACTTGCTTTCCCCCGCTCATGGACGCTTGCACAATCCGGGCCACGGAACCTCCGACCACGACATAGACTCCGTTGGGCTACAATGCGGGAGTGCAGTCGGAGATAGGACGATGCAACGCAGCGTCAAGAATCAGGTCATAGCGCTGCTCGCTCTGGGTGAAATCCTCTTGCGTGTAATCGATCACTTGGTCTGCACCAATGGAGCGCGCCAGGTCCATCTTGCTGGTGCTGCACACGCCCGTCACGTTTGCCCCGAATGACTTGGCAATCTGCACTGCAAAGGTGCCCACCCCGCCAGACGCACCATTGACTAGGACCCGCTGGCCTGGCTGGATTTCCCCCTCATCGCGAAGACCCTGCAGGGCCACGACTGCCGCCACAGGTACGGCCGCTGCCTCCCCAAACGATAGACTGGCTGGCTTTCGTGCCAGTTGGCCTTCACCAACGCACACATATTCGGCAAAAGCGCCTCGACCACTCTCCGATACGTCTGCGAATACCTCATCGCCTGGACGGAACCGCCTCACGTCTCCGCCAACCGCTTCAACCCGCCCCGCCATGTCGGATCCGAGTATTTCGCGCCATGGTTTCAGAAGCCCCCACGAAAGGCGGAGCAAGAACGGCGAACCCCTCAGCAGATGCCAGTCACCTGCATTTATGGATGCCGCATGAACTCGAACCAGTACTTCATCCTCCTTGGGAATGGGTGTCTCCACCTCTTCAAGGTGCAGGACATCGGGCGATCCGTATCTGTGATAGACAATCGCTTTCATTGTTCCCACCGGCAGTCAGGCTTTCGAAGCGCGCCCCCGTGTACCAACGTGCGCGAGATCAGTATGTAGACTGCGACAGCCACACACGCCACGAATGTCAGCAGCGCGCGGCCGATCCTTCAAGAGTCAAGCGGCACTCTCTTCACAGGCTCTGCTTCAGGTTCTGGGCGAACTCTTCCGCACGTTTGAGGTCGTCAGCATTGGGTCTACCCCTGTTTATTCCTCCGAACAGCCGGCTGAAACTGTTGGTGTTGAAACCCGCACAAGTGAACTCGTCAACGATGGTGTAGCCCTTGGATTGCAGGATTCTCTTGAGCGGCGCATGATGCTTGCTCATCGGCTCGAGATCTGAACTGGTTGAGAAGACGAAAGCTTTGCTGTTGGCGACTTGCGGTAGTTCGTCGGCCAGGTCAAGCAGAGCTTGGTGGTGTTTCGCGCTGTATATCCCTGAGCCAAAGCCTACCAGATCATACTCTCCGATCTCTTCAGGGTCTGTTTCCTGTGGTGTCTTGATCGGTGCTTCCAGAACTCGCGCCATCACCTTGGCGATCTTCTCAGTGTTCTTGTGATGATAGGAAAACACGACCAGTAGGGCTTTCATCAGCAACACCACCCCCTTCAGAGCTCAATCCACCTGTTTACCCTCCATGGTGATCACTACCTTCCCTTGGTGCTGCCCACTCGCAAGATAGCGGAAAGCTTCAGGAACCTCATGCAACGGGTAGCGTTTGTTGATAACAGGCACGATCTTGCCCGCCTCGAAGAGCTCGCCCAAAAGGTTTAAGTCCTCTTTCTTGTTCGGTTCCCACGTGCCGAGCCCTATTTGCCGTCTCCCTGTCCTGCGAATCAATGGACCCAAAAGCAGAGCCTGGAACACCACAGCCATTGAACCTCCGACAAGTAGACAGATCCCGTCGGGGCTCAAAGCGCGCCGGTAGTCGAAAACCGAACGCGATGCCACGACATCGAGAATAAGGTCGTACCGCTGACCACTTGTGGTGAAATCCTCCTGCCTGTAGTCAATGACCTGGTCCGCACCAATGGAGCGCAGCATGTCCAGTTTGTCCGCGCTGTCAACTGCGGTCACCTGGGCCCCAAAGTGCTTGGCAAGCTGCACCGCAAACGTACCCACGCTACCACCAGCGCCATTGATCAGAACCTTCTGCCCCGGCTGAACCGGCCGTTTGCAGCGAAGATGCTGCAAAGCGACGACGCCCGCTGTGGGTATGGCCGCCGCTTCCTCAAAGTCCATGCTGGCCGGTTTGAGCCTCAAGGCATGTTCGGGAATACAGACATACTCAGCCAAAGTGCCAAAACCCAAGGGGAAGGACAGATCCCCCCATATCTCATCCCCGGGCTGAGACTGCTTGACGCTCCCGCCAACCCTTTCAATCCGCCCGGCCACGTCAGTACCGAGTATCTTGTACATCGGTTTGAGAGGTGACGCCATGCGGACCACGGAATCTCCCCTCAGGGTTTCCAGGTCCGCCGCATTCAGGGAAGCGGCATGGACCCTAACCAGTACTTCATCCTCCTTGGGAGCAGGCGTTTCTACCTCTTTGAGCTGAAGCACATCCGGTGACCCGTATTTGGTGCATACAACCGCTTTCACGGGTTTCCCTCCACGATCACGACCACATGTCCTTTCTTCTGTCCTGTTTCGACGTATCGATGAGCCTCGGCAGTCTGTTCCAAGGGATAGCACCTGTCTATGATTGACTTGACCGCTCCCGCCTCAATGAGCTCCTTGAGGAAGAGTAGATCTTCAGTCGTTGCGTCTGCTCCCCCAATGATCGCTTTCTTGCTGCTGGTCGTTGAGGTCCAGCGCCTCCGAATCATCTGTGACAACGTCGGGTTGGCCGAAAGATAGCGCCCACTTGCGCTCAGCGATCGCATACTGCCCGAGTACGACGCCTTGCCCACCACGTCGAAGATGACATCATAGGTCGCACCGCTTTGGGTAAAGTCCTCTTTGGTGTAATCAATGACCTGGTCCGCACCAATGGAGCGCAGCACGTCCAGTTTGGCGGTGCTGTCGACGGCGGTCACTTCAGCCCCAAAGTGCTTGGCGAGCTGGACTGCAAAGGTGCCTATCGTGCCACCCGCGCCATTGATCAGAAGCTTGTTTCCGCTTTGGATCCCTGCTTGCCTGAGAAAGAGCAGTGCTTCGAGTCCCCCAACAGGAACGGCAGCCGCTTCCTCGTAGGTCATGTTGACCGGTTTGGTGGCCAGCACCCCTTCTTCAGGCTCTTCAGGTAGGCAGACGTACTCAGCGTAAGTACCCTGACCCAGACCGGTAGCGGCGAAGACTTGGTCACCTTCCTTGAACAGGCTCACATCTTTGCCCAGCGACTCGATTTCACCGGCGAGCTCCATTCCCAGTATCGTTCTCCTGGTTGGTTTTCGGAGACCAATGTACAGTCGCATGGGGAGCGCCAAGAACGGAGGGAGCCGGAGACTGCGCATCTCACAGTCCCCTGCCGTCACTGTTGTCGCGTGTATCCTGATCCGGACTTCATGGTCCTTGGGAGTGGGTGTTTCGACCTCTCTGAGCTGAAGAACGTCCGGAGGCCCGTATGCTGTCCACACAACCGCCTTCACAGCTAATCCCTCACGGTGATGGCGACGTTTCCCTTCTTGTGTCCTTTGTCCACATAGCGGTGAGCCTCAACAATCTGCTCCCACGGGTAGCATCTATCGATAACCGGTCTCAGCCTACCTGCCTCAATGAGCTCTCTGAGGAAGACAAGGTCTGCTGCTGCAGGCATATCAGATGCTTCGCCTGAATCAACCCTGACGTTGAGGTAGGTTC
>Ga0180437_10009770_pt1 | contig 11815 bp, 6 predicted proteins | sample SS_ome_4_FD_132410 | JGI IMG/M metagenome (GOLD analysis project Ga0180437, IMG submission 132410) | Hypersaline lake sediment archaeal communities from the Salton Sea, California, USA - SS_3_D_1 metaG | ecosystem: Environmental > Aquatic > Non-marine Saline and Alkaline > Hypersaline > Sediment... | reverse complement strand
CAGCAGGATCATCCGGATCGGGCCCTGATGGACAAGGTATTTCGCGCCATCCATTCTGTCAAGGCTGCCGTTGGTTTTTTGGGCCTTGCCAACATGAGCAAGCTTGCGCATGTCATGGAGGCTTTGCTGGGCAGGATGAGAGCAGGTGAGCTGCTGCCGGAATCAGAATACATTGATGCCCTTCTCGGGGGGGTTGACCTCCTTGCAGCCATGCTTGATGACATTGAGCACAGTGACGCGGTCGATATCACAAGGCTCTATGAGCGTCTGTGCAGTCTTGCGGGGCAGGAAGTGTCTCCGAAAGTGGAAGGCGAAAAGGGTGATGCAGCCCAGCCTTCAGGAGAGTCTGGCTCCGCAGAAGCAGCAGGTCAGGGGGTAGAGACCCCTGTGGTGGGCAAGTCGATTGTTGATTTTGGCAACACCGTACGGATCCAAGTGGACATCCTTGACAAGCTCATGATTCTGGCCGGAGAACTGGTCCTCGTGCGAAACCGGCACTTGCGTTCAGTGGACGAGTCAGACCCTGTGTCGCGTTTCATTTCCCAGCAGCTGGACATTGTGACCTCTGAGCTTCAAGAGACCGTCATCCGCACGCGGATGCAGCCCATTGGCAAGATTTTCGGTAAATTTCCCAGAATGGTCAGAGAGCTGGAAAAGAAGCTGGATAAAGAGATCGAGATTGACATCACAGGTAGTGAGGCCGAGTTAGATAAGACTATCCTTGAGTCTTTGGCCGACCCCTTGATCCATATCATTCGCAACTCTTGCAGTCACGGTATCGAGACCCCGGCAGAGCGGGTGGAGGCAGGGAAACCGAAGTCCGGCCGGATCACCGTTGGCGCCTATCATGAGGCAGGTCGGGTCAACATAGAGATTAGAGACGACGGAAGGGGGATCGACCTAGACCTGGTTAGCAGGAAGGCATTGGAAAAGGGGCTTAGGACAGAAGCTGACCTGGATGCCATGAGCGATAGAGAGGTCATGAACCTTGTGACCCTCCCCGGCTTCAGCACGGTGGATGAGGTGAGCGATGTGTTTGGCCGCGGCGTGGGCATGGACGTGGTCAGGACAGGCATTGAGAAGCTGGGCGGATCCCTTGAGCTTGAATCCGGCGTAGGGGAGGGGACCACCATTCATCTGAGGCTCCCTCTCACCCTTGCCATCATCCCCTGTCTTATTGTGACCGTAGGGGGGGACCGGTATGCCATTCCACAGAATAGCCTTGAGGAATTGGTCTGCTTGTATGATGAAGAGGTTAAAACAAAGATAGAATGCGCCGATGACCAGGAGATCTACCGCCTTAGGGATCGTCTTTTGCCCATGGTACGGCTGTCAGAGGTACTTGCGAGTCCTGTGCCGTTCACGAGAGAGAGAAGAGCGGAGATTACTGAAAGGCACCGCGGTGAGCAGCAAAGGGTCTGGCAAGAGCACGTCAACGCCGTCAAGGAGAAAGGTGGAACCCGGTTTATTCAATCCCTGAACTTCGTGGTACTCAAGGCAGGGGCCGGCCACTTTGGCCTCATCGTAGATCAGATACTGGGGACAGAAGAGATTGTAGTCAAACCTATGCATTCAGCAGTAAAATCCCTTAGCATCTATTCCGGTGCCACCATCATGGGGGATGGCCAAGCAACACTGATTCTAGACGTGGAGGGCATCGCTAGGCACACAGGGATCATGGTGGAGGGCCGTTTAGATACGGCAGAAGAAGAAATGGACAGGGTCGGTAAAAAGGGGGATTTACAGACGGTCCTTCTTTTTGGATACGGTGAGAAAGAACAATTTGCCATGTCCCTCACGCTGATCCGACGGATCGAACCGGTCTCCATGTCCAGCATAGAGAAGATAGGCGACAGGGAATACATTACCATTGACGGCACATCTACGCTGATACTCCGCCTGGACCAGGCCTTGAATGTCTCACCCATTGTGGAAAGGGAGGAGATGTTCCTTATTCTTCCCAGGCACATCAAACAGCCGGTGGCCCTTTTGGCTTCCAGGCTCATCGATACGGAAGAAACGCCCATTGAGCTGAATGTGGAAAGCTACACGCAAGACGGCGTGCTGGGCACCGCCATCACTCGGGATTCTATGACGTTGTTTATAGACATCTATCGCCTCGTAGAGCTTATCGAGCCTGAGTGGTTCGCCGAAAGGAGGATGGGCCAGTTCGGTACGGCTGGGCCCCCACCGGAATCTGCGAAACAGATTCTTCTCTTGGAGGATTCCCCGTTTTTTAGGTATCTGGTCAAGGGATATTTGGAGGCAGATGGCTACAGGGTCACCACGGCAGAGCACGGACAGATGGGGCTGGAGCTTATGAATGATACGGAATTTGACCTCATCGTGTCTGATCTGGACATGCCGGTCATGGATGGGTGGGCCTTTGTAAGAAGTGTTCGCCAGAGAGAGGATCAGCGAGATATCCCTGCCATAGCGCTAACGGCGTTGGATTCAGAGCGTGACCGCCATAGGGCCATGGAGTGTGGTTTTAGTCGCTATGAAGTCAAACTCGACAGGGAGCGATTTTTGACATCTGTGGCAGAATTGCTGGGGCGAAAAAAGGTCCACTTGTAACAGGAGATTTTCAACAGGAGACGGTGGGATGGAATTGGCAACGGAAAGACTGGAGGTTGAGGCAGAAAAGCGACAGTTCTGCACATTTTGGATATCTGGCCGGCATTTCGGAGTGGACATTCTTGATGTAAAGGAGATCAACTCAGAAGTCCACTTCACGCCTATTTTTCATGCCCCAAAAGAGGTAAAAGGATACGTCAACATACGGGGTGAGATCTATCTGATCCTGGACCTGGCACTTATTTTGGGGTTTAAAAGCAAAGGGCTTGGAGAGTCCAGCAGGATAGTGCTTTTTGATGCTGAGGCCGGTGAGGCCTTTGGTGTGATCGTGGACAGCATTGGCGACATTGTCACCGTTGATGGGGAGCAGATTGAAAATCGCCGCGCAGAGGATATGGGGCCTCCTGAAGAAGGCAGTGAGCGCAGAAAATTGGATTTGGGCGGCAGCGTGTGCAAGCTAGAAGATGGATTGCTGGTGATTGTGAAGTCTACACATCTTCTGTCTATCATCAAACAGCTCTGCAGCGCAGCTGCCGTGGCTTGACCTTTCAAGGGCGTCCACATTGGCGCCGACCTGTTTGGTTTGAAAATGACAAGTGGACGAGGTGGCAGAGGTGGTTGCGGCAATTCATTGCGTGGCGCAAATGATTTGGCCAATGGGGGGGCAGGGCAGCTTGCCCCTTTTTTTTGTATGGTGATCTTTGTGGTTACCCTACATCTAATCTAAGAGGAGGGATTATTCATGAAGAGAGCATTTGGAATGGTGTTGTCCCTATTGTTGGTGTTGTCCGTTTGTGGACCGGCTATGGCCAAGAAAAAGATGTTATACATTGATTCCTACCACCAAGGTTACCCTTGGAGCGACGGTATTACAGAAGGGATTCAGGAGGTTGTTCAGGGAAAGGATGTGGAGCTGAAGGTCATTCGCATGGACACGAAGAGGAACACTTCAGAAAAGTTTAAGAAAGAGGCGGCCCTCAAGGCGAAGGGAGTCATCGAGGAGTTCAAGCCCGATGTGGTCATTGCATCTGACGATAATGCCTCGAAGTATCTCATCATGCCTTATTACAGAGACGCCAGTCTGCCTTTCGTGTTCTGCGGTGTTAACTGGGATGAAAAGGTGTATGGCTATCCCTACAAGAACGTGACCGGCATGGTGGAAGTGACCCCTGTGCCCCAGCTCCTTGCTCAGTTGAGGCCCCTGGCCAAGGGCGACCGTCTTGGGTTTCTCGGCCCAGACACCCTGACGGCAAAAAAAGAGGCAACACAGTACAACAAGGTGTTTGAGTTGGATACGGTGAACTACTTCGCAAAGGATTTCGAGGACTGGAAAAAGGGCTTTGTAGCTCTTCAGAAGAAGGTGGACATATTGCTTGTTGATAGCGACGGAGGTCTTTATAATGACTATAAGAAGGAGCAAGAGGCCTTTGTGAAAGCAAACACGAGAATCCCCACGGGTTCCTGTTATGATTTCATGGCCCCCTATGCTGTATTGACCTACGGAAAGATAGCAACGGAACAGGGGTTCTGGGCTGCCCAGACGGCGCTGAAGATCCTGGAAGGGACATCTCCTTCAGCCATCCCTATCGTGAGGAATAAGGACGGTCTGCTCATTGTGAATATACAGATCGCTGAGGCATCGGGTACAGCCCTTCCCTTTGAGATTATCCAGTCGGCAGACAAGGTGATTCGGTAAAGAGACCCTTTTCCTGAGACCGCCTCATGGCCCCCATGGGGCTGTCTCGTTTGACTTGGCCTTGGATTCATACTCTTTCACGGGAGGTCGTTATTTCCATGAAGATTTTTGATTGGAGTGCCTTCATGAAGATGGGCTTGGGCAAGAAGTTTGCCATCCCTACAGTGGTCCTGGTGGTGGTGGGTTTGGGTGCTTCCATGCTTGTCTCCTATGGGAGTTCCAGAAGGGCCATAGAGGACGCTTCCATGGGCCAGATCACCCAGATCGCTGGTTCAACGGCCCAACTCATTGTCAATTGGATTGGAGACAGGAAGTTGAACCTGATCAGCTGGAGTGAGCAGGAGGTTTTCAAGACGGCCGTTCAGGAAGGTTTTATAGCCAAGGCGGCACGCAAGTCTGCAGACGCCCGATTCGTGAGGTTGCAGACTGACTATCCCTATCTGGAACAGATTGCCTTGGCTGATGCCAAGGGCCAGATCGTGGCGGCCTCTGATATGGGGCTCAAGGAGAGAAATGTGGCGGATCGTCAGTACTTCCAGGAAGCGCTGAAGGGGGAGGTCGTTATTGGCGATGTTGAAAAGAGCGCCCTATCAGAAAGGCCGGTTTTCTTCATGTCCGTGTCTGTAAAGGGAACGGAACAGATCGAGGGGGTCCTTTTTTGTGCAGTAGACATGACCTATTTCAACAAAACCTTCGTCGAGACAGTAGAAGTGGGCCAAACAGGCTATGCCTACATTTACCAAGAAGACGGGTTCGTGATTGCCCATCCCGACAAATCCAATGTCTTGAAACTGAACATGAAAGAGTTTGATTTCGGCCGGGAGATGATGGCAAAGGAGAGCGGCACGATTGTCTACACCTTTAAGGGCGTCGAGAAGATCGTGGCCTACCTGAAACTCAAAGAGCTGGGATGGACGGTAGGCATTGGTGCTGTAACTTCAGAACTGTTGGCCCCTGTACGAAGGGTTGGATACGTGAACCTTATCATTGCTCTTACGGTCACTGCTTTTTTGGCTGTCGCCGTATTGGGTATGTTGCGCCTCTTGGCACTCAGGCCCATCTCTAGAGTCGCCTCAGGGTTGAGAGATATCGCTCAGGGAGAAGGCGATCTTACCACCAGACTGGAGGTGGGGAGCCAGGATGAGGTGGGCGAGTTGGCAAGATGGTTTAACACGTTCATGGAGACACTCCAAGACATGGTCAAGGATATTGCAGCAAATGCCACTGCCCTAAGCACCTCTTCTTCCGGCCTTTCAACCCTATCGGATCAAATGGCGTCATCTGCCGAAGAGATGACATTGCAGTCTGACAGCGTGGCTGGTTCGGCTGATGAGATGTCTGGCAACATCAACACGATAGCTACGGCAGCGGAAGAGATGAGTGCCAATGTGCAGAATGTTTCGTCCACGGCAGAGGAGATGTCTCACAACGTCCATGCAGTGGCCTCCTCCGTAGAGGAGATGTCTATGACCCTCAGTGATGTGGCTGGTAGTGCCCGGGAGGGTTCTGATATCGCTGGCAAGGCCATGGAGATGTCAAATGCTGCGCTGGAGACGATGAATGTTCTTGGCCGGGCGGCAAAGGATATTGGGGAGGTGACAGCGCTGATCAAGCGGATTGCAGAGCAGACCAATCTGCTTGCCCTCAATGCCACGATTGAGGCGGCTTCAGCAGGTGATGCCGGCAAGGGTTTTGCGGTGGTAGCCAATGAGATCAAGGAACTGGCCAATCAGAGCGCCCAGGCAGCGGAAGACATTGCCAAGCGGATCGATGGTGTTCAGACCAACGCGGAAGAGGCGGTGAAGGTTATTGCCGATGTGTCGGGTGTGATTAACAACATTAATGAGTCTTCGTTGGTGATTACCAAATCGGTTGAACAGCAGAAGCTTTCGGCAAACGAGATATCGTCCAATGTTCACCAGACGAGCACAGGGATAAACGATATCGCCTCTTCCATAGCTGAGGTGGCCAAGGGTGCCAATGATATGGCCAGAGAGGCTGCAGAGGCTGCCAAAGGGGTAACGGAGGTCTCTTCAAACATCCAGGAAGTCAGCAGGGCTACTGGTGATTCGAATACGGGAGCCCAGCGGGTGAGTAGCTCTGCTAAGGAGTTGACCAAGGTTGCGGCAGAACTCCAAAAATTGGTTGGAAGGTTCAGGGTGTGAAAGGAGAATGGAGATGAAGAACCTTAAGAAAGAAATGGCGATGGCGGCAACGACAGTATTGATTCTTTTCTCTCTTATTCCTGCCGTTGCCGTTGCGGACGTCGTGAAGATCGGTTTGAACTATCCCAAGACAGGGCCCTACTCGGTCCAGGGCCTGGATCAGTGGCGAGCCACAGAGCTGGCAGTCAATGAGATTAACGCCGCCGGGGGCGTTCTGGGAAAGAAGATAGAGGTTGTGTGGCGTGATTCCATGTCCAAAGCCGATGTGACCACTAACAATGTTTCTGAGTTAATTGACAAAGAAGGGGTGAAAATGGTCTTTGGGGGTTCTGCCAGTAGCGTTGCCGTGGCAGCCAGCAAGGTGTGCCAGGAAAAGGGAGTGTTGTTTTTCGGGACCCTCACCTATTCCACGGCCACCACAGGCGAGGAGGGACACCGTCACTGTTTTCGAGAGTGCTACAATGCTTGGATGGGCGCCAAGGCCATCGCCTCTTATTTAAAGGAAAACTTCAGTGGGAAGAAGTACTTCTACATTACTGCTGACTATACCTGGGGTTGGACCACAGAGGCCTCTGTGAGAAGGTTCAGTAACACAGAGGACAAATCACAGCACAAGGGTATGCTGACGCCTTTCCCCGAGGCCAGTGAAGGGGATTTTAAAAAAGCCCTGAGTTTTGCCAAGATGCTCAAGCCGGATGTTCTGGTGTTGGTCCTTTTCGGAAAGGACATGTCCACTGCCATCCGGCTCGGCACAGCCATGGGATTAAAGAAGGATATGCAGATCGTGGTACCGAACCTCACGCTCGGTATGGCAGAGGGGGGAGGGCCCAAGGTCATGGAAGGGGTCATAGGGGCCCTCCCATGGACGTGGAAGGTGCCGTATAAGTACGACTACCCCAGAGGGAAGGAGTTTGTGGAGACCTTCTCAGCCAAGTACGACCGTTACCCCAGCACTTCAGGGGCTTCGGCGTACACCATTCTTTACGAATACAAGGCTGCAGTGGAAAGGGCGGGCACCTTTGATGCCCCGGCAGTGATCAAGGCCCTTGAAGGGCATGAGTACACCCTTTTGAAGGACAAACAGGTGTGGCGTGATTTTGACCACCAGTCCGTACAGACGGTCTATGAGGTGAAGTGTAATCCCCAGGCCACAGTCCTAAAGGACAAGTACAAACTGGACTATTTTGAGATATTGAGCAGTCTTCCTGGTACTGAAGCTGTACAAACCCGTGAGGAATGGAATGCCCTGCGCACGGCAGCCGGAAAACCCACACACTTGGAAAAGCTGCCCGGGGAAATGTAGTCCTTTCAAAGCCCATCCAAACCAACGATGCAGCGTTGTCGAGTGACAGGCTCGACTACGCCTCCGCCCGTGGGCGGGGCCACCCCAGGAGGTACAAAATGCGTATGTTCGGGCGTTTTTCATCGACTAGTCTGCGGTTCAAGATCCTCTTTGGCTTGCTGCTATCACTTGTTCCGGTTCTGGCCATTGTCGGCGTTTCTTATTACTCTGCGCGAAATACTGCACTGAGAAACAGCGAAGGGACAATGAGACTATTGACCCAATATGGAGCCAAAGAGATCAATGGGCATATTAAGGCCCAGGAAAGCCTGTTTATGGATTGGACCGAAGAAGATCTCTTTGGATTGGCCATAGAGTTTCAGACTACGACGGAGTTGAAAGACCTCTTCCAGTCAATGCTTGACGGCCAGCCGGGGTTCTCACTGCTGGTTTTGGCTGACGTAGAGGGAAAGGTCCTGGAGGCAGCAGTAGGTCAAGGCATAGAGGGCGTAAAAGCAGAGGAGTTCAGGGGGCGGGTAGTGGAAGGGGTGTCTGGGCTTCAGAGCAAGACAGTCCGTTGCGCGAGGTTAGTGGCAAGCGGTTTGGCCAAGCAACTGGGACAAGGATCTGTCTCGACCTACCGCTTCAGTCTTAAGGCCAGAAACGCCGAGGGGAAAGGCAACGGTTTTTTCTTGGCCTATATGGATTTGTCAGTCCCGCAGGCTACGGTGAGGGCTGTGGCCACTGAGATGCAAACAAGCGGGTTTCCTAACGCCAGAGTCGGTATTGTGGATATGGCCTCTGTACTGGTGCTTGGCCACTCGAATGAAGAGATGATAGGGAATCGCATGGCCATGGAGGATTCATTGAAATCCTGGCTCATGGAGCAGGAGAGTGGGAACGCTCGGAGGTTCGATTTGGAGCAAGGGACCGATTACGTCAGCTTTGCGTCCCTTATAAGCCCTTCTGCACTTTTGGATGGGGATGTGTCAGCCCAAGGTTCGGCTCTACGGTTTGCCGCTTTTGTCCCTGAAAAGGACGTTATGTCAGATGTTCAGAAAATCGCCTGGACCTCCGTCAGCATTGCCGCCGTCGGTACCGTGGCTGTTGTTCTGATCGGCTTGTTTATTAGCCTTAACATCACCAGGCCCGTAAGCCAGGCCGTCGCCGGGCTCAAAGACATTGCAGAAGGGGAAGGCGACCTTGCCACGAGGCTTGAGGTGGGGAGCAAGGATGAAGTGGGGGAGTTGGCCAGATGGTTCAATACCTTCGTCGAAAACCTTCAAGGCATTGTGAAGGACATGGCAGCCAATGCCCAGGTGTTGAACACTTCTTCATCGGATTTGAACGCCTTGTCAGCCCAGATGGCTTCATCTGCCGAGGAGATGACATTGCAGTCTGACGGTGTTGCCGGGGCGGCCGAGGAGATGTCGGCCAACATCAACACTATCGCTACGGCAACGGAACAGATGCGTGCCAATGTGCAGAATGTTTCGTCCACGGCCGAGGAGATGTCTCAGAATGTCGATGCAGTGGCCTCCTCCATAGAGGAGATGTCCATGACCCTTAACGATGTGGCCGGGAGCGCGCGGGAGGGTTCTGATATTGCGGGCAAGGCCACGGAGATGTCCAATGCTGCGCTGGAGACGATGAATGTTCTTGGCAGGGCGGCAAAGGACATTGGTGAGGTGACAGAGCTGATCAAGCGGATAGCGGAGCAGACGAATCTGCTGGCCCTCAATGCCACGATTGAGGCGGCCTCAGCCGGTGATGCTGGCAAGGGTTTTGCGGTGGTAGCCAATGAGATCAAGGAGCTTGCCAATCAGAGTGCCCAGGCAGCGGAAGATATTGCCCGGCGCATTGATGGTGTTCAGACGAACACGGAAGAGGCGGTGAAGGTGATTGCCGACATATCGGGAGTTATTGGCAGCATCAACGAGTCGTCCATGGTCATCACGAATTCAGTGGAGCAACAGAAGGTCTCGGCAAACGAGATATCGGGCAATGTTCAGCAGACGAGCACAGGGATCAACAATATCGCCTCGTCCATTGCTGAAGTTGCCAAAGGTGCCAACGACATGGCCAAAGGGGCAGCAGAGGCAGCCAAAGGTGTCACCGAGGTGTCGTCCAATATCCAGGAGGTCAGTAGGGCTGCCGGTGACTCGAATACGGGAGCCCAGCAGGTGAGCAAGGCTTCTAAAGAGTTGGCCAACGTGGCCACCGTGCTCCAAAATTTAGTGAATAGGTTCAAGGTGTAGACAAGCACCATGTAGCTTGGGCCGGGGACCATGTCAGAGAGCCACTGGCGGACACAAGGCCTATGCTACCTTTCGCCTTATGCCTTGAGCCTGTTATATACACCTCATTCAGTATCTTCGGCAGGTTTTCTGTACAAGAGTGTCTTTCCGTAGTGGACGGACTCAAATCTGTCTGTGATGGCATACAGGTTTTCCGTTGCGCCCAGAATCAGAACGCCCCCTTCGGAGAGCATGTCGTAGAGTTGATTGACCATTCGCTTCCGAGTAGTATTATCAAAGTAAATCAGCACATTGCGACACAAGATGACATCAAATCCTCCTAGGCTGGAAAATGGTTTGACAAGATTGATCTGCCTGAACTCAATCATCTCCCTAATGTCACTGTTGATGACCCAGCGCCTCTCATTCTTTCTGAAATAGCCTTCCATTCGATCCGCTGATAGCCCTCGTTTCATCTCCATTTCCGTGTATTCACCAGCCATTGCCCTGGAAAGAGCAGCACTGGAGATATCCGTTGCAAGAAGGCCGAAGTCCTCCTTGTATATGTTAAGATGCCTATTGGCCGAGGCGTATTCATGAATGAGCATGGCCAGGCTATATGGCTCTTGCCCAGTTGACGACCCTGCGGACCAGAGGGATACGCTGGGACCTTTTCTGGACATGTCCCGGGCCTTTCGTCGGCGGACCATCTTTCCAAGTTGAGGGAGAATCTGCTCTTTGAAAGTGACAAAGGGATGACCATCGCGAAAGAAGAAAGTCTCGTTAGTGGTGATAGCGTCGATAATCTCCTGCTCAATTTCGGGTTGACGGCTTTGCGCTACTTTCTCATAAAATTCACCGAAGCTCCTGCAATCCATATCTGCAACAAGAGGTTCGAGACGCTGTTCAATAAGGTACGTTTTGTTGCTGGAAATGACTATTCCGCACAGACTATGAATGTAGTCGCTGAGGCGGACGAACTCCTGTTGGGTGAGTTCCATAGATTATTCCTTATTCGGTTTCATGATCCTAGCGATCACCGCATGGGGAATCCTATGAAGGGGTAGCACTGCATCGGAATAACCGGCCCCTTCGACGCTCCCTGGCATTCCCCACACCACGCTGGTCTCTTTGTCCTGCACAATGACAAAGGCTCCCGCTCTTTTAAGGGCGGCTGCGCCTTTTGTGCCGTCTACGCCCATGCCGGTGAGGACGATAGCGATTGCGCCTTCTCCGTAAACAGCTGCTGCCGATCGGAAAAGAATGTCCACTGAAGGCTTGCACCCCTTTTCCGGGGGCTGGTCGTTGACGGCGATCCTAACCATTTGGTCACGCTCCCTAAGAAGCATATGCCTGCCCCCTGGAGCAATATATGCGTGTTCCTTCTCAATGACCTTATCGTCTGCGCCTTCCACCACGGTGTAGCGACACATAGTATTCAGACTCTTGGCCAGGGACTCTGTGAAAGTGGCCGGCATATGTTGGACGATAAAGATGGGTACGTCCACCCTTTCACAAAGCGACGGCAGCATGCTTGCCATGGCCCTGGGCCCCCCGGTGGACACGCCGATCACAATGGCCTTTACAGCGGAAGAGACAGCCAATTCAGGAGTGATGTGAGGTAACGGCGGTATGGCGACACGTGCCTTTGCCAGGTACGGGGCGGTGCCTTTAGATGCGAAGTGGCGAATCTTGACCACAAGCTGGCTGCGGAGGAGTTCCATGCTTTCCCGCAAGTCTTTGCCTTCAGGCTTGGGGATAAAATCAAAAGCGCCCATCTCCAGGGCCTTTATGGTGGTGTCAGCCCCGGCTTGCGTATGGGAGCTGAGCATGATGGCTCCGATGGGTTTAGACGCTT
>Ga0180437_10009768_pt1 | contig 11815 bp, 10 predicted proteins | sample SS_ome_4_FD_132410 | JGI IMG/M metagenome (GOLD analysis project Ga0180437, IMG submission 132410) | Hypersaline lake sediment archaeal communities from the Salton Sea, California, USA - SS_3_D_1 metaG | ecosystem: Environmental > Aquatic > Non-marine Saline and Alkaline > Hypersaline >... | reverse complement strand
TTCTGGGAATATCTAAAAGTCAGCCCTTTTTGGCTTTCCTGGCCGATTTTTATAGGCAGCTTTTTGGGCATAGTTTTAAGTTTTAAAAATTTTGCCAGAAACTTAAGCTGGCTTTTATTATTATTGATTGGTGGAATTTATATAAATAGTTACTATGTAAACGCCAGGAGCTTTATTTTTATTATTCCCTATTTAATGATTGGCTTAAGTCTTTTCCTGCAAAAGCTTAAAAAAATAAAGCTTTATAAATTAATTTTGATCATGCTTTTGGTGTTTACTGCTCTTCAGGCAAAGATTTCTTTTGAGTCTACCCTTCATAAAGGAGTTGAGGCTTCGCTTGAGAGGGTAAAGCAAGTTAAAAGGCAAACAGACCTTCCTGTTTTTGCCACTTTTGAGGAGGATAAGTTAAGCGAAATTGCTGGTTTTGATATACGACTGCTGACCAGCGAAGCCAGCCAAAGCGCTATAATCCTGATAGATCAGAGAAAAACAGAGTTGATGTTAAACCTGGAAAGTCCAGAATACCAAGAAGCGGAAAAAACTTTGGATTGGATTTTAGAAAATAAAAAGCCAATTTGGGGATACAATGACTCTCGCCCTCATTTCCCGGCTACAATTTTGCCAAATAAATTTCAAATATATCTAAATGAAGCCTGATCTTACAATAATCTTACCAGTCTACAATGAAGAAAAAAGAGTCAGAAAAGGTATTGGAAAATGCTCTGATTTTATAAAGGCTAGCAATTTAAAAATAGAGATAATTTTAGTTAATGATGGCTCGACCGACAAAACAAAACAAGATATTAAAAAATTAATTAAAGGCAAAAAAAACATTAAGCTGATAAGTTATCCTGAAAATCGGGGCAAGGGCTATGCCATTAAAAGGGGAGTTGGCAAAGCCAAGGGCAATTTAATTTTATTTACAGACATTGACCTTTCAACCCCGCTAACAGAAATTAATAAATTTTTAAGCTTCATTGACAGTGGGGCTGATATTGTTATTGGCACCAGGAAAGTTAAGGGAGCAAAAATTAAAAAACATCAAAAGCCAATTAGAGAATGGTTGGGCAGGGGATTTACTTTTTTATCAAACCTTATCCTTCAAGTTAAGGTAAGTGATTTTACCTGCGGTTTTAAATTATTTAAGAAAAAAGCAGCCAAAAAAATCTTCAAAAAAACTAAGATTAAAAGATGGGGTTTTGATGCCGAAGCTTTATTTTTAGCAGAAAAAATGAATTTTTCTATTGTTGAAGTACCGGTTATCTGGGAAAATGACGAAGACACCAAAGTGGATCTTAAAAAAGATATCCTCGGTTCATTCGCCGATCTGCTGAAGATTAGGTGGTATGACATTAAAGGAGAATACCAATGAATACAACTGCTCAAATGGTAGTTAAAAACGAAGAACGTTTCATCTGGTTTGCTATCAAAAGTGTTTTGCCATATGTTGCCAAATTTTTAATTACTGATACCGGCTCTACAGATAATACCTTAAAGATAATTAAAAGTATAAAAAGCAAAAAAATAAATTTAGTTCAAGATAAAAAAACCAGCATTGTTAAAATCCGCCAAGAGCAACTCCGAAAGACAAAAGCCTCTTGGTTTTTGCTAGTTGACGGAGATGAAATTTGGCCAAAGGACCAACTTAAAAAACTACTTCATTTAACTAAAGTTTTGCCAAAAGACAAAATTGCCGTTGTTAACGAAACCAGAAACTGTGCTGGTGATACCTGGCATTATTTGCCACAATCTGCCGGTGCTTACCAATTTTTTGGACAAAAGGGGCATTTTAATATCCGCCTGATGCGCACTTTGCCTTACAAAATAGTCGGAAGTTATCCATGGGAAAAGTATCGGCTTGAAAGTAAATCAATAAATAAGTTGACAAATAGGCTAGCTTTTTCTGATGCTTGGTATTTGCACGTTACTCATTTAAAACGCTCTTTTTGGGAGAAAGGGGTCAAAGGGAGAAGAAAAAAAATTATTGACAAGGGAATTTTGATGAGAAAAAAAGAATTGCCCGAGGTTTTTTTTAAAAAGTATCCTGAAATAGTACCCAACCCCTTAGTTAAGAGAAGCCTGTTATATCAACTTAAAGCTAGTTTTGTAACGCCCTTAAAAAAATTAAGACGATTAATTTCTTAAATGATTTAAATCATTTAAGAAAAATTATGGGAGAAAAAAATTCTATTTGGGAGACTAAAAAATATTACGACAAGGCCCATGAGGCCAGTCTTGATTTATCTCATCCGGCACTTTGTTTAATTAAAGCATATGCTAAAGATGCAAAAAGCGTTTTAGAAGTCGGTTGCGGCGAAGGGACAAAACTTGCCAAACTTTCCTCAAAGAAGAATCATAGAATTGGTATTGATATTTCTAAACAAGCAATTAAGAGAGCTAAAAAAAATTATCCCAAGATTTCATTTAAAGTTTCTGATGCAGAAAAACTTTCCTTTAAAGATAAAGAATTTGACTTGGTTTTTAGCACCTTTATGCTGGAGCATACTAAAAATCCGGAAAGGATAATAAACGAGGCTTTAAGAGTTGCTAAGAAATATTTTATCCTTGCTGCTCCCAATTTTGGCGCTCCAAACCGCGCCTCGCCATGTTTTAAGGGCAGCAGAATTAAAAAATTAATTAAAGGATTTTTAAGAGATTTTTATTGGCTTATCAAAAGGCCTAGAAGTCTTTGTTGGGAAAAAGTAACGCCTATTGCCACCTCCAAAAATTATCAAATTGATTGGGATACTACAGTTGAGCCCTATCTTTTAAGCCTAAAACTTTGGTTATCCAGAAAAAACTTAAATATTGTTGAGCATTCTTCGCTTTGGCAGGTTAAGCAGAAAAGGGAGCTCCTGTGGCAGAAAATATTTAAACTTTTGGGAGTCCTAAATATCTACCCTTTTAAGTATTGGGGGCCGCACCTGATGCTGATGGCAGAAAAAAAAGAATGAAAAAGATAAACTTTTTACTAATTATTGGCCTACAAATTTTACTTCTAAATGTTACCCAGTTTGTCGCTTGGCCGGAAATGCTCTATGAGCCATATTTGATGAACAATGGCTTGACTATTTACAAAAACATTACTATCGCCCACGCGCCCTTACTGCTTTTTTTGCTGCAGATATTTTTTAAAATCTTTGGCAGCCCATTAATCGCCATTAAAGCATTTACTTTGTTTTTGGCTATTATTACCGGATGGTTTACGCATCTTGTTTGTTTAAAAATTTTTAAAAAAGAAAAAATTGCCACACTTGCCTGGATTTTTTATATTCTTTTTCATCTTTATTTTGAAGGCAATGGTATTTGGTTTGATCATTTAGTTGCCCTGTTTTCTTTGGCTAGTTTTTACTTTTTTTACAAGTTTTTGTTTTTTTCAGACTTAACACCGGGTGTTGCCGTTTCTGGTTTTTTCTTGGGTCTTGCCGGCATTTCTAAACAAACGGCCGGCTGGCTGGTGATTCCTGCCTTTTCAGGATTTTTATATCATTTGCTGTGCGGAAAAAAACTTTTTAAAACAATTTGCTTAGGTTTAATTTTCTCCATTGGCTGTTTGATCCCTTGGGGCTTAGTAGCTGGCTGGTTAATTTACAAAAGCGCCTTATCTGATTTTTGGTTTTGGGCTTTAAAGTTTGCCATTACTATTTTGCCTAAAGCAACTGGTCAAATAAAGCTGCCAACCGTAAAACAGCTTGTTGGAGTTAGTCTGCCATTTTTAATAATTATTCCCTATTCAAGCCAGGCCTGTAGGATTTTTTCAGGCCTGGCTTGTAAAAAGCGAGTTTTAGCAAAAAAGATTTTTATAATTCTTTGGTGTATTTTTGCCGCTTTTGGAGTCTATCCGCGATTTGAACGTTTTCATTTCCAGCCGGCTTTGCCCTTGCTTGCCATAATTTGGGCCAAAAGTTTTTTTTCCAAGAGAACCAAAGCTTATGGGTTTTTATTGGCATTAATTTTTGCCCCTTTTTGGTTAAGATTTTTTCTCCACTCCCTTAATAAACCTGATCGTTTTTTAGAAAGCGATGTTCAAGCCGCCGTTTCTTGGCTTAAAAAAAATACTAAAAAAGATCAACGGCTTTATGTTTTTAACACCTGGGATCATTTTTATGCCTTGGCTGACCGGTTGCCGGCTGTTGACCCGGTGCCGCCGACGCTTGAGTGGTATCTTGAACTGCCAGGTTTGCAGGAAAAATTGATTACTGGCCTTAAAGGAGCCAAAAATCCTATAATCATAATGGAGAACTATAAAAAGGAAGGGCTGGGAGCCTACAAACCAGAAAGGCTAGACAATTATATTAGAGAAAATTTTATTCAAAAAACAGTGATCGCAGAAAGGTTTATAATTCTGGAGAAGATATGAGGATTGTTTTTATTTCATACTATTCTGGTTTAGTTAGCAGAGGGGTTGAAACCTTTGTTGCCGAGCTTAGCAAGCGTTTAACCAAAAACCACAAAATCTTGGTTATCCAAAATGGAAAGCTGGGGATTTTTTGGCATGCCTTAAAAAGCCTTCCTAAAATTGCCAAATTCAAGCCCGATGTTATCATTCCAACAAACGGCGGCTGGCAGAGTTTGACAGCAAAGATTTATTGTATTTTTACAAAATGCAAGATGGTTATTTCCGGCCAGGCAGGCTTGGGCAGATATGATAAATGGAATTTGATGCTTAAGCCTGATGTTTTTATTGCTCTCTCAAAAAGAAACGCGGTCTGGGCAAAGAAACACTCAAGAGGGGCAAGGATCGAAACGATTCCAAATGGTGTCAATTTAAGCAGATTCAAGCTCCAAGTTCCAAGGTTTAAGGTCGATTTGCAAAAGCCAATTATTCTTTGTGTGGCGGGGCATGAAAAGTATAAAAGAGTTGAGGAGACTATTAAAGCAGTAAGCTTGGTTAAAAAAGGCAGCTTGTTAGTTGCTGGTGGCAGTCAAGAGACTAAAAGGCTAGGTAAAAGATTGCTTGGCAACCGCTTTAGTCAATTAAAGTTTCCCCATAAAAAAATGCCAGCAGTTTATAGAAATGCAGAACTTTTCACTTTAGTATCAGAAAGCAGTGAGGCTTTTGGCATCGCTTACTTAGAAGCAATGGCTTGCGGTTTGCCGGTTGTGGCAACCGACGATAGTTTGCGCCGGGAGATAATTGGGAAGGCGGGTTTATTTATAAAAAATCCTGAAGACAGTAAAATATATGCTAAAGCCTTGCAAAAAGCATTAGATAAAAAATGGGGTAGCATTCCTAGAAAGCAATCACAAAAATTCTCTTGGCATATGGTGGCAGAAAAATACGAAGAGATATTAGGGAGCTTATGAAGACAAAATTTAGGCAAGCAATCAATTTTGGTTTTGGAATGGCAAGGACTCAAACTGCTAAAGATAGTTTGATTTCTTTAATCGGCAGTGGTTTAAGCGGCTTTTTGGCCTTAGTTTTTACTGCCGTTGTTGCTAGAATCCTTTCCCCTGAAAAATTCGGCCAGTTTTCAACGGTTATAAACTATATTCTTTTAATAGCCGCTTTAAATGACTTGGGAATAAACCAGAGCTTGGTTTATTTTATGGGGCAAACCAAGGGTAGGGAGAAAAAAAACTGGGCGAAGCTTATCTTAAAAATGGTTTTAGGGCTTTCTTTAATTTTCGCCTCACTTGGTGCTTTCTTTTTTTGGTTTTTGTTAAGCAGTCTCTGGCAGATTGACGAAAGTTTAGGTCTTTTAATATTTATAAGCATAGTGATTAGCGGTTTATATTTTTTCTTCGTTTATCTTTTTCAGGCATTTAAAAGCTTTTTTAAAAAAGCGCTTTTTGAAAATATTTTCTCCATCACTCGGATGGTATTTTTAGGAGGCGTTTTGCTTTTTTTAGACCTTAATGTTGCTCTTTCAATTTTGGCAGTTATTATCGCCGAATTGTTGAGTATAGTTTTTGGCTGGCTGGCTTCACCAGTAAAGCTAGCTAGGGCCTTTTCTGTAAAACTTAAGACTAAAAAGATCAAGAAGCTTTTGGGTTTTAGCAAGTGGCTGGGCTTAAACAATTTATTTATTCAGACCTATGGGAAAATAGATATTTTGATGCTTGCTTGGCTGGCCTCAAGTTTTACTACCGGCATTTATTCTTCGGCCGCCAGGTTGATGCTTGCTTTTCCGGTTATAATCTCCAGTTTTTCTTCAGTTGTTGCTCCAAGATTTGCCAGTTTTTCTGACCCTTTGTCAAATCTTGCCTATTTTAAAAAGGTTTTTCTTGCCAGTTTAGGAATAGCAGTTTCTATGGGTGCTTCAATGATGATTGCTGCCCGGCCTTTAATTTATGCAGTTTACGGAGAAGCATATTTATCTTCAGTTCCGGCCTTCCGTATTTTGACAGTTGCCTTTTTACCATTAGTTTTATCTATTCCTGTAACGAATAGTTTGATTTATTTTTTTAAGAAGCCTTTCGCTGTTAGTTTTATCTCCGGCATTCAGCTGGTAGTGGTTGTTGGTCTAAACCTCTTTTTTATCCCCAGATTTTCCAGTTTAGGCCCGGCCTTTTCACTTTTAACTGCTAACCTTTCTGGTTTAATTCTTGGCTATTTATTTTTTGTAAAAGAATTAAAAACGGCCAAACAATCAGTAATCAATAATTAGCAACATGCCTTTAATTTCCGTAATTCTCGCTATCTATAATGAAGACAAACACATTAAAAAATGCCTTAAATCTTTGAGCGCTCAAAAAGGCGCTAGATTTGAAGTAATTGTTGTAGATGATGGAAGTAAAAAGAAGATTCAAGCTTCAAGGTTCAAGTTTCAATGTTATGATAATTTCAGATTTTTCAGAGTGAAACATGGGGGGACAGCGAGGGCGAGGAATTTTGGGGCAGAAAAAGCCAAAGGCAAGATTTTAGTTTTTATAGATGGCGATATGGAGTTTGAGAGAGATTTTTTAAAAAAACTTACTAGCTCTATTTGGCAAGGGAAAGCTCGCGGCAGTTTTTCTACAGAAGAATTTGTCGCTAATTGGGATAATGTTTGGGCTAGGTGTTGGAATTTTGAAAACAACCTGCCGGTTAAAAGAAGAATTGATCCTAAAAGAGCCGATATGGTCAAAGATTTCCGGGCGATTTTGAAAAGCGAGTTTAAGCGGGTTGGCGGCTTTGATGATATCGGCTATACCGATACCTGGACTTTGTCAGAAAAATTAGGTTACAGACCGACTCCAACAAAGGCGGTTTATTACCACCACAATCCGGCAAGCCTTAGAGAAGTTTTTAACCAAGCGGTTTGGATTGGTGGCCGGAAAAGACGGTGGGGGATTATTGGGAAAATAGCAACCTTAGTCCGCGCCAGCTTGCCTTTTTCGATAATTTTAGGTTTTGCCAAATCTATCCAAAAAAAAGAACCAGGGTTTTTAATATTTAAGATTGTTTATGATTTAGGAGTTTGTATGGGGATTATCAAAAATTTTAGAAATTGGACATTTAAAAATTAGGAATTTCATTAGAAATTAGGTCAATTAGAAATTAGAAATTTATACTTGGAAGAAATGATTAATAAGAAACTAATAGTAATTTTAACCCTCGCTTTTATTTTGCGTCTAGTCAATCTCAACCAATCTCTTTGGCTTGATGAGGCGATTCAGGCAATGGCCATTTGGCAAAATTCTTTAAAAGATCTATTTTTAAGTTATTTTCCCGGCGACTTCAATCCTCCTTTGGGCTATTTAATAAGTTGGGTTACAGTCAGGATCTCTGGTTTCTCAGAGATTGCCCTCCGCCTTCCATCAGTAATTTTTGGTGTTTTAAATGTTTGGCTGGTTTATTTATTGGCCGATAAGGTCCAACCTTGGGGGATGCCAAAGTTGGACCTTTTTGAAATTTCATTTTCTGAGCTTTCAGCTTTGCTTTTAGCTACTGCCCCTCTTCATATCTACTATTCCCAGGAAAGCCGGCCGTATATGTTAGCTTGCCTTTTTGCCACCTGGTCAATGTATGAGTTTTGGCGAAGCCTAATGCCCGGTGTTGACCCCGCTAAGCGGGGTGTTGATAAAGAAACACCGGGTGTTAATATTAACTGGCGCTATATTCTCTCAACGACCCTGATGCTCTATAGCCACTATATGACATGGTTTTTAATTCCAACCCAAGCGTTGATTGTCCTTATTAAGGTCCGTCCTTGGCATATGCCAAGGACGGACCTTTTCAAGAACTTCTTAAAGAATTTCTTAGTTTCTTGGTTTACTATTTTTCTTTTCCTAACTCCTTGGCTGTCGATATTTTTAAAGCAGCTAAAGGCAAGCAGGGGAATAGCCGAGAGCCTACCCGTATGGAAAAACTTAGGCATGTTCTCTTTTAAAAACCTAAGCCTCATCCCCGTCAAATTCCTCATCGGCCGCATCTCTGTCGAAAATAACATCGTTTATGGCTTAGTGATGCTGCCGATTTTGATATTGGCTACTTGGTTGTTAATCAAATCGCTATCACACATCACACATCACACATCACACGCCTCTTTTTTATCTCTCTGGCTTTTCCTGCCCCTTGCTTTAGGAACAATATTTAGCCTTCGATTGCCAATTCTCCAATACTTCCGTTTTCTCTTTGTCTTGCCGGCTTTTTATATACTCTTGGCTTATGGAATTCTTAGGACTCGCTCCTTTAAAATTCTTATTTTGTTTTTCTTTATTTTTAACCTTGCCTGTTCATCAATTTATCTTTTTAACCCCAAATTCCACCGTGAAGACTGGAAAGGAGCGGTTAATTTTATTTCCCAAAAAAACCTCAACGCACCGGTTCTGATTCTAAAACCGATATCTGCGCCGTTTCAATACTATACAGGCCCGGCCTGCAAATCTGATCAGGCCGGGCCTGCTTTAATCGATTACCAAGAAGCAGAAAAGGTTTGTTACCTCTCTCAAGTTTGGTTTATAAAGTACGCCCAGCCGATCTTTGACCCGGAAAATAAAACCGAGAAAAAATTAAAAGACTTTGGTTTTGAAGAAATCACCACCCGCCATTTTCGCGGAGTTGAGGTAAAATATATGGTAAATCCGGGAGGATTGAAAGCATATAGCCAAATGCCACAAATAAACAAATTTCAAATCAATCTCAATCCGCCAGCTGGCGGATAAATAATCAAATATTTGCTTATTTGCTTATTTGCTTATATTGACTTGCTTATTGGGTTATTGGGTTATTTGATTATTATGAAAATTGGCATTGATATTTCCCAGATTGTTTACGGCACCGGCGTTTCGCGGTATACTGAGGAGCTGGTTAAGCATTTGCTTAAAATTGATAAAAAAAACCACTATCTTTTGTTTGCCGGTGTATGGCGGCAAAAAAGGAAGATAGAAAAATTTTTAAAAGAATTTAAAACCAACGGTTATAAATTCCAGCCAAAGGTAGTATTTTTCCCTCCAAAAGTAGCTGATTTTATCTGGAACAGGGTGCATATCTTCCAAATAGAGCGCTTCACCGGGCCGCTTGACCTTTTTCACTCCTCAAACTGGGCCCAGCCACCGGCTAGCTGCCCAATTGTGACCACAATTCATGATTTAACTCCCATTAAATTTCCCCAAGCTTTTGAAAAAGAAGCCATTGTCTCTTTTAAACGCAATCTCCACTGGGCAAAAAGGCAGGCTGCCTTTATAATCGTTGACTCAAAAGCAACGGAAAAAGACCTAATCAAAGAAGGCTTTGATAAAGGGAAAATTAAGGTTGTCTATCTTGGTGTTTCAAAAAAGTTTAAACAAATTAAGGATAAAAAGGAGATAGAAAAGATCAAGAAAAAATACGGAATCAAAGGCGATTATATTTTATCAGTGGGAACTTTAGAGCCCCGGAAAAATATTGGGCGGGTGATTAAATCTTTCTCGCAACTCGCAACTCGCAACTCGCAGCTAGTCCTAGTCGGCAAACAAGGCTGGGGAAATCAATCAAAATCGCAAATCTCAAATCTCAAATCACAAATCACTTTTACCGGTTTTGTCCCCGACAACGATTTGCCCGCTCTTTATTCAGGGGCTAAAGTTTTTGTTTACCCATCTCTTTATGAAGGTTTTGGTTTGCCGGTTTTGGAAAGCATGGCTTGCGGTTGTCCGGTCATAACCAGCAATATTTCCAGCCTTCCGGAAATTGCCGGCAATGCAGCATTGTTAATTAACCCGAAGAATACTAAAGAGATCAAAAAAGCAATGGAAAAATTATTAACTAATGAAAAATTAAGAAAGAAATTAATTAGGAAAGGTTTAACTCAAGCCAAAAAATTTTCCTGGAACAAAACTACCCACCAAACCCTCGAGATTTATACCAAATTATCGTTTCCTCCCCTCAGATGAGGGGAGGACGCATGGCGTAAACCAGGCAGGAGGGGTGTTGAAAAATGCTGATCTTCCAAAAAATCTGGCTCTATGGCGGTTGGTTTTACTTATCGCTTTTTTTAGCAATACTTTTAACATATTGTTTAAAACAAAAACTAAAAAAGATAATTTTAACTCTTGGTCTATTTTTTACTTTTTTGTTTTCCGCAAGAGCCTTTTTAAAAGACCTTAAAAACCTTCCCGATTTTTGGCAAGATTTTAAACTTCCCGTTGCCCAAAAAATTGACGAAACCTCTTTTAGCCAGGATGAATTTTCTCAAGAACTAAAGGCGATTTTACCTCCGGCTGCTACCGGATGCGTTTATAAGTCTTGGGATATCCCAACCAGATTTTTAATCCAAGAGCTTTATCCTTTTGTTTTTGTGCCCAAAGAGATAAGCCAGCCAGCCAGCGATTGCCAGTATTTAATTTCCCAATTTAAGCCAATAAATACCTCGTCGCACAGATTGATTTTTAGTTCAGAAAAAGGTTATCTTTACCAAAAAATAAGATGAATAAAGAAACAGTTTTTCTTTTCATCGGAATCTTTTCTTTTTTCCAGACGGGGCTGATAATTGATTTTTATCTACTACAGAAAAAAAAGCTGGTTTTTAGTTTACCTAAATTCTTCGGATTGGGGATCGGCTTTATCGGCCTTTTACAGCTGCTGATGGGATTTTTTAATTTTTTTATTAACCAAAGCTTTGTTTTTACCCTTTTTTTGATTTTATGTTTGCCTTTTTGCCTAAGCAGTTCTTTTAGGATTCAACTTAAAAACCTAGCAAGCAAAAGCATTAAGAATTTTTACAAATCAAGCTCTTTTTTTAAATTGGCACTATTTTTGTTTTTGTTGATTATTGCGGGACTTTTTATTCAAGTCTTTTCTCATACTATTTGGGGAAGTGATGCTTATGCTTTTTGGCTGGCAAAGGCTTCGGCATTTTTCATTGATGGTAGAGTAAATAAAGAAAACTTATTTTTATATTGGCCATATGACCACCCTTTGCTTTGGCCGCTGACCGCTACCTGGCTTTATCATTTTATCGGCCAGGCTAGTGAATACTATTTTCAATCAATCCCTTTTACTATTTTTATCTGTTTGATCGTAGGTTTTTATAAAAACCTTAATAAAGCAGATTTTCTTGAGAGGGCTTTTTGGACATCAGTCTTGTTTTTTACGCCCTTTTTGCTGAAAAATGTAGCTTCACCAGAATATGTTGGCAATGCCGATCTTTTGGTCAGTTTTTATTTATTTTTATCAACAGCCTATTTGCTCAAGGGAAAATATTTATACACTTCTTTATTTTTATTTTTTGCCTGCATTGCCAAAAACGATGTTGCCCCGGCCGTTTTAGCTTTTTTGATGGTTTTTCCTATTTTTAATTTGAGGGTCAAAAAAAGGCAAAAAGCCTCTTTCGGGCCTTGGTTTTTATTTCTGGTTTTAGTTGGGCTGCATTTTTTTTGGAAAAAAAGCTTCGGGTTTGAAAATCGCTAC
>Ga0180437_10009766_pt1 | contig 11818 bp, 11 predicted proteins | sample SS_ome_4_FD_132410 | JGI IMG/M metagenome (GOLD analysis project Ga0180437, IMG submission 132410) | Hypersaline lake sediment archaeal communities from the Salton Sea, California, USA - SS_3_D_1 metaG | ecosystem: Environmental > Aquatic > Non-marine Saline and Alkaline > Hypersaline >... | reverse complement strand
TCCAGCGCGTCGGCACCTGCCTGCTCAAAGGCCATGGCCATGGTTGTGAGCTGATCCAAATCGCTGGACGGGCCAAGCGAGGCGATGATTGGACACGCGCACTCAGCCTTGGCAATGCGCAGTTCCTCGGCAAAGCGCTCGTAGCCCAGGTTGGGCAGGTTCTCCCAGTTGATCAGCCCGTACTCGCCCAGATGGACGATGCGCGGGTGCGGATTCCCCTTGCGCGGTCGCCAAGTGATGGACTTGCCGACCACCGCCCCGGCGTAGCGGCCCTGCTTGATCAGACCCGCCGCGTTGCGGCCGAGCGGCCCAGAGCCAAGGATGACAGGATTGCAAAGGGCCAGTACATCCCGCAAGCGTTTGCGGCTCAAGCCCTCACCAGCCGGCATTACAGCCTCCCAAGGGATTGTTGAAAGTGGCCTCCACGCTGGGCCGGGCCCAGCGCCGGGAGGCCACAGAGCATCCTAAGATTCGGGCGTCAGGCGAGCGATGAACTGCCCGTACCCGGGTTCGCCGACCACCTCGCCGTCGCGCATCACCACCGTCCCGCGCACCATGGTCATCACCGGCCAGCCCACGATGTGGTAGCCATCGAACATGCGGCAGGCATCCTTCTGCTTGGTGTAGAGCTTGTCCCGGTCGATGGTCACTTCCTTGCCCATGTCCACAAGGATCAGGTCTGCATCTGAGCCGACCTGTATGACGCCCTTTCGCGGGTAGATGCCGTACAGCTTGGCCACGTTTTCCGACATCAGACGGGTCACATCCTGCAAGGTGAGCCTGCCCTGGCTGACGGCATTGAGCATCGTCGGCAGCAGTGCCTCTACCGCCGCGCTGCCGGCCGGGGCCTCGAAGATGTCGTCCCAGCCCTTTTCCTTGTGCTCGGGCAAATGCGGGCCGTGATCGCTGCCGATGGTGGTGATGGTGCCATTGAGAAGGTGCTCCCACAGCTTGTCCTGCTCCTCCTGAGAGCGGATCGGGGGGTTTACCTTGCCATAGGGGCCGATCTCCTGCAGGCGCTCCTTGGTCAGGAAAAGATAGTGCGGGCAGGTCTCGGCGGTGATGTTGTCATAGCCCTTGTCCTGCGCTGCCTTGATCACCGCCGCACCGGAGCCACTGCTGAGGTGCGGGATATTGAGACGCACGCCGGTCTCCATAGCGAACAGAACAACGCGTGAGATCGCCTCTACTTCCGAAAGCACGGGCCTGGAGGCCTCGTGATCATAGGGCGCCTTTCGCCCGGCGGCGACGAGCTTCTTGGTATAGTGCTGAACGATGGCCTTGCTTTCGGCATGCAAGGTCTGCACCAGGCCGGTCTTGGAAACCTCCTCGAAGATCTCCAGCAGTGCATCATCATCGGTGCAAGTGATGCCCTCAAACTCGGCCGCGCGATCGGGATAGTCCCAGATAAAGGTCTTGAAGGCCACAGCGCCGGCCCCTGCCAGCGCGGGGATGTTCTCGATGCTCGTGGTGCCATCACCACCGTACAGGCCGAAATCGACCAGCGACTTGGCGTCGGCAAGTGCCTTCTTGTCCTCAAAAGCCTTGAGCGTGGCCGTCGGCGGGATGGACACGGGGTGCTCCAGCACCGTCGTGACACCACCAGCAGCCGCGGCCATGGTGCCGGTGACCCAGGTTTCGCGCTTGGTGATGCCCGGCTCGCGCATGTGGTTGTGCGGATCGATCACGCCAGCCATCACGAACTTGCCCTTGGCATCAATCACCTGCTCGGCCTCGGGACGCAGGCCGTCTTCGACGAGTCCAGCGATCTTGCCGTCGTGAACCACGATGTCGGCTTTGAGAATGCTGTCAGAGCGCACAACCTGGCCCGACGTGATGAGAAGATCGACCTTCTGCAACTTTGTGGCCCCCTTTCTGCTTTTGACCTACGATTCCGTATTCGCCAGAGGGCACCCGGAGCCGCAGCTCCAGGTGCCCTCCGACGTGGCACATCTTGCTACAGAGCTACCTCTCGTCCCAGCAAGGGAATGGGTAGATGGGATCGGCTTCGGCCATTTCTGGCGGATACACGGCGACCAGCTTCCCATCCTGGATCTGAATGGGGGCCGAACCGCCCTTGATATTCCGTCCCCTTTCGTCAAATGCGTGTGGCCCCCAGAAGATCTCCACATCGAGGCTGGCCAGCGCATCCCTGATCTTGTCAACCTCAAGCGAATCGGCTTTCTCGATCGCTAGCTTGTAGAGAACACCTGCGGCGCTGCCAGCGGCGGCATGGTAGCTTGGGATGTAGCCATACCGCTCCACGAACATATCGCCCCATTCCTTGGCAGAACCGAAAACGGGACAGCTCCAACCCATGCTGGGCAGCCACCACTCTGAGCAGAATACATAGTCAGCATCGGGACCCAACGACTCGATGAACTCCGGGAAGTTCGGGCCCACGGTGAAGCTCAGAAGTGGTGCACACACGTTGAGTTCCTTGGCCTGGCGGGTGATCAGCATTGCCTGTGAGAAGAGAGAACTCGCCAGGATCATGTCAGGCTCGAGTCCTTTGACCTTGGTCAGCAAGGATGAGAGGTCCTTGGCATCAGAGGGGTACTTCTCATACAGGAGAACCTCGAATCCAGCCTCCCTAGCATACCTATCTATGCCCTCTGCGCAGGACAGGCCAAAGGGATCATCCAGCGCCAGCACCACGCAGGTCTCCGGCTTGGGGTCAAGCTGGGTTGCCGCCATCTCGATCAACAATCGCAGGTAGTTGCCTGCCGGCGGTAGACACGAGAAGACGTACTTGTAGCCCTGGTTGTAGACATCCTCTCCGTTGGCCAAGGTGGCCATGGTCAGGGCTTCGTACTTCTCGCCAATGGCAGCAGTAGCAATCGTGATGGCGGAGCTGAACGGACCAAAGAGCAGCTTTGTGCCATGCTCGGTGATCAGCTTCTCCGTCAGCTTGGCCGCGGTCTGGGGATCGCTCTCGTCGTCGTAGTAGATGATCTCGACGTTGTAGGACTCCCCCCCGACCTCGATACCACCATGGCTGTTGGTCCAGTCGACCCACAGATCCAGGCCGTCCTTCATGGCCATGCCCTCTGTAGACTTGGCGCCAGTCATCTCGACGGCGCATCCGAAGGTAATGACTTTGGGCCCCGCCGGAGTCGGAGTGGCCGCTGGCGCACACCCTGCCAGTACCACGGTCAGCAGCAGTGCGACCGTGACAGCACGCGTGTACCTGTTCACCTCTGTTCCTCCTTTTTGCGAAATGTTCCTACTGCGCTACTGCAACCAGAAGCCCATTCATCCTGCCCGATTGGCTCACCCCCTTTCTTCTTGTGCTCGCTATTCTACATACCCAAGTACGCTCGCTGAACATGCTCATTGGCCTGAAGAAAGTCGCATGTACCCTCCAGGGCAATATGACCCGTCTCCAGACAGTAGCCCCTTTGGCCCAGATCCAGCCCGGTCTGGACGTCCTGCTCTACGAGCAGCATCCCTATCTCCCGCTGCTGGAAGATCTCGTGAATGACCTGCATAAGTCGGTCCACAATGACTGGCGCCAGGCCCAGTGAAAGCTCGTCGATCAGCAGTAGCTGCGGGTTGCCCATCAGCCCGCGCCCGATAGCGCACATCTGCTGTTCACCGCCACTCAATGTGCCTGCCAGCTGCGATTGCCGATCCTTCAACTCGGGGAACAATCCCACTACCCACTCCAGATCCTTGGCAACCGCCTGCCGATCCGCCGCTGGGCGGGCATACGCGCCCATCATCAGATTCTCATGCACTGTCATGCCAGCGAAGAGCTGTCGGCCCTCTGGAATCTGAATGATCCCCCTCTTCACGCGCTCCTTGGGAGGAAGCTTACTGATAGGCTGGTCGCGGAAGTAGATCTCACCCTGCGTCGGCTTGATCAGTCCCGATATCAGGGTGAGCAAGGTGGTCTTGCCAGCACCGTTGGCCCCGATGAGCGACACAATCTCCCCCTCGTCGACCTCCAGGTTGATGTCCCACAAGACCGGGATCTCACCATATCCAGCATGAATGCTCTCTAGTCTGAAAAGCATAGTGATCGTCCCCTTGACTTTATTCCGCTGCTGGTTTATTGGCGGCGGCCTGTCCTGCCACCTGCCTGGCGCGCTTGGCCTGCGCGAATCTTTCACCCAAGTATGCCTCGATCACTCGGTCATCATCAGCGATCTCTTTTGGCGGACCCAGAGCGATCAGCTTCCCGTGGTGCATCACTGCAATGCGGTGGGAGATGCCCATGATGGCGCGCATCACATGTTCAATGACCATGATGGTCGTGCCGCCTTTGTTGATCTCCCGAATCACGTCCATCATCTCGTCGGTCTCATGCGGATTGAGGCCTGCCATCACCTCATCCAACAAGAGCAGCGCTGGGTCCATGGCCAGTGCCCGGGCCAGCTCCAGCCTCTTGCGATCCGGGATGGTGATCTCGTCCGTTGGGTAGTCTGCCCTATGCGCCAGACCCACGCGCTCCAAGACCTCATCAGCCTGCGCGACAGCCTCAGGGACTGAGCCGGAATGGCCCGCACGTCCATACAAGGCCCCTACTGCAACGTTCTCCTTCACTGTCATCCCGGTGAAAGGCTTCACAATCTGAAAGGTACGTCCGATGCCAAGCTTGGCGATTTGGTGCGGTTTGAGCGTGTCGATCCGCTTCTCATTGAAAAAGATCTGCCCGCCAGTCAATGGGTGGAGTCGACTTATGCAGCTGAGAAGCGTCGTCTTGCCGGCCCCATTCGGGCCGATCACGCCCATGATCTCACCTTGCTCCACCCCAAAGCCGACCTTGTCGACGGCGGCCAGGCCTCCAAAGTGCTTCGACACTTCGCGCAGCTCCAGAATGGCTGTCATGTCAATTCCCCCTTGAGCGCGACATCACTCGCGCCAGCAGAGGACGGACCCTAGTCTTCACCATATGTAGAAAGCCTCGAGGCATGAACAGCACGATGAATATGACTGTCAAGCCCAGGACGCCCAGGTGAATAACTGAGAATCGACTCCAAATGAAATCGGAAACATACTCGAGCAGAAAGGCACCAATCACCGGCCCCGCTACAGTTCCAATGCCTCCCAGATAGACCATGACCAGGTACTTCACCGATACCAGGATGTTGAACACATCGTCAGGGTTGAAATAGACGAACCAGAGAGCATATGCACCGCCTATGAGCCCGGTGACAAACGCACTCAGTGCCCAGGCTGCGATCTTGTGACGCGTGGTATCGATACCCATCACAGACGCGCCCTCCTCATCTGCCTTGATGGCACGCAAGCCATAGCCTAGACGACTGCGCAACACCCAATGCGAGATCGCGACGCTAATGAGCGTCAGACCAAACATCAGGAAGTAGATCAAGATGTTGAAGGTTCTCGGGGGGACCCGCCACATGGGAACTGTGAAGCCCTTTGCACCACCCGTAATTTCCATGTTGCGAACCACTTCGCGCACCGCCTGTGAGAGGCCCATACTGGCAATGGCGAAGTAGTAGCCACGCAGTCGCAGGATGGGCAAGCCTAGAACTACGGCGAAGAGCGCGCAAACAACGCCCCCCACGGGCATTGCCAACAGGAATGGTAAGCCAGCTTCCCTCATCAAGATACCGGTCGAATAGGCTCCAATTCCAAAGAACACGATGTTGCCAAAATCCGTGTATCCAGTGTAGCCCATGATAATGTTCAAACTTGAAGCCAAGGCCGCATACATGAACATGCTGGTCAGCACCCGCACCCAATAGCCGGTGAGGCCGAACGGGGCAATCGCTGCCACGGCCAGTAGGATGACGGCTATGCCCACCTTGAGCATGGGGTGCTCCACAAGTCTGGTCAGTGCTACAGGAGTGGTCGCCTGGGCGACTTGATGGATGGCTGGATCGCCTTTATTCACACTTCCCTCCATATCGCGTTTCTCCTAGCCTCCGCCAAAGAACCGCTTGCCGTAGATTCCCTGGGGTCGAATGGCAAGAACAAGCACTAGGAATATGAAGCTTATTGCTTCCTGGTAGGTGGTTCCCAGAATAGCAGCGCCAGTTGTCTCGGCGAGGCCCAGAACCAGTCCACCCACCAGTGGGCCAACAATGTTGCCCAGCCCACCCAAGATCGTGACCACGAACGCTCTGCCCAGAAGGGGCTGTCCGATGTAGGGTGTAAGGACATACACCATAGTGGCAGCCGATCCAGCAACAGCTGCCAACGCCGCGCCAATACCAAAGGTGATCGCATAGACGTGGTTGATGTCCACTCCACACAACTCGGCACCTTTACGGTTGAGCGCTACGGCCTTGATGGCATTCCCTACCTTTGTCCGTGTGGTGAATAACTGAAGTGCAATCGCAGAGGCAACACCTATCAACAAGACGGCCAGACGGGCATAGGGCAAGGTCAGTGAGCCGAAGTTGAATCCCTCACCTGCATATGATGGACTGACTGCTCGATAGTCGCCAGTGAAGATGTAGAGGGCCACGTTGATCAGCAGCCATTGAAAACCAAAGGTCAATATGAGGGTCGTGCGAACATCGGAGCCCATCACCCGGTTGATGACCAGTCGCTGCATCAGATAGCCGAGGACGAAAAGGACTGCCATCGCTGGAATGATACTAAGGAAAGGATCCACACCATAGAGGGTGAAGAGCCAGTACGTCACATAGGACCCTAGCATGAGCAACGCGCCATGTGCCAAGTTGCTGATGCCCAGAACGCCATAGACCAGCGAGAAGCCCATCCCAACGCAAGCGTACAATCCACCCAACACAATGCCGTTGATGAGTACCTGAACAGACACCCAGTCACCTCCATCCGATGAGGCCGTGCTGCTTCACGCATCACGAGCCGTGAAGCAACACGCCTCCCTAAATCAGTCCAAGTCCGCCTTCCCCAAGACCCAGGCCAGCAACGCCATGCGCAGCATCACACCGTTGAACGACTGCCGGAAGTAGCAGGCACCAGGCATATCGTCCACATCGGTGGAAAGCTCATCCACGCGCGGCATGGGATGCATCACCGTGATCTCTCGTCCCGCCGCCTCTAGCATGGCGCGGTCGAGCTGATAGCCGCCCTTCACCCGCTCGTACTCCTCCGGATCCTCGAAGCGTTCCTTCTGGATGCGGAAGATGTACACCACGTCGGTCTTTGTCAATGCCGCAGCCAGGTCGCTCGTCTCTTCCACCGACAGGCCCTTGTCCTGCACGTACTTCAGCGTCTCGCGCGACACGGCCAGAGACGGAGGGTTGACCAGGATGACCTTGACATCGTAGTTGGCCAAGCCAAAAAGCAGCGAATTGGTGACGCGCGAGTGTGCATGGTCGCCCACCAAGGTCACGGTGAGGCCGTCGATGGTCCCACGCTCGCGGCGTATGGTCAGCAGGTCGAGCAGGGCCTGGGTGGGATGCTCATTGGCATCGTCACCGCCGTTGAGGATGGGCACCGATGAGACGCTGGCGGCGATCTCCGCCGCCCCCTTCTGCGGGTGCCGCATGGCGATCACATCGCAGTAGTTGGCGATGGTCAGGATGGTGTCCTCCAAGGTCTCGCCTTTCCACACCGAGGAGGTCTTTTTCGCGTCGGCGACGGACAGTACCTGGCCACCCAGACGCACCATTGCGCTCTCGAAGGACAGGCGCGTGCGCGTGCTCGGCTCGTAGAAGAGCGCCGTCAGGACCTTGCCAGCGAGGAGGTCTGACTTTTTCTCGCCCCTGGCCTCTGCCTCAAAGGAATCAGCCAGGTCCAGAATGCTTTCGATCTGCTGCCGCGAAAACGGCTTCATGCTGATAACGTGCTGTACCGAACCCATTAAAGTCCTCCCATGATTGTGTTGATGCAAAGATCAGCGCAAGCCTGATGTGGCATGACAGCCGGCAACGGTCAAACCTGCGCTCTTACTGCCTGTGGGTTGAGTATCCCAGGCTGATATCCCATGCGCATGGAGATCTGCCGCGCGGTCTCGATCAGCTGCGGGACAAGCTGGCCCCTTGCCTCTCTATCCAGACGCTGCGCCGGAGCAACAACGGCCACACTGCCCACCACCTGGCGCCCATTCTGCATCAGCGGAGCGGCAATGGCCCTTACACCGACTTCCAGCTCACCGTCACACAGGGCATAGCCCTGCGCGCGCACGGTCGCAAAATGGCGCAAAAGCGCGTCGAAATCGGTGATGGTCTGGTCTGTGCACTGCCTCAGCGGGCGCGGCAGGGCTCGTCTGATGTGCGCCTCCGGCAAAAAGGCCGCGATAGCCTTGCCGGAGGCCGAGCAATGCGCCTCCATCTCCCGACCCACTCGCACCACAAAGGGCGAGCTTCTGTCGCTCTCGATAGTCTCCAAACAGATCACCCTATCCCTGTACAGCACATTTAGACACACTGTCTCGTGGATAGACTGTGAAAGCTGCTGCAGGTAGGGTCGGGCAATGGCGCGCAGGTCCCACTGGGCGAGGGAGTTGGCACCGAGGGTCAGCAAAGCCGGACCAAGGCGGTAGGCTTTGGTGAGGTCGTCTTTGCGTAGCAAGTCGTGCTTGACAAGGGCCTGCAGCATGCGGTAGCCCGTGGTCTTTGGCAGGGCCAGCTCACTGCAGAGCGCAGTCAGCGTCAAGCCTGAGGGCGCCGTGCTGACGGCGTTGAGGATCTCTACGGTACGATCAATGGTTTGCACGCGGAATCCTGTTGTCTTCCCTGACTGGTATTCCAGACGAGTGCAGCTTGGTCCGTACTCTGTTGTATGGCGCTTTCTGAGAGGGTCGGTTGGGCTGGCAGTGATGTGAGGTATGTTGGGCCCAACCGACACAAGGACGGTCGTTCCACTAAAGGGAACAACGGTCCTCTAGCGGAAATCGTATCACAGGTTGGCAATCCTGTCAAATCGCCTCTTTCGTGGCTGCACACATCCCCAGTGTACACCCCTTACTGGACGGAACGGTTCACGGGCCTGGGAGCCGGCGGAAACCAATCAGGGTGCACCACCACTACGCGCTGCATCGAAAACCCCAGGCAAGTGCCGCTGGTCTACGAAGGCAGGTGCACGCTCAGGCCCAGGCCCGCCTCCAGCGCGCGCTCGTAGGCCAGCACAGCGGCAGCGGTGTCCTGTAGGGCCGTCCCCGTGGCGTCAAAGACAGTGATCTCCTCTGGCGAGGTTCGCCCAGGAACCTGTCCAGCCACCACGGCGCCCAATTCGCCGTGCACGCCCTGCTCGGTCATCAGCCCAGCTTCCAGCGCGTGGTGCAGCTCACCCACCTTGGCGCACTGTTCCATCAGGTCCACCACCAGCTTGCTGTTTGCCAGCAAGGCCGGCTCCAGCTCCTGCTTGTCCGGGCTGTCGGCACCCACCCCAGCGACGAAGGTGCCCGGTCTGATGTAGCTCTTGTGCACGTAGTATCGTTTGGACGGTGTGCAGGTGACCACCACATCGCTCTGCCCCGCAGCCCTTTCGAGGTCCGACTCCTGCGTCACGGTGATGCCTAGCTGTTCAGACATCTCGGTGCTGAAGCGATGGGCAGCTTCTTCGAAGGCATCGTAGGCGAATACCCTAGTGAGGGGCAGCACCTGGCACAGCGCCTGCAGCTGTACCCGGCCCTGGTTGCCACACCCGCAAATGGTGGCCACCGACGCATCGGCACGCGCCAGGTGCTTGGCGGCAACGGCCACGGCGGCACCTGTGCGCTGGATGGTGATCTCAATCGAGTCCATCAATGCAAGCGGATAGCCATAGTCAGCATCGAACAGCACAATGCCGCCTTGGATGTTGGGCAGGCCGTAGCGCTCGCGATTCTGGAAGAAGCTGCCGTTGACCTTGAGGCCGAAGTAGGTGCGGTCAAGCCTCAGCCCGCCGGCCTTGATGTGGAACTCGCCTGGCGGTGCATCAATGTGCAGCAGCCCAGGCTCCAGGCTGCGGCCGTTGGCATACAAGCGAAAGGCATTCTCCACGGCAGCGATAACATCGCCAAGGCTCAGCAGCGAAGCCACCTGCGAGCGGGTGAGGATCACGATTGCCGGCGCTTTCATGGGCACACCTCCCATCTCCAGTGGTTCACGCCGCACGGCAGGCTGAGCTCTGCGAGGGAAGAACCCCGCCATCCAGCGTGTGATAGTCGCCCAGCAGATACGACAGCAGACAAGAATGGGACGGCAGGATGATCAGCACATCGCCGACGCGCATCTGGCTTAGCGTCTCCGGCGTGGTCCGCACCACCCCGTGTTCCTGTGACAAAGAGGACAGGTAGGTATCTGGCAGTGACTCTCCCCAAGCGTCGCCTTGCCACGGCGCCACCCGTCCATAGACCTGCACGCCATCTTGCACAAAGGAATCCTTGGACAGGTGCACCGCACCGCCATAGAGGATGGCCTCGTTTCGCTCCGCATGCGTGGCCACCACGGGGCAAGCGACGGCCACCGCTATCTGCTCCTCAGAGCAGGACCCAATGCGCATCTGCTTCAGATCATAGAAGACAAAGTTGCCCGGCCTCATCTCATCGACCGCGCTGAAATCCTCCACGATGCTGCAGGTAGGCGTATCGCCGAAGGAGAGCTCCACGGCAGAGAATCCCCCCTGTTCCAGAGCTTGGCGCGCCGCACGGAGCCTGGCCACCGATTCCTGGTAGATCGACCTGATCTCCTCCTGCGAGCTAGCATGGTAGGAGTGTCCAGCGTGCGTCAGCAGACCCGTGAACGCCAGGGCGTCGCAAGTCTCGATCTGCCGCGCCAGCTCCAAGACCTCATCTGTGCGATCCCAGGCGACGCCCGTCCTCCCGTAGCCCGTGTCCACTTTGATCCACGCCTTTGCCTCAGCCGTGAGGTGCTCAGCGAGAAAGCGCACCACCTGCGTGGACTCTACCAGGAGACCCAGTTCGATCTCTGCGGCAAGGGCGTTGATCTTGTCCATCTCCAGCGTGTTCACTGGAAAGGCAATGGTGATGTCCCTCCAGCCATGCTGCGCGAAGTAGACGGCCATGTCAACCGACGAGACGGTGATGGCCTGCACACCGAAATCGCGGAACCATTCCCCCACCCCTGCGCAGCGATGCGTCTTAAAATGGGGTCTAAAGCGCACGCCGCTGTTGGCCGCCTTTGCCGCCATGCGCTCGATGTTGCGAAGCGCTTTGCGCTGGTCCAGCAGCAGCGTTGGGCCCTCGGTCTTTACCGGCAGTTCACTGGCGCTCACCGATGCCGTCATGCCCCACCTGCCTTGTCGCGCAGGAAGCCGATCAGCCCCTGCAGGCCCAGCACATAGCTCTGGCCGCGAAAGCCCATCACCTGCCCGACGCAGACGGCCGCAAGGATAGAATGGTGGCGAAAGGCTTCGCGTTGGTGCAGGTTAGAGAGATGGACCTCCACTGTCGCCAAGTCCACCGCCGTCAGCGCATCGCGCAGGGCATAGCTGTAGAAAGTGAGCCCGCCGGGATTGAAGATCACACCGTCAAAGCCATCCGCTCTGGCGCGGTGCAGTTCGTCGATGAGAGTTCCCTCATGGTTGGACTGCACAAAGCGCAGTTCGACACCCTCCTGCTCCGCGTGGCGGCGGAGCAGCTCGTTGATGTCCTCCATCGTTTCTGAGCCGTACAGGGTTTCGCGCTGTCCGCTCAGGTTCAGATTGGGCCCGTGTAGAATCAAGAGCTTCATCGTTGTCCACTCCCTAGGTCACATCTAGCAAGGGGGATCTCCGCAGGCTGGCCAGGCCGCGCCCCGATGGCTGGCGATACCTCACCTCGAGTCGACAGCCCGATGGGGGCGCACCAGTCGGCCGTATCCAGGCTGCTCTGTGATCTCACCATCATCCATAACCACCCTGCCGCGCACGATGGTCATCACCGGCATGCCCACGGCATGCCAGCCGTCGAACAGGCGGGCCACATCCC
>Ga0180437_10009764_pt1 | contig 11819 bp, 9 predicted proteins | sample SS_ome_4_FD_132410 | JGI IMG/M metagenome (GOLD analysis project Ga0180437, IMG submission 132410) | Hypersaline lake sediment archaeal communities from the Salton Sea, California, USA - SS_3_D_1 metaG | ecosystem: Environmental > Aquatic > Non-marine Saline and Alkaline > Hypersaline > Sediment... | reverse complement strand
GCCGTTCCAGGTATCGGTGAAGCTCGAGTCGCTGGCAGTCGTCGCGTCGTTGGTGTGGACGCTGCTGACCAGCGGATCATCAATCGTGTACGACTGATCGAGCGACATAATCGCCTGAGCAACGTCGCCCAGTTCGCTGATAATCGCGTCACGAACGGTCGAAAGACCACTCACGATGCCGATCGTCAGCAACGTTAAAAGGAGAATCCATTCAAAGGTGAGGACACCGTCGTCCTCCTTCCATGCCCGAGTCACAAGGTTTTTCATGATTTGTCTCCGAAGTTACCTTGTTATGAAAAATACGACCTCGTCCACCAAAGACGCGGTCCGTCGTCTGCTCGCCACATCGCCGGGGACGACCAAGCGATGCTCGCGAGAAGACGACTCCTCAATACAAGGTCTTATGCACATGGCATACCAAGGAGAGTTTGAATGTTTGAAAGTTCGCAGTTCGCAAACGTTAGTGTTTTTCTGTAAATGACTTACGATTTATTCGAAGACCTCGCCGGCAACGTCGCGGTAGGCTCAGAGTGTTTCGTGACTTTGACGCTCGGCGATGCCATGCCAGTCGCGTGTTCAGACTTCTTAACGTGCTGCTCGCCGGGCTGCAGTTCCGTTGCGGTCGGCGGCAGGACCTCGACGATCAGGCCTCGCTGGTCGCGATGCACGACGCGGTAGGCGTCTGCCTGCTCACGAAGCCGCAGAATCAGCCGATGATTGTCTTCATGGTCTAATACCAGGTGCGTCAGTTGATGCCGCGCGATGACTGCGGCCCAGCCTTCGGCGCCTTGGCCCAGTCGCTGGTAGTCTTGCCAGGTGTTGCTTGTGATGCGATGAACGTGGGAGAAGACCAGCGGGCTGACCGAGCCGTCGGCGTGCCAGAGCAGGTAGTCGGCCCACTTCATGGGGGCGAAGATCTTGCCAGTGATCTCGAGTCGATCGATCGTGTCGGCCAAGATGACCGGCGTTTCATCGGAAACGACCATCGCCTCAGCACGTTCTTGTCCGGTCACTACCGCGTCGCCCACTGGCGAAACCACGAGGGCCACGAACACGATCGCCACCGCGATCAAAGTATTCATGGCGGTGCGGTCACCGACCAAAGGCGTTATTTCTGTTTTCGATCTCAAGGGCAATCGAGAGGTCGCGTTGGCACTCACGCCGCCGAACACCGCGGCTAGGTGTGGGGTCATCACGACCGGCCAGATAATTGCCCACCAGGTGAGCATTCGCATTGCCAGGAGAGTTGCTACGGCGAACGTGATCAGTAACAAGACTTCATAGATGCTGAATCGTCGTCTGCTTGTGCGAATCAAGATTCCAGTCACCAGCAGTGATCCGAAGAACAGACCGCCCGTCAGACTCGCCAGCACAGTGGGATGCCACTCGACGATCGATTGCAGGTTGCTGTGATTTCCGAAGGTGAGTACCGAAAAGAGCAGGCCGAACCCTTGGGGATTCAGACCGGTCGCGGCGACAGAAAGAGCCAGCAGCAAAGCCGTGCGGCGGACGACCATCTCTTTCCAAATGCTCGAAAGGCCTTGCTGCTTCGCTGCCGCAAGCACTCCCGAAGCAAGATAGCAGCCGATGACGACGAAGCCGAGCACGAACGAGCCGTGGACGTTGCACCACAATTTGAACATCAGAGGCAGCCACAACAGGGGCAGTCGCCGTGTTGGAAGTAACGAGAGTGCCACGAGCGTGAGTGGCAAACCGATCATGCCGAACAGTTGTGGTCGAATCACGCCGCTGATTGGCATTGCCAGCAGGTAAGCGATCGCCCCGCCGGCAACGGCCCAGCCTAGCGCGACGCGTTGCACGCGAATCGCCAGGATCACCGCACCGATGGCCAGCGTGACCAACAGTACGTGAGCCAGTTGCAGCCCACCTGGTCCGGCGTGTTTCCAAAGCTGATAGCCGGCCGCTTGGGCCAGCCAAGAAACGTTTGTGAATGTTTCCCCGGCCGCCGCTTCGCCTAGCGGATCGACCGTCGGTAACGTTCCGTTCTCAACAATATGCCGACCATAGGCCAGGTGTCCCCACAAGTCGGTGTGATGTAAAGGAAACAGGCTGGTCAACACGAAAATGGCGCAGAGGACCCCAATCAGCGACAGCTGAGCCTTGCTTAGCTGGGGTAGCCAATGCTCCCAGCGGGCGATCCGTCGCGCGGCGCGAACCTCGAACGATTCGCCGCTCGGCTTCGTCATCAGGTCGTCTAGTGCAGTGTCGTAGGCACTCATGTTGAATTTGCTCGTTTGGATTCAATCAGTTCGATGTTTGCTTCTTGCGTCGCGTCGTGAACCTATTCAGCCTGGGCGACGACGTCGCGGAGTTGCCCTTGTCGCCAAGCGTGATACGGGTCTTTGCCTCGCCAGAGACAAAGGGCTCTCGCGGCGTGCGTACAGGGGCCGTAGCGGTCGCGTAGTTCGCTGTCGCCCGCCTCGAGCAGGGCGCGAACCAGCCATTGACCGGCTCGCACGATAACTTCGCGAGGCGGTTGAACTTCCGGAGGTGCAAGTGCTAGCCATTCCAAGTGATGTCCTGTGAGTAAGATTCGCTCGTAGAGAGAAGAGTCTGTTTCCGCAGTGTTTTCTTCGCCAGAAGTCTGAGAACCTGTCGTCCAGGATCGCGTCCAATAGCCTTCGAGTTGTTGTGCTGCGATGAGTCGTTGTGAGACGCCGCCGAGATGTTGGATCAACTTGCGACGACTCCGCCGCGACAGAGCTCCCACCTGATCGTCGATTCGTGCGAGTACCACGAGGGCCTCAAGTCGATGAGTTCCTCCGCAAACGCCGTTGGGCAGCGGTTGTTCCAGTAGCTCGTCGACCAGGCCGTCCAAGTCGATTGGCTGACCGTACTGATTCTTCCAACGCTTGGCTGGGAACAGGTAGCGGGCGTAGCTAATGGCCGTCCATTCGTACTCGTGTTGTTCGTGATGAAAACGTCGCATGGCGGACCGCAACAGATCGCCGACGGTGGCGACGCCGTCTCGCATCTTCAGCGGGGCGTCCAGGGGCACACCACTTTCGGCCAACGTTGCCAGCAAGTCGTCGACGTGAACCGCTCCGGTGCGATTGTGCGGGTCGGCTTCTTGCCAGGCACGGGAATCGATCAGCCCGTCGGTTTCGCGGAACAGCGGTGGGGCGTTGTTTCCTGCCAGCTTGCGAAACGTGGCGTCGTCCAGGAAATAGGACAACATCGTCGCGCCGTCGGGGACCTTCGGGTTTGCGAACTTGGCTTGTGGTCCCCAGAGTCGCAAAGCATGCACGTAGTTGTTCGTGTGTGCGGGACCTTCTGGCGGAAGCACGCGATTGAGAACTTCGAACAATTGCTGATCGGTCGCCACGAGCGGTAAGTCGTAGCGCACTGGCACGACGTTTGGCTGATTCGGCAAGGTCGCGAGCGAATCGTCCGAGGTCGAGACGCGCGTGACTCGATAAATGCCGCACGCCGCCAGCAACATGATCACCGGCAGCGACCAGCGAAGTAGCTGCGAAGCGACGGTCGAGATGGGTTGGCTGGTTCGTTTCATGATTCGGGTTGTCAGCTAAGTTTGATGTTGGAGTCACTCTGGCCGATCGAAAGTCGGCATGTTCGACTGGCCGCTATGCCTGTTGCAGCAAGCCAAACTTCTTCATCTTGTTGTAGAGCGTGACGCGACTGATCCCGAGTTCCGAGGCGGTCACCTTGCGGCGGTTTTCATTGCGGCGAAGTGAATCCTCGATGATCTGTCGCTCGACCGCGTCGACGCGACGTTCCAGCGAGCTCTTGCGTTCGTCGCCCGGCTTCGATTCCGGTGGGGCGTCGTTCGGTCGCAGTGGGCTTGGCAAGTCGGCCACCGACAACGACCCACGTTGACAGTAGAGAACTGCTCGTCGGACTACGTTTTCGAGTTCGCGGACATTGCCCGGCCAGGAGTAGCGGCGTAGGGCATCGATGAAGGAGTCTTCGATTTCGCGAATCTGCACGCCGTGCTTACGAGCGTGAGCGAGCGCGAAATTGCGCGCCAGGAACTCGATGTCGGAGGGTCGCTCTCGCAGCGGCGGCAGGTGGAAACTCAGGATGTTGAGTCGATAGTACAGATCCCGACGGAACTTGCCGGCCTCGACGAGGGTTGTCAGGTCGTAGTTGGAAGCCGCTACAATTCGTGCTTGGGACGTGGCCGTTTCGTTGCTACCGACTGGCTCGTATTCGCCCGTTTCGATCACCCGCAGCAGCTTCGCTTGATGTTCTAGCGGTAGTACATCGATTTCATCGAGCAGCAGTGTGCCATTTCCAGCGGCATGGAACTTACCTTGCTTGTCTCGTTCGGCGCCAGTGAACGCACCTTTGGCGTAGCCGAACATTTCGCTTTCGATCAAATCGGGCGGCAAGGCGCCGCATGCGACGGTGTAAAATCGCTCCTCATTGAATGGCGAGATCTCGTGAATCAGACGTGCTAGGTGCGACTTGCCACAGCCGGTTTCGCCGACCAGTAGAATCGTGACGTCGTGCGAGGCGGCGACTTTGAGCTCGTCAATGATTTCAAACATCGATGGCGTAAAGGTCACAATCGAGCCGGTACGACCATGGAGCGCCTTGTGCGGCAGGTGACCGAAAGAGTCAGCCATCTGCGACAGCGGATCAAACTCCTGACGGACCAAGGCATCGAGCCGTTCGATGTCGGTCGGAAGTTTGACGCAGGCTTCGAGCTTTTCTCCGGCCAGCTGACGAATCGGTTCGGGGCATGTCTCGTCGGCGATCACGTAGACCGGCAGCGACCCGGCAAATTCGGCCAGCTTAGCCAGATAGGCCAAGGGTGAAGTTCCGGCAATCGTTGGTTGTCCCAGGTGAGCCAGTACCGCCTGTGGAGAATTGGCCGCCGAGAGTTCAGCAATGGCTTCCGGGGCTGGACAGCTTCGAAGCGTATAGTCGTCACCGAAACGAGCCACCAATTGGGCCACAACCTGTTCCTGCTGACAAAGAACGAAGAGTTCCTGATTCATGTTGCAAATCCTGATGTTGAACCGCTGCACTCGGACCCAGGTTGGACGAGCGAACGATTCACAGGCGAGTCGCCTGCTTTCCTGACACGGACTGAAGATGAGATTGTTTGAAGGGAGCCCGACTTGGCGTCACCTGTGGATGCCGGAATCGGAAGTCTTGCGGTGCTAGCAATCGGCACCACGGATTCCAAACTACTTGGAGCGCCTAGTTTCACAAGCGCTTTGAACCGCGCATGTCAGCAAATCTTGACACCGGCCGTCGAGTCTGACGTTTGTGCCGGTTGTAACCGTCCAGACTTCGAGAATGCGGCACTCCAGGTGTTAAGTGGTGTCGATTATTCCGGTCGCCCTAGTCGAAGCGGTACGCCTTCATCTACGGAATGTTCCGGTCGATGCAAACATAGCGGGACGAGGTGCTTGTCCCGCCCCTGCCAACAGATCCTTCCTTGTCGTATTCCCACCTGTTTGACGCGTCGGTAGCCGCCCGACTCCCACCTTGGCTGCCACGCGTCGGACGCGACTGTCGCAAGTCAGTATTTCGAGCATTGCTGCGAGCGACACACGCTTTCCCCTCCCCCCGAGCGATTCCTGCCGACGTCCCTTTTCGCCCCCGCCCCTCCCTTATCGCCCTGCCTCCAGGAGAGATCCGATGTACGCTGCCACCCTTGCCATTGTGTTGGCCTCTGTCGGAGCCACGCCTGCCGAACAGGACTACTCCTCTGCGGACTCCAACTCCCAGGGCTACGAAGACGACTGCGGCTGCAACGATTGCAGCGTTTGCAACCTTGGGGGCAAGTTCGGCGGCAAGTTTGGAAAGGGCGGCCGTCATGGTGCCGGCAAGGTCGGCGGCTGGTGCGGCCCGATGCCGCAAACCTGTTACGCTCCGCGCTACGGATGTTACCCAGGCAACAACCGGCACATGCACCGCTATCCGGCATTCCACGGTGTCTACTACCGACGACCGTACAACTACCGCAATCTGTTCGACTATCCTTGGCACGCGGAGCTTCGCGAGCCGACATCGCTCTTCTCTTACGAGACGCCAGAAGAAGAATACGACGACTCGTATGAAGACGAGGTTCTAGACGACGCGGCCCCGGTCGACGATCGCGGCGGCGAAGCACGCTCGCAGCGTTCCAAGTCGGTCCGTTCGGCCTCCGTTCCCGCCCGTCATAACAATATCTATCGCGACGACAACGGCCGCGTCAGCTCGCGACGCAGAATCCCTGTCGACCAAGCGTCAGCCGAGATTGTGTCGCAGGAGGTTGACCTTCAGCCGGTCCCGGAAGATTCTCGCATCCGCGTTTCGTCGATCGTCCGTCGTCATCGGTCTGGTTCGTCTCGACGAATCGTGCCAGCCAGCCGGTAGGTCGCTTCCACGCGAAATACGACTCCACAAGCGATCAGCGGAGAAGTCGACATGAGCGATCGCTTTCTCGCCGCGGCCGTGCAGATGAATTCTCGTCTGGACAAGGAGGCCAACGTCGCGACCGCCGTCCGGCTTGTGGAAGAAGCTCATCGGCAGGGCGCCCAGCTGGTCGTTTTGCCCGAGATGTTCAACATGCTCGGCCCCTTCCCCGACGTGATCGCGGCGGCCGAGCCGATTCCGGGCCCCACTTCCAAGCTGATGGCCGAGCTTGCCCGGCGGCTGGAGATCACGCTACTGGCCGGCAGCATCTGTGAGGCGGCTACCGCCGCCACCAATGACGCGGAGTCTGCGCAGGGGAACGTGATACCCCCTCGCGGTAGCAATACCAGCCTATTGTTCCTGCCAGACGGATCCTTGGCGGCCCGCTACCGAAAGGTCCACCTCTTCAACGTTGACCTGCCGGGTCGCGTCGAGATTGAGGAATCTCGCTATATCACCGCGGGTGACAAGATCGTCTCGTATGAAACCTCGCTGGCACGACTTGGTCTTTCGATCTGCTACGATCTGCGGTTTCCGGAACTCTACCGGCGTTTGGCGGACGAAGATGCGGAGTTGATTCTGACTCCGGCCGCCTTTACCCGAACCACTGGTCAGGCTCATTGGGAGTTGTTGCTTCGGGCCCGGGCCGTGGAAAACCAGGCCTATCTCATTGGAGCCAACCAATGTGGTAGCCACGGCGGAAATTTGGAATCGTACGGCCATTCGATGATCATCGACCCCTGGGGAGAGGTGTTGGCCTCTGCAAGCGACGAGGAAGCGGTGATTACCGCGGAAATCGACTTGTCTCGTCTCCGTGAGATTCGCGCCCAGCTGCCGGCGCTTCGTCATCGGCGCAATATCTAGTGGTTTCCGAGCCAAGATTGCGGTCGATATCTAACTTTCAACGGCCTGCAAATTTGATTTGCCCGCGAAGAACTGCATGAATTCGGTGTCTATTCGAAATACCGCGTGCTTGCCGACGAATAGAGGGCGTACGACGATTCGTATCAGGTCAATAATGCGGCCACCAACGCTACTAGAGTCGAGCGACAGTATTGTTTTCGCGATGGCTCGTAGTTTGTCTTAGTCGCGCATTGTTGCAAATTAATTACTGCGAATTGAATGAAACGTCTTGTGCGTTTCGAAAACGAACACAAGAAAAAATTTTTCTTGTTGCAGAGTGCTAGCATTGACGTTCCTCGATGTGTGATTTGCTCGTGATTTTCAGAAGAGAGCAAGCGCGAAAAAAAATGCAAGAGACCGCGGCCGAAGTTTTTATAACAACGCTCTCTGCATTTTTTGGCGGCAGTCGCTTGACAAAAATTTGTTACTCGGCAAAATGTTCAGAGTGTTGATTGGAACTTCGTAAATCGATCCCATCACAGAGCGTGTGTCTCACGCACCGCATGTGATGGTTCTCGTTAGGCCGGGCAAGGCTGCTCGGCGAGTACCTCGGCCAGGATGGATGCAGGCTGTAGGTGTGCGCTGACTGACTGTCGGCACGGGCGATGTGCGAAGTTCTCATCTGCGCGTTTATTTCAGTACTCGGCCATGTTTGCTTCGGTAAGCTTGTCGGGTAGTCGAGATAATCGCCCGGGGGGCGACGACTGCATGGATCGTTCAGTCGGCGACTTAACCGTCGTGGCTTGGATGTCCCCTCCAGGCTTTTTTTGTTTTGTTCTTGGCGATTAGGCGTTCGGCCTCGCCGCCCGCGATCGTGTGATGCTTAGCTATTCGCGCGAGACCGAAAATTGCAAGCGACTTTTCTCCTCTTTGGAAAATCGCCGAACCCAAAATTCAGCCCCCAGGTTGTCGATCCGTGGCTAGCTGTCTGATTGGCTTAGGTGCCAACCTCGGGGATCGCGCTGCTGCGATCGAGAACGCAATTGATCAACTTGCTGCGCACGCCGACATCGAGCTTGTGGCCAAGAGTTCGTTGCACCAAACAGAACCGGTTGGTGGGCCCAGCGGACAAGGTGTCTTTCTCAATGCGGCGACGCTTGTCGAAACGTCGCTCGCACCGACAGCCTTGCTGGCTGTGCTGCAAGAAGTTGAAGTGACGCTCGGTCGAGAGCGACACGAGCGGTGGGACGCACGCACCATCGATCTCGACCTGCTGCTTTACGGTAATCAGGTTCTTACTAGTGACGAGCTGACGGTTCCTCACCCGCGGATGTCGTACCGACGTTTCGTCATCGAGCCGGCTGCCGAGATTGCTCCCGAGATGGTGCATCCGGTCATCGGTTGGACGCTGGCAGAGCTTTGCGATCACCTTCGAAAGGGCGAGCCGTATGTCGCGATCGCCGGCCCGATTGGCGTTGGAAAGTCGCGTCTCGCCGAACGACTAGCGGCCGAGATCCCGGTGCGGATCATCGCCGAGCAGTTGCCGCTTGATCAGCTCGGTGCCCTTTATCGAGGAGCGGCCGACGGAGGTTCGGCATCTACGGACGACCCCGTTTTCAAGGACGATTCTTCCACCGCTGGTCCCGCCTGGCAGACGGAGATAGAATTTCTCAAGCAACGAACCGCACAGCTCGACCGGACAGTCTGGGAGAGCAAGCAGGAAGCCTGGGTGAACGAACAAGGCGATGCCGGCAAAATCGTGACCGTTAGCGATTACTGGTTCGATCAGGCGTTGGCCTTCGCTCGCGTGTGGTTGCCGGAAGAATCGTTTGCAAAGTTTGAGTCGTCCTGGCTGGCGGCGCAAGCGACCGTCGTGCGACCGAAATTGCTCGTTGTGCTCGACGCACCAGTGGACCAGCTCGTCGGCGCGATTACCAAGCGCGGGCGACCTTGCGAAGAGGCGTTGACGGCCGATACCGTCACGCGGCTTCGCGACTCACTTGCCGAGCAAGTTCGCCAAGGTGGCCACGGCCCGATCCTCTCGCTCGACGCGAGTGATGTTGAAAACGTTTATACGGAAGTCTCGGCAGCGATCGCGGCGATGCAATAGAAGAGGCGCACCAGCCATACGAACGGCGTCGTTGCTGCGTCATCCGCATTCGACCATTTACGGAACGATTTTCACTTTCCCACCATGACCGACTCTTCCACGACCTCGAAACCTGCTTCGCCGCAGACGCCGCAACTGATCTCCTGTCCCGACGAAATGCGAATCGCGGTACAAGAGCACCGCGCCCAGGGGCGCACGGTCGGAGTCGTGCCAACGATGGGGGCGCTGCACGAGGGCCACCTAAGTCTCGTCGACGCGGCTCGCAGAGAATGCGATGTCGTCGTCACGACCATTTTTGTGAACCCGACGCAGTTCGGCGAAGGCGAAGATCTCGACAACTACCCTCGCACTCTCGAAGCCGACCTGACGGCGCTGGCTGCGCGCGGTGTGGAGTTGGTTTTCGCCCCGGCCGCGGGTGGAATGTACTCCGCCGACCACGACACCACGGTTACCGTCGGCTCGCTGGCCAGCGAATTCGAAGGCCGCTGTCGTCCCGAACACTTTCCGGGCGTGGCGACCATCGTCTTGAAGCTGTTTCAGATTGTGCCGGCGGATTTTGCTTTCTTTGGGCAAAAGGATTACCAGCAGTCGCTCGTCGTCCGACGGATGGTTGCTGACCTGAACGTACCGATCGAGATTCGGGTTTGCCCGACCATTCGAGAGGACGACGGACTGGCCAAGAGTTCTCGCAACGTTTACCTCTCGGCGGAAGAGCGCCAGCGGGCCACCTGCATTTGGCGAGCCTTCCAAAAGGCAGAAGAACTGCTCACCGCCGGAACGTCTACCACGGTCGATCTCATTCAAGCGATGCGCGACGTAATTCGCGCCGCGGGTGTGACGCACATTGATTATGTGGCCATCACCACGTGCGATTCGCTCGTGCCAGTCGATAAAATCGACGCACCCGTCGTCGTGTTGGTAGCGATTCGTATTGGCGAAACGCGGCTAATCGACAATCATTTGCTTCGCCCGCCCGCCTAGCGTGTTCGTTTTCGTCGCGGCAAATGGGCAACGAATGCGTCGATCGTTCTTACGCGGCGTCTGGAACTCTTGTGACAACGGTTCATGAAACAAACACTCTTCACCATTCCGGAATTTGTCGCTGGCATGCCGGTGTTTGGCCTGGGGCTACTGCTGGCCGCCTGGGTGGCGTTCAGCATCGGTCTCTTTGTCTGGCTGCTAAAGCGTCACGGCATGGGCGATGAAGTCCGCGGCTACCTTCCCCTGTTGGTGCTGGTAGGGCTCGGCATTGTTTTTCTGCTGCCGCGACTTCTTGTCGCCGGCGGACTGCCGATCCGCGGTTACGGCGTGATGATGATGCTCGGTATCGTCTCGGGCGTGGGTATCACGGTGCGCCGAGCTCCACGAATGGGAATCGATCCCGACAAGGTCTTCTCGCTCACGTTCTGGATGTTCGCTGGCGGTATCTTCGGCGCCAGGATGTTTCATGTCGTGCAGAAGACTTTCATCGAGAAGACGGACCAGTATCAAACCATCGGCGACGTGCTCAGCATTCACGAAGGGGGACTCGTGGTGCTTGGTGCGCTAATTGCCGTGGCGATCATCGTGCCGTTTTTTGCCTGGCGCAATAAACTGCCACTGTTGGCGTTGGCCGATTTGCTCTCTCCCGGCATGGTGTTGGGGTTGGCCTTCGGACGGGTTGGCTGCTTGCTGACCGGTTGCTGTTTCGGTGGCACCTGCGATGTTGACGTCACGTGGGCGGTTACCTTTCCACAGGAGAGCGCTCCGGGGAATCTTAGCCCGCCGTATCGTCGGCAAGTCGAAGGCGGTCTGTCATATGGCATTCAAGTCGGCCCGTCGGAAACGGGGACGCCTGTCATCACACGTGTTATTCCAGGTTCCACTGCCGAACAGTTGGGCCTCAAGCCGGGCGACCGGATAACGCGCATTGGTGGGACGGATGACCCGACACTCGAAGTGGTGCGAGACACAATCCTGACCGCGCTCTATTCAATCGAAACGAATGCGGACGCCGCGCCGAAGACAATCTCCATCGTCGTTGCAGGCGATCCCGCAGTACGTCGGCTGACGCACCGATATCCACCACGCAGTCTTCCCGTGCATCCAACTCAGATCTACAGCGCAATTAATGCGGCCCTGCTGTGTTGCCTGTTGTTGGCTTTCTATCCGCATCGTCGCCACGATGGGGAGGTGTTCGCGCTCTTAATCACGGTCTACCCGATCGCCCGATTCCTGTTGGAGTACGTGCGGACCGACGAGTACGGTCAATTCGGGACGAGCCTAACGATTTCGCAGTTGATTTCTCTGGCAATGTTCTCTGCCGCGATAGCTCTGTGGGTCTATCTGCGACGTTCGCCCTCTGGCCACCTTTGGGTCGACCGTGCTCCTGCGATAGGTTAGGGCTCCTGCGATAGGTTAGGGCTCCTGCGATAGGTTAGGGCTCCTGCGATAGGTTAGGGCTCCTGCGATAGGTTAGGGCTCCTGCGATAGG
>Ga0180437_10009763_pt1 | contig 11820 bp, 10 predicted proteins | sample SS_ome_4_FD_132410 | JGI IMG/M metagenome (GOLD analysis project Ga0180437, IMG submission 132410) | Hypersaline lake sediment archaeal communities from the Salton Sea, California, USA - SS_3_D_1 metaG | ecosystem: Environmental > Aquatic > Non-marine Saline and Alkaline > Hypersaline >... | reverse complement strand
GCTCCAATCGCCTGGTTGGCTGTCTCGGTAAGACTGTCCCACATCGCGCCGACCCTGTCGATAAGTCCGAGGTTCTGGAGGATAACCGAAATATTTACAGTAGCCTCCGAGTGAGCAAAATTCTTTTCAAGGTGATGTTCCAGATTGAGCAAAGAAGATGCAAACTTCACCCGGTGGCAATAGAGCAACGCCGTCTTGTAATGCAAATCAAGAGTGTCCTTGTCGAGACGATCTCGTCCGGGAAGACAATCCAATGCTTCGCGTTTGCGGTCCGCTTCGAGTAGGCAGATGGCCAGTTTATTACGCGCTCTGGCATATAACGGATTTACTTCGAGCGCTGCCTCGAACGATCTGGTGGCATCCTCTATCCTGCCGACATTCAGCATCAGGACGCCGAGCCTGTAGCGGAGATCTGAGTTTTGCGGCCTCTGGGCAACCTGCTGGCAGTGAGCCACAATTACAGCCTGATTCAGAGCCGCTGAATCCCCCTTGCCGTTTTGCGAAACAAGGCTTTCCCCGAGGCCGGCCTTATATCGAAGGTTGGCGGTTTCGGCAAGCAGAAGAGAGCTGTTTGGCTGAATTGCCGCAGCCAAAGACAACGTCCCCAGAGCATCGGATGCGGCACCGGCCGATTTTTGCGCGCTGGCCAGGCCGATATACGCATCGACGATCTTGTCGTTTATTTCGACGGCACGGTTAAATTGCTCGGCGGCAGGCTCATCCTGGTCCATTTGCAGGTACTGTGTTCCAAGCTTGATAGCACCTTCGAGAAGGTTCGGACACATTCGTACTACAGCCTCGTATTGCGAGACTGCATCCGAGGTCGAGCCCAGCATTCGCAGGACGTCGGCGCGCCTCAGCAGCAGGTCCGTTCTGTTGGGCTGGTCGCGCAGGTAATCATCTATCTGCTCAATCGCCTCGTACAATTGACCCTCGGCGATGAGCCGGTCGGCCTCGTCGTCTTCAGCGTGGAAATTGTCCGGGTGCATCAAAATTGCCTTGTTGAAGGTTGCCATGGCCTGCTCGTCGGCGCCTGCGGCCATATAAAGATGCCCGAGTGTGATCAGCGCGGAAATATCCTCAGGATACTCATTTTGCAGTATTTCGTACTGCTCAATCGCCCTTTCGAGACGCCCGTTTTTGTAATAGATCGCAGCCAGTCGCTGGGCCGGCAGCTCCAGGTACCTTTTGAACTTCAGACAATCCTGATAGAATTCGATGGCTTGAGATTCTTTGCCGAGCCGCTCATAGCAGTGACCGAGTGCATAAAGTGCCATTGTGTTTGTGGGCTGACGCATATATATCGAGTTCAATTCGTCGATCGCCTGCTGCAACCGGCCGTTGTGCAGGCAAATCCCCGCTGCGGCCAGCCGGCCGTGAATGCAGGCCGGCTTCTCGAAGATATGAATCCTTAACTGCTCGGCGGCCTCGCCGTGTTTCATTTCACTGACAAGCTGAATCGCCTTGCCCAGGCGTGTTAACTGGTCCTGTTCGTTGTCGTTCGCCTGAAGCCCAACCGCATCCAGCCAGTACCATATCAGTTCGGCAGTGTCGACCGTTATCGCCTTGCCGAGAATTTCCAGTAATTGACTCATACACCTCTCTCATCAACTCATCCATTCGTTGGTGTGTGTATGTGATCCTGGGTTCGTGTAAACCCTCTCTCCACTAAAGATCACAGGTTATTTATCGACAATAGACGAAGACCGATTAACTCAGGTTTTGGCAATTAGTGGCTCGCCGCGGGAGTTTTATCTGTTCGTCGTGCAGATTGTGTGTGATGTGTGGGTTGTTACGATTTTGAAAGCCGGTTATCGGGTTCTGATTTGGCCATCTGCGCCTGTTTCTCGATTTCACTCAGATACGCCAGGGTGCGTTCGAGCTTATCGGTTAAATGTTTCAACTTCAGCATCGTCTTGACACGAGTTAGAAGTTCGAGCTTATTAACGGGTTTGCTGAGAAAGTCGTCCGTGCCGGAGTCGATTCCGCGCTCGATATCTCCGAATTCGTTGAGCGCAGTCACCATGATGACGGGGATGTCGGCCGTTTTAGGATCCTTCTTGATTCTTCTGCAGACCTCGAAGCCGCTCATCTTAGGCATCATTACATCCAGCAAGATCAGGTCGGGAGCCTCTTTACTCAGGATATTCAGGGCCTCAGGGCCGTCGCCGGCCGGCACCGTCCGGCAGTCCACGTCCTCGAGGTACGCCTGAAGCAGCTCGCGATTCTGCTGATTGTCGTCCACAACCATCACCACGGGCGCCTGCTGCCTTTCCGATTCAACTTGGATCCGGTTCATAAGAAGAATTCTCCAATTATTGCAGAATTTCGGACTTTTTCTACTTCAGAGCATCCATAATAGCCTTGCAAAAAGCCGGCAGATCATCGGGCTTGCGCGACGTGATCAGATTGCCGTCGACTACACACTCGGCATCTATATACTCGGCCCCGGCATTTATTATATCGTCTTTTATCGCCATAAAACATGTGGCCTTCTTACCCCTATAGATGTTCGTACTGCACAGCAGCCATCCACCGTGACAGATCGCGGCGATGACCTTACCCGCATCAACCATGCCTTTGGCAAACTCAATCACGTCAGCGTTTCTCCGCATGAAATCCGGAGCGAAGCCGCCCGGGACGACCATGCAATCATAATCGCCTGCGACGACATCGCCGGCGGCAATTTCGGAGACACATGGGTAACCTTCTTTCGAATGATATTCCTTCTTTGCTTCGGCCGCAACCAAATTTACCTCAAATCCCTCTTCGACGAATCTATAGTATGGATACCATACCTCGAGGACCTGATACATTTCATCGACTACAATAGCGATTTTCTTCGCTGCCATATTCTGCCGCTCCTTATTCCTGTTGCGCGCCCTGCCTGATCCACGCAAGGTTGAAGACGTAATATTGTTTGCTGCTGATTAGGTGTATAAGTCCATCCGGAGTTTGAGTGGCCGCGAGGTATCCTCTCGGCTCGGCGTGAGTATCGTCCATGATAAACTTACCGGTATTTCCCCCGCCGTCAACTTGCCTTGCCGCCCCGCCGGGTGTCACAAGCCTCCTGACAGGCCACGTATTGCCCTCGTCAAACGACAACGCCGCAAACATACCGAAAACTTTGCTCTGCCTGCCGGCGCGATCTCGAAGAACCATCCCCTGTTTGCGATCCGTGAAGCTGACGAACAGGATCGGTCCCTCGCGCAGACGCCTCAGAATCAGCCGCTGCCCACCACCCAGCGGCGGAAATTCGCTTGCCGAATAAGTCCAGTTCCGCCCCATATCCTTCGAGATGCTCATCGGCATTCGCCCGTCAATATTATCGCCCCGCCCAAACGCCATTAAGCTGCCGTCTTTGAGTTGGACTACACCGGCGTGAATTCCCGCTATCCATCCGCCTGTCGAGCCTGCGGTGAAAGCCGGACTGGGCCTTCCGGCGCCCGGATCGGTCCAGGTTTTACCGTGGTCGCGGCTGATGTGTATGGCCGTGCCCCCGCTGCCACGCGTCACGGCATCGCAGGGCAGGATGATAAATCCCTCTCTTGTCTTAAAAACCGATTCGACCGGCATGTGTCGAAGGCCGTGCTCGGGATTGATCAGTCGTGCCTTCGACCACGTGGCGCCGCTGTCGCCGGATACTCGCATGATTGTGGCGAGGCTCCCCCATGTCGCCGCTGCGGATAAACCATTGAAATGGTAGATTCGCCCCTGGCTGCCGACCCACAAAGCGGGAGCATGATCGTTTCTATCGGGCGCATCCCAGAACGGCGAGGCGGGCTCCCATTCTTGCGAACCGTGCCGCAGACGGCTGGCAAGGATACATAATTCCCGTCCCGGCTCATTCCGGCACGAGTACCAAATAGCCAGCAAATCACCGTTGGGGCAATCCACCAGCGCCGGATCATGGTTATGCCTGGAGTACATCGGGCCGTCGGAGCCGGGTGGTATCTTGACATACCGGCGGGGACCTTTGAAATAAGGCTTGTCAGGATCGATGCCGGCCGTTGGCTGCGGCCGGAAGCCACTGGCAACGTCCCGTCGGTTCAGTGCCCGTGGAGGTTCGGGCAGCGGCTCAGTATCCGGCATCTCTCCGAGTGCCACGCGAAAGCCTATCAGCCAGCTCTTATCTTCGGCAAGCGTTCCCGATCGATTAGCCGAGCGCAGGAAGGATATCTGCGTACCCTGGCTTCCGCCGCGAGTTACTCTGAAATCGCCGTCTGCACGCCCTGCCGGATCCGTCTGGTCGGCTTTCTCGTAAGGCCCATACCAGTCATGGCACCATTCTTCCACGTTGCCGTGCATGTCGTACAATCCCCAGGAGTTTGCTGTCGTTTGTGCTACGGTAAGCGGGACCGGCTCGGCGCCTTTGCGCCCGCGCGCCGGATCGGGGAACCAGCTCATCCTGGCATTTTTTTGAAACTCTCGCGGCAGACTTTCACCGGTGTGATAGGCCGTTTCAGTGCCCGCCCGGCAGGCATATTCCCACTCTGCCTCGGTTGGCAGACGATACGCCCTGCCTTCTTTTTCCGAGAGCCACCGGCAGAATTCGACCGCTTCGTGCCAGTTTACAAAGACTACAGCCTCGTCATCTTCCTTCGAAAAGCCCAGCTTTCCGCGCATTCGGCGATGCGCCGGATCGAATTGCTCGTATTGGGCGTTCGTGACTTCAGTCAAGGCTATGCCGAAGGACTTTGTAATATTTACTCTGTGCGCCGGCCGCTCGTCCCAGTCGCCGCCCTGCTCCCGGCCCATCACGAAGAAGCCCGAACTGATGCGGGTAAATTTCATGCCGATTGAGTTGACGAACACAGTCGATCTTCGTTCCGGACGCGACCTTGCTGCGGCTTGCCCTTCCAATAAAACTGCCGCCAGGGAGATCATTAGCATCGCCGGCCATTTGATTTTGGTCATCGCATCACCTTGAACTATTCTGTCTGGTGTGATCTTCGATAAACTGGCGGACCTGCGGCTTGACGTATACCTGCTCGATGTCAACGACTTTTGGAACAGCTTCGGCGCAGATTGTCGCCATCGCAATCGAGGGCGCCTGAGTATCCAAAAATAGAATTCGCCGGCCCTTAATCGTGCAGAGGCCCCCGCCGCTGCCGCCGAGCGGCTCGTTGCGTATCGTAACCTCGTTTGCCTCCAATAACGCCAAAAGCTCTTCCAATATCGCCTGTTCGTTCATTGCAAGCGCCTTATTTTGCCTGTATCATGGTTCAAGTAAAGACGCACTAAAAGTCGATATAATCCAATAGAAAACGGATTTTATAGCAGGAGCAGTCGATTGACAAGTATTTTGGAAAAACGCTTTTCACTTCACAGACGTGTTGAAATCCAGCAAGACAAGAACAAGGCGCTGAAATCCCAGCTTCTCGATATCCAGCACCTTGCCAGCATGGGCACTGTAAGCTACATGATAGCCCATGAGATCAATAACCTGCTGACGCCGTTGAAAAGCTATGCAAGCCTTGCCCTGAGCGACCTCGACGACAGAGATCTTAGCGAAAAGGCCCTCCAGAAAGTGGTCAAAAATTGCGAACGAACCACGAAAATCATGGACAGCATGCTCGCCCTGGCAAACGGGCAGACTGACCGGAAGCAGGACGTTCAGTTGCCTGCTCTGATCGAAGATGTCTTCACCTGCCTTTGCCGCGATTTCGTAAAGGATGGAATTACCGTCAACGTTCAGGTTCCTGAAGAATTGACCATCCGGGTCGTGCCTGTCCAGATTCAGCAGGTCATCATGAACCTGATTCTCAACGCTCGCGACGCGATGCTGCCCAACGGCGGCGTTTTGACTATAGAGGCCGCAGAGACAGCCGATTCGGTCGAAATTTCAGTTTCCGACACCGGCAGCGGCATAGAACCGGAGAATCTGGAGAATATATTGGAAATATTCTTCACAACAAAAGCAGACAAACGATCGGACGCCGAAAATTCAGGAGCAGGCCTCGGTTTGGCCTTCTGCAAGCTGATAATTGAAAAGCACAAAGGCTTCATCGCCGTTGAATCCGAACCGACCTGCGGAAGCACGTTCAGAATAAGCCTGCCCAAACAATAGTCGGACAATAGCTGATGGCGGCTCAAGTCCCCCAGATCATCCTGATGCTAATATTGCTCGCCGGTTCAGCTTTCTTCTCAGGATCGGAGACCGCTTTCTTTAATCTCTCGCGAAGGCAAATAACACTGCTTCGTGAATCCGGCCACAGGCTCAGGAAACTTGTGGCCACGTTGCTTGACAGGCCCGACCGGCTTCTAAACTGTTTTCTATTTGGAAACATGACCGTTAACGTTCTGTTTTTCGCCGTAGCGAGCGTCCTGACGGTTCGGCTTAATGAGAAAAGCAACGTTGCGGCGGCGCTTGTGGCGGTTCTGAGCTTCATCCTGCTGGTCCTTTTTGGCGAAATCCTGCCGAAATCATTAGCGTATGCGAATTCCAGGTCTCTGAGCACGATCGCTGCTTTGCCAACATTTCTTTTTTTGCGGATATTTACGCCTCTGGAATTCGTCTTCAAGTTTCTCGTGCTGGAGCCTGCCCTTCGCCTCCTGATCGGGCCGACCAGACATCTTAAAGCTGCAACTGTGGATGAGCTCAAATCCCTGATTGAAAAAACTCGTAAGAAGGAGTTAATCAGCGCCGACGAGAACAAGCTCCTAACTGAGATTATTGAGCTTGGCTTCCTCAAGGTCCGGCACGTTATGCAGCCGCGGGTGGACATTATTGCCTGTGAAGTCACCGATAAGCCGGAACTTGTCAGGCAGAAGATGCAGGCGAATCATCTGACAAAGATACCGGTATATGTACAGACAGTAGACAATATTGTCGGAGTGGTGTATCTGCGCGAACTGTTACTCAAAGAAGGCGCTTCTCTGGACAAAATTGTCCGAAAAGTCAATTTCGTGCCGGAACAAAAGACGGTCGAATCGCTCCTTGAATTCTTCCGCAGGAGTAAAACAGATACGGCTGTAGTAGTCGATGAGTATGGTGGAATAGCCGGTACAGTCTGCCTGGAGGATATCGCCGAGGAATTGTTCGGGCAGTTAGAGCCCGCAAGCGAAGTCAAACCAATTGAACAGACCGGACCTTTTGAATATCGACTTGCAGGGCATCTGCCCATTCACGACTGGACGGAAATGTTCGACGTCGATCTGGAGGAAATTCGTCAGGTTACAATAGGAGGGCTTGTTACCGCCCTGCTCGGCAGAATTCCCAAGAGTGGTGACGTAGCGCGTATTAAGAATCTGAAGTTCACGGTCGAACGCGTGCGAAAGCGCCGAATAGAAACCGTGATACTGAACTTTGAGCCATTTGAAAGTAATGCATAATCACCTGTTCATGTTATTGGCGTTCGTGTTTTTAGTAATCATGTCGGGCTTGTTTGCCGGCTCAGAGACGGGTATGTATCAACTCAGCCGGTTACGCTTACGACTGGGCGCCGAGAAAAAACGGCCCTCGTATGTTATGCTCGCCAAATGTCTGCAGGATGGATCCGGATTGCTTCTGGCGATATTGATAGGTAACAATCTCGTCAATTACCTTGCAACAAGCATCGCCACCGGCTTCTTTCTCAGCAGGATAGCAACCGCAAACGCCGCCGAATATCTTGCCGCCGCAGTAACGGTTCCTGTACTTTTCGTATTTGGCGAGGTGATCCCAAAGAATTTGTTCTTTTTCCGTGCAGACACACTTATGCCTTATGTGGGACCTGTTCTGTATGCGTTCAACAGGATTCTGACCTGGTGCGGCGTAGTGCCGGTGCTTAAGTTCATATCGAATCTGTTCACAAGACTGACCGGTCTGAAAGCGGCATCGAAAAGCATGATAACTTCAGTACAAAGGCATAAAGTACACGCTCTTATACGGGAAACTCACGAAGAGGGCATTCTCAGCTCCGTCCAAAGCAACATACTGAGCCGATTGGTCGGCATCTCGCACGTGCGCCTCAGATCGGTTATCATACCTATGCACAACGTGGAAACGATAGATGTCAATTCGGACAGATCGGCATTGTTGAGCAAAATAAAGAAGTGCGCCTTTACCCGGCTGCCGGTCGTTGAGGGACCGGATGGAAACATAGTCGGTTTTGTTCCCATCTACGAGGTCCTGAGTTTGTCGAGAGAGTTTGCTGACGTGCGCGATTTCGTCAAACCCATCAGAAGACTCGACGCCGGTACGACTGTTACCGACGCAATAGAAATTATGCGCAAGGATAACCTTAAGATCGTCCTGGTAACCAGGACCGCTCGCGGAGGGACAGAAAGGCCGATCGGCATCGTGACTATGAAGGATCTGGTCGAAGAGCTCCTCGGCGAGTTGACTGAGTGGTAACTATAATTTACTATTTACTATTGACTATTTAATTGATTAGACTCTTGCCGGTAATGTCAATAAGAGCAATACAACTGCTTGTCGTCTTAATACTGATCGCCCTTTCATTGGTGATATTCGGCAACAGCATGACCAAGCCTCTCGGCCGGGATGAGCATATGTACTGCACAAGCGGCGTCCTGATGGCCCAGGGCAAGGCGATCTACAGGGACTTCTCATATCCCACCCAACTGCCCTACCATCCGCTGCTCTACGCCGCTTTGTTCAGAGGTCTCGACACGACGCACTATTTACTTGTAGGCCGCCTTGTGTCGGTTGTTGCCGACATCTTGACAATGCTGTGTATCGTTGCGATATATCGCATGGCCTTTGGCAATTCCACCGCATGGGGCATATCACTCGGTTTGTGCGCCGCCGTCCTTTACGTACTCAATCCCGCGATCGAGTACTCCAACGGTCACGCATGGAATAACGACGTGGTTGTTTTTTGTGTTGCACTTTCCCTTCTATTATTCACTCAAATCGACGCGAGACGTAAAACCGGCCGCTTCCATGTCGCGGCTATCGGCGCCTTGTTGACTATGGCGACGTTTATGCGTTCAACTACAGTCGTCATTGAAATAGTGTTTTTTGCAGCCCTGCTCAGTTTACCCGCAACCTCCATCAAACAGCGTATCAAAAACATTGTTCCCTTTGTTGTTACAGCATTACTTGTTTCTATTTATCCTTTAGTTGTTATCGCCCGAGCGCCGGCGGCCTTTTCCGTCAACTTGTTCAAGATACACTTGCTTAACAGTGAATGGCTACATCAAAAAGGCATAGTTCATGACAAACTTAAACTCGTGCTAACGTACTTCATACATCCCGGTTATCTCGTACTTTTTATAATCACGGCCTGTCTCATTGCGCTTCTTGTGTTTAATAGAAAGAAATTACATATATCAAAAGGCAGAGGTGCTCTACTCGCAGTCATAATAACGGTCATTTTTTTCGTGCTCGCTCTTAGTCTGCCGACGATCTGGGACCAATATCTGGCGCCGCCAGTCCCTTTTCTGCTGTGTAGCTTTGCTTATCCTTTGTCATTCTTGAAAGAACTTTCGAACAGAAAGGCGTTCAAAATCTGCATTGTGGTGGTTGGTATAAGTTTGCTTTCGAGCTGGTTTTTTGGGATGATCGCGACAGAGAAAATCGGCGCATGCTTCAAGACAGACGTCTGGATTCCCATTCAAGTACACAAAACGGCTAATAATATTGCAGACAAAACTAAGGAACCAAAACTGATTCTTACTCTCGCCCCGCTATTCGCGCTGGAAGGCGGCTGTGATATTTACCCGGAATTGTCCGCCGGTGCATTCACCTACAGGATAGGAAACCTTATGAGCGAGTCGGACCGCCAGACCACGCGTACGGCAGGACCTGAGCAGCTCAAAGCCCTGGCCGAACAGTCGCCCCCTTCAGCGATAATAGTCGGCGCCGAGCCGCCGTATTTCTCCAGCCTCGAAGAGCCTCTCGAATCTCTTGCCGAAAACAATTGGAACAAGACAGTCTATGAAGACGGCTTGAGAGTCTACTACAGACCTTGATATAGATTGCTATAAACAGAATGGACAATTCGCTGCGTATAACTTTTATACTGCCGGTGCTCAACGAAACTTACTCGTTGAAGGAAACCGTCGATACGATATTCGCACTTGCCGCCAGTGAGTTGCACGAAGTGCTGATCGTAACAGCCGAGCGGACAACGGCCGAAACCCTGGGAGTGATTGAGACGATCAAGAAGGAACGCCCTGCCGGCATTCGCGTGCACCGGCAGGAATTGCCGTTTCTCGGCGGGGCTTTGCAGGAAGCGTTTCATGTTGCAACCGGCGACCACATTATGATGATGGCCGGCGACCTTGAAACCGACCCGAAGATGATCCCGGCTTTTATCGAGGCCATGAAGGCCGGCTGTTGGGATATCGTGGCCGGCAGCCGGTGGATAAAAGGGGGTGGTTTCGAGGGTTACAGCAGAGTCAAGCTCGTTCTCAATTACTTTTTTCAGAAAATATTCAGGATTCTGTACAATACCAAAGTTACGGATCTCACCTTCGCGTACCGCCTCTATCGCAAGCCAATACTCGAAGGGATTGTCTGGGAGGAGCTAAAGCACCCTTTCCTTCTCGAATCCCTGCTCAAACCTCTGCGCTGCGGGGCGAGAATCACCGAGATACCGTGCAAATGGCGAGCGCGTACCGAAGGAACATCCGCCAACATGTTCGCAGAGACGTTTAAATATCTCCGAGTAGCCCTAAAGGCCAGATTCGTTTCCAGGAGACGGCTCATGAGGAAAACGCAATGAAAATAATCGTGACAACTACGATCAATCCGGTGACTGAGGCTATCGAACGTTTCGATTCGCTTGACGGGTGGCACCTAATCGTCATCGGTGACAAGAAGACGCCTGTGCCGTACGAACTTTCCAGTGGAACGTATGTATCTCCCGAAGAGCAGGAACTTTACGACAAGCAGTTGTCGGATGCGATCGGCTGGAACTGCATACAGCGGCGAAATTTCGGCTTGCTCCGGGCCCGCGACATGGGCGCCGAAATTGTCGCCGTCGTGGACGACGACAATATCCCCTTCGATGATTGGGGAAATGACCTTATGGTCGGAAAAGAAGTTGAAGCAGACTACTATGAAACCGAGCTGCCGGCCTTCGACCCGGTCGGCGCCACTAACGAGCCCGCCGTCTGGCATCGCGGCTACCCGCTACAGCTCGTTGCCGAGCGAGATTACTCGAAAAAAACGAATCGTATCATCAAACCGGACATTCAGGCGGATTTCTGGAACGGAGATCCGGATATCGACGCAATCTGCCGCATGGAGCACGCGCCGGCCTGTGAGTTCGAGCCGAGTTTTTTCCCAATGGCGAGCAATAAGATGTCGCCGTTTAATTCGCAAAACACCTTCCTCAGCGGGCGGCTTTTGAAAGACTACTTTTTATTCCCGCACGTTGGTCGGATGGATGATATCTGGGCATCGTACTACGTTCAGGCCAAGGGCTACAAGGTCGTATACGGAAAACCATCGGTATACCAGGATCGAAACGAGCATGATCCGGTGAAAGACATGAAGCAGGAGTATTTGGGTTATGAGAACAACCTGAACATCGTCAAAGATCTGGCCGTAGATCCGGAGAAAATACACAATTATCTTCCGGAGCAGTCCATTCGAGCTTTCGATCTTTACAGGCGACATTTTGAAAATACGTAAGATACTCAAAATCGACGAGGCGGTATAATTACTTGTATCGGAATGCTATTATCTTATACAAGATGAGAGACCGACATGAAAAGAAAGCAAATAATCACACAAATCGGCTCCCTGCCGTATGATGACGTTGACAAAGCCGTGGAGTACAGTCTACAGCACGATATACCGTTTCTGCCGGAGCTGCCCAGGCTCGGCGATGCAATGATTGATTATATCGAAAGGCCGGGAAG
>Ga0180437_10009762_pt1 | contig 11821 bp, 11 predicted proteins | sample SS_ome_4_FD_132410 | JGI IMG/M metagenome (GOLD analysis project Ga0180437, IMG submission 132410) | Hypersaline lake sediment archaeal communities from the Salton Sea, California, USA - SS_3_D_1 metaG | ecosystem: Environmental > Aquatic > Non-marine Saline and Alkaline > Hypersaline >... | reverse complement strand
ACATCGGCATTCTCCTTGTGCTGTAAGTTCCTGTAAAACCTACAGGTACAAGATGAGCGTGCCGATGTCATCTTCCATTCACCCCTTCTTTTGTGGCAACTGATTGGGAGAAGAACCCCTTTTCGAGGCGCCTTCGCCGGGCCTCCGGCCTGCCCCCGCTGAGTGCAACCACACCCAACGAATAGCTAGCCGCAGGGCTCTATCCGGGTTGCGCTGCGCGTCGCTTCGACGGCATACCAGCGATCTTTGTGCTTGATTCTCGTGGCGATTCTGTCCCAGCCTCGCGGCAGGTGTGCGCGCAGCTTGGGCTGCATCTCGCCGGGCCGCAGGCCAAGGAAGCCTCGGACAACAGCCTGCCACGTCCCGCCCAGAGCGGCGCAGTGAAGCCCCGTATCGGTGTTGCCCATGCGATCATGGATGTCGATGAAGGCCGACTGCCGGAAGTACTCATAGGCCTTCCGGCGCAGACCAATGTCGCTGGCGACGAGCGAATGAACGCCGGCGCTCAGGGACGACTCGTGAGCCGTCCTCGGCTCGTAGAAGTCCCAGTTCCGGCGTTTGACGCGCCTGCTGAACTTGCCGGGGAACAACGCCAGTAGCATCAGCACATCAGGCTGCTTGAGAACTTGACTCCCGCGGAGTTGGCGCAGCCGGAGCGTCTCGCATGTATAGGCTGCCCTGGAGCAGAGCCTGGACGGGTCGGCTTCAACGAGTTTGAGGAAGCCATCGTGCTGTAGCCACAGGCTTCCGTCGGCCAAGACCGGCAGGAACATCCCTTCCGCTATCGTCCGCCACTGGGCAGTTTCCCCAGGCATCACATTAAGGAGTCGAAGGGGCGGACGGTCTGGCTGCGTCGCCTGGAAGTGATCCATCTCGTCGGCTGCCAGCCGCAGGTTCCAGGTGGCCAGGAAGTTCGTATAGGCATCGTTGTTGACGTGTTCGTGAAACTCGTCGGGGCCGATCACGTCGCGAATCTCGTAGCGGTTCTGCTTGCGGTTGAACCAGGCGCGGCTGGCCCAGAAGCGTGCTGTCAGGACCGCCAGAGGAAGCAGCCTCTCCCGGCGGAAGACCTGATCGCCTGTGGCCTGGACGTACCGCCAGGCTGCATAAGCCACGTCGGCACTGACGTGCTGCTGGAGTTCTCCCGTCAGCACGCGAACCAGCCCATCACTCATCGGGTCCGGCACGTAGGGGGGGCAGACTTCGTCCCCGGTTTCTGCGCTTTCCCAGGCGAACATGGCTCCCTCGTATCCCGCCGCCAATGCCTTCCGTCGTGCGCCGTCCAGCGTCCGATAGCGGTACTCCAGCAGCCGCCGGGCTGCGCGGGGAGCCGTGTGGACGAAGAACGGGAGCATGAAGACCTCGGTGTCCCAGAAGACGTGCCCGCGGTAGCCTTCGCCGGTTAAGCCCTTCGCGGCGATACTGACGGTGGGGTCCTGGGGCGGACAAGCCTGAGTCAGATGGAACACAGCGAAGCGGATGGCTTGCTGTTCTTCTCTTGGCCCGTCGATCTCGATGTCTGCGCGCTGCCAGCGCCGCCTCCAGGCGCGGATGTGCCGGCGGCGGAACGTCCCGTACGACGTCTCCCTGTGGCGCCGTGCGTCTTCCAGGCAACGCGGCTCCACGGGACCGGACTGCGGATCGCGCGACGTGTGCGTCGATACGATCCGATCGAATACAGCCCGCTGGCCGCATTCCAGCGTCGTATCGAATCGCACGCCGATGGCCTTGTCCCGGCCTATAGGTTGGGCCGGTGGTGGGGCCGCCTGACGCACCCAGGCGCGACAGCGACAAGCGTGGCCGATTCGGATGCGCGAGCCGCGAGTCTCCGTGGCGAGGTACATGAGTTGGGGGGCCACGTGGCGTGACCTGAGCAGACGCAAGTGCGCTTTGCCCACGTTCCGGACGCGGCCGTCCAACCGGAGCACGATGGAGACCTTCCCGCTCCAGTTCAGAGGAGTGATTGTCACCGCCTGCCCGGTCAAGTGCTCGTTTGACAGGCTGGCGAAGCGCTCGAATTCCAGGCGTGTGGTCCGACGGCCATCGGCATGGATCAGGCAGCGATGGAGCAGGCCACGTCGCATGTCCAGCCATCGTCGGTACTTTTTGACATTCCCGTCGGACAGGCGGAACCGGCGCCCGCCCAGCGTGATCTCCGTGGCCAGGATGTTCGGCACGTTGACCAGCTCGGGGATGCCGTCGGCGCCTGGCGCGAAAACCCCGGCGACGTAGACGCCGCGAAGCGTCGGTCCTGCGCCAAATGGCTCCTCCGGGAAGCCTCGTATGCCCACATAACCGTTGGCGACCGTGAACAGAGACTCCGAGAACTGGTTACGATCGGGCTGCCAGCATGTTTCTTCGATGACCCAGTCTGCCGTTGTGAATCTCGCGTCAGACACGGCTAAGCTCCCTCCCGGCTCAGGGCGATCTGGTGATCGAGGATGGCAAGAAACATCGGCACTCCCCCGCCGACATGGAGCACGCCTTCCGGTACGCCATTGGGCTCCCTGCCAACGGAGACGTATGCGGGGCCGCCGGGCTGGAAAGTCCTGAAGTCACTGCCTTCCAGCCCGTCGATCGGGCCGAACTCGTCCCCGACCATCAGGATCTCCTCCGTCGCAATCCCCTGCGACGGGGCGAATGCGTCGAGGAGGTACGTCATCGAGTCTGACTTGTCCGTCAGGCCGAGTTCCACGTGCTTCACGTCGCTCGTCAGTCGCAGATCGATCCCTTCGCGTTTCGCCAACTCACCAACGCGGTCCATGATCTGACGGATGCCCCCTCCGATTCCGGCCGCTGTAAGGCGCTGACAGACCGCCTCCAGCAGCTCCCCGATCTTCGCCTTGGGCGGATCGGCCCATTCGGGGATCGGGATCAGGTCGAGTTTCCGCCGGTTGAAGCGGCGGAACACAATGCGCGTATCCAGGCCGAATCGATCCCGCAATTCAGCCTGAGCAGCCCGCGCGACGCGGTCCATGGCGTGGTTCTCCCGGGGCGTGGCGGTTCGGCGATGGAGGACTTCGTGGTGCCCGTCGACGCTGAAGCAGAAGACCTCCGACCCTCTGTTGACGCAAGCGATGTGCAAATGTCTAGCTTCGGGACTCAGCAGGTGGAAGTACTGCCGAACCAGGTTCTCGAATTTCGTGCCGGTGATGATCGCTAACCAGATGTCTTGGCGGGCCAGCCCCTCGGTTCGGTCGCGCAGCTCGTCTGTGGCATGCTCCCGAGAGGCGACGGCCGTGCCGTCCCAGTCGAAAGCAAGGACACGGTACGGCCGGCTCAACACCGGATGCTCCCGGGCAACTCCGATCGGCTCGAGTTCGGCGTCGGCCCAGGGCCCACGGCGCTTGGCCTGCGCGCACAGGGACTCCTGCTGGGTCTCAACGCTACTTGCTGTGTTCTTTTCCATGATCATCGATCTCCGCTTGGATTCGCCGAAGCTCCTCGCCGGGCAGCGACAGCAGGTAGTCCAGAAAGAACCAGTAGCCTCGTACGTGATGGGTCGACTGGTCTGCCGACATGGTGTAGTCGTACGGCGGGTCCCACGACCAGAAACCCCAGTGCGTGCTCGCGTCCCCACCGTAGTGCAGGTCCTCACCTCCGGGAACCTGCTGCTGGGTAAGGGAATAGCGAAGGGCTCGCGCGGCGCCGGCGATGTACTTCGGCTCGCCGCTTGCCTTGTGTGCCAGAAGCAGCGCAATCGCGATGTTCGGCATATCGCCTGGGCCCTTATAGCCGGTAACGGGCACGCCCCAGCGGTCTTCACTCAACGGCCAAGAGCCATCCGGATCCTGGCGATCAAGGTGCCAATCCGCGAAGCGCAGCCCTGCCTCCAGGAAGCGTGTGTCTCCCGTTCGTACGGCAACACGAATCAGCCCACGGATCTCGTCCGCAGCGATGTCGCTGCTGTAGTACGTGTCATTGATCAAGTAGAAACAGCCATTGTCTGCCTGGAGCCTGAGCCCGTGCTCGGCCCACACCGTGGCCCTTTCCAACCAGATCTCCTCGTCCGTGAATTCCTGCAGCGCGATCAACGCCACGATTGCCCTGCCGAACGACTGCCACCCCTTCGGCAGCCAACTCTCGTGCCACTGGTCGTATTTGGGCGCGAAGTTGTGGTTCTGGGCCTGGATCAGGAAGCGGCTGCTCTGAACGGCCCGATCAAGGTACTCCTGCCTACCAAGCCGCTCCCAGAGCCCGAGATTGAGGGTGACGTAGTCGGACGTGTACTTGGTCCAGAGCTGCTGAGGCTTGATGTTGTCGAGCACACCCCCGAGGACCAGGCTCATCGGGTGTGTTTCCACCATCGTCGCATCAAGCCAGTCGGCGGCCCTCCCCGCCATGGCCAGGAACTGCTCGTCCTGGTAACGGTCGAAGGCGGCCAGGCATTGGAAGGGGGCGATCAGGTTCACGTTCTGCGGCTCGGCGAACGTGCCGGATCGGGCGTCGTAGTAGCCACAGAAGGCCCCGGCCTCGTCGCCGAACTGGCCGATCAGCCAGTGGTACGTGTTGTTCCTCGCGCGGGCCTCCAGCTCCTGCTTCGGCAGCCCAATGGCCGAGAGCGCGTCGGCGTCGCGGTCGCCTGCCGGCTCCAGACCCCACCCGCGGGGAGAGATCGTCATGTGGACAGCAGTGTTGCTTGGTTGACCTGTTGTCATCTCGATCTCCGTCGAAGGCGCTCTCCAGCGGAGAGCCTTGTCAGTTTGGCGAGCCAAGCCCCCGGCCTCCCGCCTGGGCAGGCAGAATGACCGGGGGCACGCACGGCCTGGTCGACCGCGCTATGAGGAGGCTCCCACCGCATGTCGTTCGACGGCCCGGGCGTACACGTCGGCGGTGAACCAGGCCATCTTTTCGCCGGAGAATGTCGCCAGCGCCCGCTTGCGGCCCTTGAGGCCCATCTCGGCGGCCAGGTTCTTGTCCTTCAGGAGGAGCAGAATCTTGTCCGCCAGTGCTTCCGGATTCCGCTTCTCGACGAAGAAGCCCGTCTCGTCGGGCACGACGGACTCGACCATTCCGCCGCTTGGAGTCACCACGACCGGCTTGCCGCAGGCCATCGCCTCCACGGGGACGAGCCCGAACGGCTCCTCGCCGATGGTCGGATAGATGACCACGTCGCTGTGGTTGTAGACCGTGGGCAGCTCGAGGTACGGGAACGGCTGCGTGACGACGTTATCCGAAAGCCCCAGGTCCTTGACGGCCCCGTGGACCTTCTTCTTGTACCCGTCGAGTTCGCGGACCCAGTCGACGATGTCGTCGGTGTCGGTCACGATGAGCAGCGCGTCGGGGAACTCCTCGACGATCCGTTTCATCGCCCGGACGCTGTAGATGACGCCCTTCCAGGGCAGCATCCGCGCGGGGTGGATGATCACCGGCCGATCGTGGAGGCCCAGCTTGTCCGCCCACTTCCGGTCGGTGTTGTCGGGGGAAAACAGACCGACGTCGATGCCCGGATGGATCACCTGGAGGTTGTCGAGATGCGGCGCCTGCTGGCGTATGCCGTCAGTGACGTGCTTGCAGAAGGTGATGATCGTGTCCCATTTGGCCCGTCGCAGCAGATCCTCGCAGATGAACTCGCTCCACACCTCGTGGACCGTAAGGATGTTGGGGACCCCACGTTCATGGATCTCCGTGAGGGCCAGCGCGTGCTCGGGCACGAAGTGATGGAAATTGTGCCCGTGGATGACGTCGATGTCGTGTGCTCCGATGAAGTCCAGGTACATCCACTTGATCGCGTCGATCATCGACCGGTCTTCCTCGTCGGCGGCTATGCCCTTCTCCGCTTTCTCATCCCGAACCCACTCCGGGTTCATCAGGTCCCTGCGGCAGACGTCGATGCCCTCAACGACCTCGTGTGCCGGCCGGCCCTCTAGAGAGCCAACGAGCGCGTAGACCTCGTGTCCCTGCTTGGCCAACTCAACGCACAGGTCTAGCAGGTGAGACTCAACTCCGCCGGTCGTCGGGTAGAAGGCGTAGTGTGTCATGCAGATCTTCATTCGATTCTCCTTCATGCTCTATCTGGGCGGCGTCCTTCGCCACCAACTCGTCTACACCCAATGCGGATTCAGCCCAGCCGTCCGGCCAGATCGCTCGCCTGTGAGGAGCGTGGAGGGACGACTCAGTACCAGTAGCCCGGGCGGCCATAGTAGTCGTACAATCGGGCCTCGTATTCGCGATTGACAGGCGTGGACGGGTCGAACTCGGGGCTCCTCTTCACCTGCACGCGGCTCAGATCCAGGCGGACGAGAGAGGCCTGCCAGTCCACGCTCGTGACCCAATCCGGAGCGACGAGGACCTTCCGGCCGGGGAGCCAATTGCGTGTGTCGATGACCAGGTAGCGGACGATCCAGTCGTCGGTATCCGCAATGAGATCCTCTACGTGGCCGATCTGCCCGTCAGAGGCGAGGATGTGGTATCCGGTGACTTCCCTCATGCTTCGCAGACAGGGGTCGCCAGAGACCTCTTCGGCGGTCTGCGTTGCCGCCTTGGCCCCGGCGACGACGACGGGCCCGCCACTGATCGTGCCGTACATCCCGCCCCAATAGGGCGTCCAGCCGTAGTAGGCTCCGATGGCCTCTTCTTCCTGGCGCGAGACCGGCAAGTCGGACCGAACGCCCGGGCTACGCTTGACTTTCTCCCGTGTCAGCGAGACGGTCAGGAGTCGGAGCGTCCAGTCCGCACGCCCGACCTCTCGGGGGGAGATGAGGACCTTGCGCCCGGAGGGCCAGCCGCCGGTATCGACGACCAGGTAACGGACAGTCCACTTGCCGTCATCGAAGTACAGGTCGTGAGCGGAGCCGATCGCGCCGTCCGAGGCGCGAATCTCGTATCCCAGGATCTTCCTTAAGCTTCTGAGCATCGTCCGTCCCTTCTGTGTCTACTCATTCGCGGCGGCGATCAGCCGGACCGGATTCAGGCCCGCGGGCCCGGCCAAGGCGTTGACCGTTCTCAGGATCCTCAGGCCAGGGCGTTGACGGGCCGGCTCGAGGCGGCTGTTCTCGGTGGACAGGATCTTGATCGAGCGCGGGCTCCATAGTCGAACTTCCCGTCTGCCCAATCGCGATGCGAGCCTCTTCAAGGACCGGTGGAATGCTGCGGCGCGAGCGCGGTCCATGTCGGACGCTTCCGTCTCGATGGCTTCCAGCACGAATTCGTAAGTGGCCTGCTTCTTCCGGAGGCAGCGCGTCATCCGGCTCAGCAGGGCTCGATCCTCCGAAGGGGCGTCTGCCCGCGCCATTAGCCGACAGGTGAGGCGGTCAATGTCACACGCCACGCTGTTGTGGCGAAGCACGTTCCGATCCTTCTGTACTTTGCGGCGTCTCTTCGACGCACGCCGCGCGATGATTGCCAGCAGGTCCTTCCCATCCCAGCCTGCCCGGAATTCCGGGAGTTCGACCGACTTGAGGTAGGACTTGGAGCACCTGGGCAGCGCCTTGTAGTGAACATGCCGGGATCGGATGCGATGCACCGTCGGCAGGCCGGCATTCACAATTTCCCGATCGCTTGTCAACAGTGGGATGAGAAGCTGCCGCACCACGTAGGCCCCCGTCAAGTCAGACCGGGCGTCTCGAGTCACGTAGTTCCCAAATGCCTCAAGCGACTTCGCCGTGTAGCAGCGCCGCTTCACTGACTGGATGGTCTCGATCGTAGCGACACGGCCGGCCGCCCACTCCTCTGCCTCGGCCTCGACCTGTCCCGCTAACGCTGTGAACTTCTCTCGGGTTAGCTTCTCCTCAGGGGGCCTGGCCCACGCGACACTGCCGAGCAGTGCGGCGACAAACAGGGCGGCAAGGCACGCGAGCGATCGGTGGCTTCGGCCTGAGCTGCTCCGGCCCTGATCGCCCTTCTGCTTTCGCCGCGCCTTGCCTTCTTTGCGAGATCGCCGGGACTTTCTCTCGTCCTTCTGGCTTCTGTGGGCTTTGGCGAGCTGCTCGAGGGCTTCGACATCAGAAGCCGGCCGCAGAATAAAGGCCTCATGGCACGCCAGACACCGCCCTGTTCTGCCGAGGTTCTTGTCCCTTGTCCGATGAGCGTGTCCGCAATTGGGGCAGATCACCAAATAGGTCATGAGTTCACTCTCCTTTTCCGCTGCCGCGCATCTCGCTCGGTGCGCGGTCGGCTTCTTCTTGGCTGCCATTGCACGCACGCGCCGATTGGGCAGATTGTGCTGCGCGGAGCCTCTGCACGTGGACCACGCCGCGAGCAGGCGAAAACCACCTCCCCAAAGGCAGGCAGCACGGGAAGGCTCCTCATATACAGCTTCACGGACGACTCCTCTTGGGCGTATGTGGCCTGCCTTCCTGGACAGGTCAATGGCCGTGCCGCAATGCGGCGCGGCGGACCTTTGTGGCGTTCTTGTGCCTCTGTCGTCGTCGTCTGACCGTCTCCGTCTCGTGCCACCGATGCCTCATCATGTCTCGGCGCACCCCCTCCTTCTGGAGCCGGCGTTCCAGTCGCTTCAGTGTTCGCCGGATTGGTTCGTTGCTTCGCGGTCTTACCTTGATACCCATACTGTTCCTTTGAGTCGCCTTCCCAATCGCTCGTCAGTGTCTGCAGACCTCTGCCATCGTCTTGCCCGCAATGGCCCTGTCGGGCACACTCGCGGCCAGGTCGCCGACCGACAAGACACCCACCGGCTCGTTCTTCTCGTCCACGACAAGGAGCCTCCGTACTTTGCTGCTCTGCATGAGCAGGGCCGCCTGCTTGACGCCGTGCTGGGCGCGGCATGTGACAGGGCTCTCCGACAGCACGTCGCTGACCGGTGTGTTGGCGGGGTCGCGGCCTGCGGCGATCGCGCGGGTCACAATGTCGCGATCTGAGATCACGCCGACTATCTCTCCGTCTCGCAGGATCGGCAGCCAACCGATGTTCTCCCGTTTCATCCGAGCGCCTGCCTGGGCGACGGTCGATCCGATATTGATCGCCGTGACGCCCGGAGTCATCACGTCTTGGACCTTCAGCATTGCTCCTGTCCTTTCTCCACCGCACCTCGACGTCTGCCCGCCACGGCCTGCCGTCGCGGACGGCTGGAGGCTCCTCTCTCAGTACGCCCCCGGGGGTCGGCAGGCGCTCTGGCCGGGGCTTTAACCGGGCGCTTGTGCTGCCGGCCGGCCCGCCCGACTCCGCGTATGCCGGCCAGCGTCTCCCCCGCAATCGCCTTCTCGGGCACTTTGACGGCCAGATCACCCAGCGTGACGATCCCGGCAGGTTGGCCGCTGTCATCCATCACCAGGAGCCGGCGAATCTCCATCGCCGCCATGAGGCCCCCGGCCTTCTCGACGCTGTCGCCGCAGTGGCACCAGATGGCCGGCCGGGTGGCGACCTCACTTACCGGCGTGGTATCCGCCGAAAGCCCCTCCGCGACGCCTCGAAAGACGATGTCCCGGTCCGAAACCACGCCCAGCACCCTCCTTCGCTCCGAGACGACGGGAAGCAGTCCGACGTCGCGCGCCTTCATGGCCTCCGCCGCCCGTGTGATCGACATCTCCGCCGGTATGGCCGTCAGCCGTGTCGTCATGACCTCTTGGACAAGCATTGTTGGCTCCTTGTGCCGCGGTCGGCAGCATTCGGGCGGCTTCTGAGGGCGAGCCTCAAGCCGCGGGGCTTCATCGTCCGCTATAAGCCTAGTGCTGCCACGGCCCGGCGACCATCGGTAGGACGGCCCGTTATGGCGGCGTGGCTTCTGCCATCTGAGGTAGGAGAATCACCGATGCTCCGAGTATAAGAGCTTTTTTGTAAGACGTTTATGTTAGAGACAAGCGGACCGAGGGGTGCCCCCTCCCCTCGACGGGTCTACGTCTGTTCAGACCGGATGGCCGGGCTGACGCCGCAGCGGATCGCTCTTCCGGATCGCCGCTGCTGTCGGCGAGACCCGAGGGGGGGGCAGGGTGGAGCAGCAGAGGCAGCCTGCTCCAGAGGCTTGGAGTAGGCTCGGGGACCATTCGGGGCCAACGACTCCCGTTTGTTCGGATGTTGCGCGGGACCAGACTCGTTGGTCCGCTCTACCCCATGAAGATGAACGGAATCGCCGCGCCCATCAGGACGCCGACCAGCGCGATCGTGAAGGCGTGTTGGGGAAGCTGCAGCGCTGGTCCGTCAGAACGGGTTCTCGCTCGTCTTCTTGGCGGGGGCGGTGGTGGGCGTTTTCCGCCCGATCAGCCCGAATGGCAGGTCCGGCGCCCGCTTCATCACGCCTACGGGCAGCTCCTTGATGCCGTAGTCCGGATGCCTCGGGCCCTTCAGGCCCTTGATCCAATCGAGGGTTTGGATGTAGGACCTGGACTTGCGGCTGCCAAAGGCCGGCCGAATCTTCTTCTTGTGCTGGGCCGTGGCCTCATCGGGCGGAAGCCCGTACTGAAGCAGCAGGGACTTCTCCGCCTCGTCCCGGTTGATCATCCGCCCCGTCGTGTTGCTGAAGGAGTCCAGGATCAGGAAGTTCGTGTAGTCGATCTTGTCTCGGGCCCCGAGGACGTTGTAGAGCTTCAGTCCGCCCTGGCCCTTGCGGGCACCGTGGCACCTCGCCGCCGCGCACGTGCGCCGGACCGTGCGCCAGACTCTCGTGCGAAACACCCCCATGAACGCCGGGTCCGTCTTGACGAGGATGTCGTTTCTCAGAGGATCGCCCGGGTCGAGGGCCCTGAGCATATAGGTGGCCTTCTTGACCGGCGCGTACCGGCGGAAGGTCGCCTCGAAGCCCTCCTCGGCGAAGTCGCCCTTCCCCTGCATCTTCGCGACGAACTTCGTCACGGCCCTGTTGCGGAACCGGATGGTGGCCCGTCCTTTCTCGCCGATCTCGGCGAGGCGGATCCGGTAGATGTCCTCCGTCTTGACCAGACGCTTCGGGTCGATCCGACGCCGGATCGTCCCGGTGCCTGACGTGCCGGTGTCCGACCCGCCGGTATGCGTGCCTGTGCCGGCTTCCGCCGACTCCGCCTTCGCCTTGCGCAGCAACAGCTTGGCGCGCAGGCTGTTGGCGTTGATGGCGAGGGCGGCCTTGAGGCGCTCGATGGCCTCCTTATACAGCTTGTTGTCCATCGCCCACTGCCCGAGGTTGACGTTGGCATCGGCGTCCTTCCTGTCCAGCTCTAGCAGCCGACTGGCGTATTCCGTCTTCGGGTCGCTGATGTCCTTGATCGACACGACCTGATCGAGGGGGTAGGAAACCACCGCGATCTTCAGCTTAACCTTGAGGGCAGTAGCCGTTCTCTCAACGACTTCGCCGACAATGACTCGGCCGTCCTTCAGCTTGATCCGCTTCTTGACCGCCGAGCAGGTTGACACGAACAGCAGGCAGCAGACAATGGACAGCAGCGCGTTTCTGAGCGTCGTGGACATACGTCACCTCTCTAGATCAGCAGGTCCATTCCCCCAAGCATCGACTAGGCGTCGACAGTCCGACGTCGCGCGCCTTCATGGCCTCCGCCGCCCGTGTGATCGACATCTCCGCCGGTATGGCCGTCAGCCGTGTCGTCATGACCTCTTGGACGAGCACCGTTGGCTCCTTGCGCTGCGCTCGGCAGCATTCGAACGGCTTCTGAGGACGAGCCTCAAGCCGCCGGGCTTGATCGTCCGTTATAAGCCTAGTGCGGTTACGGTCCGGCGACCATCGGTAGGACGGCCCGTTATGGCGGCGTGGCTTCTGCCATCTGAGATAGGAGAATCACCGATGCATTGAGTGTAAGATCTCTTTTATGGGATCTTTATGTTATGGTTCTTCTCCCAATCAGTTGCCACAGTTCGGGTCGGTGGCCTGCTTGACTTTGAGGGTGAAGTAACGTTCGTCGTGGAAGCCGTACGCTTCGCGTTTGATCACCTTGATCTTGTT
>Ga0180437_10009761_pt1 | contig 11821 bp, 14 predicted proteins | sample SS_ome_4_FD_132410 | JGI IMG/M metagenome (GOLD analysis project Ga0180437, IMG submission 132410) | Hypersaline lake sediment archaeal communities from the Salton Sea, California, USA - SS_3_D_1 metaG | ecosystem: Environmental > Aquatic > Non-marine Saline and Alkaline > Hypersaline >... | reverse complement strand
CAGCGGGGGGGATGCCTTCGTCGCCAAGATCGACTCTTCGGGGAGCCGGCTCCTGCAAAGCACCCTTCTAGGCGGAAGTGCCGTGGACCGGGCGTGGGCCGTCGCCTTCGACGCGGCCGGCAACATGATCGTCGCAGGCCGCACTCAGTCGCCCGACTTCCCCACGACCCCGGACAGCTTCGGTCCCTCCTTGGGCGGTGGGTGGGATTCCTTCGCCGCGAAATTCACTCCCGAGGGCGTTCTGCTCTGGAGCACCTACCTGGGGGGCGGCGAGGACGACCTCGCGTGGGCCATGATTCTCGACTCCTCGGGCAATCCCATTCTCACCGGGAGGACCCTCTCTCGGGAGTTTCCGACGACGCCCGACGCGTACGATGCCTCCTACAACGGCAACACGGATGCGTTCCTGGCGAAGCTCGACGCCTCGGGCAGCCGCCTTCTGTGGAGCAGCTTCCTCGGAGGAAGCGAGCTCGAGGAAGGGTACTACCTCGCTCTGGACGACGGAGGACACGTGATCCTGGTGGGGGAAACCTGGTCCGCGGATTTCCCGGCCGAGGCTGCATGGACCTCACCTCACCCGGGCCGGGCCGATGCCTTCGTGGCGAGATTCGACCTTCCCACAGGACCGTGATGAGGCGAGTCCCGACGATCCGTGTTCCGCACCCGCTCGAGTGGGACGCGACGCCGGCTTCGCACCCCACCGCGTACAGCATAAAGAAGGGGCAACGCTCACCGTTGCCCCTTCGTTCTCGCTGGGTTGTGTTCCAGCCTGCCCTGACTATCGGTACAGGGCCTTCACGGCGCTCCAGGTCGCCTGCTCTGTGCGCTGCGCAAAGGTGCAGTCCGCGTAGTCCCCGATGTCCTCAGAGTGAACACCGCCGATCGTGCAGCCGTGCTCGTGCGACACCTGCACCATGTCCAGGAGGTAGTCCGGCGCCGCGCCCGTGATCTTGTTCCCCGTTCCCGGGTTGGTCGTGTAGCTGGACGGCCCGTAGGACAGCGTGAGCGGCCAGTAGGACTGGATGTCGTACATGTTGAAAACGCCAAAGGCGAAGCAGAACACCCCGTCGGGAGTCGCCGCCCCACTCGGGTTGTCCAGATCCACACCGAAACCCATCCCCGCGCCCTGCGGAGGGGCGCCGCCGTCGTCCCACGGATCGCCGAACACGGTGGAGGCGGTCGGACAGTAGCTCATAACCGGAACCGCTGGAGCGCCGCGGACGGTCGGCCAACCGGTAACCATGAACTCGACCCCCGACGCGGTGCCGTAGTTGTAGGTGAGGAACGCGATGTAGCAATAGCCCGTGGCCCCCCCGGGGATTTCCCCCTCGAGGGCGCTGTTGTCGATCTCCCCACAGACCATCCCGTCCGGACATACGGGCGTACCCGTGCAGTAGAGGAAATCGTCCGTGACGACCGTGTGCATGGCCAGCGAAGCGTTGGGATTCGGCCCCGCCAACGCCGGGGATGCGAGCAACAAGAGTCCCGCCGCGATCACCATTGACCTTCTCATCATAGAACCGCTCCTTTCCGCCTCAGACCTTTTGTGCCCACACCCACCTGCCCACCGCCCCGAAGCGATCCACCGGGACCGGGCATGATCCTCTGTCCTCCGGGCAAGTCCCGCTCTCGATGCCGAACACGCTGCCCGTCAGGAATGTCCACCAATCGGCAGCACCCCCTAAGGAGGTGACCGACGCCGCTGCCGGGCGGGTCGTTGCGCGGCTTGACTCACACCCTCCCACCCCGGCTCGTCGGCTCTCTCTGCCGACATACGCCTTCAATCCGTAGCCATTCTGCCAAAACCCCCGAATGCTGTCAAGGGTAAGTTGAGGGCCCGGCCGGGGACCCGGCGACAAGGCGACGAGGCGCGTTTCGCCTCTCCAGTCGCCGCAGGCGGCTCCCCCGTCCCGAGACACAAAAAAACGGGCGGCACTCGAAAGTGCCACCCGCTTCTCGTGCGCTACCCTGAAGGCTAGCGGTACATCGACTTCACGCCACCCCAGGTGGTCTCGTCGACGGCCGTGGTGCCAGGATTGCAGTCGTCGTACGGCACCAGTTCCCAGTGCGGACCACCGATGGTGCAGCCATGCGTGGAATGCACACAAACGGTGATGTAGTCCGGAGCCGGACCTGCGACCTTGCAGCACTCAGGCGCCGTGTAGGTCGAAGGCAGGTAGCTCAGGGTCATCGGCAGGTAGGCCGTCAGGTTGTAGAAGTTGAAGACCCCAAAGGCGAAGCAGTAGACACCGCCGCACGGGATCTCAGGGTAGATGTCCATGCCGAAGCCAGAGGCCGCACCGACGCCGTCCCACGGGTCTCCGAACACGGTGGCGGTCACCGGGCAGTAGGACATCGCCGGGGGCGCAGGCACCCCACGGGTGAGCGGCCAGCCGGTAACGGCGAACTCGACAGCACTAATGCCGTCGAAGTTGTAGGCCAGGAAGACGACATCCATGTATCCCCAGCCACCCGGAGCAATCTCCGACTCCAGACCGTCGTTGTCGATCATGGTGCAGTCATACGGGCACCAGTCCTGCATGGTCTCGCAGTAGAGATAGTAGTCGGTGACCACGACATGCATGGCCAGCTCGATACTCTCATTCTGCGCGAGCGCCGGACTAGCCACCAGGAGCAGCCCAAAAGCGATTGCGATCATCTTCTTCATTTAACGAAACACCCCTTTCCGAAACGATGCGTGTGAAGTTCTTGGACCAAGAGTTTCGATCTCTGAGGATCCACCCAGCCTCCAACCGGCTGTGTCGAGCCTCACGTCCCCTGCCGGGGACAGAGAACTTCCGGCCAATCTGAGACCGACCTCTCGAGCCTCCAGATGAGTACCCGAGCGGCCTCCACCACCTCCTTTCCGAGTGGAATCAGTCTTCTTGCTCTCTGACGGTTAAACCCTTGCCGCTCGTTCCGGTGTGGGGACATGGGTCCCCACACCGGGTCCGAAAACCTGTTACGGCGTGCAAGGATTCGTGAACGGCGTACAACTCTCGTTGATGTGCGTGCTGAACGCTGCGATGTCCGACAGCGTCAGCTCTCCCCACTGCGCGGCGCCGGGCGAGAACACCCAGTCGGCGCAGGGCTGCACGAGACCATTCACGCTGTAGTTCGTGATGGCGGCCGCGAAGGCGGCGATGTCGGACAAGTCGACGATGCCTCCCGAGATCCCGGCCGTCACCATATCGTGCGAGTTCTGCAGCACGCCGATCATCATACTCATCGTGCACTCAGGGAACTCAATCTCCACCTGGACGGGGCAGCACATCGACGGCGCACACAGCGGGCCCACAGAGATGCGAACCGGCATCTCGCCGTCAACATCGGTCGAACCGGCCATGCACTGGACCGTGTACCACTGTTCGCAGTCCGGGCAGTTTCCGCCGACACCACCACCGAGGTTCGGATAGTCCGCGTGCGGCATCACGTTGAACGTGAAGTTCGCCGCGTCGTATTCGTCATACGGATCGCCCGACACAGCCTTGAGAACGGTCACGACCACGTCCTGGTACCGCTCGGCGTCCGTGCCGCCGATATCCTGCGGACTCGCGTTGATGAACGTCGACTCCGGAGTCACGTAGGAGTTCTCGCAGTCGGGAACATCCGCCCAGGCGCTTGCCGCCACAAGAATAACCATCAGTGTTGCGGCGAAGCCGAAACGGCGCATTGTTGCACCTCCTTGCAGACTTGTTTCTCAATCGAGGTTTCGAACCCTAATACTCTCCTGAATCGTTCTCTATAACTCGTTCTCTCTATAACTCGCAGGTTTGGCCACCGCAAGAAGGTCAGAATTCTTCGCCAGTGCCCGACCAAGACACTAGCCACAATGAAGACTCCAGCCACCCCCTTTCTTCAGAATTCAGCCCCTTACAGGAGTCAGGTTGAAGCGCTGCGTCTTCAAGCCAGACCCTCTCGCGAGTGGGAAGCCTTGTTCGTACGAATGTCCCAGCGACCTCCCGATCGGGAGGTCCATTCGCCACGGACAACCCAAACTCCCCTACCACGAGCGTGATTATAGCACAGGCCCAAAGGCAGAGTCAAGATAAAACTTACGTCCTTCGGCGCCCGTGCTTCACGCCTGCAGAGGGATCTACCTGACCACCATGTAAATCATACCAAAATCACCATCTCCCGTCAACTGGAAACTTCGCCGCCCGTTGGGGTGTTTCCCCGGGCCGATCCCACCGAATCCGGTCTCCAAAGGCCAGTTCCTCCCAAAACCGGCAATCCCCGGGGCCGGTCCGGCGCAAGATTGGGTGGGCGAAACAGGACTTGAACCTGTGACCCCCTGCTTGTAAGGCAGGTGCTCTCACCACTGAGCTATTCGCCCGAGTTCGCACGGGAGCCCGAAGGGCGTGCCCCGCGAACGCCCCTATTGTCCATTGTCTATTTTCCGGTCTCTTCCTCGCACGGGAGCCCGAAGGGCGTGCCCCGCGGACTCCCCTATTGTCCATTGTCTATTTTCCGGTCTCTTCCTCGCACGGGAGCCCGAAGGGCGTGCCCCGCGAACGCCCCGATGTACGATTGTCGATTCACGCACTCTGGTTCTTCTGTACGTTCACACCCGCCTACCCGGGCCGACCATTCGTCGGGGCCGGAGCGACGCCTCGCCTGACGCCTCACGTCCTCAAGGCCTCAGGACGATCGCCAGAGGGATCACGACGCAGTAGCCGAGGACCAACAGCAGTGGAGCGTCTGTGATCGAGCCCTGGCGAAGCCGGATGTACCCCAGGCAGATCAGGAGGAGCCCCACCGACATCAGCACGTAGTTCTTGCGCCCCAGCAGCAGCTCGCCCTCGTCTCCGCGAAATCGCCGTGTCTTCTCGCTCTCCGACTTGCTCGGCTTCTTGGCCATCTCACACCTCAGGGTACCGTTTGCCACGCTCAGAAGAGCCCCCGAACCGACGCCGCCTGCGGCCCTATCGGCCGAACGCCTCGTGGCCGCAGGCCTCGCAGGGCCGCGAACCACCCCATGCTAGCAGGTCGACCTCATCCTGTCCAGCCCACCCCTCTCGTCTGCATGATGCACGCGTTTTCCGTTGGTCCGGCGCAAGGGCCTGCCCCTTACGGAAGCCGCGATCCGAAAGCCGACCGCAATGGAGGGCACTCTGTTGCCCGGTCCACGGGACCTGGAACTCGCGTGTTGTTCGACGGATCGATTGCACCATTGCTCTCCCTGGATGATGTATGAACGCCAACCTGCGCTCATGCATCATCCAGGCTGGGAACGGCGGCTCCTCAACGTCCGCTTCAGCGCCTCCTTCGCTCTGAGATGCGCCTCCAGCGTCTTCGAAAACTGGTGCGACCCATCGCCCCGCGCCACGAAGTAGAGATCGTCCACCCCCGGTGCAGGGTGAAGGGCGGCGTCGATCGAGGCGGTGCCCGGAGACGCGATGGGTCCCGGCGGCAGCCCGGCGACCCGGTAGGTGTTGTAGGGAGAATCCACCTCCAGGGCCTCGTACGTCAGCCGACCCGTCCACCGCTTCAGGGCGTAGCGAACGGTCGGATCGGCTTCCAGACGCCGGCCCCGGGCGAGCCGGTTGTGAAACACGGCCGAGATCCTCGGACGCTCTTCCGCCACTTGGGCCTCTTTCTCGATCAGCGAGGCCAGGGTGACGACTTCGTGGGGCGTCAACCCCACCGACCAGGCTTCCCGGGCGAAGGAATCGCCGACGGCCCTGTGAAACGCCTCGACCATCGTGTCCACGATGTCCTCCGCCCCCCCGTCCTCCGTGATCAGATAGGTGTCGGGGAACAGGTACCCCTCCATCCCGTCGGCAGGAAAACCCAGGAGACTTGAGGCATCGACCGAACGCACGTGGGCCAGGAACGCCTCGGCCGTGACGCCGGTCTGCCCGTCGATGATTTCGGCCGTCTGCTCCACCGTGAGGCCTTCGGGGATCGTGAACCGCAGCAAGGCCACGCGGCCTTCGTCGAGCAGGCGCAGGATGTCGACCGACGACTGGTCCGAGGAGAGCGGGTAGCGGCCCCGCTTGACGCGCGTGTCTACGCCGGCCACGCGGCCGGCCAGCCGGAAGGCCCATCGACTGCGGATGATCTCGGCGTCGGCCAGGCGCGCCGCCACCTGGCCCAGCGTCATCCCCGGCGTCACGACAAACTCCACCTGGCGGCCGCCGCCTCTCGGCACGAGGAGGGTGAGCGCGGCCGCCGTCCCGAAGCTCCCCACGGCGAGAGCGGCACCGAGGATCGTCCATCGCACCCACGACCCCCTACGGATTCTCGCCACGGTTTCCATCTCCCTCGTGTGCGCGTCGATCGAGGTAGCCCTGGAGAATCCAGGCCGCCGCCACCCGGTCCGCGACCCCGCGGCGCGCCCCGCCCCCTCCCTCTCGGAGGATGCGCTCGGCCGCCCGGGAGCTCAGCCGCTCATCCCAGAGAATCACGCGAACCGAGGTCCCCTGCTCGAGCCGCTCCCTGAACCGGGCGACCTCCTCGCTCAAGGTCCCCCGATGTCCCTTGAGGCTCATGGGGGAGCCGAGGACGATTTCCCCGACGCCCTCGCTCCGGACCCACTCTGCGATTCGCGCCACCGCCTGCCGCCACGGGCTGGCGGGGATCGTCTCCAGAGGGCTCGCCGTCCAGCCCAGCTCGTCGCTGAGCGCGAGCCCGATGCGTTTGGTCCCGTAGTCGACACCCAGAACCCGTCCCACAGACCTCCCCCTCGAGGATCGGGGATTCCGGGAATTCCACCACGCTTCAGCGCGCCGGGTTCCCGAAAACCTTGCGCAGCCAGACCGTCGTCCCGCCGCCCGGTCGGTTCTCGAACCGGACCTCGTCCATCAGCTCGGTCATGATCTGGATGCCGCGCCCGCGCAGCGCCATGGGACCCCCCGATCCTCCCGCCCTCGAGACCCGCTGAGGATCGAAGCCCGGACCCCGGTCGGAGACCGTGATCTCGATCTCGCGCGGCCGCACCCACACCTCGACCTCCACCTCGTTCCCCCCACCCCCGTACTGGGCCGCGTTCGTGCCCGCCTCGAGCACGGCGTTGGCGACCGAGCAGGCGGCGTCCTCATCCGCCGCCGTGAGACCGAGACACTGCTCGACCACGGCGTTGAGGAGGGGCAAGAACTCCAGGTCGCACGGGTAGGTCAGCCGCACGACTCTCAGCGCGTTCTCCCCCGCGTTCATCCGCGCCCTCCCCCGTTCCCGGCAGAGCGGCCGGTTGCCAGGGTTCGCAGTCCGTCCTCCACCGTCGTCATGTCCTGCGGCGCGGGGGCCTCGAACCGGCATCGCCCCGCCTCTATCGGGTGATCGAAGGCCAGCGCCTCGGCGTGGAGGGCCTGCCGGGGCAGCCGCCTCAGCAGCTCGGCCAGACGGCGTCGGTCCCCCGATGGGACCCACGCCGGGATCCGTCTTCCACCGTACTCGGGATCGCCCACGATCGGATGCCCGATGTAGGCCAGATGGACGCGCAGCTGGTGGGTCCGACCGCTCCCGGGCCTGAGCCAGAGGAGGTCGGCCGGACCCAGCCGCTCCCCGACCTCGTACCGGGTGTCGGCCTCGCGGCCTCCCTCGCACCGGACGGCCATCCGCTTCCGCTGCCACCGGTGGCGCCCCAGCGGCGCCGACACCGTACCCTCCTCGCACGCGAGACTGCCCCAGACGAGGGCCCGGTACCGTTTCTCCACCGTCCTGGCCTTGAACTGCCGGGCCAGACCGCGGTGGGCCTCGTCCGTGCGTGCGACCACGAGAATCCCGGAGGTTCCTCTGTCCAGACGGTGGACGATCCCCGGCCGGTCCGCGCCGCCCACCGCGGAGAGCCGGTCGGTGTACTCACGGAGAGCGTCGACAAGCGTGCCCCCCTGCCCGGAGCGCGCCGGATGCACGACCACCATCGGCGGCTTGTTCACCACGAGCACGTGATCGTCCTCGAACAGGACTTCCAGGACGGGCGGGCGCGCCTCCGAGGCCCGCCGGTCGGCTCCCGGAGCCCGAATCTCGACATGATCTCCGCTCTTCAGGATCGCCCGTTTCCTCGCCGGAGTGCCGTTGACCTCCACGAGTCCGTCCTCGATCCATCTCTGGACTTGGGCCCGGCTCACACCGAGGTCTTGGCCTGCGAGCCACCGATCCAGTCTGTCGCCCGAGTCCCGTGCGCTCACGCAGAGGAGGCGTCGCCCGCTGAAAGCTTTCGCCGGGGGTGCCATAGGAACTCCATCACCAACAGCGCGACTCCGACCGTCACGGCGATGTCGGCGACGTTGAAGGCGGGCCAGCGGAGTCTGGGGCCGAGGCCGATCTCGATGAAATCGATCACCTCGCCGGAGCGCATACAGCGGTCGATCATGTTGCCGACTGCGCCCCCCAGGACGAAGCCCAGGGCCCGCCGCCCGAGAATCCGCCTGACCGGCACGACGAGGAGGTAGAGAAGGACGAGCACCGAAGCCGCGATGGAGATGAACACGAACGGAGCCCCGCTGTCGCGGAACAGACCAAAGGCGGCCCCGGAGTTGCGGACGTGAACGAGCCGGATGTAGTCGCCGACCACCGGGATGGCGACACCGGCGGGCACGGACAGGTGGACGAGTGCCTTGGTCACCTGGTCGAGCGCCACGATCGCCAGCGCAATCAGGCCAGGACCTGCGAGCGACGCCAAGCGGCCCTGCCGGGAAACCGGGTCAAGGAACACACTCAGGACACACCCTCCCGCTTGTCCTCCTCTTCCTGGCACCGGATGCACAGACGAGCCTGGGGCATGATCTCCAGGCGCTCCCGGGGGATGGTCTGCCCGCAGATCTCACACTGACCATACTCCTTGTTGTGGATCTTGCGCAGCGCGTCGTCGATCTCCCTGAGCATTCTGTGCTCGGCCGAAGCGACGTGGAATTCCTTCTCCCTCTCCATGGCGTCGCTGCCGAGATCGGCCATGTGGTACGAGTAGGCGGACAGATCACCGGAGGAGTCCCTCTGGGACTTGCTGGAGAGGGACTGCTGGTGGATACCCAGCTGCTTGAGGAGCGTTTCTCGCTCCGCAATGAGCTTCTTCTCGAAACGCTGGAGGTCTCTCTGCTTCACCGCCGAATCGTCCCTCCTCTTCGGACAAGGTCCGGCCGCCCGCGGTCGGCCGCTGCTACCCGAGGTCTACCCGCTCCACGACCCTGCTCACCAGGCGCGTGAGGCGCGGCTCGGAGGCCGCCGCCACACGCAGAATCTCGTCGATATCCGCCGGGCCCAACGCGTCCGGGAGAGCCTTGTCGGTCACGACCGACAGGCCCAACACCTTCATCCCTCCGTGGACCGCCGCGATCGTCTCGGGCACGATGGACATCCCCACGACGTCCGCGCCGATGGTCCGCAGGAACCGGTACTCGGCCGCCGTCTCCAGGTTGGGTCCGGCCACGGCCACGTAGATGCCCTTGGTGACGCGGATCTTCTCCTCCACGGCCACGTCCTCAACCAGGGTGATCAATCCCGGGTCGTAGGCCGCGCACATGTCGGGGAACCGGGGGCCCAGGCTGTCGTCGTTGGGCCCGATGAGGGGGTTGTCGCCCATCAGGTTGATGTGGTCGGTGATCACGACGATGTGCCCGGGTTCGAGCATCGGGTTCATGCCGCCCACGGCGTTGGAGAGGATCAGGATCGACGCCCCGAGAGCCCGCACCACGCGAACCGGGAAGGTGACCTGTTGCATGGTGTAGCCCTCGTAGTAGTGCACCCGGCCCGACAGGATGGCCACCCGCTTGCCCCCCAGTGAACCCAGCACGAGCTCGCCCGCGTGGGTGGGCACCGAGGAGACGGGGAAGTGCGGGATCTCCCCGTACGGGATGGTGCACTCGGCCTTGACTTCCCGGACCAGGGCGCCCAGGCCCGTGCCCGTCACGATGGCAATCTGGGGCCCCTCCTTCGACTTGCCCCCCACATACCCGACGGCGTCATCGATCTGTGATCTCAGATTCACCTCGTTGGCTCCTCACGGTGTCCCAACCCCATGACCCGCGCCGGCGGAACGCCATCCACCTCGACTCGCTTCTCCCGCGCACCGGCACCCGAGACCACCCGAACGGCCGACCCCCTGACCCGGAGCGCCCTGGCCAGCAGCTCGACCACGGCCCGGTTGGCTCGGCCCCGCTCGGGCGGGGCGGTCACGCGGACCCGCAGTTTCCCGTCCGCCTGCCACCCGACCACCGAACCGCTCGACGCCCCCGGAACCACGCGCACCCAGAAGACCGAGCCGCGGCCGTCGGGCGTCCGCCCGACGGGCGTCGGCCCGACCGGCGCGTCAGGTTTCACGGTGAGCCTCTTCGACCGGCTCGGACTGCACATCCTCCAATTCGGATTCCAGGATGTCAAGCTGGGATTGCAGGAAGCTCTTCAGCTTCGCCAGGAACACGTTTCGCTTGATCCGGAGACTCTCCAGATCGGACCGGAGGTTGACCACCTCCCGCCGAGCGTCGCCCAGAAGGCGTTCGGCGTTGAGCTCCGCGTCCTTGACGAGAAGTTCGCCTTCGCGGCGCGCGTTCTCGCGCGTTGCCTCCGCCGTCCTCTCGGCCGCGATGACGGCGCTCTGCAGGAGTCGCTCCTTCTCCTTGAACTCTGCGAGATCCTGTTCGAGACGCGCCGTCCTGTCGGCGAGGTCGGCCCGCTCCCGGATCACGTTCTCCAGCTCTTGCGCGACCAGGTCGAGGAACATGCGGACCTCGACGGTATCATACCCGCGGAAGGTTCGCTTGAACTCCTGTTTCCGGACATCCAGCGGTGTGATCTTCATCGGGCGTCTCCTCGCGATGAGGGCCCTATCCGCGGGGACCGAAAATGGCCGTCCCCACCCGGATCAGGTTGGCCCCCTCTTCGATCGCCACTTCGAAATCCCCCGTCATTCCCATCGAGAGCCACGTCATTTCGACCCCAGGGAATCCCAGAGACCCGATCTTCTCCGCAAGCTTCCGGAGCCTGTGGAAGGACGGCCGAGCCTCCTGCGGATCCGGCCGGAAGGGTCCGATGGTCATGAGACCCCGGATCCGGATCCCCGGGAGCGAGCACATTTCCTCCACCAGACCGGGTGCCTCCTGCGGGGGCACGCCGAACTTGCTCTCCTCCCCCGAGGTGTTGACCTGAACCAGGAGGCCCAGGTCTCGCCCGACCTCCTGTACGTGCCGGCTTACCGCTCGGGCCACCTTCATCGAGTCGATCGAGTGGATCACGTCGAACAGGTGGACCGCCTTCGCCGCCTTGTTGGTCTGCAGATGCCCCACCAGGTGCCATTCGACCGTGCGGCCGATTTCGGGGAGCTTGGCCTCGGCCTCCTGCACTCGGTTCTCTCCGACGGCCGTGATGCCCGCCGCCACCGCCTCCCGGATGGCTTCGACCGGAATGGTCTTGGTGACGGCCACGAGCCGGATGGTCTCCGGCTCGACACCCGCCCGCCGGGCGGCCTCGGCCACGCGCGCCCGGAGTTTGGCCACGTTGTCGGCGATCGTGCTCATTCGCGCTTCCCTCGAGGGGTGTGCCATTGGCCCGATCGGCGCAGTATATCCCCGCGAACGGCCGCGACGCAAGGGAAAAGGGGCCCCGCGGGCGAGACGATCGACAACGACCGCAAGAGAGACGCCGGCGGATTCCCCACGATGCCTTCTTCCGGAATCTATTGTCTATTCTCTGTTCTCTGGTTGTTGAGGAAGAGCACCTCGAGGTCGGGGAGGTTCTCCAGCTCCGCCGAGCGCGCCTCCGAGTAGCCGAGCGCGCGAAAGTCGAGAAGGCCCTCGGGCGCATGACACGTCTGGCAGGAGAACCCCTCGGGCTGGATCGCGTGGTTGATCATGAGCGTCCCCATCTGGCGCATCCAGCGCGGCTG
>Ga0180437_10009760_pt1 | contig 11824 bp, 9 predicted proteins | sample SS_ome_4_FD_132410 | JGI IMG/M metagenome (GOLD analysis project Ga0180437, IMG submission 132410) | Hypersaline lake sediment archaeal communities from the Salton Sea, California, USA - SS_3_D_1 metaG | ecosystem: Environmental > Aquatic > Non-marine Saline and Alkaline > Hypersaline > Sediment... | reverse complement strand
TAACAGTGATCACTATACCCGCAATAGCATCTCCTTTTACGAACTTCATGGCACCATCCATAGCTCCGTAAAGTTGGCTTTCTTTGCTAAGAGATAAACGAAGTTCACGTGCTTGATTAGTATCAATAATACCGGAACGAAGATCGGCATCGATACTCATCTGCTTACCTGGCATGGCGTCTAAGGTAAAACGAGCAGCAACTTCAGCAACCCTTTCAGCACCTTTGGTCACTACGATAAATTGAACAATGGTGATGATTAAGAAGATAATACCTCCAACAATAAAGCTACCTCCCACAACGAAATGCCCAAAAGCGCTGATGATATGACCAGCATTGGCATGAAGAAGGATCTGACGAGTAGAGGAAATATTAACACCTAAGCGGTACATCGTCGTAATAAGAAGAAGAGATGGAAAAATGGAAAGTTGTATTGCTTTTTGTATATACAAAGATACAAGCAAAATCGATACGGATGCAGTTAAGTTTACAGATATGAGTATGTCGATAACAGGAGGGGAGACAGGAAATATCAACATCATAATGATGGTGAGTATTAGAAAAGCTAATAAAAGATCGCTCGATCTAGATATAGAAGAAAGGGCTCTTTCTCCTCCTAGAAAATTAATCATATTTGCTAAAAACTTTCTCATGGTTTAAACAGCTCCACATTAACCTCTTCTGTTTCTTCAAATGAAGAAATCCATTTCAAAATTTCCGCCACGGCCTTGTAGGTATCGCGGGGAATATAGTCCCCAATATTGCCTCTTTCAAAAAGCTCATGCGCAAGTTCTACATTTCTCATAATAGGTATATGCGCATTTACTGCAATTTTTATTATTTTATCTGCAATAGCATCTTTTCCCATCGTTAAGATTGTAGGTACATCATCTTCTGTTTCTTGACCTACAGCAACAGCAATATGTGTGGGGTTAGTAATAATTGTTCTAGCTCTGCTAGCAGCACCTGGTCCTTCAGTATAGGCGATTTCACGAAATCTTTCTCTACGTTTACTTTTGATGTGAGGATCACCTTCAGTATCTTTATATTCTTGTTTCAATTCAAACTTTTCCATCATCATTTCTTTAGCAAAAGTGCGTTTTTGAAAAACTAAGTCAAAAATCGCAACAGCTAAAAAGAAAATCCCTACTTGTATGCTGATTCTTGTTAAAAACTCTTTCAAAATTAAACAACTTCCATAAACAGGAATAGCAGCTGCACCTACTACATCTGGAAGCATATGCATAATAGCAAAATAAATGATGATAGCAGCGCCGGTAATTTTTAAAATTGATTTAATGAGCTCAACTAGCACTTTAAGTTTGAACTTTTGTTTTATGCCTTGAACAGGATTTAATTTTTTTAAATTAAATTTCATAGCTTGCATAGAAAAAAGAGGACCAATGATAAGAAAGTTGACTAAAACACCCATCATAGAAACGATAACAACAATCGGAAAACTTGTTGTTGCAATTACCTGCACTGCTTGTAGAAGATAAGCGCCACCTTGTGATTCTATATCGACAGAATGTTGGACTGCTCGAAAAGAATAGATAATAAACGAGGCTAAATTATCATAAAGATATCCTGAAGCAATTAAAGTTCCAATAATGGAAACAACAAAAGTAAAAGCAGAAGGAAAATCCTGTGATTTTGCAACCTGTCCTTTTTTCTTCGCGTCTCTAAGTTTTTTCGGGGTGGCCTTTTCGGTCTTTTCAGCCATTCACTCTCTCCTCTATATTATTTATATATAAAAGCTTCTTTTTAAGAAATTAACTTCTTTCGAGAAACTTTCAAAAAAAAGATTTGCTTTTATCTAATTTTTTTTTACCTTGATCTGCTCAATTAAATTAAGTGGAGAAATTCTATGAGTTTTGATGCCCTTTCAGCAACGCTTACACGGACCCTATCAAGTAGTTATGACCTTTTTTCTGCTATTGTTACTAATTCTCTTCCTGTTCTTAAGGGATATGCAGCGCAATTGCAAGTTATGGGTAAAGAGCTAGCAGAAGTTGAAACGCCAACTTTAGATGATTTGCAAAAGAGGGTCAGCGCAACTTCAGCCACTCTTTTGGAGATTTCAGGAAAAACACAAGCGAGTGCTGAGGGGTTGTTTTATCATATGCAAGGCCAATGGTGGCTTTACATGTCACAAAAAATGGAGAGCACTCCAGCTGAGGTAGTCATGAAAGAGCTGCAAGATGAAGATGGTTGGGAATTGATGCAATGCATGGGGCTAGAAACTCAAGGAATAGAAGAAGACTGGCAAGAAGTGAATATTTCTTTTGAAAAAATCTTTGAAGATTTGGGCATTTGCTCAAAAGGTACTCAAAGACTTTTAATAGAAATAATTTCTAAAAAAGATGGTTGGGAGTTTTTAGATGAACATCAAAGCCAAGCAGATTTTAAAAGAAATACAGTATACGCTTTGGCAATGCTTGTGTTTCAAGAAAATCTAGAACAGTTTTGCTCTTGTGTTCAAGATTTTCCTCTTACTGATGAAATGGTCAAAGATTTCGTTTTTGAAATTCTTAAAGAGAAACCTACTTATGTTTGTATTTATTTAAAAAACTTTATAATCGGACACCCTCATCTTCGCGATCCAATTGCAAGTCAAATTAAAGCAAATAATTTTCGTCTTTTTTGTAGTTATCTATCTGATTTTGGCTATGAAAGTGAAGAGGAGTGCTTTGCTCTAGCAGAAGAGATGTTGCCAAGAGAGCCAAGAACTCTATGTGAGGTCTTTCATCATTTGCCAATAACAGATCCTGCAAAAGTATTAACTTTAGTAAATAGACTGACTCCCATTTGTTTTACCGACCTTGCTAGAAATTTTCAAAAGTTTGCAAAGCATTTATCTGTTGAGCAAAGATGGGCTTTTGTCAATGCACAAAAAGAAGCACATGCTATGGATATTTGTGCGTTTGTTGAAAACTTCATGCTGCAGGGGACTCATAAACTTTTCAATTTAGCTATGTTTTTATTAGCTAAAACTCCTCAATTGCTGGTGCAAAAAATGGAATATTTCACACTTGAAGAATTTCAATATAAAGCCTTGATAGATGAATTTGTTAAAAATAATGGAGTTTTACTTTTAGATTGTCTTCATAAAATACCAATTGAGGATGAAGAGTATCTTTATAAAGAAGTTGCTGATCCTTTAGCGCGTAAGTTCCCCAAAAAATTTCAAGAAAGATTTCATATTAACTTTTCAAAAATAGTGCCAACAAGTCAAGGTGGTTCAGAATTTGAATTTAGATTAAATATAGCGCATCGACGTGAGTTAGCATATGTTATTTCTATTATACTTATGCAAAGAGTTGGGTGTCATATAACTGACGAACAGGTTTATGCAGCTTTGGGCTTTCCAGATGAGGGAATTTATGGCAAGGTTCTCACACAGCCATTAGATGCTGTATTAGATATGAGACCTGTAGGAAGAGGTAATACTTGGGATGAAGAGGTAGGAACCTTTGTTGGAGATGAAAAACAATAAAAATGAAATTAATTGTGAAAAAATAAAATCACATCGCCATCTTTAACTATATAATCTCTTCCCTCAGATGGAGCTTTGCCAGCTTCCCTTGCTCCAACTCTTCCTGAGTATTTAATAATATCATCGTAAGCAACAACTTCTGCTCGGATGAATCCTTTTTGAATATCAGTATGGATTTTACCTGCTGCTTCTGCTGCCGTCATACCTCTTTTAATTGTCCAAGCTTTAGTTTCTACTTCACCTGTTGTTATAAAGGTAATGAGCCCTAAAAGATGAAAAGCTGCTTTTGTTAGTCTATCTAGTCCTGACTCTTCAAGGCCAATACTTTGCAAAAACTCATTTGCTTCCTTTTCTTCTAATTGAGCTATTTCCTCTTCGATCTTTGCACAAAGAGGGATAACAATAGAGCTTTCTTTTTTTGCATATTCTTCTAGCTGTTTTACATACTCATTATTTTCTTTCCCTACGTCTTCTTCTTTTATATTCGCTACGTAGAGTATCTTTTTATTTGTTAAAAAATTAAAAGTAGACAGCTCTTCTCTTTCTTCTTTTGTAAGCTCTAATGTTCGAAGAGACATTTCATCGTTTAGATGTGACTTTGCTTTTTTTAAGACTTCTAAAGAGAGTGGTATCTCTTTTCTTCCTTTAATTTGTTTTTCCATTTTTTGAATGATATTATCTATCATTTGAAGATCAGCAAGAATAAGCTCTAAATTAATGGTCGCAACATCTTCTAAAGGATTTATCTCGCCAGCCACATGTACGATTTCTTGATCGGTAAAACATCTAACTACTTGAACGATAGCATCCGTTTGACGTATATGTGTTAAGAATTGATTGCCGAGGCCTTCTCCTTTGGAAGCTCCTTTGACAAGACCCGCAATATCTACAAAACTAACTGCAGCGTTTACTACCTTTTTACTTTTGGAAAGATGAGAGAGCTTTTCAAGTCTTGGATCTTTTAACTCCACAATGCCTACGTTTGGATCAATTGTGCAAAAAGGAAAATTCTCCGCAGCTGCAGCTTTTCTTTTTAAAAGAGCATTAAATAATGTGGATTTACCAACATTTGGAAGACCTACGATACCACAGGCTAGTGATGACATTTTTCAACGCTCCCTTTTAATTTTTTGCATGTATTCATCAAGAACATGACCTTTAGCAGAAATTGCTTTGTATATGATTCTATCTTCTTTTATTTCCATGAGCCAGAAAAAAGAAACATATCCCATCGATTTTGCAAATAGAGGGGAAAAATACGTTTGGATAGGAGGGACTTGTATTTCAGCTCCCCATCCTCCATCGCCAAGATAAATCGTTCCGTCTAGATCCACTTTATTATTACGAAGAGGTCTTGTTCTTTTAAGGGTTTGATCATGATGCTCAAATGCAGTAGTAATTTTATATTTATCAAAAAGTGGAAGCCATGTTTTTTTGCCTTCTCGTGAGGGGACAGAAAGAAGACGTGAAGAATCATCATTTTTACCAGCTAAACCAAGCAGCCAATAAAAAAGACGATAATATAAATTTTCTTCAACAAAGCGCACGCTCGGATAAATGGGCACATGATACATGGCGATCTTAATAGGATATGCTTTATATTTTACTAAATTTTTTTGTAGCCATGCACTTTGAGCCCCTTCATGAGAAGCAACATGACCACTGTCTAAAACAAAAAGAACAATGTCACCAAAACGTTTTAAAAAGTAACTTTTGTTTTTTTCGTTTTGAGGAAAATACCTAAAATAAAAGGGACTATTCGCTTTGTGTTGATTGTATCCTCCTATTACTTCATGGTTTCCTATCGCCATCACCATTGGAACTAAACATCTCTCTGATGTGATCATAGTACTCTCGTAGACATCCAACCACTCATCCCATTTCTCATAATCTTCAAGCCCATTAATATTGCGAGGATAATCTCCTCCCAGCCAAAGAACTTGTGGGTCGTAGCAAATAGCTACTTCTGCTAAAGTTTTAGCCTTTTCGGTCAGTTCCCAATCGCCACCTTCAATGACACGTAAATTTTTAGGATTTTTTTCTAAAGTATGAAAAGCCTTTTCATCGCTATATCCAATATCTGGATGGCCTACAATGAAATAATATTTTGTATTTTCTTTTAGATTTTTCAAATAAAACGAGAAAATCTCCCTATCTGCATTTCTTATAAAAGGTATTTTACCTTTTGTTTTCATTGAACTGTTGTACTCATGCAGATTTCCGTCTCTTTTTTCTGTATCATAGTAGATTTCAAGATGCTCTAAAAACTTAGTCGTATGCGCTGTTACAACGATATTGTCATGCGTTGTCTCTTCATTCCAGGTAAGATAAATATGACGGATTGCAGACATGCTTGCGTGAAGAGGAAATGATAGAAGATATATAGAAAAGATTAGTATGTTTAATAGAATTTTAATGGCTTATCCCCAAATATATTTTCTAAAAAAAGAAGAAATATATTACCTCAAAAAACAGTTCTTTTTCAATCGATTTTAGCTTCTTAAAGAGCCCTTTAAGTAAGAATAATCTTCATTGGAAATGTTAAATTATTCTTATCTATGTAGCTTTTCTTTATTTTTATGCCGGAGTTTTTTTGATCTATCTCTAAAGAGGCTTTGCACGTTTTATCTTTATCTTTTAATAGAGCAGAATAAACACCACTTGGCGGAAGACAAAGGCTTTTTTCAAAAGACATATAAAAAGCGCCGTGTTTTTTCATAGATGACAGAAAATACACAAGATCTCTTCCTAGCATCCTTTTTACTTTTTCTATTTCCCCATTTAAAAGAGCTCCTTTTATGCGAGAGCTTGTAATGGGAAGATTTTCAAACATTAATAGATCTAATGCTGTAAAAGCAAAACCATTTCCCTTTGCAAATTTTGATACATTTTCTTTATTTCCTTCTCTATTTTTACCTAGTGTTGCATCTTCTCCTAAAAAAAGATGAGAAAAGTTTGTTTTTTCTTTTAAAAGAGAGAGAAAACTTTCATAACTCATTTGCTTAATCTCTTGAGTAAAGGGAAGAACTAAAATAAGATCAAACCTCTCTTCTTGTAGAAGTTTTTCTTTATAATTAAGAGGTGTCAAATAGGACATCTTTTTTTTAAAAAGAGATCTTGGAGGTAGCGAAAAAGTTAAAACAATGTGGCTTTTAGTTTTTTCTTTTAAACTTTTAAATAAATGTTGGTGGCCTAAATGAAGACCATCGAACATACCAATAGTAAGCCCGATAGGGAATGGAAAAGTAGGCAAATTATTTAAATCGTATTGGATTTCCATTGGCGAAAAATATGTTTTGTTAAATCTATTTCACTAGAGATTAGATCTTCTTGATCAATACAATCTTTTAAAAGAAAAGGACCTGAACGTGTTCTTGTAAGAGAAATCAGATAAGCTCCGCAACCTAGATCCTTACCTATATCATGAGCAATCGAGCGAATATAGGTTCCTTTTGAACATTGAACATGAAGATCTAAAAAGGGATAAGAGTATTTTATGATTTTTATCTCAACTTCTACCTGAATGGGCTCCCTTTCGATTTCTTTTCCTTTTCTTGCTAAATGATACAGCCTCTGTCCCTTTACTTTTTTAGCGCTAAACATAGGAGGTATTTGAGAGATTAATCCTTGATAGTTTTGAAGAAGCTTTTCAATATCTTCCAAAGAAGGAACATTAGAAGATATATTTTTAATTTCTCCTTCAGGATCATATGTAGATGAAATAGATCCTAGAAAAAGACGTGCTGAATATTGTTTGTCATCATTTTGAAAATCTATTGCCATGCGTGTAAATGAGCGTCCAATCAACATAACCATAACGCCACGAGCAAACGGATCTAATGTTCCCGCATGACCTATCTTTTTGATGTTGGTAAGTTTTCTAAGCTGATGAACAATGCTAAAAGAAGACTTTTTTACTTGTTTATTAACTAAAAGTATTCCCTCGAAAGGGGATGTCAAAATATGAGTGCTCATTGCGCTTTGGGAGGATTGTTTTTCCTTTTTTCATCGATTTCTTTCAAAATCTTTTCAATTTTCATTTGATCATCAACGCTACGATCGAGATAAAATTTTAAAGTAGGAAAATATCTCATCCTAACCTTTTTAGACGAATGGGAACCTATAAAACCGGCACATGTTTCCAAAGCGTTCATGGTTCTCTTTCTTTCTTCTTCTGAGCCTATTACGCTGATGTATACCTTGGCATGTTTTAAATCTGCTGATATTTCTACACTTGTGACAGAAGTTAAAGGAGAAATATTAGGGTCTTTTGCTTCTCTTTTAATCACTTCTGAAATGACTTCACGAAGCAGCGAATTCAGCCTTGCTATTCTTCTAGAGGGACTTTTCATAATATTTATTACTATAGTGTTTGTTCATGATAAGTGATTTCATAAGCTTCAATAACATCACCGATCTGAAGATCGGAAAAACGCTCAGGAACTATCCCGCATTCGACACCTTTCGACACCTCTTTTACATCATCTTTTACACGTTTTAATGAAGCTATTTTTCCTTTCCAAATAACGTCACCAGCTCTAACTATACGTATTAAATTAGAGCGTTTGATCATACCTTCAGTAACTTCACATCCTGCAATAATTCCAATCTGTGATGATTTGAAAATAGCTTTGACTACTGCTTTACCAATATCATGCTCTTCTGCAAGTTTATCAAGCTCATCTACCATTAATTTTTTAACATCGTCGATGGCATGATAAATGATATCATGCAACCTTACCTTAGCTCCTAGCTGCTTGATAAGTTCTTCAGCATGACTTTCTATACGTGTGTGGAAACCAATGATCACAGCTTTTGAAGCAGCTGCAAGCTGAATGTCAGATTCAGAAATTTCACCTACTTCACTACTAACAATACTTAAATCGATTTTCTTAGAATGAATTTTTTTCAGTGATTGCTCAAGGGCTTCTAAAGAGCCTTGAACGTCTGCTCTAAGTAACACATAAAGTGTTTTCTTCTCTTCTTTTACAAGAGATTCTAATCCACCTTTTTTCATCAATTGAAGTTGGCGTTGCTTGTATTGTTCAGCTCTATCATTCGCGATCTTTTTGGCTTCTTTTTCATTTGCAACAACAATAAATTCATCGCCAGCTTCAGCAAGCCTAGAAAGACCTGTGATTTTAACAGCAATAGATGGAAGCGCTTCTTTAACTTCTTTTCCATATTCGTCATGCATCGTTTTTACACGACCAAAACTGGTTCCAAAAACAATAGCATCTCCAAGCTTCAAACATCCGTTTTGTACAAGAACTGTTGCTACAGCTCCCATTCCTTTATGCATTTCTGATTCTAATGTAGTTCCACGAGCTCTTGCTTTTGGATTAGCTTTTAGTTCTAATACTTCTGATTGTAAAGCTATCATTTCCAATAGCTCTTTTATGCCATCTTTAGAAACAGCAGAACAATTTACTGTAATTACGCTTCCTCCCCAAGCTTCAGGAAGAAGTTCGTGATCGGTTAGTTGACGGTAAACTTTTTCAGGATCAAAACCTGATTTATCGCTTTTATTAATCGCAACTAAAATAGGTACTTTAGCTTCTTTTGCTTGACCAATAGCTTCTATTGTTTGATCGCGGATGCCCTCATCTCCTGCAATAACTAAAACAACAAGATCGGTAACAGTAGCTCCGCGTGATCGCATCTCTGTGAAAGCTTCATGACCTGGAGTATCCAAAATAGTAATCGTATCTCCGCTGTCGGTCTCAACAGAAAAAGCTCCTATATGTTGTGTAATAGCTCCTGCTTCTTGTTCTGTTAGCTTAGATTTTCTAATTGCATCAATAAGAGATGTTTTTCCATGATCCACGTGACCCATAAATGTAATAATAGGTGGTCTCAACTTAAGTTGAGATGGATCTGCTTCTTTAATTTCTTCTTGTATCGTTTTGTCAGTAATACGAAGTCTTTCTTCTTCAGATGTATCGATTGTAATAGCACATTCAAATTCTTGGCCTAGAAGTTGAACCGTTGTTTCGTCATCCAAACTATCATTTAAAGTAACAACAACACCTTGCATGAAAAGCTTGGAAATTAATTGAGATGCTTTGAGTTTCATCTCTGAAGCTAAATCTTTTATAGTTATAGGAAGTTTAACTTTTAACTTGGAAGGTCTTACTACTTCTATTTCGGTCTTGTGTGTTTTTTTGAATCTTCTGTGACGACGTACTTTACGCCATCTTTCTTCTTCATCTGTTCTAAGACCTTGTCTTGCTCTTGCATCAAATCCGCGTTTTGTTTCAAAACGACGAGCTTTAAGATCTTTTTTCTCTTTCTTCTTACCCTTTTTCTTTTCTTTGTCTTCTTCTATTTCGCCTTTTGGTTCTTCAACTGTTTTAACAGCAGGCTTTTCTTCTTTTGCAGCAGGCTTTTCAGTGGGTTTTTCTTTTTCTATAGCTGTAGGAGGTGGTGGCTCTTCAACTTTCTTTTCAACGACTTCTTTTTTCTCTTCGACAATAGGCTCAGGCTTTTTCTCTACTTTTTTAGCTAGTTTTTCTTGAGCTAACTTTTCTTCTTTTTCTTGTTTTGCCTTAGCCCTTTCTTCTCTAGCTAGTTTCTTGGCCTCTAATTCTTTTTTTCTCTTTACTTCAGCAGCAGAAGGTATAAGACGAGCCTTAGGTTTTTTTACCTCTTCCTCTTCCTTAACCTCAACTTTCTTAGCAGCTTTTTTCTTTTTCGGTTTCGATTTCTTTTTTTTAGAAGATTCGACCTTTTTCTTTATTTTGCTTAGGCTTAAAGCTTCTGCTATTTGTGTGTTTTTGATGTTTATTTTTAAATTTTTGGCCAAGCTCTGCACCTATTTCTTTTTTGTTTGATCAATAATTTTATCGGCCATATCAAGATAATTTAAACCCACGACCTTAGCGGTTAGCTCTAAGGGCTTCTCTTGAAGGACCTTTCGTAATGTATCATAACCAGCACCAATAAGATTTTCAAGAAGAAGTGGAGAAAGACCTTTAATTTTAAGAGGTTCATCTAAAGTAGGATCTTCACTTTCACCAAGTTCCGCTAGATGTACAGCTATGAGTTTTTGATATTCGCTGATTTTCTGAACTTCGATTTCTTTCTCGATAAGTTTTGCTATCAGACGAGCATTCATACCCTTTTTACCAATCACTATAGGATAATCATCATCCGCTACAATAACGATAAATTTTTCTTCTTCTTCTTTAATCCTCTTGGTTTCTAAAGGAGAAATAGCTTGCTGAAGAAGTTGTTTGCGATCATCAACGAAAGGTATGACATCAATTTTTTCATTGTTGAGCTCACGTATTACATTTTTGATTCTAGCTCCTCTTACTCCTACACATGTGCCCACAGGATCCACCTTTTCATCTTCAGAATATACAGCAAGCTTGGTCCTATAACCAGGCTCTCTTACAATTCTTTCGATGACAACAATATTGTCTGCGATTTCAGGCACTTCTTGTTCAAAAAGAGCAGCTACAAATTTAGGGGAGCTACGAGATAGTATTACCTCAGCTCCACCTTGATCTGTATCCCTTACCTCTAAAAGAAGAGCTTGTACTCTTTCGCCAATATGGTATCTCTCTGTTCTAGGATAATGCCTTTCAGGAAGCATAGCTTCTACTTTTCCTAGATCGACAATGATATTTCTACCTTGAATAAATCTTTTTATCGTACCAGAGATAATCTCTCCCACACGATGACGATATTCTTCATAGATAACATCTCTTTCAGCGCCTCTAAGTTTTTGAGAGATCACTTGCCTTGCTGTTTGAGCGGCAATACGTCCGAAATCACGAGGAGTCGCAGTAATCTCTATCCTCTGACCTATCTTGGCTTCAGGCGCTAGCTCTTTGGCTCTTTCTAAAGAAATTTGCGTATCTTCGTCTTCAACTTTCTCGACGATATCTTTTTGCATTAAAACTTCGATCTCACCTGTTTTAGGATCAATCTTGACATCTATGTCTTCAGTATGCTGCTCAACACTTTTTCTGGCAGCTAAACGAAGAGCATCTTCAATAGCGGAAATAATAATCTCCCTTTTGATGCCTTTCTCTCGTTCTAAATACTCAAAGATCGCAATTAAATCTTTATTCATTATTTTTCTCTCTTTTTATTCTTCTTCTTTTTCAGGAGGCTTCTTTTTTGTGGATTGTACTATGATATCGTCGCGATTCATTTGGTTTCTTTCTATTAAGAAATCTTTTATAGAAAGAGCTATTTTCTTATGTTCTGGATCAAGTTTGATTACTTTCGCAGTTACCTCTTCTCCTTTAGAAACCACATCTTCCACTTTACCAAAAGGCTGGTCAGAAAGCTCAGTTACGTGAATAAGAGCTTCAAT
>Ga0180437_10009759_pt1 | contig 11824 bp, 9 predicted proteins | sample SS_ome_4_FD_132410 | JGI IMG/M metagenome (GOLD analysis project Ga0180437, IMG submission 132410) | Hypersaline lake sediment archaeal communities from the Salton Sea, California, USA - SS_3_D_1 metaG | ecosystem: Environmental > Aquatic > Non-marine Saline and Alkaline > Hypersaline > Sediment... | reverse complement strand
CGGTTTATCCTTCATTTGGCGCAATCCCCATTGCAACAATTCGTTCAATTCCACAGGATACTAAATGATATACGAAAAAGGCTTGAAACAGAAGTGCAAAAAACCATGATTTGCGTGGATCGAATGATTTGCTACGGCCATATTCCGGTTTTCAGCCAGTCTGCGGCGAACAGTGCGAAATCCTTGAGGTCGATTTTGCCGTCTTCGCAGATGTTGGCCGGTGATTTGAGTGGGATGTACAGTGGGCCGCCGCCGCTTGCTGCGCCAGCAATTTCCTGGGTGGTGAGGGCGTAGTTATATATTTTAAAGTCGTCCATCTTGCCGATATAGTCGTTGCTGTGTGAGATAATCGCGCCGATATCGAAGGTTGTATTTCGGACGGGCTCGAGCGAGGTGAAAGCATTGGTTTTCTCGGCAACGAGGGCGCCGTTGCAGTAAATTCTCATAACGCCTTCTTCGGCGTCTTTGACGAATGCGTAGTGGTTCCAGTTGTCGAGCCAGTCGATGGAGTCGGCGCCGGTCCAGTATAAGAGGTCGTCAGAGTCGTTTCCGGCCCGCCAGTAAACGGTGTGGCCGCTGGCGTCGGGGACATCGGCACGGAGGTAAGTTTGGCCGTCGCCGGTTTCGAATATGGTGTTGTTCCTTCCGAGGGTTTCGATTCCGCCATTGAGCCAGACGCAGAAGGTTATCTGCTTGTCGATGGAGGCGAGGACGTCAGTTGGAACTTCGACGGCGGTATCATCTTGAAAGCTGAGGCAGCCATCATGGTATCCGTTCGGTTGCCAGTCTGTGGCGCCGATTATTCTTCCGTGGCGCTGATTTGCGGAAGAATCCGTGAGGGTGTCGCCTTCGTTTTCGTCGAACCTGTACCAGAGCAGCAGTGCGTTCGGGTCGGGCGATTCGGCGGGTAAGGTATGGTCGGTATCGAGCCAGTCGAGGGCAAACGTGGCGAAATCGACTGAGTTGACGATGCAGTCATTGTTGAAATCAGCGGGGGAGCTGAGCTGGTTGAGGCATCTGGGGGGGAACAGCCGGATGTCGTCGAAGTGTACGGCGCCGGACCGGCCGTTGCCGGCCAGGCCAATGGTGAATTTGGTGATTTTGCGGAGGTCGAGACCGGCATCTGCGAGTTGCTGCAGGTCGATGTTCCAGGCTGTCCACTGCTCTGTCAGGAGTGCGTTGAGACTTGCGTGTTCTATAGTCTGGGCGTTGCCGCCGGCATCTTCGACGGTGATGTACATGCGGTGGTCGAGAGTGTCGGGGTCGACGCCTTCGCCTCGGAACCACAGTTCGAGCGCGGCGCTGTTGTTGAGCGTACAGTTGCGGGGTGAGTCAAAGGAGAGGCTGGCCTCGGCGTAATGTGGTGGAGAATTCGTGTTGAAGGCGCATCGCATCGAGTTCGTGTCTTTGCGTCCGAGTTTATCGAGTTCGATATTCATGCCGGTTTGGTTTGTTCGGCCGTCGCTCCAGACTTGCAGTAAGTCGTCGGTATCAGAGTATAGTTCGAAGTCGTCGATGATTCGGGAACGTCCGGTCAGCCATTCGAGATTGAACTCGTAGTGCAGCGCGCTCGAGATTAGATGAATAACGCGGTCGGGAGTCTGAGTGGCGGCGAGATAGCCCCTTGGCTCTGCGTGCGTATCGTCCATGATGAATTCTCCGGTGTTTCCGCCGCCGTCAAGCCGCTGGGGGGGTCCGCCGGCTGTGATCAGTTTTTTTATGGGCCAGGTTCGGCCTTGGTTGTATGAAATGGCAGCGAACATTCCGTACACCTCTTGTCCGTTTATGACCATTCCGCTTCGGCTGGTGAATGAGACAGAGAGTATAGGTCCTTCCTTTAGGCGCCGGAGGACGACGCGCTGGCCTCCGCTTATGGGTGGGAACTCGCTGGGTGAGTATGTCCAGGTTTTTCCCATGTCATCGGAGATGCTTCGGGGCATCCTGTCGTCGATGTTATCTCCTCGACCAAAGGCGAGGAGGCTCATGTCAGTCAGTTCGACGACGCCGGCATGGATTCCGGCAATTGTTCCGCCGGGATCGTACCAGGTCTGACCATCGTCGTCACTAAGCCATATAGCAGTACCGGGATTGGCATCGCAGGGCAAGAGTATGGAGCCCCATGTTGTGCGGAAGACAGATTCGACGGGCATGTGGCGTTTGTCGTGGGTGGGCACGATCAATCGGGCCTTTGACCAGGTGACGGCATTGTCGGTTGAGGTGCGCAACACGACGGCGAGGGCACCCCAGGTTGCGGCGTCGGCAAGTCCGGCGAAATGGTATATCTTTGCTGTTTCGTCGACCCACATTGCGGGGCAGTGATCGTTTCGGTCGGGTGCATCCCAAAAAGGCGAGGCCTGCTCCCATTCGTCGAGGCCGTAGCGCAGGCGGCTGGCGGCGACGCAAAGCTCTCGGCCGGGTTCTCTGCGGGTGCTGTACCAGATCGCGAGCAGGTCGCCGTTTGGACAGTCGATAAGAGCAGGGTCGTGATTGTGTCGCGAGAAGAGCGGCCCGTTGGAACCGGATGGGATTCTTACGTAAGTGCGAGGTCCTTTATAATAGGGCAGATTTGGGTCCGGGCCGTGGTCGATATCGGGTGGGATTTGCTGGCTGACGTCGGTTTGATACAACCGGGGCGGAGGAACCGGCAGCGGCACTGTGTTGGGAAGCGGTGCGATTATCACTCTGAACCCTGTGATCCACTGTTTGTCTTTCGGGAGGGTTCCCGTACGGTTTGCGGAGCGGCAGTAGTATGTTTCGGTCGAGTGGCTTCCACCGCGTGCGACCTTGAAGTCACCGTCGATATATCCGAGGGGGTCAACCTGGTCTTCGGGCTGATATGAGCCGTACCAGTCGTGGCACCATTCCTCGACGTTTCCGTGCATGTCGTACAATCCCCAGGCGTTCGGGGAGCCACTGCCTACGCTAAGCGAGAGCGGTTCGGGTCCCCAGGTTTCCTGCTGGTTCTTGTCGCATTCGCAGTTGTCACCGGTATGAAAGGGGGTGGTGGTTCCGGCGCGGCAGGCGTACTCCCATTCGGCTTCTGTGGGAAGGCGATAAGGTAGGCCTTCTTTTTGACTGAGCCATTGGCAGAATTCGTTTGCGTCGTGCCAACTGACGAAGATAACCGCTTCGTCGGGCTGGTGGGAGAAGCCTCTGTGGTCGAGCTGCTCGTGGTCGGCGTCAAACTGCTCGTACTGGGCATTTGTCACTTCGTATTTGCTGACGTAGAAAGGCTGGGATATCGTGACGTTATGGACGGGTTTCTCGTCGAAGTCGCCATCTTGAGAACCCATACGGAACGAACCTGCGGGCACGGGCAGCATTTGCATGCCGATGGAATTTACGAAAGGCCCTTCGAGGGCGGTGAAGCTGCGAAGGTTTTGATCAGAGGGCGTGTCGGCTGAGCTGGTCGATATGGCCATAGCAAGCAACAAGGCGGCAGATGTCAAAAACATGGTTTTCATAATGATAGAACTCCTCCGGGTCAATTCTCAATTGTCCTGAGTATACGGCTTCCTGATCCAGCAACCCGCCTTATGCTTCGTTAACTTACAGACGTTGAAGGTCTTAAGTCGAGAATGCTGCATACGAAACCATGATAGCCGATTTCGGTCTCGCAGGCAAGCTTTTTCTGGGGCTTGCCGGCAATGAGGGACATGTTTTTTGCGGGTCTATTGCCGGGCTTTTGCCTTTCTGAAAGCTGCAGCGGCGGCGTGTATGGTTTTTTCGATGTCCTGGGTTGTATGGGCGAGTGACAGGAACATTGCCTCGTAGGGGCTGGGGGCAAGGTAAATACCTTGTGTGAGCATTTCGGCGAAGAATCTTTTGAATTGAGCTATGTTTGTTGACCGGACATCGGCAAAACTGCGGACGGGCTGGTCGGTGAAGAAGCAGCTCATAATCGAGCCGACTCGATTGATAGTGACGGGCAGCGCGGCGTCTCTTGCGGCGTGGGCAAGCCCTGTGTGGAGGGCGGCGGCGGAGGATTCAAGTTTTTCGTAGCAACCCTGTTGTGCGAGAAGTTCGAGTGTTGCGATTGCGGCGGCAGTTGCGATTGGATTTCCGCTGAGCGTTCCGGCCTGGTACACGGGGCCAAGGGGTGCGAGCATATCCATGATTTCGGCAGGTCCGCCGAAGGCGCCGACGGGCAGTCCGCCGCCGATGATCTTGCCAAGGCAGGTGATGTCGGCCTTTATTTTGTAAAGCTGCTGTGCGCCTCCGAAGGCCACCCTGAAGCCGCTGATTACCTCGTCGAATATCAGCAGGGCGTTGTTTTCGCTGCACAGATCGCGCAGCGTTTGGAGATAACCATCGATGGGCGGGACGACGCCCATGTTCGCAGCGACCGGTTCGATTAGTACGGCTGCAAGTTTTCGTTTGTGCTTTTGGAAGGCCGTTTTTGCGGCATCAATATCGTTATAGTCGAGTGCGATAGTGAGTGCGGCGAGAGGGGCGGGGACGCCCGCGCTGGAGGGGGTGGCGTGCTCTGCAAGGCCGGAGCCCGCGGCGACGAGGAGGGAGTCGGTGTGGCCGTGATAGCAGCCGACCATTTTGATTATCAAATCCTTTTTCGTGTAGCCGCGTGCGAGTCGGATGGCGGCCATTACTGCTTCGGTGCCGCTGTTGACGAGGCGGAGCTTTTCGATTGAATTGAAGGCGGCGACAATTTTTTTTGCCAACTTGGTTTCAGCCAGGGTCGGCGCGCCGAAGGAGGCGCCCTTTTTCGCAGCGGCTTCGACGGCAGCAATAACTTTGGGGTGGGCATGTCCGAGGATCATGGGGCCCCATGAGCAGATATAGTCGATGTACTCATTTCCGTCGATGTCATAGATTTTCGAGCCCCTGGCGGACTCGATAAAGACAGGATCAATATCCAAGCCGCCAAATGCCCTTACAGGCGAATCGACGCCGCCGGGCAAGTACTTTTGGGCCTCAGCGAAGGCCTTTATCGATTTCTTATAACCGTTTTTTTTGTTGCTTTGCATATCGGATGCAATTTTAGGGGCGACGCCAGACAAGTTCAAGTTGTCTTTTCGAATAGGGCGGAGTCAGATTAACAATTTCGACACAAATGTGCAGGGGGGTGCGCGAGAAAAACGCGAAATTTTAAATTTTTTTTATTCTTTTTACATCGGAGGGTTAGGGTGAAAACAGTTTTGAGATTCTTCAGAAATTCAGACACAAACGTGCAGGTTGGCGCAATTATAGAAGTGACGCCAAGAATAGCACGGCAACGGGACGTAAGAGGCTTTTTCAAGCAAGTCGATAGCAGAGGACGGATTGATATGGGGTTCGAGGTTGAAGTTTTCGGTGATCCGCAACTCGATGCGGATTTTATAGAGTGGCTCGTCGAGGAACAGTGGGCCAATTCACAACAGCATTTCAGCAAACTGTGGGAATATTATGCCAACCGGATGTACGAGGCTGAGCGGCTCGGTGGGGTAGGGAGAAAAGCAGGTGAGACCGGTCGCTGTTATTTGCAGGGGCAGGAATACGGTCTTCCCGGGAGGATAACGGGTCTGGCTCACTCGGCAGGGGCGGGTATATTCGGGGCCCGCGCCATCAAGGAGATACAGCGAAAAGAAGTGGTTATCGAGAACGATATCGCGTGGCGAATAAATGCTGCGGTTGATTTTCTGTTCGGCAAGCCTGTAAGTTTTGTTTGTAAATCACCGGACGGCCGGAAACGTGCAAAGATTGAATCGATATTAAAGGCACTGTTTGCGGCGAACGGCGCGATTGGTTTTTTTCAGGACATGGCGGTGCTCGGAAGTGTCTATGGTTTTGTCGATTGTTTTGTCAGGCCTGGCAGTGAAATCGCACAATTCATTTCCTCCTCACCTTCATCCTTCCACGGGTTTTCGTTTGAAGAAGTGCTGAGACTTTCGAGTACAATCGAACTTGACCTTATTGAGGCGCCAAGAGCACTGCCTGTTCTGGAAGAGAACGATTACCGGAAGATCAGGTATTACGTACAGCATTTTTACCAGAAGCGAAACTCCGTAGAGAAGAAAGGGTCGTTTCTCAGGAGGCTGTTGTCGCCGAAGGGCGATGTGGGGGACAGTCGTCAGAGCGTTGCGGTGACAGAGATCACGTCGACGGAGCACTGGCAGCGTTACGAAGACGGCGAGCTGGCTGCGGAAGGCGACTTTCGGTGGGGATTTGTGCCGGTAGTTCACATTCAGAACATTGCACAGCCTTACTACTATGAGGGTCAAAGCGATGTTGAGTCGCTAATACCGCTGCAGGATGAGCTCAATACGAGGTTGAGCGACAGGGCGAGCAGGATAACTTTCCAGTCTTTTAAGATGTATCTGGGCAAGGGGATAGAGGGCTTCGAGGACAGGCCCATTTCACCGGGCAGGATGTGGCACACGGACAATCCGGATGCGACGATCGAGGAGTTCGGCGGAGATGCAGCGACACCGAGCGAGGACGCACACATTTCGGAGGTGAGGGAAGCGATGGACAAGGTAAGCGGCGTGACACCTGTTGTTGCAGGTGTTTTGAAGAACAAGATCGGCAACCTTACGAGCGCGGTGGCGCTTCGGCTGACACTTATGGGAATGCTTTCAAAGACCGAACGCAAGAGATTTACGTACGGGGAAGGCTTGAAGGGCATTTCGCGGATGGTTCTGGCGATGCTTGACAGAGCGGGGATTTTCAAGAGCGAGCCCGCCGACAGAGAGATCGACATAATCTTTGCGAGTCCACTTCCGGAAAATACGCTGGAGAAGCTGAAAGAAGCGCAGATTAAGAAAGAGCTCGGGGTGCCGGCTGAGCAGGTGCTCAGAGAATTGGGTTATGAGACCGAGAAGCAGGAAAGTGCATAAGCGTTTTTTCGCTTTTGCAGGAAAGGAGTTTGTATGAGTCAGATTAACACAGAAGACAAGAGCTTGTCAGAAGAGAACGTGGAACAGGGAGAAAGTCTGAAACTTGTTCCGGTGTCCGAGTCCATCCGGTATCGAAAAAGGGCACAGAGTGCTGAGAAAAAGAGCGAGAGCCTGTCGCAGGAACTGGCTGACGCGCAGGAGAAGATGGCGCAGATGGCTGAGCGGTTGAGCAACATCGAGTCTGAGCAAGAGCTGACGCGTAAGCTGGCATCGGCGGGCGTTGTGGACCTGGAGGCTGCGGTGCTGGTGGCCAGGGCCAGGGTCGAAGGGCAGACGGATGTGGATCTGGACGGTGTAGTTGAGCAGTTGAAGAAGGAAAAGCAATATTTGTTCGTGGAAGGCGGCGGCGAGGTGGTGACGGCCGGGCGGACGGCGCCTGCGAAAGCTCGGATACAAAACGGGGCTACTGCTCTCGACCGTGCGGCGAAGAAGGCGTCGAGGACGGGCAATCGAACAGATTTGCATGAGTACCTGAGACTGCGAAGGAATTTTGTTTGACGAACGGGAATTGGAGCTTGACAGCATGGGCTGAAGCCCATCGCACGAGAGGTTTTAGCCCATCCAACAAGTATTTTTAGAAATTGCGAAAATAATTACGGGAGAATCATAAGATGGCATTTACGGGAAAAGCGACATATTCAGCGGGCACGACCCTTCCGGAACTGGCTGAGGACGTGTCAGACTTGATCGGGATAATTTCACCTTACGAGACGCCTTTGCTCGATTCTTTGGGCGATCCAATGCGTGAGGCGCGAAGCACACACCATGAATGGCTGGAGGATGAACTGCTGCCGAACAAGGACGCCATTAATGACAGCAACTTCAGCGATCCGGCGACGGATACTTCGTTCGATGTCGACAACGGCAGCAGGTTTCGGGTGGGAGATCAGATTCAGGTCGAAGGTTCGGAAGAGCTGATGCTGGTTACGGCAATCAACACAGATACGCTGACAGTAGTTCGTGGTTATGCGGGCACTACGGCGGAGAACCTGGCAGATAATCAAACGATAAACATTCTCGGTAACGCGGCTCTGGAGGGCGCGGACAAACCTTCGGCGCGGTTTACCAATCGCAGCCGCTGCGGCAACTACACGCAGATATTCACGGCGACGGTGGAAGTAAGCGGCACGGATATGGCTGCGAGCCAGTTGGGTCTGGCCGACGAGATGGATTATCAGAAGCAGGAACGGCTGAGGGAGCTGCTGCGTGACCTGGAGAATACGGTGGTCAATGGTGGGCAGCCGGCGAGCAATCCGGAAGGATCGGGGAGCGTCAGGCGTTCGATGAGGGGGATTATTCAACATATCTCGACGAACGTTTTTCACACCGGTGACAGCGGTTTTCCGAGCGGCACGGCCCTCGACGAGGAGAAGGTCAACTATGTGCTGAGGCGGATATGGGAGAACAGCAGCGGGAATGTTGACCTGATTGTAGTGGGCGGCTTCCAGAAGCGCAAGATAAACGACTTTACCGCCGACAGCAGGAATTACGGGGCGACCGATACCACCTTCACCAACATGGTAAGCATTTATGAGAGTGACTTCGGGGTCTGCCGGATAGTGACAAGCCGGTGGATGCCTCAAGATGCAGCACTGTTTATGGATTCGTCTCGTGCGGGCGTGCTTCCTTTAGCGGGCCGGAGTTTTCATTTCAAGCCGCTTGCCAGCAGTGGTGACTATGAGTGCGGCGAACTTATAGGCGAGTATACGGTGGAACTGAAAAACGAGGCGGCACATGGTCTTATTCGCGACCTGAGCACGAGTTAGACGACGGCACATCGGGGGACGCACTGTGCGTTTCGGCTGGGGTGTCCGGGGCTGGTCGGAGCTTCGGACACCCAAGCGCCCTGCGGGGCCATGAAGGGAGGGATTGACGGATGGTACAGTTCTCTAATGACGCGGATATTCTTCGGTACGAGCCGACACTTTTCGGCGAACTTCATCTGCCGGGGCAGGTTTTGTCAGCGGGGACCGGCGGGGTGCTGAGTGGGACGACTTTTACGGCAAACGGCGCGAATTTTGTTAGCGGGCAGGTTTCGGCTGGAGGGGTCGTGTATTTGCAGTCTGTGGACGGGATGGTGGATGGGGCTTATGAGATTGTTTCGGTGGATTCGGCGACACAGCTTACGGTTTCTGTGATCAGGTCGGGTTCGAGCGATGAAGCAATTGCGCCTCCGACGGCAACAGATATATCGTACCGTATCAGCACATTCGGGCCCCAAGCGAGCGAGGCCGGTTTTCAGTTGACCGAGTACTTCGGGATCAAGCCCGGCAATGCGGCGAGTGACATTGAAGCAGATGAAATTCTGGATACGGACGTGCTGAGGAGGGCATCTGTGTTCGCGGTTATTTCGAGCGTGTATGCGATGCTGGCGAGCAAGGTGAAGGATGATAACTTCTGGAGAAAAAGCGGGCACTATCAGAAGCTTTTTGAAAGTGCCCGCCAACGGTGCCGGCTAAGTATCGATGCCGACAATGACGGGATTTCAGATGTTACAGTGAACGGTGCTTCAGTGAGACTTAGGCGCGATTAGAAAGGCGAGGGCGATACATGAGCATTGCATTGGACGGGCAGAAGCTGTTCGATGAGCAACAGTTCGAGATTGAGGCGGGCAGTGTGAATCGAGCTTCGATAGACAGGTCGGTGGCCGGTCTTGAGGGAGTGCTCAGCATCGATCTTGGCGGTCGCGGCAGGAAGATAAGACAAAGCGGTTTGCTGCGGGCGCAAAGTCGGGAGAAGATGCAGCAGAGGTTAGAGAAGATATCGAACTGTATGGACGGAAAGTCGCATGTGCTGGCAATAGACAACGACGAGGTGTTTGAGAATCTTCGGATGGATGTTTTCAAGTCGGGCAGGCAGCGTGCCGAGGGCGGCGGCGTTTGCTGCGACTATGAAATTGTCTACACGCAGTTGAAGGTTTAACGGCGATGGGTTTTATCGGCAACGGGATAGAGAAAGTGGCGGCGTTCGAACTGCCGAGTGGTGTTTGGAGAGACGGCAGCAGTTCCATCGAGCCGCGCTGGTGTCTGGTGAAATGGCGGTCCGAACTCGAGGGCAAATTCTACCAGATATACGTCAACGGCGAGTACGCAGGGACAACTGTCGACGGTGACCAGCGACAGATGATAGTTGCCCTGCCCTTATGTGGGCAGACGGCGGTGCGGATAGAAGTTTTCGCTGTGGAAGCCGAAAACGTTTATACGGATTTCAGTGATGAGATGGGCAACGTGGTGTCTGGCACCGGACGGGTGAAAATCACCTTACTGAGAAGTCAGAACCTGCCAATCGGTGGTGAGGCACAAGTTTTTTTCGACAACGCCACGGGTGAGATCGATTACGAAAATCCGCTGACGAGGCGGCCCATACGTTTGTGGCCTGCGTGGCAGGCCAAGGCCGGTTTCGGGACAAGTGGTTTTGGTCTGGGTGATTTCGGTTATGATTCTGCGGCGGCAGTGGGGCTCGGGAAGGGCAGCTTTGGCCGGGGGCAATTCGGGCTTGATGCCGACGTTATTGACTGGATAAGCAGGCCGTTAGCGGCCGGGACATATAAGTTCGCGGTGCGTGTGGTAGACGGAGCCGGCAACGAAAGCTGCGGCGCCGAGACGGGTGAGATAACGGTGACGCCTGCGGCGAAGCCTGCGGAACGATTAAGCATATCTTCATTTGACAAGCAAACCAACCATCTGGTTTTGAGTGTTTCTTAGATGGGGTAAGAAGGAGAGAATTATGGCAGAGGTGTATCCTTGCGATAATGAGTTGTTGAATATTCAATCCGACGGTGAGACGGGGGTCGAGTATATACCGACGGGGCAATCGCCCTACTATATTCAGTTCAGGAAGCTGCTTTTTCGGCTGCTTCTTGCGGCAAAGCGGGCGAATGAGCTGCGAGTTTACGATGAAGGTGGTCTGGATATTGGCGTGAAAAAGGGGTCCTTCTGGCTGGGTACGGAGCTGGTCAGCTATAACGGTTCCTCGGGTAATACTTTAGCCGACGATAAGAGCAACATCTATGTTTACCTGGATTCGGACGGTGAGCTTGTCACCAATGAGTACGGTGGTTTTCCGAACATGTCGGAGACCGCCCACGTCAGGTTAGCGATAGTCACTACCTCAAACGGCGACATTGATTCAATTACCGACTGCCGCGGCGGCCACAGCTTTGTAGTCCCCTATGAGGCCGGAGGCATCAGGAGGGCAATTGAGAACCATACGAGTGACGACACTCTTACGGTTGCCGAGTCCGGCAGCATCCATACGAACCTTGGCGCCACAGGTACGGTTACGCTGACGCTGCCTCAGTCGGCGCCAGAGGGGCTGGTGTTCAGCTTTGCGGTACAGCAGGCGCAAGAGCTTCGGGCGGATCCCGGGACCGCAACGATCAGGGACGACAGCGGACAGACAGCAGGCAAGTACAAAGCGGCGGACGCGGTTGGGGAATGTATTACGCTTGTGTCGGATTCAAACGGCGACTGGGACACAATCGGCAAGAACGGCACCTGGGAGGAAGAGACTTAACAACGAACAAGTAAGAGCGGAAGGGAAGAATAATGGCCAGCATATTCGGAACGGAAGATTCGGTTTTCTTTGTCGGCGGGCCTCGAGCCGGAAGCCAGGCCGGCAACGCCAATGCGGGCGGCTGCACGAAAGACTGGTTTGACAACAGCTTTACGCAGCTTGGCGATATCATGGGCAGCAACGGCCAGCCGCTGATCGCCGACGCCGACGCGACGCTCGCCGAATACGACACCAATAAGAAGGTTACGCGGGCATCGGGCGATTTTACCGGCATAGAGGTCGGAATGGTCGCGTATATCTCGGACGGCGGCGGCGAGATTACCACCGGCCGCTACAAGATAACAACCGTCGCCGGTGACAACAGCTATATCTATGTCGACGGACTTGTCTGCAGCGGCAATTCCGCCGGGGACGTG
>Ga0180437_10009756_pt1 | contig 11825 bp, 5 predicted proteins | sample SS_ome_4_FD_132410 | JGI IMG/M metagenome (GOLD analysis project Ga0180437, IMG submission 132410) | Hypersaline lake sediment archaeal communities from the Salton Sea, California, USA - SS_3_D_1 metaG | ecosystem: Environmental > Aquatic > Non-marine Saline and Alkaline > Hypersaline > Sediment... | reverse complement strand
GACAGCAATAATCGTTGGGTAAGAGCGATGGGCGCGTACTACAAGTGGGACAGCGACCTTACCTGCTGTCCGGAGGCTACGAAGCCCTGGTTTACAGAGAATGGCACGCCTACCGGTCTGCGAGGGACGTTCCGCGGTTCGACATCAGCTTGGGGTTACTACGGGCCGGGAACCGCCCACCAGCGGCTTGGATGGCTGAAGCCTATGTGCGGCAGCTACGGGATAAACGGCTCGTGCAATAATCCTGAGTCGGAACTGAGTGCCAGCGGCACGTTCGAGACGAACCACTGGAGGGGGCCGAATGTCAAAGGAGCGGGTTATGTGCCGCTCTTCTTGGGTGGCCAGCGGTACAATTTTTGGCCGCAGCACACCGATTCGCCCCCGGCATTTGACGGTCAGGTATGGGAGGGAAACACGAACATGTCTCGGGTCTGCCTCAACCGGCACAGGGGGTTTGTGAACGGCATCTTCTTGGATTTCTCTGCCAGAAAGATAGGGCTTAAGGAGTTGTGGACGCTGAAGTGGCACAGGAAGTCCAATACGGCCGGCCCCTGGACTTTGGCTGGTGGCGTCCGGCCAAGCGATTGGCCTGAATGGCTCAGGCCGTTCAAAGATTATTAGACGCAAAGCAAGCGAATATCCCAGGCCTTCTGGGGGGACACCTATCTCGTCGTCGGTTATTCTCACGGTTGTGGACATCCTCCTACCTCTCAAGAGCCGCGATCTTCCCCAGAAGTCCAACATCTTCGGCTTGGCTCTTGGCCCGTCCCTTTGCCAGGAGATTGGCGTGTCGCGCCGGTTCTGTGGCACTTGTGCTGGTCGTGTCGAAGGCCAGACGTGTTGAAAGCAAGGCCCGATTGGGTTACTGTTGATAGTCTGGCGTACAGGAGAACCGTTATGAAGCTCAACAATGGTTCTGTAATCCACCGGCTCTGCCAGCGGTCTTGATTTGGTGTCTTGTTCGCGGGATCTCCGGAGGCTTTTTGGTCTTCGATCTGGTGTAGCCAGCGATAGAGGGTGGATCGGGCGATCCCGAAGTATCGGGAGGCCTTTCGCCTGGGAATCTGGAAGGCCTCCAGATGCCAGAGAATGAGCAGCCTCTCGCGGACGCTGTACCGTGGCTTCGTGCCCTTTTTGTGGAGGTGTTTCTGAAGGATTGAGACCTGCATTTCGAGTTGGTAGACTCTGTCTTCGAGGAAGAGGATGGCCTTGGCGTGGGCATCGATATGCCGGTTGGCCAAGCGTTTCAGGTGTCGCTGGCGCACGCGTCCCGAGAATCTCGCTGCGAGCAGGGCGGCTCGGATGAGCAGTGAGACAGCGGTGTTGAGGATGTCGAGACTCGCTGCCATGCCGGCTCCTCCAAGGCTTCACTGTGTCATAATCGGCGATTTGAGTGACAGTGTTGCCGTTGGCATAGGCAAAATGCCAGTGCGGAGCGGTGGGGACGTAAGTGTCTGTAGCGCAACAGGATAGGCAGGCGCCCACGGTGGTCCCCTTTTGTGCTTGACAGGCACACCAGAGTTCATGAGTGAGCCAGTAGGTGGGGAGACGTGTGGCGATGGCAGGAAGCAACAGCATAAATTCAGAAAAAAAAACCAGCCACCCATGTTGTTTCCTATGGTTGCTATAAGGTTTTAGCGTGAGTTCATACATCTTCGTAGAGGGCGGTTTGACAAATGTGTGCGAAGACAGCTTGAAAATGTAGCCGATGGTATATATGATCGCCCTTGGACATAGCTGTCTGTCTTGAGAATGCTAAAACCTTTTGTCCATGTTGTTTTGAGGGGTTGTTACCGTCCAACTGGTTACGGCACCTCGATTGTGTGGCATCGGGGCAGCATACGGGATAAGTTGCATAGGGTGGGTGCTCAGTGCGGGTTCAGGCCGCATCCGGTGTCCAGCTTCACCATCATTGAGGTGTCATGATGGGCAAAAGAGGTTTCACGCTCATTGAGTTGCTGGTGGTGATCTCTGTGATTGCCTTGCTGATGGCGATCCTGATGCCGGCGTTGCACGTGGCTCGGGAGCAGGGCCGTCGGACGGCGTGCATGAGCAACATGCGTCAGGTGGGCGTGGCGTTGGTCATGTATCAGGGGGAATACGAGCGGACGCCGCCGAAGACGCAGGCGGTGTTCGACTATGCCAGCCCGGCGTCTCGGGACAACGTTCTGAAGCTTCTTCGTCCGATGCTCTCGGCGTCGGATCCGCGGGCGGCGGCGCCGGTGTATGCGTGCCCGAGCCTGAAAGCGAATCCGAACCCGGCCTATGCCCCGACGCGGACGAGTCGTACGGGGTATCTGGCGAATGCGATGCTGCTGGGCCGTCGGGCGGTCTCGATTCCGACGCCGGGCCGACTGATCGTGATGCAGGAGGGCTGGTCGCTGTCGAACCATCTGTGGGTGCAGCCGGAGCCGATCACGCGGACGGAGGCGGCGTTGAAGGGGTTGGAGGCGACGCAGTACCGGGAATGGCATATGTTCGCCAGCGCGAGCGATCATTCCTCATGGTTTACGCAGGAGCGTCGGGAGCAGACGGCCAACGTGCACAAGGGCGGGGGAGGCTTCATATACGCGGACGGTCATGCGGACTACCGCAAGTATGATGAACGGGAAAGTGGGGACTACGGTCTGGTGCACCCGAAGCTCAAGGCCAGCGTGCCGTATGAACCGACCTGGGAGAACGGAACGATGTCGCTGGATCCCGCTTTTTAGTACGGATTCGAATCGAATTGAGGAGTTGGTGATCGAACGGGTATGTTGATATGGTATGCTGTCTGGTCTGGGGTTCGGGCGGTTTCCCGGCCGTCCCTGTGTTGCCTTGGGTTCCCCCGGGAGCCTGTGTGTAACGCTGCCCTCCAGATTCACCGAGGAGAAGCACGGCCTTGCCTGGGAGGAAAGGGAATAGAGGTGTAACCACCACATAGTGACTTCCTGTCGTATGTACAGCGCGTGCGGCAGCGAAATCGTTGGTCCGGTCTTTGCCCTCCGCAGATATACTGTAGGTAGCTGCGATTCAACGTGGGTTCACCATCCATGGTCGATGGATGGGTCCGCACAGGTGATAGTCAGTTCGAGCCTCACCGAGGTAACGAAAGCTTATGTGAAGGAGGACGATCATGTGCAGAAATTGGCTCGTTAGGGTCCTTGTTTTCTCACTGCTGGGGTCCAGTGTGCCGGCCTGGGGGGAGACGATTGCCCATTGGCAGTTTGATGGCATTTCCGGGGATAAGATCGAGACGGATATCGATGTCGCCAGCGGCCTCATTGCGACGAAGTTCTATGATGCCACCTACGGAGCGAATGCGGCGACGGACGTGTTCTATGGTCCCCCGAACCCCACATACAACGAAAGTGGGACGAGCGCCGAGTTCATGAACGATCCCGGAGATAATGATCCCGGCGTGGGGCTCTACGTACCCGATGAAGGGGCCGACACGGCCTTGGACCTGAGTACCCTTGGTGCCTACACGATCGAGGCATTCATTCATCCCTACACGGTCCGCCAGAGTGTTATCGTTCGAAAATGGGGCGGTGACGGCCGCTGGTATATCGACATGTCGCCTTCGGGCGAACTGCGGTTTAACGTCAATGCCGACGCGACGACGAATCGCGCCAATTCCGGCGCCGGCTCCGCTTCCGCCGATGAGTGGTGTCACGTTGCGGCGGTATTCAACGAGACGGATTCGGAAGCCCCCATGAGAATCTACGTCAATGGGGAATTGAAGGGCACCTCAAGTTATCGAGAGAGAGTAAGTGACACGACCACCGGCCTCGGCATCGGGTGCATCGTTCGCGACAACGGGCGCCCGCCGGCCAATTCGGGGCAGTTTTTCCATGGGCGCATCGACGAGGTCCGCATTTCATCCGGGGCTCTTGCCGTGGAGGAATTCCTGCTTTTTGCCGTGACGGGTGCGCGCCGACCGAGCCCGGCCGACGGCGCTGCCGATGTGCCGCCAGATACGATCCTGAGCTGGACGACCAATCGAGACGCTCTCGGTCACGATGTCTACCTGGGCACTGTTCGGCAGGATATCGAGAATGCCACCCGCAGCAATCCGCTGGACGTTCTCGTTGGCTCCGGACAGGCGGCCAATGTCTATGGGCCGACCGATCGGCTGGAGATCGGGCAGACGTATTACTGGCGTGTCGATATGGAACTGCCGGCCGACAATGGCGGGGGGACCACGCTCTCGACGGGTGACGTGTGGAGTTTCACGGTTGAGCCCCCAAGCTACGTCATGGCCAACATCACGGCCACCGCCTCAAGCTCACAGAGTGGTGACACGGGGCCTCAGAAGACGGTCGACGGCTCGGGCCTGAACGACGCCGATCTGCATTCGACCAATGCAAAGGAGATGTGGCTGAGCGATGCGGCCGGCCCTCAGCCGACCTGGATCCAGTACGAATTTGACGGGATCTACAAGCTCGATGAGATGTGGGTGTGGAACCAGAACCAGGTGGTGGAGAGCAGCATCGGATTCGGCGCGAAAGGTGTTACGATCGAGTACTCCAGGGACTCGGTTGACTGGCAGATGCTTGGCGACTTCGAGTTTGCCCGGGCAAACGGCCTGGATGACTACGCGTATGATACGACGGTGGATTTCGGGGGGGTGCCCGCTAGGTACGTCCGGCTTACCATCCACAGCAACTGGGGTGGTATGGTGTCGCAGTACGGCCTCAGCGAGGTTCGCTTCTTCTACGTTCCCGTCACGGCACGCGAGCCGCAGCCGGCGGACGGCGCCACGGACGTGAGCGTGGCGACCGCCCTGAGCTGGCGTTCCGGGCGGGAGGCGGTTGCACACGACGTCTACCTCAGCAGCAGTGAGCAGGCAGTGACGGAGGAGACCGCCCTGGTCGATACGGTGGCTGAGAGCCGCTACGATCCCGCCGGCCTGGACCTCGGCACCACGTACTACTGGAAGATCAACGAAGCCAATCCGGCGGCCGAGCCCAGCGTCTGGCAGGGCGATGTATGGAGTTTCTCGACGCAGGGATTCATTTCGGTGGACGACTTCGAGAGCTACACGGACGAGGAAGGCAGACGCATCTATGAGACCTGGGCGGACGGTGTGGCCAATGGCACCGGTTCCTACGTCGGCTATGAAGTCGCCAGCGGCGGAACCTTCGGAGAGCGGACCATCGTGCACGGCGGCGGTCAGTCGATGCCCCTGGCCTACGACAACTCCGCTTCACCATTCTACTCCGAGGCCGGACGAACGTTCGACTCACTCCAGGATTGGACGGCCTACGGGGCCGACACCCTGATGGTCCACTTCTCGGGCCATCCGGTGGCGTTCCTGGAGCAGTCCGATGGCACTATCCTGATGAGCGGCGCCGGCGTCGACATCGGGGAGATGGCGGATGAATTCCGTTTCGTCTCGAAATCGCTCAGCGGCAATGGCTCGATCGTGGCCCGCGTCGAGAGCCTGACGGACACGAACGCCTGGGCCAAGGCCGGAGTGATGATCCGGGAGTTGCTTGACGCGGGCTCGCGGTTTGCGGCGGTATATATCACGCCGGGCAACGGCTGTCGGTTCCAGACGCGCAGTGCTGTCGTCGCGAATGCGGTTCTTGACGACGCGGTGGCAACCGCCGAGCAGCGGGCGATCCGGGCGCCGTTCTGGATCAAGCTCGAACGCAGCGGCAATGCGTTCAACGGCTTCTATTCGGCCGATGGCAAGACGTGGACGGCGATGGCGTGGAACCCCCAGACGGTCGTCATGGGAGCCGACGTCCAAATCGGCCTGGCGGTGACCAGCCACAGTGCGGGCAATCCCGCGACGGCGAAGTTCTCGGGCGTGGCGACTACCGGCACGGTCACGGGCGAGTGGCAGGCTGAGGCTATCGGTGTCGAGCAGCCCAGCAATGATCCGGTTCCTCTGTACGTGGCGGTCGAAGACAACGCCGGGCACGTCAAAGCGGTTGCCCATCCGGATGAAGGGGCAGTCGGAATCGACGGCTGGCTGCAATGGCAAGTCCCGCTGAGCGAGTTCGCCTCGGCCGGCGTGAATGTGGCCAAGGTCAAGGCCTTGCATATCGGCATGGGTGACCGGGATAATCCCGCGGCGGGTGGTTCCGGCCTGGTATATATCGATGACATTCAGTTCGGTCGCGGTCCCAAGGCGGTCGTTGCGACCATCGCTCACTGGACATTCGACGGGGCGTTGGGTGAGCCGATCGTGACGGATACGGATGTCGCCGGCGGCTACGTAGCGTACAAGTTCTTCGACAGTAAGTTCGGCACGAACGCGGCGGTGGATGTGAGTTACGGTCCGGCGAATCCCATGTACAACGCGGGTGGAACGAGCGCGGATCTCGTGAACGACCCGGCGGGGAATGACCCCGGGGCTGCTCTCGTGGTGCCCGATGAAGGGGCGAATACGCCGCTGGACCTCAGTACGTATGGCGCGTTCACCATCGAGGCGTTCATCTATCCCTACACGCTTCGACAGAGCGTGGTCGTGCGAAAGTACGGCGGCGGTCCCGGGCAGTACTACATCGACATGACGGCAGGGGGCAACCTCCGCTTCTCGATCAATGCGGACGGCAACAACACTGCTGCCGGCGACGGCGCGGTCGTCCCTGAGGAATGGCATCATGTCGCGGCTGTGTTCGACGAAGCGGACGCGGCGGCTCCGATGAAGATCTACGTCAACGGGGAATTGAAGGGGACGGCAGGGTTCCGGGACAGGCCGGGCGATTCGCCGCGGGCTCTGGGCATCGGGGCCATCATCCGGGATAACAAGAACCCTCCGGGCAACTCGGGCCAGTTCTTCCATGGTCGAATCGATGAGGTGCGGCTGTCCGGCGGTGCGCTTTCCGTGGACGAGTTCCTGCTGAGTGCCGAGGGGCAGTAGTCCCGAGGATTCCCGTTTGGCACAAGGGAATGCGCCTCCTTCCGCTCAAGAGACCGGTTTGGGGCCTGCGTCGGGTAGACCCAGGCCCCTATCGGTCTAAGGTTTGTGAGCGTGCAGAAGGGATTTTGCAGATGTCGGAAATCAGGCTCGTGGGATGGATCGTGGCGGCAGCGGCCTTCGGGATCTCGTTCGCCTGTGAGGCTTCAGAGCCGAAAGGCTTCATCAGTTCACCGGATGCCGAAAGGGTACTCGTCGTCCCGGGCGTCTTCACGATGGGGGCCACCCCCGGTCCTGACTGCCTTAAGCCCTTTCTTTCGACTGCCTACGAGGGGCCACACTGGGACGAAGCCCCGGCCCATGAGGTGAGAGTCACCCGTGCGTTTGCCATAGGCAGACGAGAAGTCAGCAACGCCGAGTTCGCCGAATTCAAACCGAGCCACCGCGCGGAGGTCGAATCACGCGGACTCGTGTGGGGGGCGGAGAACCCGGTCACAATGGTGACATGGCAGGACGCGGCCGACTATTGTATGTGGCTGAGCGAACGGGAAGGCAAGCCCTGCCGTTTGCCTACGGAGGCCGAGTGGGAGCATGCCGCCCGTCGGGCCGGTGAGCTGGGCTTGCAGGGAATGGACGATGACGTTGATGAATGGTGTCGCGACTGGTGGGCGCCGTACTCCGCGGGTCCTCAGACCGATCCGGTCGGCGCCGCAGAAGGCTGTGTCCGCGTGATCCGGGGCGGACGCCCTTCCAACCGTGGCGGAAGCGTGCCAGAGGATCGCCGCGCGTCGATCAGCTTCCGCGTCGTCCAGGCGGAGCTTCCGCGTACCCAACCGACGTCGACACCGGCACCGCCCCCCGTGTTCCGTGATGTTTCTCAGGAAAAGAAAATCTGGAAGCGGACCGATCCCGATCGGCCCTTCTATGAGGGCGGGACGGTGTTCATCGAGAAGGCGAAACATCCTTTGAAGCTGCCCTACTGGGGCCGGCACCACGTTCCGAGTCTGACATGGTGCGACAGCGGCGATCTGTTAGCCACCGCGTTCACCGCGCCTCGGGACAACAGCGACCAGATGGCGATCCTCATCACCCGCCTGCGAAACGGAACCAAGCAGTGGGATCCGCCGGCGTGTTTCTTCGTTGCGCCGGACAGGAACGTGACCAGCGCCGTGCTGTTCCGTGCCGGCGGCGGCGAACTCCATCACTACAACGGACTGAGCGACGACAGGTGCCGGAACTTTTCCATGATCAAACGAGTCAGCCGGGACAACGGGGCGACCTGGAGCCCGCCGGGTCTCGTACACGAATACCCGGCCCGGCCTGCCTCAATGGAGAAGTTCACCGGCGAACCGCGGCTCTGGCCACACATGGATATCGTGGTACTGGAAGACGGCAGGCTCGTACTGCCGTCTGATGTCGGCGGCGGGGAGAACCGCGGCACCGTTCTTTTTGAGAGCCGGGATGACGGCGAAAGCTGGTCGCAGCGCACCCGTTTCGGATGGAGGCATGAGACATTTGCGCAGAATGGCCAGGCGGGCGGTTGGATTGCGGGGATTCATGCCCCGTTCGTCGTGCTGCAAGACGGCCGCTGGTTGGCCTTCGGAAGGACGAACGACATTGAAGGCCGGTCGCCGCTGAGCGTTTCCTCTGACGGAGGAAGAACATGGCGGTACGAGCCCAGCCGATTTCCGCCCATCTCCTCGGGACAGCGGCCGATACTGAAACGCCTCAAGGAAGGTCCGATCCTTCTGGTGTCATACACCGATTCTCGTGGTTCGAAGAACGGCATGTCCGTCACGGATGCGGCGGGGCGGCACCGGCGCATTCACGGCATGTTCGCCGCCCTTTCCTTCGACGAAGGCAGGACTTGGCCCCGCATCAAGTTGATTCCTCGGGATGCCGGCAACCCCGACGTCGCGGACGGCGGTGGCTACCTCTCCTGCGTCCAGACCCCGGACCGGATGATTCACCTGCTTAGCAGCCGTCGTTACTACCGCTTCAACCTCGCCTGGCTGACGGAGCCGACTTCTTCGTACCAACAGGCGGAGATACATTCGTGTTCTTCATCTCAGATAATGGCGGGTCGTCCGACTGGGTCCATGGAAGCTTGTCCGGCGAGGTCGGACGCCCCCTATGTTGTTCAATCTCGATGAAGATCTCGAAGAACAGAACGATCTGGCCGCGTAGAAACCTGAGATGCTCAGACGATTGCAGGACGCCTACGAACGATGGGAACAAGACGTGAGCACGTGAATGGAAACAGACAACGGGACCACCTGATGATGAAGACAAAGATATTGACTGGACTGTTGATTGTGACGGTGTCCGCCGGATACGTGGATGCCTTGGAAACACACGAGAATTCGCTTGGCATGGTCCTGGTGCAGGTGCCGGCCGGACAGTTTCAGATGGGAGACCTCGGCCAGAGTGGTGGAGACTTCGACGAGAGACCGGTGCATCCAGTGCGTATCACCCGGTCATTCTGGATGTCCGCTATCGAGGTGACCAATGCCCAGTACGAACAGTTCGATTCGAATCATCGGGCGTTGCGTGGCAAACATGGCCTTTCCCGGGAAGACGACGAGGCCGTGATCTTCGTCAGTTGGCACGAGGCGGTCGCTTTCTGCGGATGGCTGAGCGAGAAGGAGGGCAAGACGTATCGTTTGCCGACGGAGGCCGAGTGGGAGTATGCCTGCCGCGCGGGGAGCACGACCGCTTATTCCACGGGAGAGACTCTTCCCGCCGTCTACCAGAAGAACCAGAAGGCGGTCTGGCAGGCGGTGCCCGTTTCTCTGAAAGCGGGCCAGAGCCCACCCAATGCGTGGGGCCTGCATGATATGCACGGCAACGTGGAGGAGTGGTGCCTTGACTGGTACGGGCCATACCAGGGCGGACCGCAGGCCGATCCGGTCGGCTATGCCGATGGGGATTGCCGCGTCACTCGCGGCGGCAGCCATGGGACTCCCGTCATCTACCTCCGTTCCGCCAATCGGCTGGGGACGTTGCCGACCGACCGGAGCTGGATGATTGGTTTCCGGGTGGTTCGGGCAGAGCGCTCTTCAAGTCAGCTTCTGCCAGCGCCTGCTCCGGCGGTCTGGGCACGGGATGTCCGCCAGAACGCCTGCGACTGGTCCAAGGGGCCGGTTGCGGATGAGCCATACTGGAAAGCTCCGCTACCGTTCGTCAAGGTCCCGCCGGACTCCAACGGCCCACTCTATTCCCGGCATAATCACTGTCCCGCTATCACCTGGTGCGACAACGGCGACCTGCTGGCTGTCTGGTTTTCCTGCAACAGGGAATCCGGACGGGAGCTGACCATCCTGGCCGGCCGTCTCAAGGCAGGCAGCGAGGCGTGGACGCCGGCTGCGCCGTTCTTCCAGGTGCCGGACCGCAACCTGACGGGCTCCGCCCTGCTGAACGACGGTCGGGGAAAGCTGTACTTCTTCAACGGGCTCAGTGCGGCTCAGGGCTACCGCACGATGCTGGCGCTGGTCATGCGAACCTCCGCCGACAATGGGGTGAACTGGTCCGAGCCGCGTCTGATCAATCCCCGGCGTAACGATCCGTGGGAGTCGAACCAGCCCATCGCTTCTGCGTTTCGCCTGCACGATGGCACGCTCGTGCTGCCCAGCGACGCGCCGTTGCGGCGCAGTGGTGGCGGCACGGCGCTGTGGATGAGCCGCGACGCGGGCCAGACCTGGGCGATTACCGAGGGCACGATCGCGGGAATACACGCATCCGTGGTGGAACGGCCGGGTGGTGAGCTATTGGCGTTCGGACGGAATCTTGGGAATAAGTCCGACGGTAGAATTCCGCAGTCGATCTCCACGGACCGTGGGACGCACTGGAAGTATGCTCCCGGGCCGTTCCCGGGAATTGCTGGGGGACAACGCCTTGTGCTGCAACGCCTTCGCGAGGGACCGATCTTGTATGCCTCCTTCACGGGCCCTTACAACAACGACGAGGGTATGGCCTTCACCGACGCCGAGGGCAACGAGTTTCGCGGGTATGGTTTGTTTGCCGCGGTGAGCTTTGACGATGGCCACACCTGGCCGGTACGGAAGCTGCTGACACCCGGGGAAGGAGAATTCGATACGGCAGGCCACACCCGCCGGTTCCGCGCCGATGCTACCCACGCGGAGCCCCGCGGATACCTCGCCGCCACACAGACCCCCGACGGGATCATTCACCTGATTTCCAGTGGTCTGCACTATCGCTTCAATCTGGCTTGGCTGTGTGAAGCACGGTAAGGACTGAATCATGAATCAGACGTATTGTGATCGTGGCGGAGAACCGGCGTCAAGGGCAGCGTCGCATGGCCTGAACCGGCGGAGATTCCTGCACCTGGGCCTGATGGGAACTGCGAAACTGGCCGGATCCTGGCTGGGTCTGTCGAGCTTGACGCGGATTGCCGAAGGGGCCTCACCGAGGCGCCCCAACATCCTCTTCATCATGGCCGACGATCTGGGATATGGCGATCTTGGCTGCTACGGGCAGGAGAAGATTCTGACGCCGCGGATTGACCGATTGGCCGAGGAGGGAATGCGGTTCACTCAGGTGTACGCGGGTTCGACCGTCTGTGCCCCTTCCCGGTGCAGCCTGATGACCGGCATGCACAACGGCCACAACCGTATACGAGACAATCTGCCGCACAATGTGTGGCTACGGCCTGATGATTTCACGGTCGCGGAGCTGCTGAAACAGGCCGGCTACAAGACGGGTGGAATCGGGAAATGGTCTCTCGGTAATCCCGGTTCCTGGGGCATTCCCAATTACCAGGGCTTTGACTACTGGTACGGCCATGTCAACCAGGATCAGGCTCATTTCTACTACCCCGACTATCTCTGGGAAAACGACAGGGTAGAACTGCTCCAGAAGGTCATCATCAAGAACGGCGTGGGAAAACTCACGGGCAACCGCGGGGGACGGAATGAGTTCTATACCCATGACCTGTTCACAGAGAAGGCTCTTG
>Ga0180437_10009755_pt1 | contig 11825 bp, 9 predicted proteins | sample SS_ome_4_FD_132410 | JGI IMG/M metagenome (GOLD analysis project Ga0180437, IMG submission 132410) | Hypersaline lake sediment archaeal communities from the Salton Sea, California, USA - SS_3_D_1 metaG | ecosystem: Environmental > Aquatic > Non-marine Saline and Alkaline > Hypersaline > Sediment... | reverse complement strand
TTTCCATCGCCCTCGGCTGTCCTGTGGTACCGGTGGTGGCCGTGGAAACCGGGGCCTGGGCAATCTCGGCGCCGCCATTCTGGAGGTCGCTTCACAGGACTGCCCGGCGGGCGAATCCCCGGCCCATTCCCCCATCATCGAGCACGCCATCGACGACCTCTCGACCCTCATGGCTGACGAAGACCGGCACAACGCGCGCTGGCTCGGCCTCAAGCTGCTGGAGGGCGACGCCCTGGCCGACACCCGCGCCTCGGCGGCGGCCAGGACAAAGGCCCTCCACTGGCAGGAGCGGATACGCCGTCAACTGGAGGCAGAGCCCGACATCGCCATCGCCGACAGCCGCTTCGCCCAGGCACGGCGCATCTCCTCCCTCGCCATGCAGGAACCCCGCCGCAACCTCACCACCCTTTCAGACCGCATCGACCGGTTCGCCTTGCACCGGTTGCTGGGGGTGCCCGTTTTCCTGCTGGTGATGTACCTGATGTTCACCTTTACCATCAACGTGGGAGGCGCCTTCATCGACCTGTTCGACGGTCTCGCGGGCGCCCTCCTGGTGGACGGACTCGGGCACTGGCTGGATGGGCTGGGCGCTCCGCCATGGGTGTCCGTCCTCCTCGCCCGGGGCGTCGGTGGCGGCATCCAGGTGGTGGCCACCTTCATTCCGCTCGTAACCGCCCTCTTCCTGGTGCTCTCTGCCCTGGAAGACTCGGGGTACATGGCCCGCGCCGCCTTCGTCATGGACCGGTTCCTGCGTACCATCGGCCTGCCCGGCAAGGCTTTCGTGCCCCTCATCGTGGGCTTCGGCTGCAACGTGCCCGCGGTGATGGCGACCCGCACCCTCGACAACGAGCGGGAGCGCAAGCTGACGGTGCTGATGAATCCTTTCATGTCCTGCAGCGCCAGACTGCCCGTCTACGTCCTTTTCGGTGCGGCCTTCTTCCCCCTGCACACCAGCAACCTGGTGTTTTCCATGTACCTCATCGGAATCCTGGCGGCAGTGCTCACGGGACTGGCGATGAAACGCACCCTGCTCCCCGGCGAGTCGTCCGGCTTCCTCGTCGAACTCCCGGCCTATCACCGCCCCAACTTGAAGGGGATCCTGTTGCGCACCTGGGACCGCCTCAGACTCTTCATCGTCGGCGCGGGCAAGATCATCGTGCTGATGGTCGTGGCCATCAACATCCTCAACGCGATGGGCACCGACGGCAGCTTCGGTAACGAAGACCAGGGAGATTCGCTATTGAGTGCCATCGGGCAGGAAACCACGCCGCTGTTCGAGCCCATGGGCATCGCCGAAGACAACTGGCCGGCTGTGGTGGGCCTGCTCAGCGGCGTACTGGCAAAGGAGGTGGTGGTCGGCACCCTCGACACCCTCTACACCCTGGAATCCGCTACCTCTGCGCCGCCCGAAACCTTCGAATTCTGGCCCGCCGTGACCGACGCGCTCGCCACCGTGCCCGAAAACCTGGGTTCGGTGATGAAACGCCTGACGGACCCCCTCGGCCTCGAGGAAGCCATCAGCGATCCCGGTGCCGGAGCCGATGACGGCGTATTCGGTGTCATGGCCACACGTTTCGACGGCCAGGCGGGTGCCTTCGCCTACCTGCTGTTCGTACTGCTTTATTTCCCCTGCGCTGCCACCATTGCCGTCATCGCCCGCGAGACAGGACGAGGCTGGGCAGCCTTCGTTGCGGCCTGGACCACGGCGCTGGCCTACCTCGCCGCGACGGCCTTCTACCAGGTGGCGACCTTCGCCGACCACCCGGTGTTTTCCAGCCTCTGGTTATCGGGGTCACTGGCAGCGGTGGTCGTGGCGCTGACCACGCTCAGATGGTGGGCGGGGCAATCGGCGCGAACGCGCAACTGTCCGCTCGAGGCCTGAACGAACCGGAATTTACCCGCGGGCGCGGACGATCATGCTGTCGACGCGGTTGCTCTTGAGGCGCTTGTGCAGGCTGTACGCCTGTTCTTTGCCGTAAGGGCCGCTGCGTACCCGGAAGTAGGTCCCCTTGTCGTCGATGGTGACCTTTTCGATGCGCGCCGTGATTCCGATAAGGGCAAGGCTGGCCTTGAGTTTCTCGGCATCGCCGGCGCTGCGGAAAGAACCCAGCTGCAGCTGGTAGACGGCCTCACCGGCGGCCGGTGCCGCCGGTGCCGAGGCCACGGGCTCCGTCGCCCTGCCAGGCAATTCAGGCATCGCCGTGACCTTGGGCGGAGGGGGTGGCGGCGCCTTTTTCGGACTGAGGTCCTCGGGCGGAATCACCACCTCCATCTCGGGCAGTACCGAGTAGTACTCGAAGCGCGGTGGCGGAACGTCGGCGGGACGCTTCTCCGGCTCCGGTTCCTCTGTCTTGGGCTCGGACACGGTCGCGGTCACCGGCGGGACAACCACCGGGGCCACGCCGGGTCCCCACTTCAGCCAGGCCAGGCCGACGCCCGTGGCACCCACCAGCACACCGGAAAAGAACCAGGCCCAGGGGGATGGCTGGCGACGCTTGCGTGACTGGGCCCTGTGCTTGTAATCCCTCGGCATTCGCGGTCCCTACATGGTCTCCGGCGCCGAAACACCAAGCAGGTTGAGGCCGTTGCGCAGCACCTCCCGGGCGGCGAGGATCAGCTTGATGCGCGCGTCGCGCAGCGACGCGTCGTCCACCAGGAACTGCTGCGCGTTGTAGGAGGTAGGAAAGGCGTTGGCCAGGTCCCGAAGATAGGGGACCAGCTGATGGGGCACCTCGTGGAGGGCCGCCGCCTCCACCACCTCCGGATAACGGGCCAGCGCCTTCAGCAGGGCCTGCTCGTGCTCCGCCTGCAACAGTTCGAGATTGACGTCACCTGCGGAGGGCGCCACCGGGATATCCCGCTCGCCGGCCTGGCGCAGCACCGAGCATATGCGGGCGTGGGCATACTGGACGTAGTAAACGGGATTGTCTGCGGACTGCGACTTGGCCAGGTCGAGATCGAAGTCCAGGTGCTGCTCGCACTTGCGCATGACGTAGAAAAAGCGGGCGGCATCGCGGCCCACCTCCTTGCGCAATTCGCGCAGGGTCACGAACTCGCCGGAGCGTGTGGACATCTGCACTTTCTCGCCGCCGCGGTAGAGCACCGCGAACTGGACCAGCAACACGTCGAGCTTGGAAGGGTCGTCGCCAATGGCCTGCAGGGCGGCCTTCACCCGCGGCACGTAACCGTGGTGATCGGCCCCCCAGATATCGATGACGCGGTCGAACCCCCGCTCCAGCTTGTCCATGTGATACGCGATGTCCGACGCGAAGTAGGTGGTCTGGCCATTGTCGCGCACCACCACCCGATCCTTTTCGTCGCCAAAATCGGTGGAACGGAACCACCAGGCTCCCGCCTTCTCGTACAGGTAGCCCGACTCGCGCAGCCGGTCGATGACCTTGTTCACCGCACCCGACTCGGTGAGCGAGCGCTCCGAGAACCATTCCTGGTAGGTCACTCCGAACAGTTCGAGGTCGTCACGGATGTCGTCGAGGATGGTGTTCAGCCCCAGTTCGAAGACGAACCGGTAACGGTTGTCGCCCAGCAGCTGCCGAGCCCTCGCGATCAGCGCATCGATGTGGGCCTCCTTGTCGCCACCTTCCGGCTCGTCGGCAGGCAGATCGGCGAACACCTCGTCGGCGCTGTGGCGATAGGCATCACCATGCTCGCGGTGCAGGGTCGCAGCGATATCCCATACGTAATCGCCCCGGTAGCCATTGGCAGGAAACACCAGGTCCTCTCCGCACAGCTCCAGATAACGCAGCCATACGGATGTGCCGAGGATGTCCATCTGGCGACCGGCGTCGTTGACGTAGTACTCGCGGTGCACCTCGAAGCCCACTGCCTGGAGCAGGTCGGCGACCACCGCGCCGTATGCGGCGCCGCGGCCATGACCAACGTGCAGCGGTCCGGTGGGGTTGGCCGAAACGAACTCCACCTGCACGCGCCGGCCCTTGCCGAGATCGCTGCGCCCGTAGTCGTGGCCCTGTCGGAGGATCAGGGGAACCACCGCCTGGTAGGCACCGGGACTGAGGAAGAAGTTGATGAAGCCGGGCCCGGCGATTTCCACCCGCTCCACCGCGGGGTCGTCCGCCAGCGCGCCGGTCAGCCTCTCCGCGAGTTCCCGGGGCTTCATCCGCGCGGCTTTCGCGTTCACCAGCGCGGCATTGGTCGCCAGATCACCGTGGCTCTCATCGCGGGCCCGTTCCACGGCAGGCTCGACCCGCGCCGCGGTATCCAGCACGCCTTCCTTCGCCAGCACGTCCAGCGCCTGGTCAACGAGTTCTCGGATTCGCTCTTTCATGGTCGGGAAAGGGCCAAAAAAATTCGCGCAAGGATATCAGGAATCACTCGGGACACCGAACCGGGGAATTCAGGATAGGTCCACCGGGTCCACGTCCAGGGACCAGCGCACGCGGCCGGCGTTCTCCATCGCGGCGATCTCCGGGACCAGGCGATCGAGACAGGCCTGCAACAGGCGACGATCGGGGGCCTGCAGCAACAGGTGGGCGCGGAAGCGTCCGCCGCGTCGCTCCATCGGGGCAGGCACCGGCCCCCAGACCTCCAGCCCGGTCCCGCGGCTGCCGGCCAACGCGGCCAGGCGCTCGAGAAAAGTCCGGGGGAGTTCCGCGCTCGATGCTTCGGCCCGTATCAGCACCTGATGAGCGAAGGGCGGCAACCGGGCCGCCTTGCGCTCGGCGAGGGCCGCCGTCGCAAAGGCCCCGTAGCCCTCGCGTAGCAGACACTGCAAAAGGGGGTGGTCGGGGTGACGAGTCTGTATCAGCACCCTTCCCGGCCTGCTGGCGCGTCCTGCTCGCCCGGCCACCTGATAGAGCAACTGGGCGGTGCGCTCGGGGGCGCGAAAATCCACACCGAAGAGTCCTGCGTCGGCATCCAGGACACCCACCAGTGTGACCCCCGGAAAATGATGCCCCTTGGCCAGCATCTGCGTGCCTACCAGCAACGAGGCCGCTCCCGAGCGCGCCGCGCCGAGGAGCGTTTCGAGTCGGCCCTTGCGTCGGGTGGCGTCACGGTCCACTCGGACGATGGCCACGTCCGGGAAAAGGCGCTCGAGCGTTTCCTCCAGCCGCTCGGTACCCTGACCCAGTGTCCGCAGGTCAGCCTCCCCGCAGTCGGGACAGGTTTCCGGGCCGCGCCGCTGGAACCCGCAGTGGTGGCACCACAGGCGGGATGCCTTCAGGTGCCAGGTCAGGCGGGCATCGCAATGGGGGCACTGGGCCACCCACCCGCAGGCGTGACAGGTCATGACCGGGGCGTATCCGCGCCGGTTGAGGAAGAGCAGGACCTGGTTGCCCGCCTCCAGCTCTGCACGCATGGCACGAATCAGGGGCGGAGAAAGGCCGCCCTCAAGCCGCTGTGCGCGAATATCGGTCACGGCGAGGACCGGCGCCACCGCCCCGCCCGCTCGCTGGGCAAGAAACAGCCGGCGATAACGGCCACGATCGACGTTCGCCACGCTTTCCAGCGATGGCGTGGCGGAGCCCAGGACCACCGGGCAATCCGCAAGCCGCGCCTTCACCAGCGCCAGGTCCCGCGCAGAGTAGCGAAATCCTTCCTGTTGCTTGAAAGAGGGATCGTGCTCCTCGTCCACCACCACCAGCCCCAGCCGCGGAAGCGGGGAGAACAGCGCTGACCGCGTTCCGACCAGGATATCGGCGTCGCCCATCGCCCCGGCGAGCCAGGCCCCGGCCCTCGCGCCCTCGGAAAGGCCGGAGTGGAAGAGGGCGAAACGGGCGTCGAGACGCCCCGTCAGGCGCCCCACCAGTTGCGGGGTAAGCGAGATCTCGGGCACCAGGAAGAGTACCTGCCGGCCCTCCGCCAGCACCTGCTTCGCCAACTCGATGTAGACCTCGGTCTTCCCCGAGCCGGTCACACCATCCAGCAGCCAGCACTGGTAATGCCCGGACGCCGCTGCGATCTCGGCCACCGCCGCAGCCTGCTCCGCGTGAAGCGGCGGGCCTTCTCCCGCCATCCCCCTGACGGTAGCCGGTTCGCTGCGCAGGGAGCATGGCTCGACCCAGCCACGTTCACGCAGTCGCCTCAGCGCGCCACGCGCGTCGCCGCCCCGTGCTGCACAAAGCGCCTGCAGTGACAGTCCACCGGGTTCGGCCCGCAGTTCATCGAGTACCGCGCGCTGGCGCGGGGCACGTTCCAGTCCGGAACCCGCGATCGCGATCCCACTCGCGGTTGCGCGCCAGCCGGTGCGCTCCGCGGGGGCTTCGCCGCGGCGCAGCCGGGCGGGAAACGCCGCAGCAACCACCTCGCCGATGGGGTGCTGGTAATACCTCGCCGCCCAGTTGATCAGGGCCATGTCGCGGGCGCCCAGCAGCGGCGAAGGATCGAGGACCTCACTCACGGTTTTGAGCAACCGGGAGTCCTCGTCCGGTTGCCCCCCCGCCTCCCAGACCACACCGACGCGCTCACCGCGCCCGAAGGGCACGCGCACCCGGGTTCCCGGCAGGGGGAGCGCCTCGCCGGGAACCGGCAGGTAGTCGAAAAGCGTGCGCAGCGGCGCGGGAACCGCCACCCGAATCACCTGCCCCGGGGTCATGGTTCGCCGCCCGTTTGCGACGCAACTGAAAGTGGCAGCAATTTAGCGCCCAAACCTGAGGATTCGCTGCGAATCACGCGATAACATGATGGTTTGTATTCGAAAACATCACTTGTCCACAGAAGCTGTGGATAACTTTGTGGATTGTTGTCGGGAAAACGTCGCCAAACCGCAAAAAACCTCAGGCATCATCAGATTGTAAAAAAAATGGTCAGCGCACTATTTCCTATGAAAAACATGCAGTTGAAGAATATTGAAGTTTTCTAATGGACTCCTTCCGCGTGCTGCACTGCAGCAGCACGAGGCTACCAAGCCTCTGTGAAAAACTGCCATCTGGCGTCACTGTCATTAAACTGGTTTATGCTGCTCGCTGCGACGGCTAGATGACCCGGTTCCGCGTGCAGCCGCAGCGCAAACAACGCAGCACGGTGACCAGCCGCCCCTCCTTGACGTCAAAGCGCGAGGCATTGTCCACCACCCACTTGTGGTGACCGTTTCGGCAGAGGGTGGACCCCTTGCCTGCCGAAGATCCCCGCCGCCTGAACGGTAGAATGTCACCCATGAACGCCACTCGCACTGATTCGGATCTCCCGCACAAGGATACGGCTTTTACCGTGATCGTGGGTGCGCGTGGCTGGCAGCATGGCAAATGGGCAGGGACCTACTATCCCGCGGATCTGCCAGCGGAATGGCGCCTCTCCTATTACGCCAACGACTTTTCAGGCGTGATGGTCGCAGAGCGGGAATGGCGACAGGCCTCGCCAGAGGAGCTCCGGCAATGGCGCAAGGACACGCCAGAGGGGTTCGGCTTCCTTCTCGAAACCGCGGACCCGGGGACCCCCGACGCAGTCCGGGCCGCCGGGGCGCTCCGTGACCGCCTTGCCGGGTTCGTCAGCGTCGGCAGGCCCGCACCGCCGGGTAGCTTGGCGGCGGTACCGCTCCCGGAGGACCCCGGCGCGGGGCCCCGCATCCTGCTGCTCACCCCCGAAGACTTCGTCGACCGTCGCCTTCTGGGCCGCCGGCTCACGGCCATCGCGCGGCAAGCGGTACCGCCGCGTGCGCTGGTCGTGTCGGCCACGGCAGGCGCCGCCGCCATCGCCGAATTGCGCCTGCTGGCCGAGGTGGCGGGCCTCCCTTGACGACATGAGGCGGCGGCCAGAGAATGGCGGGTTCTTGTCCCCTCGCCGCCCTGCCGTTCGCCATGACCGATGCACCCCCACTGGTGAAAATCCGCGGACTCCGCTTTTCGCGGAGTGGCCGAACCATTTTTGACGGCATCGACCTCGACATTCCCCGGGGCAAGGTCACCGCCATCATGGGGCCCTCCGGCACAGGCAAGACGACCCTGCTGAAACTCATCAGCGGCGAGTTGACCCCGGACGCGGGCGTGGTCGAAGTGGATGGTCAGGATGTGCATCGCCTCGGCACCGACGAGCTGTACCGGTTCCGCATGCGCATGGGCATGCTGTTCCAGACCGGCGCCCTGCTCACAGACCTCAGCGTATTCGAGAACGTGGCCTACCCCCTGCGCGAGCACACCCGGCTGCCCGAGGACATGGTCCGCAAACTGGTGTTGATGAAACTCGAAGCGGTGGGTCTGAGGGGCGCACGCGCCCTCATGCCCGCGGAGCTTTCGGGCGGGATGGCACGCCGCGTGGCACTGGCGCGCGCCATCGCCCTCGACCCGATGATGATCATGTACGACGAGCCATTCACGGGGCAGGATCCCATCTCCATGGGAATCCTCGTGCAGCTGATCCGCCGCCTCAACGACGCGGCCCGGCTAAGCAGCATCGTGGTCTCCCACGACGTCAAGGAAACCTGCAGCATCGCCGACCATGCCTACGTGATCGCCAAGGGGCGCATCATCGAGCACGGCGCGCCGGACCAGCTCTTCGCTTCCCGCTCGCCCTGGGTCCGCCAGTTCCTCGGTGGACTGCCCGACGGGCCGGTACCTTTTCACTTCCCGGCGCCGACGCTGGAGAGCGACCTGCTGGGCGAGCCCGCATGATCGACGCCCTGGCACAACTCGGCAGCCGGGGAATCGCCGCGGCCCGGCGTCTGGGACGGGGCCACCTGCTGCTGCTCGCGGTCCTGCGCGGCAGCGGCGAAGTGGTTCGACGGCCGCGCCTGCTGTTGCAGCAGGTCTTCTCCGTCGGCGTGCTGTCCGTACTGATCGTCGCCGTTTCGGGCGTCTTCGTCGGCATGGTGCTCGGCCTCCAGGGCTTCTACATCCTGTCCCAGTTCGGCGCCGAGGCGACCCTCGGGGTGATGGTGGCCGCCTCGCTGGTCAGGGAGCTTGGCCCCGTGGTCACCGCGTTGCTTTTTGCCGGCCGCGCCGGCTCGGCCCTCACCGCCGAGATCGGCCTGATGAAGGCCACCGAGCAGCTGTCTGCGCTGGAGATGATGGCGGTCAACCCCATTCGTCGCGTGTTGACTCCGCGGTTTTTTGCCGGCGTCATCTCCATGCCATTGCTCGCCGCCATGTTTTCCGCGCTCGGGGTCATCGGCGGGTGGTTCGTGGGCGTTGGCCTTCTGGGGATCGATGACGGGACTTACTGGTCCCAGATGCAGACCAAGATTGATTTCGACAAGGACGTGATCAATGGCGTGATCAAGAGCCTGGTCTTCGGCGTGGTCTGTACCTGGATTGCGCTGTATCAGGGCTACGACTGCGTTCCCACGTCCGAAGGCGTGAGCCGCGCCACCACACGTACGGTAGTGCATTCGGCGCTGGCCGTGCTCGGCCTGGACTTCGTGCTGACGGCGCTGATGTTCGGCAACTGACATTTTCTGGAGGCTAAGGAGCCATGAGGCATTCACGCACCGCGGAGCTTCTCGTCGGCCTGTTCATGCTCGCCGGCCTGGTGGCGCTGTTTTTTCTCGCCATGAAGGCCAGCAACCTGGGAACACTGGAAACGGGCAGCGCCTACGACGTCACCGCGCGCTTCGACAACATCGGCGGGCTCAAGGTGCGCTCGCCCGTGACCATGGCAGGCGTCCGCATCGGGCAGGTCAGCAAGATCGGTTTCGATCCGCGAACTTTCGAAGCCGTGGTCACTCTCAGCATCAACGACCGCTACCAGGGGATCCCCACCGATACCTTCGCCAAGATCCTCACCCAGGGCCTGCTGGGCGAGCAGTACGTGGGCCTGGACCCGGGCGGCAGTCCCGATCAGCTCGGCAACGGCGACGAGATCCACATGACCCAGTCCGCTCTGGTGCTGGAGGAAATCGTCGGGCAGTTCCTGTTCAGCAAGGCCGAGGAGGCCAGCAAGCTATGAATCCCATCCGGCAGATTTTCGTGACCGCCCTGCTACTGGCGATCGCAACGGTTTCAACCGCCGAGGCAAAACCCTCCGACGAGGAAATCCTCGGCCGCGTCCAGTCCGCCGCCGACCAGGTGCTCACCCGCGTCACCGAGAAACGCGCCGAACTGGAGGCGCATCCCGAGCGGATCCACGACAGCGTGGTCGACCTCATCGTCAACTACTTCGATTTCCCGGCGATGTCCCAGTCGGCCATGGGCAAGTACTGGCCCCGCGCCTCCGATCCCCAGCGCGCGGCCGTGGTCGCGGAGTTCCGTGAACTGCTGGTCCGCACCTACGGGACCACCGTGCTCAGATACTCCGACAAGCCCATCGCGTACGGAAAGGTCTCCTGGTCCAGCGACGAGCAGCGCGCTCGCGTAGAGACCACGGTGGAGCAGCAGACGGGCCAGCCCGTGCAAATCCTTTACTACCTGCACGAGTCGGCCGGCCAGTGGCTCGTCTACGATGTGGTCGTCGAGGACCTGAGCCTGGTCACCAATTACCGGGCCAGTTTTTCCAACGAGATCCGTGCCGCCGGCGTGGACGGGCTCATCGCCAAGCTCAAGGCCCGCAACAAGGAACTAGGCGGGTGACCGCCGCACTCCAGCGCGTTTCTGACAACCGCTGGCGACTCACCGGCACGCTGGACTTCGACAGCGTTCCCGAACTCCGCCCCCGCATCCGCGAGGCCCTGAGCCGCGGCGCGAATCTCACCGTCGACCTTGGCGGGATCACCCATACCAACAGCGCGGGCGTGGCGCTGCTGCTGCAGTGGATGGAGGATGCCCGGCGCAAGGGCGCGACCATACGGCTGCAGGATCCACCGAGAGAATTCAGGGAACTTGCCGGTCTGTCGAACACGCACCGGCTGCTCGGCCTGTGAACCGGGAGGCGTCGCGGCGCCTGCAAGTCACGGCTGTTTTCCGCTAAAATCGCGATTTTTGCTGGCCGCCCTCTCCGCACGGCAGGCCCACGAACCCCGATTCCATGGATAAACTGCTCATCTCCGGCGGCCCGCCGCTGGCTGGCGAAGTCCGCATCGCTGGCGCCAAGAACGCCGCCCTCCCGATCCTTGCAGCGACGCTGCTCAGCGAGGAACCGGTGGTGGTGAGCAACGTGCCCCACCTGCAGGACATCACCACCACCATGGAACTGCTGGGCCGCATGGGCGCGGACCTCACCATCGACGAGAAGCTCTGCGTCGAGGTGGACACGGGCAAGCTCGACCACCTCGAAGCGCCGTACGAACTGGTCAAGACCATGCGCGCGTCCATCCTGGTGCTGGGACCGCTGCTGGCGCGTTTCGGCGAGGCCAGTGTCTCGCTGCCAGGCGGGTGTGCCATCGGGTCCCGCCCGGTGAACCTGCACATCGAAGGACTGCGCGCCATGGGTGCGGACATTCGCGTGGAGAACGGTTACGTCCGGGCGAAGGCCGGCCGGCTCAAGGGCGCACGCCTGGTCATGGACGTGGTCACCGTCACCGGCACCGAGAACCTGATGATGGCGGCAACCCTGGCCGAGGGCGAGACCATCATCGAGAACGCGGCCCGGGAGCCCGAGATCTCCGATCTCGCTCGTTGCCTCAACGCCATGGGCGCCAGGGTGTCCGGTGCCGGCACCGATACCCTCGTCATCCAGGGCGTCGACCGCCTGCATGGCGCGGAGCACAGCGTGCTGCCGGACCGCATCGAAACCGGCACCTTCCTCGTGGCGGCCGCCATGACCCGCGGGCAGGTGCGCGTTCGCGACACCGAGCCGCGTCTCCTCGATGCCGTCCTCCTCAAGCTGAGGGAAGCCGGCGCGGACATCGAGACCGGAGAGGACTGGATCAACCTGGACATGCACGGCAGGCGCCCCCGCGCGGTGGACATCCATACCGCGCCCTATCCGGCGTTCCCCACCGACATGCAGGCCCAGTTCACCGCCCTGAACGCACTGGCCGA
>Ga0180437_10009753_pt1 | contig 11826 bp, 8 predicted proteins | sample SS_ome_4_FD_132410 | JGI IMG/M metagenome (GOLD analysis project Ga0180437, IMG submission 132410) | Hypersaline lake sediment archaeal communities from the Salton Sea, California, USA - SS_3_D_1 metaG | ecosystem: Environmental > Aquatic > Non-marine Saline and Alkaline > Hypersaline > Sediment... | reverse complement strand
TCTGAGGGTCCGGCGGAGGCTCGAGAGGAGGTCGAGGGCGAGGCCGCATTCGGGCCGGCGGTCGCGGAGGCGATGATCGCCGCAGACGACAACACGAATACCCTCCTCATCTCTGCTCCACCCGAGAAGCTGGACCTCATCCAGCAGATGCTCGAGCAGCTCGACGTGCTGCCGCCGCAGGTGCACATCCGAGTGATCATCGCCGAGGTCGCCCTCAGCCGCGACACCAGTCTTGGCTTCAGTTGGGATCAGCTCACCAGCTTTGGCCCCTACGGAGAAGACAAGGTGGAGCTCGACTTCTCGACCGACTTCGGCCTGGTGGAAACCGATGAAGAGGGCAATCCTGTCGCTCCGTCGGGCATCCTCGGAACCATCGTCAGCGAGGACCTGGCAGGCGTTCTGACGGCACTCACGACAGACAGCAAGGCGCGAATACTCTCCGCTCCCAGCATCTTCACCTCCAACAACCAGCCCGCGCGGATCGACATCTCGAAGCGGCTGCCATTCCCTACGGGCGTCTTCCAGTCCACGGTCGCGGCCGAGACAATCAGCACGAGCATCGACTATCAGTCAGTTGGCATCGTGCTCGACGTCGTCCCCCGAGTCACCCAGGGCGACATGGTGCAGATGGAGATCACGATATCGGCGAACGAACCAGGTGAGTCGGCCAAGATCGCCGGCCAGGACTATCCCAGCTTCAACCAGCGGATGGCGACGGCCGTGCTCACTGTCAAGGCGGGCAACACCGTGGTGATGGGCGGACTGATGCGGGAGCAGATACAGCGCAGCGCATCCAGAGTGCCGCTGCTCGGCGATCTCCCCCTCGTGGGCACCTTCTTCCGCTCTACGACTTCGCGGCGGTCGAAGTCGGAACTGCTTCTCTTCCTGACCCCTCACGTGGTCCGTACGCCCGCGGAGGCCGCACGCGTCACCGATGAGGAGACGTCGCGGCTGCCCGACGTTCCCCGGAGCGTCCGAGGCCCGGCCGACGAGTCGGCCGGACAGGAGCCCCACGAGTGGATCCCACCCATCATGGAGGCGCCGCTCATACCTGGAGTCGAGGAGCACCTCCAACCCGAGGCCGAGGAGCCAGCGCCGCCCGCGCAGGAACCCATGGCAGCCGAACCCGAAGAGATGCTCGCCCCCGAAACCGAAGAGATGCCCGCCGCCGAAGCCGAAAGTCCGCCGCCTGAAGCAGAGGCGGAGGTCCCCCCCGAGACGGAAGAGGCTGCACCTCTCGAAGAGCAAACCCCACCGGGCGATATCGAGCCGCCGGCCGAAGAATAACCTTTGCCCTGGGATACTGCAGTCACAAGCGCCGCCCACCCGGGCGGCGCTTTTCCGTTCGTCGGATGTACTTCCAGACGCTAGTCCGTGAGCCCCCGTTCTTCGAGGAAACGTGCCACCTCATCCCGCGCGAACTCCGGCAGAGGACGCCGCTCCCCGTCCTGGACGAGCCACAAACCCTTCTCTTGCGGCACCACGTGTCCGATCACGGCCACGTCGTCGGACTCCTCCCGTAGGGCAGTCACGATTCGGTCCGCCGCGTCCGGCCTCGCTGCGATAAGGAGCGATCCGGAGGCGATGAGCCCCAATGGATCCAGCGTCAGGAGGCGACAGGCATCGCGGGCGAGGGCCAGTACCGGTACCCGCTCGGCCTCGATCTCCAGGCCGACTCCCGAAGCGAGGGCCAGCTCTCGCAGGCCTGTGGCCAGACCGCCCTCGGTGGGGTCGTGCATAGCGGTGACGCCCCCTACTCGGGCGGCCGTCTCTGCTGCACCCACGACGCTTATTCCGGGATCGAAGAGAAGGTCCCGCGCCCGCTCGACTGAGGCGGAGTCCATGCCCTTCTCCCGAAGCACTTCACCGGCCTCCCTGGCGAGGATTGCCGTGCCTTCGATAGCTATCCCGCCCGCCAATATCAGCACGTCGCCCGCTCGCGCACCCCCGCTTGTCAGCAGGCTTTCGTAGGCGACCTCACCGAGCATGCACCCCACCAGAATGGGGCGAGCGATATCCATCGTAATCTCCGTGTGGCCGCCGATTGGGGCCACCCCCAAGTCGCCGCAGGCACTCACGATCTGCTCGAAGATCCGAACGACGTCCTCCTCCTCGACCGTCGGTGGAAGCAGCAGAGTCCCCAGAAACCAGCGCGGCGTTGCTCCCATCACGGCAACATCGTTTGCGTTGACGTGCACGGCATACCAACCTATGAGATCCGTAGCGAAGGTGATTGGATCGGAGGCGGCGACCAGCAATCGGTCGCCGATGTCGAGGGCCGCCGCATCCTCCCCTACTCTCGGACCGATGACAACCCGCGTGTCGTCGCCGGGAATGCGCGCAAGCATGTCGGCAAGCATCTTGTGGGGCAGCTTGCCGGGCCTCATGGACCTCACCCTCCCTCCTGCTGCCGCGTGCCCGCCCAGACCGTGCGATAAACGACCATCACCGCAGCACCGGATGTGACGTTGTCGTCGAGCGCGACGCCGAACACTGGGGTAAAGAGGTCACGCCGGCCGTCGAGTTCAGGGTACCATTGAGGGAATATGATCAGGTAGTCCGGGCGGTGGGCAGCGATAAACTCAAAGAGTGCCAGTGGCGCGGTGCCTGCGACACGCTGCCGCATGTCGCGCCGCTCCAGAACTTCCGGCGTCACCAACCCCTGAAGGTCCAGCACAGGCAGCTCTGAAAGCACACCTATCGCTCCGACATCGTTGACCGCCAACAGCGATCCTCGCGGCACATTGTCGCGCACCCACCGCCCGATTGCCACTTGCATCTCTGTCGTGTTCTTCACATTCATCGCATAAGTGCGAGCCTGAGAGGGCTGGCGCACCAAAGAGGCCACAAGCACCGCGCAGAAGAGGACGGCCCGGAGGCGCGGACGCCGCAGTGCGCCAACGCGCTCCGTGATCCACCAGCCGCCGATCGCGCCCAATACCAGAAAGAGCGGATTGAGGTTCGCCAGATAGCGCTGGCTCTGGTACCCCGGCGGCCGATACCCGGCCACCACGGACCATACAATCGGCTGCGCGACGAGCACCATCGGGATGATGAGCGACCGGTGTCCGCCCGCCTCCGCGGAGACGGCGCGCCGCACCAACCACACCAGCCCGGCAAAGAAAGGAACGATCAAGAGGATGTTGTCCTTTGCCCACACGAGCAGCAGCTCGCCCATCTCTCGCGCCGGACCGACCAAGAGAGCCGCAGTCAAGGACACCTGCTGCGACACCAGCGCGCCGGAAACGCCCTGCCACTGCAGCTTCGAGTAGAAGGAGGTGGGCAGCGGATAGCCGGTCACACGGTAGTTGTAGACGAACAGCGGAGCCGCGATCGCGACAAACGTCGACACGTGCACCGCCGACTCCTTCGCCCAGCGCCGGAGAGCACGCCGTTCCTTTTCTACGAAGGCGGCCATGACGAGCCGGTCGAGCATCGCGAGTGGGAACAGCAGGAAGCATTCCGGCCGCGCCAGTCCAGCCAGTGCAAACACAACTGTCGACAGCACGCTCCGAAGGCCGCCGGCCCGCCGGAAGGCAATGTGCAGGGCAATCCCAAGCACCGCCAGCATCCCGTAAAGCGGCGGTTCCATCCCAGACAGCGTCCACCACGGCAGCGGAGCTGTGAGAGCCACGATCGCTGCCGAGCCAAGTGCGAGCCACCGCCCCGGCGCGAGCGCCAAGGTCAGGTGATAGGCCGCCACGCACAGCAGCAGCGATAGCACGAAGTTCACCGCGATGCCGGTGAACAGATGCTCTCCAGTAGCGCGGTAGGCTGCGGCCAAGAGCACCGTCCAGAGCGCGCTGGTCGTCGTGCTCGTCGGCTCCCCCGGGTTGAAAGAAAATCCCTGCCCGCGCGCCAGGTTCTGCGCAAAGCGCACGTGTATCCACCCATCGTCGAGCGGCAGCCCGAGTTCCCCGGCGGCGCGCGCCGCAGTCACCAGGTAGAAGGCCACCAGTCCGGCCAGAGCCGCGGCAGTCCCGACCCATGCTGCCGCGCAGACCCATGCCGCCGGTCCGGCTCGACGCGTGTCGGCTGGCGGTGTGCGCCGCGGCACAGCTCACCGATCCCCGCCGCCGAGCCCGTCAGCGGGGTACCTGCACCAGATCGTCGGAACGACGACCGCCATCGGACCGCCGGCCGTGATATTGTCGTCTATCTCGACTATGTAGACCGGCCTCAGATAGGTTGAATCTTGCAGCAGCGCTGGCACCCTCTCCGGTCTCGTCACAGCGACGAGATAGTCGGGCTTCGCGGCGAGCCGTTTCTCGCGCAGGCACTCGCGCCAGGCGCCCTCACGGGCGTTCGCGAGAGTCAAGCAAGAGAGCGTCTCCGGACTCACAAGTCCCATCATGTCGAATACGCGGCAGCCCGTTATCACGGCCACCGCCCCGACATCGTTGACCGCGAGCAGGGCGTCCTGCGACACGTGCTCCCGCAGCCAGCGGGCGGTGGTCACCTGTAGCTCGGTTATGTTCTTCACGTTCTGCGCATATAGCCTCGCCTGCGCGGGCTGTCTCGCCAGCCCCGCGGCCAGCGCAAGCGCCAATCCCACACCGATGAACAGCGGCCGCATCCTACCTGGAAGGCGTCCCGCCAGCCACCATCCCCCGACCAGACCCAACAGGAGCTCCAGCGGCCCCAGGTTGGCAACATAGCGCTGGCTCTGAAACCACGGTGCGCGGTGAAAGTTGGTGGAGACGGCCCACGCGACCGGCTGCACGATCAGCACCAGAGGAATGAGATAGGATCGGTGCCGCACCACCGTCGGCCGCCCCATGCCGCGAAGCATCCAGCCAAAGCCCAGCAGGAAGGGAACGATGAGAGCGACGTTGTTGGTGGTCCACATCCACAGCAGAGCGCCGATCTCCTTCGCCGGCGCGACCAGCAGCGACTGCACGAGTAGATCTTCGTTAGCCATCGCCACAGCCCACGTGATGCCGTAGTTCATCGCCTTGATGTAGTAGGAGCTCGGCAAAGGGCGGCCGATCACACTGTAGTTGTACAGCGCCAGAGGAGCCACCATCGCAACGTACACAGGCAAGTGCACGGCGAGTTGCCTCAGCCATGACGCAACCGCGCCCCTTCCCCACTCCTCGTGGCGCGCCATCAGCAGCCGATCGAGCATCGCCAGCGGAAACAGCAGCAGACACTCCGGCCGCGCGTACACGGCAACCGCGAAGACCGCGGTAGGGGCAAACGACTTGGCGCCCTTCTCCCGCCGAAACCGCACGTGCAACATGATCCCGACCAGCGTCAGAACGATGAACAGCGGAGGCTCCATGCCCGAGAGCGCGAGCCACGGCAGCGGCACCGTAACCGCGAACACGAGCGCTGCCGCTGCGCCGAAGCCAAGCCGCGGCACGAAGGTGCGTGCCAAGCCCGAAAGCACGAGCGCGCACAGACAGCAGAGCAGCCAGTTGAGCCCGGCCGCCGTCAACAAGTACTCGCCCGTGAGGCGATAGCCCAGTGCGAGCAACAGCGTCCACAGGGGACCCGTCGTCGTGCTCGTCGGCTGCCCCGGGTTGAATGAGAATCCGTATCCCCGGGCAAGGTTCTGGGCAAACCGGACGTGGATCCACGAGTCGTCCAGCGGAAAGCCAAACTCCCCGACCGCCCGCCGCGACACGACCAGGTAGTAGCCCATCAAAGCGGCTATTGTGAGGGGCACCAGCGCGTACAGCACCAACAGCAACCAGACGCCTTTCGCCGCCCCTTGCCGCTCTCGATCTGCAACGGGCCTATCGCCGCACTCCGCAGCCACAGCAGGTCACCTCGTGGTTCTCCCAATTCCACAAACGGCCGCGTATCTCCGAGCAATGAAGCTGCTGCTTGACGGGCGTCGACGGCGCCGAAAGCGACGAATCCCATTCCGTGGCGCGGGCGACGGCCGAGCACTGTGCTGGGTCAACGCACGAAACACGCGCGATGAGCAGATCGCTCCACCGAGACCAGGAACACACACGGAGCCGCCGCGCACCCTCGCCCCATCCTGCGATTGGCGGCGCGCCGCCTGCTATTCGACGACCGCAGCTCGCGGGACACTGCGCAGTATCATCGTCTCACGCCCGGTGCCATCGCGAGCCGTCACCACGACGGTGTTGCCGCCCGCCTCGAGAGGGACGGCAACCAAGAACGCTCCTTCGCGTGACACCTCGACCGGTCCGCCATTCACGAATACCTGGGCGCCCGGCTCGGCGCGGCCTGCCACTGCGCATGATCCCCTCTCGACCAAGACCCCGTCCGCCGGTGAGTCGAGCGCCAAGAACGGCCCGACCATGGACGCCTGCGCCTCCCATTCCTGCATCTCCGCAGCAGTCAGCGCCTCGATGTCGAGCGTATCTTGGCCGGGGGAAATCGCCGCTGCCGACCGCGCTGTCAGCGTGCCACCGGCCCCATCCCTCCCGACAACTTCGACGCTCCCCTCGAAGACCTCGACACGGCTCGCACCGGTGCCGTCCACAGCCACACTGAATAGGGTCCGCTCTGCCAGAAGCGTCAGAGTCGGTGTCTCTACCTCGAAGGCCGAATCCTCGGAAAGCTCCTCCCGTATGCGCACCCAGATCTTCCCGGCATCCACGCGCAGGCGAGTTTCCCGAGGGCCGTTTGACTTGCCGCCAACTGCGCGGGCGATCTTGAAGCGAGTCCCGGGGCCGATCTTCACGCGCGTTCCGGTCGCGTCCGCAGGCCACCGCAGCTCGACCCAGGAGCCGAAGCTCGTCAGCACCAGATCGCCGGGCTGGACCGGTTGGCCGGCCGACAATGGGGCGGGCTCGCCGCGGCCACCAGAGACGATTTCCGCCCTCCCGCCGGTCACGTCCACAATCGCGGGGCGCTGCATCGGCGCTCCCGCCAGCAACGTATACAGCCCCAGCAGCGCACCTACCGCCAGCACCACCACCAAGGCCAACAACGCCTGTCGCATGGCCGCGCGGCTCATTGTAGCAATGGCTTCCTCGCGCCAGATACCCCGCTGGCCGCCTCGCTAAACCTCACCATACCCGTCCCCCCGCCGGGGACTCGTAGCCCCGTCTGCCGCCGCCCTTGGTCGACCGCCGTCGCCGGGCGTGCCCACGCGCTCCAGGGCCATGAGCCACAGGAGGCCGCTTGAAACACACCTCGTTCCCTTGGTGCCTTAGCGCTTTCCCGAAAATCTCCTGCCAACGCATTGCGAGCTATTGCGCCGACGCTGCAACACCGGAGTCTCGCACCAATGCCGCATCCACGGCACGCGCGGTGCCAGCGGCCGATGCTTCGGGTGCCGCGAGGGTATTCGGCCCGCCCACACGAATAGCCTACGGAGACATCTTCAGCGGGAGCCCACTCCACATGAGCATACTGACGCGCGACCACATCGACCAGATCCACGCAGCCAGCCTCGAACTACTGGAGACAGTCGGCGTCAAGGTCGACCATCCGGATGTCCTGGCGAAGCTGCACGCCGCCGGGGCAGAGAGGGACGTCGACGGAGTCACCGTCCGCTTCCCCCGCGCACTCGTCGCGCAGTGTGTCGACAGCGCGCCACGTAACATTCGCTTGGCCGACCGTCGGGGAGGATGCGTGGAGGTCGGCGCAGACGGCGGCACCGTCTTCTGGGGCGGAAACGCCCTCCACTACGCGCGAGGGCGCGACCGCGCCGAGATGAAGTCCAGCGACCTAGCAGAGTTCACACGCATCCTCAATGCGCTCGAGAACGTGCACGCAGTCGTCGGCACCAGCTTGTCGGACTATCCGCCCCTCGTCCGGGACTTCGTCGGCTTCCGCGTCCTCGCTGCCAACTCCACCAAGCATCTTCGGCCGGTCATCTTCTCCCCCGACGGCCCTCTCGCCATCCTCGAGATGGCGGAGGTCCTCGCCGGCGGCCCCTCCCTGGCCGAGCGCCCCATCGTCAGCTTCGGCTACTCCATCGTCAGTCCATTCCACTGGACCAGCGCCGCACTGGAGCTGTTCGTGCGCACCTCGGGCCGCGGCCTGCCGATGATGGTGAACTCCGAGCCCCTCGCCGGCGGCACCGCGCCCGTCACGCTCGCCGGCCTGCTCGCCCAGGCCAACGCCGAAGCGCTTTCCGGAGTGGTGATCCTCCAGGTGCTGGAGCCGGGCCGCCCGACGGTGTTCAACCTCGGCTTCGCTCACATGATGGACATGCGCGCCGCCGCCGCCACGAGCGGCGCGGTTCAGGACGGGCTGATTGCAGCCGCCGGCGCCGAGATCGCTCGCTACCACGGCCTCCCCTCTGCCTCCTGGATCAGCAGCGACAATGCGATCTGTGACGCCCAGTCCGTCCTCGAGAAATCGCTCACGGCAATGCTCCACATTCGCGCCGGCGTGAACATCATCTGGGGCATCGGTCAGCTCGAGACCGAACTCAGCCTCTCGCCCGAGCAGGCGGTCATCGACGACGAGATGGCCACTTCGCTTCTCCGTGCCCAGCGCGGCATCGACGTTTCGCCGGAGACCATCGCACTCGACGTAATCCGTGACGCTGCGAAGAGCCGAGATTTTATCGCCCACGATCACACGCTCTCGCACTTCCGTGAGGAGCAGAGCGTCGCCGATCTCACTTCACCTCAGCGTCGCGATCAATGGCTCGCGGCGGGCGGGCGCACCCTGGTTGAGAGGGCTGCACAGAAGGTGGAGCACATTCTGGCTCGACCCAAAGAACCGACGATGACGCCCGAGCAGTCGGCCCGGCTGCAGGAAATCGAGAAGAAGTGGATCCAGAAGCTCACCTAGCGCGCCGCCGTGTTGCGACCCCTCGCGCTCTTGTGGTAACATAATCTCGGTGGACACTCCGCGGTAGCTCAATCGGCAGAGCGGGTGGCTGTTAACCACTAGGTTGCAGGTTCGAGTCCTGCCCGCGGAGCCACTCTTTCGAACTGCCGAAATTAGCCACCCACCCGTTGACGCCGAGACTCCCGACGGGCGTTCTTCGCGTCAGTCACGAATCTGCAGTCTCCAGGCCGTTCTGCGGCTTTCCGCCGAATCCGCCCGGCCTCTCTGTTCCGATCTGAGAACCCGGGGCCCCAAACGCAACCCCTGGGGTTACACCCGAACCCCAACTGTGACCTCTCAAACTCTCGGATTCCCGGCTCAAAGGGGGTGTTTAGCTGACGGCTGTTCCGGCCCAAGGCCTGGGCTGGTAACCAGTGTGCAGCCTTGATGTGCCCAATTCACGTCGCGCCTGGGTCAGCCATCAGTAGGTAGAACACAGGGGCCCCAACAGGGCGACAGAAAGGTGAGCTGGTACGGACGCTCAAGAACACCCATCCGTTTGGGTATCAGAAGTGACCTAACGTATTGAGAAGGTACAGATGTCAGCGTGGGACAAGCCCGTGCTTCCTTCAGAAAGGGAGTTAGTCCGGAAACTTCGAGATGGAGAAAGCGATGCTTTCAGCGACTTCATCCGCCTCTACGGACCCCGCGTCTACGACTTGCAGTGCTGGCTCTGCGGGGATCCGACCGCCGCTGAAGATCTCACTCAGGAGACGTTCGTAGCGGTGTGGCGAGATATTGGGAAGTTTCGCGGCAAGTCCCGCCTGTCGACGTGGGTGCATCGCGTGGCCAGGAACATCGCCATGCGACATCTGAAGCGCCGGCGCGGCCAGAATGTCCCCTTGGAGGACGCCGGTGAGCTTGAAACGTCTGCTGACACCGAAACGCAGGCGCAACGTGCTGTGCTGCAGGGCCAACTGCGGGAGGCGCTGCAGCATGTTCCTCTTGCTCAACGGGAGGCTATAGTGCTCCACTGCCTGCAAGGCCTCAGCCACCGCGAGACTGCCAACGCGCTGGAGCGCCCTCTGGGAACGGTGAAGTGGCAGATCGCCCAGGGGCTCCACGCTCTGCGAAAGGCTCTACTCCGGGTTGGAGTTCTGCAAGATGAAGTGTGAGCAGGCCAGACAGCGAGTCGTCCTAGGAGTGGGCCTTGTGCGCGGGCGGCGGGCCGGTCGGCATGTTCGCGAATGCCCTGATTGCTCGGCGTGGTTTGCGGGAGTGCGAGAGACCGCGCAACTGCTCGGGACTATCCCCTCGCACGAAACGCCCTCCGGCCTGGAGCAAACGCTGCGAGAGACACTCCAAGCGCCCGGCCCACCCAGACGCCGATGTCAGGAAAGGACCAGCATGAAGCTGGCAGCAGGCACGCTCACCGTCGCGGTAGTAGTCGGCATTGCTGTCCTGACCCTCTTCGTCTGGCTCCCCGGTGCAAGAGGCATCGCATGGGCAGACATAGCAGACGCGCTGCGCGCCGTGCGCACGGTGCACATGACCGGTGAGGAGAAAGGTGTGCTCAAGGACAAGTGGATTCAGCGGGAGCCGTTTGCTGTCTACGAGCACGTGAGGCCGATCAGCCCTGGAACTCCTGAGGAGTCGTCGCGGGAGTACGTCTTCGCGGGGAACGCGGAGAAGGTGTGTTGGTACTTCCCGGAGCGGGGAAACCGCGCGGTAATCGGAAGGGGCCTAGAATCCGACTTCATGAACAATGTACTCGCCCCCCTGGGATGGTCCGAGTCAACTGAAGCAGAATCCCGACCCAAGATGATTGGGCGCGCCACGGTTGACGGCAGGAGAGCCCTCCTCCTTGAGCTGACGGGTTGGGATGAACGGACCGAGCTAGCGGTAGATGCGGACACGAAACTGGCGCTGAGGCTGCGCCAGTTCGCGCTGGATGAAGCCGGCGAGCAGGTCGAGGTCACGCGGCTACGCTTTGAGTACGATCAGAGGCCGCCGGAGGGAGTCTTCGACTGGGTGCCGCCAGCCGGTGCCACTGTCGTGGACAAGCGGTAGCCGTCGGCCACCAACTCGAGTCCGGCAGCGAGAACTGACAGCGCCAGTAGCATCTGCCACGACTGCCCGGCGAGCGTTCCCTGGAAGTAGAGCAGGGCAACAGCCGACTAAGCGACCTCGAGGGAGGAGGCAGAGATGTTGCGACCTCACATACTGAGGATCTTGGCGGTGAGTTTGCTGCTGGCGTCCGGCGCAGTACTCACGCCTGGCTGCGGCGCCGAGCCACCTGAGCTCGGCCCCAAGCCGGCCATGTACGCGAGCGAGAGCGCATCCAAGAGCCAGATGGCAGACAACATGCGCGCATGGCTGAAGACGTTGAAACCGAGGGATGCAGAGACGCTGGGAACGACGGGACAAATCGTCTTCTCCCGGGAGGAGCTGAGGGCATCTGATCCCCTTCATGCACAAATGGTGGACGACTATGTTAGGAGCCTGCAAGCTGGGATAACGGATGAGCAGCGCGCGAAGGCGAGAGCCGCAGGCTTTCAGTTGCCCGGACTCGCCCCTCAGAGCGTCTCCTTCCGCCGCCAGTGTGATCGCTCAGGCAGAGCACTGCCTGGAGCGTACGAACTCGTAATCGAGTTGGGAGGCGGGAACTTCACCAACTTACCGCTGTCGGACCCGCTGTAGCGGAGATCACACCTGCACCCTCGCGTCCGAGCTGCACTGCTGACAAGAGCAGATGGCGAGGGCCACAACGGCCCCCAGGGCGACCGGCCTCACTCTGGCTCCCTGACAGTTTGAACACACAGCCCCCGCCACATCCTCCGCTGCTTCGCCCACTCCACCACCTGTACCATCGGCCTCAGATGCGTCTCCCGAAGGGTCTCGGCCCACCACAGTGCGAGGCAGATCACAGGGATCGAGTTCCGGGCAAAGGACCTCAGGGGGAAGGAGCTCGGGCTGTCCGCCGGTCTGCGCGATGTAGCCAGGGGTATCCAGCGCGGTTAGGTGAACTGGCGCAACACCTTCGTCACCCAGGCCCTGGAGCAGCCGAGCTGGCGGGCCAGGTCGGCCCTGTTCGTGGCTCGGCCCGAGTCCAGC
>Ga0180437_10009752_pt1 | contig 11827 bp, 12 predicted proteins | sample SS_ome_4_FD_132410 | JGI IMG/M metagenome (GOLD analysis project Ga0180437, IMG submission 132410) | Hypersaline lake sediment archaeal communities from the Salton Sea, California, USA - SS_3_D_1 metaG | ecosystem: Environmental > Aquatic > Non-marine Saline and Alkaline > Hypersaline >... | reverse complement strand
TCAACGAACCTGTCGCCGATCTCCACGTTGGGGCCGAGGGTCTCAGGACTCATCCGTGCGGTCTGCCCAGTCTTTTCGACCGTGATGATAACCCAATCGCACTGGCAGAGCGGCACCGACTTCCCGGCTTTGTCTTGAAAGTCGATTACTCGGTAACGCCACGCAAGTTTGAAGATTTCGATCACGCTAGGTCTCGTCGTTCTTAGCCTTGTCTTTGTCCGCCAGATCGATCTGTGGTGGCGGGATCATCATGTCGAGGGGCTGGGTGGGCGTCCGATAGCCGCCGAGGTTGTCGGGCCAAGCGAAAAACTTATCGCCGACGTTGCCACGGTAGGCATCGATGTGACACCTTTGACCGTCAGCCGCTTCGAGTAGTGTCCACTTCCCGTCTTTTTGGCTGTAACAATGTTCCAGAATTTCGACCTCGATCATGCCGGTCGGCGGAACCCTTCGTGCTTCGTCCCAATACTGGACGCCGAGAGTCGTCAACACCCCAAACATGAACGTGCAGACGCAGCACGCAATGAGGAAGGGGACTTGCGGAATCAATTTCTTCTCCATTGGTTCACTCCTTTTCGAGTTGAATGGGCAGGTCGCTCCAAGGACTGTCTAATTCCTCGGGTAGTAGGTTGATTTCTATGATATTATTCCATGAATCGTAGATGATCTCTTGTTCTTTACCGATATGGAACTGGGGCGCACAACGGTAATCGACTCCCAAACGCACGGTGCGACCATCCTTGAACCAGATACTAACATCGCCATCCTCCATCCATTCGATTTTAGTGACAATGCCGGTGAACCGAGAGTTAGTGTCCTTCACTTTTTGCTTTTCGATGGTCGCACAGCCTAGAAAGGACGGCAGGAAAAGGCCGACCGCAAGTGCGACTAATAGCGAGATCGGAACAAGACAGTGTATGTGCTGTTTCATTCTAGTGGTATCGGCTGTTCGAGGACGGTTGGCTCTTCCAAGGTTTCAACCTTTTTGATGATCGCATCTCCCTTCCGGTAGGTGATCTTTTGCTTTCGGCCTATATGGAAGACGATGCTCTTGTTTTCTTTGAGTAGTATCTGCCGCCCGTCGTCAAAGTGGATGATCCAGGTGCGATACTCCTCGGCCTCGATGAGTTCGGCCTCCTCGACGATGCCGGTGATAGTGGGGTATGGCGTTGGTTGGCGAAGTAGAATGGGGGTGAGCAAAGTTGCGGTAATGGCGAGCACCACGAAGAGGAGTGTAATAGCGACGGGTAGTGGTATCTCGTTATGGTGACCCATGATATCTCTCCTTGAGGAAGAGGCTATTGTATGATATCTTACTTTTGTCGAAGAGGTCCGTACCCTGCTGCCTTCATCATGATTGCCCAAACTTCCTTTATCGGAGTGTCCCCCGATACACGATGAACATAATTGCGTTCGTCTTCAATGGAGAAATCGTCAACATCCTTGAGGTACTGGAATGCTTTCTCTAAATCCTCTATTGGTACTGGGGGCGTCCCGATCTTGTAAGGACCGGGCCAGATTATGCACCGAAATGACGGTACCATCCCTCTGAGTGCCATGACATCTCTCCTTTCGGCGAAGAGGGGCTGGTGGGACTTGAACCCACATTATCTGGTTTTAGAGACCAGGGCCCTATCATTTGGACGACAGCCCCAACGTCCCCCATTCTAGCCTATCTGACCGGTTCGACCAACGTCAGTTTTTGCGCATAAAGGCCCCGCCGAATGGGGGAGATATCAGCGGGGCCCGAAAAGAAGCCTTCCACCCTTTACGTCCGCACCAGGGGACCGGACGGACGAACTGGACATGGGTGGAAGGCGGTACGTTGAATAACCGGGCCTGTCGGAACGATTTGACACATTGACTATCCCACGGCACTGGGACCAGCACTAGAGGCATCAAATCCAGCCCGACCATAACGGACAATCACACTATAGGGTCTCCCCCAAATCGTGTCAATACGACTTTGTTGTGATTTTCAATAACTGCTTGTCAAGCCTCCCTATGTATTCTCTCCCCCTTGCCCCACCTTCCAGGCCCGAGAACAGCGTCTCTGGGAGGTTTTGCTTATACTCGGGACTGACCGAGGCGGCAGCAAGCGCCAGAGCCCCTGTGAGGCCCGAGGGACCGCCCATGTTGACGCAATCCCAAAGTAGCTCCTTGGTTGTCACGTTGCGCACAAACGCCGTCAGGGCCGCAGAAACGACCATCATGACGTGGTCTGTAACGGACCCCACCAGGGGCACCTGGAGAAGGTTGGGAAAGAGGTCCCTCATGAACTCCATGATCCGAAAATTCGCCTTTGGCCGGTATCGGGCAAAGTAGACCATCGCAGCAGCAGCCTGACTGGCCTTGAGTGACAAGCCTTTGCCATGGGTGATCTCAGCGGCGACCTTCGAGCGTTCCAGTACATCGTGAAGGCATGGGAAGAGACCTAGCGGACAGACCCGTACAGCAGCAGCCCCATCTGTCATACTGTTCGATGTGTGCTTGAAAAAATCCCCGGCAGAAAAGGAGTTTACCAGATAGCCTTGAAGCTGTTCCGAGATACCGTAGCGACGGAAAAACTTAAATTGCGATAGGATACTCTCTGCGCAGTTGAAATGGGTCCAAGGTCGGCCAGAGAGGACAAGCTCAGTAATACCTAACGCACCTTGGGCGTTGGCGCTGTAGTGCCCAGCAAGATGGCTTTTGTCGGGAGGTCGAACATAGTGAGTAACATCATCGTTCTTTTTGAAAACGAAGTGCCTCTTTGCGTGCTCAAAACTTCTCCCGTAGGCATCGCCTATGACGAGTTCGGCTAGCATTATTCATGAAGGTCTTTGTTGAAGAACAAAATCGAGGTGTAAACGCATCCCGCAACGAAACCGGCGATCCATGCAGCGCAGCCCGCACCAAGGAAATTATCAAGGTTTGGACTTTGGCTATAATTGCTAGCGATGTAGACAAACGGGGTTGCGGCAACGAATGCGACGAACAGGCCGACGAGAGCCGTGGAGATTGCTATAAACACGAACCGCCAGGGGTTCATTGTGTCCTCCCCCGAAGTTGCTTGAAGACTTCGGTCATAAAGGTTTCAACGAACAAACCGATACCAGGGCATTTCGTCTCTCGATGTCCAGCGACATTGAGGACGGTGATATTGTTGTCGATGATCCACTTGATCACCTTGTCGAAGTCAGCTTTGTCACTCCACTCGATGTCAACCTCGACATCAATGTAAGGCTTCTCGTAGTCTTCGATGGCGTTGAGGGTACAGACTTCACCCGCCGAACTGAAGTCGGTAGCGAAACGGATGGTACCGTCTGCGTTTTCCACGTTCTTGAACGTGCGCATAATGTAGCCGCTGCTAACGGTCTCTTGGAGCCCGTAGCGGTCGCCAAGGCTGGGTTCAGGACCGTTCTCGGTCATGAAGGCAGCCGGTGCCCAGCCGCCAGTCTCAAGGCCAAAAGCTTCAGCCGCTCTCAGCCCGCCTTGGTCAGCGCCAGTTTGACCACCGGAAATCACACATTCAAGAGGTGGTGCTTTCATTTCTTCTCGGCTTTCTTCTTGCGAATCTCTTTGATCTTGCGGTGGTATCGATCCATGACGGCTTTTCGGTCGATAAGATCACGATGTCGTCTCGATCTGCTGTCGAGTGTCTTCACGATGACAAAGATGATAGCGAATACAATCGTACCAACGATGATCGCCAAGTGCATTGCGTCTACTTCTTCAAAAAACATACTTTCCTCTTTCTCTACACTCCTGCCACGGCAACACCAGCGACGGCACAGATGGGTTTGGGTTTCTGCCGACGTTTGGCGGGCCACGTAACCGGCTTGCCTACAGCATACTTGCCAGGAGCCTTGAATATCTTCTTCCTCTTAGCTTCGGTGAACCAAAGGTGGCCGTCTTTCTTGGCGTCTTGCTTCCGTTTCTTTGCGTCCTGCTTCGCCCACTTAGCGAGTTGCTTATCGATTGCCCGACCTTCCCGTTCAAGCTCACGCTCGAACCGAGTGGCTCTCTGCTTAAGAAGCCAAGTTGTCCAAGCCGTGAGCAAGCGGCCCTTCCAACCCAAGAAATACGTACAGAAGGCTGTCCATGCCAACTGACTTAAGGTGATCCCCCGCACGATGGCGAAGAAGACAAAAAAAGCTACCCCGAAGAGTAGCAACGAAAATGCCAAGGAAGACATGCTTCACCTCGCTAACAGCGTAATATCGGGATTGGGACTCTCCGAAAGCCCCCTAAATCTGGTATCGGCAATTTTACTCCTAAACTTGAGGAAATCATACCATAGTTGGTGGTCTAACTCAAGCTACGTCTCGGGACCCGACCGCCAACCCTTTGGCAACTGGCAGTATTTGCGATCAAACGCAACCCGAATCAAAGGTTCGGCATCCATACCAGTCTCGGCATCCAACGTCATACAGGCACAGTCGAGGTCTTCGGGAGTGAGGGACTCGTAGGTTGCCATCGTACCGTGAGTGTCGATCACATACGCATCGTGCTCGCTCTTCCATGCAATCTCGATGAGGTCCTCCCTCTTTCCGGAGCGATGGATGAACACGAGCATCGACATCCTGTTCTGCCGCTTGATCGGCTTCCCCGTTACTGCGTGCTTAGGATGCACCCACTCAAGGCGGGCAGGAGTTTCGTCAGTTGGCAGAGGAATGCCCGCTCTTTCAAATGCCTCATCGAGTATGCGCATATCGATATAGTCGTCGTAAAGAGCCTTGCGGATTGTCGAATAGTTCTCCTTCGTTAGTTCTTGGAAGAACCCCTTCTCGGCCACCTCTCCAATGTTCGCATAATCCCCGTGGTACACGATGACGAAAAGATTGACACGAAGGCATCCGAGCTTGATTTGGACAGTCGTGCGGTAAGCGTTGTCAACCGACGAAAGCACAGCCCCCTGCTTGTCAGCGTGGTATAACTTGCACATCCAAGTGGAAACTGGCCGAGCATAAACCCGTACAGTGTCAATCGGTTGGTTGATGTGCTCTTCGGTGGCCTCGTCACCCTTGGAAGGTTCGTCCTCGGGGATTTCGACATCATCCGACCTCACACTCAGCTTCTGCCGCCACAAATAATGTGACATCCGCTCGCCGTTCAGGTGGTACTCTCTAGCTACGACTGTATCACCTTTGTACCAAAGAACAGCCGGGCCACGAACATGATGCTTCCTCCCATTTTGCCAGAAGGCTTCGTAGCGGTCATACCTGATGTGCTCACTTCCAACCTTGGCAAGCACTGGGTTTTCATGGTGAAGGATAGTCTCCGCTGGTCCCCCATCACGATGCCACTGGCCGATAGAGTTCTGATACTGGATGACTGTCTTGTCACAGTTACGGAATATTTTCTTTTTAGCACCGCAGGGCTCTTCAATGACAGCAGCAGTAAAGTCTATAGGTGGCACCACCCCTAACTTGTCGAAGAACAGCATGACATACGGGTACGTAATCTCTTCGTCATCGAAGAGCTTCTGCATCGTATTCACGCCCTCTGAAGAAAGGCTACCTAGAAAAGCCGCATCGGCAGGGGAGGATTGAAGGAAGCCTCTGCTCGCATAATCCCTTAGGGAATATCGAATATCCATCACTGGCGTGTCTTCACCCGTCTGCTTACTTTTGGCAACGACAGAAGTCTTGCCCACATTCCTCATAGCGGTTTCGAGATCGCACTGCGTATCAGACCCACCGCTGTTGGTGTAATGCTCAATGCGGAAGTCCCAAGAACCCACCGACTCGGCGTCAGCCGAGGAGGTGGTGGTAAGCTTTTCTCTGGATTTTTTCAGTTCGGCGATCATCTTCACGTAAGCACCTTCTGTGTAATTCACGCCGTGCAGGTAGTACTCGGTGCTTCCGTCCGCCCATTCGATTGCGGGGCCATCTTCACGATGATACTTATTATGCTTGTACCATTTCTTGGTGCCCGAAGGTTTAATGACAGCAGGACCGTCTTCCCGGTCACGCCAACCAAATCGATACCAACAGACCTCTCCATTAGAATAGATTACGGCAGGTCCGTTAATACGGTGCCTCATTCCTTTCCAGAAGTATGTTGTTGTGCCGCTTTCTACTTTCTTGGTTAGTCGATCATCCGTAAAGAACTCTGCTTCCGTCAACTGCTTTCCATTGATGTAATAAGAGACTTCGCCGTCATCACCAATGATGGCTGGGCCTGTTTCGTTATGGAGCTTCCCCTCGAACCACCATTCCTGTCGACCGGAATCGAAGATAATGGCGGGACCTTTCTTGCGATGGAGCAGGGTGCCCTTGCGATGCACAACTCTATCTTTCTCGCTGTGGCACCACACCATCCCCTTCGGGTCTCTTGGGTGGAAGGCCCGATAATAACTCACCATCCCAGAAATGGTAAGGATTGCGATGGAAGTCACGAAGATACAAAGTGGTATGAGTAGTTCCACAACTACGTCTCCTTTGTTAATAACGACGGGCCTCAGTCCTTTTTCTTCTTCGCACTCCGGATGAATGCATAATAACGGTCTTCCGTATCTTGGAACGGATAGGGATTATTTGGAGTGTATCCCTTGAGTGTCCCCCAGTGCCAATTCACACAATCGCTTGAAAACTCGACGGAACCATTCGTGCAACTGTTCGCAAACTGTTGTACATTGGATGGTACACAACCTTCGCTACAAGCGTTGTGTGTACACTTACCGCCGCCCTTCCGCCCTTCGCTGCACCGAGTTGGGGGCGATTGAACGGCGGAAAGTCTAGCTTCCTCCCACCAATAGAGCTTCCCTTGATCTTCATGGGTACACCAGTGACGAGGTTTGTCACCGTCCATATCCGTATGTGAATACTTGCGACGATGCCAGTAATCATTCTTCGACTTGTTCCGAACCTCGACGTACAGACCGACACATCTATCATCCAAACGCTGGCCAATCGCCAGAGGAGGAAGGGTCGGATTGGTTGGGATCGTTGTCGAAGTGGATTCGGACTTTGGCGGTTCGGCAGGGGCGTAGTCCCGGTTCTCCCATTCGGCGGGCGTGAACTTTCCACCGTTGGCGAAGTACTCTTGGTAAACCACTTTACCGTCTCGCATCCAAACACGAGCCGGGCCGTCGTCTCGATGCCTGGACCCGTGAAGAACCCACTCCTCGTAGTAGTCCCACTCGAAGTTTGGCTTGAAGTGGGTCCTAGACTTCCCTTTATCCATAGTGATCGTTATAGCCGGTCCACTTGTGCGATGGATAAGAAGTCCACGCCGGTGGGTCTTTTGTTCGCACCCGGAAGATCGCTCAGATTCGCAACTGAGCTTTTCGTCTTCTGGCTTCTGTTCTGCTTCTTTCACCACGCAGACCGGCTGGGCGTATCCAAGAGGCCGAGCATGAGGATAGTGCTCTGTTTGCTGGCTCCAAGTATGTCGAACACCGTAGTAACCCCCATCGCACTCGACCAACGTCCGCATGAACCACTTCTTCTCGTCCATGGAGACTTCGATGGGCAGACCAATGTAACGCTCGTCTACCTTACCATCGTTGTTCTTCACGGCCTTTGCTAGAAGTTCATGGAACTGCTGCTCGAACATCTTCTGAGCTTCTTCGTCCTGCCATTTCAACACGGCCTCAGGTGCCGCATACAAAGGTTGGGCATATCTCCACTTGCCGATATCATCGGGCTTCTGATTGTCGGATCGTTCAGTCTTATATGGGTGGGTCCTCCCTTTTCGGAGTTCCGTAAGTGTTCTGGCGAACCACTTCTTCTTATCCAACGATACCAACACCGGATAGCCGATATAGCTCTCGTCAACCTCGGGCATTTGCTCCGTAGGCGCAGGACCTCCCGAAGCGGCATCCTTTAGCTGCTTTTGAACCCGCTCCACTTTTTCGTTAAGCTCGTTGAGACGCTTGTGAAACTGTGTAACCTCCTCACCAACCTTAAACTCGCCCTTTGGCTCGTCCAAACTTTCGCTCTTCTCGGCGTGGACCAAATGCCCAACCCAGAGCCAGTCGTCTTTGTCGTCCTTAGAGGGCGTCGACCGAACCAGCCCCTGCTCCAATTCCACAATCACCTGGGTGACACCATGCAACTTTCGCATCTTCGTGATTTTGCCGTACTGACCTGCATTTTTACTTGGGCAATCCTTCTTGATCTGGGCACGGTCACCCACCTTGAAGCCATCCCCACCTTCAACAGGGCAGCCGGAATAGCCGTTCTCCTCCATCAAGTGTTCGGCGGGACAATAAGTCGGAGGGCCATCATTATTCCACTCCACAAGAACATAACCCGTTCCCCTGATACCAAAATCGATGATCGTACCCAGAACCGAACCACCTTTCAGCCGAACACGGTCCCCCACCTTAAACCCGCCCACCACCTCCGTCGCAGACGGAGGTGGTGGGCTGTCCTCTGCCGTAGCACGGGGATTTTCATCTATCAGTTCAAACCGGATAGCAAACAGATCGACAGTAGAGCTATCGTTCATCTTCTCGTCGAAACGCATTCTAATCATATCATCCAGCAACAATGCGTCGACCGTTCCCGTCCTTCCAAGATACACTGCTGATGTCGGCCCTTTCGAGGTGTCCTTGGGTTGGATGATCTTCACCCGGTCGCCAACCTTGAAAACCTTCTTTACCTTGTCGGGTTGGTAGAATACTCTCTGCTCCTGCCCGACCGGCTCATCCAACCAGATGACGAGATAGTCACCTGCTGATGAAATCCTTTTCACTTCCCCTTTCTTTCCTCTAAACTTACTGACGAGGGAACTCACGATCTCCACCCGGTCACCTATTTTGTAATCACCCAACACCACCACCTCCCGCTTCCTCGAAGCGGGAGGTGGTGTGTTCTCGATCAATTTCAATCGATGGGCATAGAAGCCGGTTTTGTCACTTCCGTGGACCTCTTCATCTAGTTTGATATTAACCAGCCCAGTTAAATTCTGGTTGATCACGGTGCCGGTCTTTCCCAGATACGCATTCTCCCCAACGTGGCCCACTTTCATGATCTTTACCCGATCCCCTTTGCGGAACGGGTCGGGCTCTTTGTTCGTCAGTTGGGCACTAAGCGATGCGACATTCTCTTCGCTCTTCTCCAGTTTCTCCTTCGTCGCCTCCAGTTCCTTCTTGGTCCATTCGACAACATACCACCATCGTCGGTATTCGCCGACGATGGTGGCCAGTGCATCGCTCTTGGGTCGGGGAGGGATTTTCTCCTTGTCCATTGGGAAGTCGGCGTAGAGGATTTCGCTTTTGAAGTCCTTATAAAGAATGCAGAAGCACGTACCGCCCTCGTAGTAGTAATCGGCACTCCTTGCCTTCATTCCCATGATGTCATGGTCCTTGCCATAATAGCGTGTACGTGCGGGCCCGTCCGTGCGATGGAGCTTTCCGTCGCAGAGGTAGGATATTTGCCGCATCCCCGTCTGAGTGTCCATGTAATCATCCCTTACCAGTTTCTTTTTTGGTTCTGGTTTGGGGCGCTTGGCGGTATACAGGACAACGAGGAAGATTGCCAGCATGAGCAGGCAGCAAAGGTCTATTCCGGACATGGCTCTTTTCTCCGGGTTATGTGTGTCTGAGGTCTTTCGTTTTAAGGTGCCACTTTTTGAAGGTGCTGTGCCAGGGTGCGTGGACTTGGAAGCACTCACCTGTGAGATCGACGGGATGCTCTATGATTACCGTGTAACCCTGAAGGGGTCCGCCATTATCGACGAGGACTTCGTCTTTTGGCTGGAAGGGTAGTGGTTTGACTGCGGAGAACAGGAAGAAGCCGATATTACCACTCGGCAATCGTATACCGAGGTCGTAGTCCCTGACCACTACGATCTGGTAGACCTTCCCGATCATGCTCTTGTTCTTGGCCTGCATCACCTTCACCCACATCTCCTTGCGGAAGTCGGGTGCCTGAACGTGTCGGAAGTTCTTCAGCGATCCTTGGATGTTACCGGTCTGGTCGTCGAGACGAACCGTGGCAGAGTTTTCGCCGATTTCAACGATGTTCCCAGTCTGTCCGATTCTTTTGGATATCGGCCAAGTGACTACCCGCACTTTGTCGCCTACTCGGAAGTTGGCTAGCTCCAGGTTATTTATGTTCAACGTCCAGTTGGTCTGGCAGTTGACTGGCTCATACAAGGCTACCCAGATGAGACCTTTATTGTCTGTGGTTTTGGTGACCTTTCCATGTTTGCCGACGAGGTCTCCGTTGATGCTGCTTACAATCCTGACCCGGTCGTTGATTTGGAACCGGCAGCGACGGACGAACACCTTCCCAAAGTTGCGGTTACCACCATTCCAGTCGAGTATCACGTCCTTGGGGGTTTCACCGACAACTTTTCTGATAAGACCGATGTTGTCTTTATTGTGGGCGTTGACGATCTCCACCAACATGCCTTCGCAGAACTCCGGGGCAGGTCGGACGCTCTTTGGGACAACGCTGACGTAGCGGGCAGTGGCGACGGGATGATCCAATCTTATGCCCACCGTGTCGCTTGTGGTGTTCTCTACTACACCCTCTGCGTCATTGTAGAGGGCCGAGTGGTTTTGGATAGCAACCCGATCTCCCACTTTGACCTTGTAGTGTTCGAGAACGTCTACGGGGACGGTCCAGCGAGCATGACCGTCGACGGGTTGGTCTGTCACTACCGAGGCGTCACCACCACAGGTGAGGACGGCGACCGTTCCCGTCATTCCTACGAGACCGGTCCTCTTTGCTGTGTGAGTGATGACCACTCGGTCTCCTTCTTTGAACACCACCTCCTGCTCCGGTGGAGCAGGAGGTGGTGGTGGTGGGGCGTTCTTGTTATCTGTGGTGGTTGGGTCTTCTGCGTGTTTCAGTCTGTCGAATTTGGTCCGGATTTTGTGCGTTTTGGCGGACTGCACTTCCACGGTGACCCAATCCTGGGTCGTCAGCGGCTCTAGTATCGTTCCTTCTTTTCCTGTATACTGGCCTTCGGTGATGGTGACACAATCGCCCGGTTGGAACGGGAGGACGCTAAGCTTGTTTTTGCTGAAGGTGTGGTGCTTGCAGCCAAGTTCCACTTCAACGTCACGATTGTAAGTTTGTACAATCTTGGCGTTCATACCGATGTTGTCGGGATTGTTGGCGTTGTTGATCCTCACCCACACACCGGGTTGAAAGGGGTCGTCTTCGTCGGGTAGAACTTCAAATGACGACCGGTAGAACTGGGCATATTTTCCGTCGATATCGAGGGCATACATTAGCTGTGGTTCTGACCCCGAGCGGTTTTCGGCAAGACCTTTGATCGTACCCTCTTTACCAAAGAAGTCTGGGAACGATCTGTTGGTGATCTTCACCCTCGTTCCCTTTGGGAGTTCGTTGGGCACTTCTCGGTCTTTGGTGGCATTGTCGACATCTGCGGCATTAACCACCTTCTGCGGCTGTGCCGCAGAAGGTGGTGGTTGGTCGTCTTCTATACGCCGCAAGTTGCACGCTCCGGTCATGAACTCGGTGGCGGTTTTGTAGTAGGGGAACTCAGTGGCGGTTTTGTAGGGCTTGTCGAGTATGACTCGCACCAAATTTCCGCTGGCGGGAGGAAGGAGTACTGTTCCTTTTTGGTTTACGAGATCGGCCCTTAGCTTCTTGTCGCCTACATCGAAGACAACACGGTCACCCGGTTGGAAGGGAAGGGGTGTCAGGCTGCTTGTCTGAATGGTGGTTGTTTTGCCGTTACATTCGATCTTGACTACGCTTTTGCTTTTGCCAACGGTCTCTTTCACTTCCTTGATTTTGCCTTCGCAATGTGGGCAGCCATGATCAACACGAACCCACATGCCTTTCTTGATGGGGTGTTCTTCTTTGGGTGGTTCTTCTTTGGGTGGTTCTTCTTTGGGTGGTTCTTCTTTGGGTGG
>Ga0180437_10009751_pt1 | contig 11828 bp, 11 predicted proteins | sample SS_ome_4_FD_132410 | JGI IMG/M metagenome (GOLD analysis project Ga0180437, IMG submission 132410) | Hypersaline lake sediment archaeal communities from the Salton Sea, California, USA - SS_3_D_1 metaG | ecosystem: Environmental > Aquatic > Non-marine Saline and Alkaline > Hypersaline >... | reverse complement strand
TTGGATAATGCCTGCCACCAATCCCGCGGGTTCTGCTCAGCCCACCCCTCGCGAGGATAAGTGAGAGGATAGGATGAATACTCAATGTCAATGAGCCCACCATTTACGGAAAAGAGGGCACTCTTGGTGCCTGTGGTACCCACGTCTATTCCGAGCACATAGCCCATACACTGCTCCATTTCTAATAATTTTATTCTCTCCTGGGATACATTTCTCCTCCATTGAGAATCTTTTCCAAGTTACAGTATATCAGATTTTTTCTTTTTCAAGGCAGATTTCAGAAATGTGGTGAACGGATTGCAAAATCGTAGAGAAAAACCGTGTGAGTGAACACTGCAGCCCATTGGCCGGTCCATCCTCTCAAATAAATTTGGTAATCTTATTATTCAGTGCGTACATTAGACACTGGCCAGGCTTTACATCATGTTTGTAATTTATAAAGTTTGGTACCGTTTGATATTCCCACTATCCAGCATTGTCTGCGATGGTTCAGTTAAAACGACAGATAGAGGAAAATATGGAATTATCGATGACCACGGACTACCTTTCAGAAACTGGGTGTCCTGAGCCGTATCTCCGGCGCATTGCTGAGGCAGGATTCACGCACCTGCACTGGTGCCATCACTGGCGGACCGATTTCCTGTACACTGATCCGGAAATCAAGCAAATCTCTCTCTGGCTTGATGAGTTTGGCTTGGCTCTACTGAACGTCCACGCCAGCGCAGGCAAGGAGAAGAGGTTCGGATCCGAAAGAGAATACGAGAGGCAAGCAGGAGTGGCGCTCATCCAAAACCGCATGGAGATGGCAGCACGGCTCTCCAGCGATGTAGTAATACTTCATGCAGACCAGAGTGAATCTCTGGAAAGTCAGCTGAAGTCCCTGTCACAGCTTGCGAAAGAATCACACGACCTTGAAGTCCGCGTCGCAATCGAGAATCCGCTCAACGGCGACTTCTCGCGAGTCAACAAGCTTTTGAGTGAGTTCAGCCCGGATTTCCTCGGTCTCTGCTATGATTCTGGGCATGGAAATATCCACTACGACGGTACGAGAGAGCTGGAAAGGCTGAAGGATCGCCTGATTGCAGTTCACCTTCACGACAACGATGGAAGTGGGGACCAGCACCGTATCCCCTTCACCGGAACTGTTCCATGGTCCAGGATTGCAGAGTTAATTTCATTGTCTGCATACAGGAAGTGTATGAATCTCGAACTTTATATGAAATCCCATACCTATTCAACCGAGGCTGAATATCTCAAAGCAGCATATATCGCTGGGAAAAAACTCACGCAAATGATTGCAGATGCAGAAAAGTAACGCCCTATTTGATCCTCACGCCCTGTTTCTCCAGGGCTTTCTGCACCTTCGAGATCGAAATCTCCCTGAAGCTCACATAATCCTTCACAGAAACAGCAGCTGCAACCCCTGCACCCTGCCCAGTCACCGCACAGCACATCATCTGGCGGGTCGCAGCGTGCGATATCCTGTCACCCGCAACACAGCGTCCCGCGACAAGAAGGTTGTCAACCTTTTGCGGTAATATGATGCCGTAGGGCACCTGAAAGTACCTCCCGGGTAAGGATCCCACTCCCCTATAACAACACTGCTTTGAGAGCGCCGAGCAGCCGATCAACGTTCCCTATCCTGGCGGTGTGCCCCATCAGACCGATCCGCCATATCTTTCCAACAAGCGGCCCGAGCCCAGCCCCGATTTCGATCAGGTGCTCATCTCTCAGCTTACTTCGCACTGCCGCTTCATCAACCCCATCAGGGACTTTAACCGAATTCAGCATCGGCAGACGATATTCCGGCGACACCAGCATCTCAAGCCCCATTGCTTCAAGACCTGCCACAAGTCTATTGTGTGCTGCCTGGTGCCGCTCGAACACTTTCTCCACTCCCTCATCAAAGATCAAAAGCAGCGCCTGATACAATCCGTAGAGCATGTTGATCGGGGCGGTGTGATGATACACACGCTTCGCTCCTTCCCAGTATTGAATGACCATGTTCATGTCAAGATACCAGTTGGGAACTTTGACTCTTCGTTCTCTGATGATCTGCACGGCACGATCAGAAAAAGTCACAGGGGACAAACCGGGCGGGCAGGAGAGGCACTTCTGTGTTCCGCTGTAGAGCGCGTCCACTCCCCACCCATCGGTCTCGACCGCAATTCCGCCGAGACTGGTGACCGTATCTACGAGGTAGAGCGCACCGCTCTCCCGGACGATCTGCCCGATTGCATCCACAGGATTCCTCACGCCGGTTGAGGTTTCAGCATGTACGACGGCGACAATCTTGTAAGAGCTGCCGGAGAGCTTTTCTGCCACTTGATCGGTCATGACCGGCGTCCCCCACTCGAACTCCAGCGTGTCGACCTTCGCACCGAGTCGCACAGCAATATCCTCCATCCGTTTGCCAAATACTCCGTTGATAAGGATCAGGACAGGGTCGTCCCGCTCGATGAGATTTACGAAACAGGTCTCCATCCCTGCAGACCCGGTACCGGAAACCGGCAGTGTCAGGCGGTTTTTCGTCCTCATTAATTCCTTTAAAAGGTTTTTAATCTCGTCCATAATTTTAATGAAGTAATAATCCATGTGCCCCAGAGTACTGCAGGAAAGGGCCCTGTACACCTCCATTGGAACGCAGGAAGGCCCGGGGCCCATGAGCAGGACCTCATCGATGTTGTTCAGCAAGTTCTTCATGATATCCCCCTGAATCAGCCGGCACAGCTATCTTTTTAAGATTTTAAAATAAACGAGGTGAATTATTTAAAGCGACCACTGACTGTCGGGTTTCCGTATTTCAGCATTATTGCCGATTTCATAAAAGAACCCAAGGGTTTCAAGTGTATCCAGGTAATAGAACTCATCTTTCCCCAGACGCCCACTTTGAATCACCTTGAATCCTTTTTTTTCGTACTCCTTCAAAGTAGCACGGCAGTCCTCGGCCCATTCCTTTATATGATGCAACCCTTCACCTTTTACTTCCAGATGATCATAATAGACATTCGGTCCCTTGAGAGGCTGAATAATCTCAAAGTGGCGATCCCCGACCCAAGTGAGTGCGATGCGAGCGGACCACTCTGCCGGTTTACCCATATATGTCGTATCCTCCATTTCCGGAGGGGCAAACTCATAAATATCCCATGGGCCGGGATGAATTATCTTTGCATAATTTGGAAGCGCTTTTTCCAAATCCCTCACAACAACTGCTACCTGAATTATCTTCTGGTCATTCACAACGTCCCCCTCTCATGAGAGTCACAAAAATAATATTTTGAAATGCCTCGAGCATCTTTGACAATGTATAGCATTCATCTGAATTGTCAATTATTTGTTTTCGTTGTTTGTTTTCGTCCTTCCCTTTCTCCCGCTTTTTGCTGATTTCAACACTTTTTTACTAAAATCCAAGTTTTAAATTTTTTGTATAAAATCTATTGAAAATATATTAATATTACATATAATAACCACATATGTATTTTATAGCGTTTGATGATATCAATCGTTATGATTACCTTATATAGCTTTACTTCATGCTTTTATCCTGTCAAATCGATGAAACTCTCTTTATTTTCACAATCAGGAAACCGATGTGCGTGACAAATAATTAAAGAAGGAGGGTAAAAGAATGAGTAATGAAATCAAAAAAGAGGAATGGCCGTGGAAGGATGCGTACGGTGACTATTCCATGGTTCCTGTTCCTCGCCATGAAAAGCGCTCCTTTTCCAGTATTTTCTACGTGTACATGGGAGTGCTTGCATGTATTGCTGTTCTCTGGGGTGGAGGAACCATAGGGCTTCAGTTCAGCCTCAAAGATGCCATTCTCGTCGCGGTGATCGGTTCCGCCATACTCGCAGTCATTGGCGGTCTCACCGCTCCAATTGGAGGAATCGCTGGCACCTCCACGTATGTGAATATGCGCTTCCCCTTTGGTGCAATCGGCTCCCAGGTTTTTGGAACCATAGTTGCCGGTATTGCGTGTGGGATTGGGTGGTTTGCCGTCCAGGCGTGGCTGTTCGGCATCATCGTGCACACGCTCTTTCCCACCGCAGCGTGGGCAAACGTTGGAGTTGCCTCCGTGTGGGGAGGATTGCTCATGATAGTCACCGCGATCATCGGCTTTAAAGGCCTTGCATGGTTGAGCTACCTTGCGGTGCCGTTTTTCATGCTCATAGCAGGCGTCGGAGCGATGATCGGTATCTCACAGGGCGGCGGGTTTGCAGGACTCATGAGCATCCAGCCTCAGAATCCCGCTCCTCTCAATGTGGGTATCACCCAGGTTGTCGGAATGTACATTGCCGGAGGTATCATCACCGCAGACATATCCAGGTATGCGAAGAGGGCAATTGGTGGCGCGATGGGATGGGTCATTCAGATCATCGTCTTCCAGGTGTACATGCTCACCGGGTCTGCGATGCTCATGCTCGCCACAGGGGCGGGTGACGTTGCGGGTGCACTGCTTGCAGGCGGTGCTGGCATCGGCGCTTTTCTCATGGCAATCCTCGGACAGTGGACGACGAACGACAATAACCTCTACAACGGTGCGCTTTCCTTCAACACATGGATACACATCAAGAAGTATTGGATCACACTCGTCGAAGGGCTTATCGGTGTCGGGATCGCGGGGTGGGTCGGTTTTAGCGCAGGTGTGAGCATGGATCCCTTCATGAAGTTTCTGACCCTGCTCGGCAAGATCCTTCCTGCAATCGGTGGAGTGCTGATTGCCGACTTCTACATCTACCGCTGGTACAAGAAGATTCCGTTCAAGCAGAGATACAAGGGAAAACCGGGAATGAAGATCGCGCTGGTAAATTGGGTTGGATGGATCTCGGTGGGACTTGGTACATGGATCGGCGGATGGGTCATGAAGTGGGGGATTGCAGCTCTGAATGGCCTGATACTCGGTTTTGTGATCTACATAGTGCTCGCAATCATTCTTGACGCAGCAGGCGTGAAGCTTGAAGTCGGTGAGCACACCATTAACGAGAAAGGAGTGTGATGAGGAATGGACTTCAAAAAATACATTCGTGTAACAATGCTGATCCTTGTGATTATTGCCCTGATAATCATTGTGCTCGGCGCAATGAATTGGTCTGAGAATCCCTATACAGGATTGATATACCTTATAGTGGGGGTGATTCAGTTTCTCGGCGGTATTTTGCTCTACCCGAGGATTGCAAAGCTTAAGGATTTGAAAGAGATCGGCAACCGATCGGTCCAGCTGAACTGGCTCATATTATCAATTGGAATCGCGGGAATGGCGCTGTTCATGGCACCGTTTTTTCGGCTGGAATCGATGGTAGTTCCATACATTGCCTTTATCCTCTGCGTGATAGCTGTGCTCCTCTCAGGCTTCAACATCTTCATTGCGGTGAAACAGACAAAGGCGAGGATGGTTGTATAGGGAAAGCTGAGGAAAACCGGGTGAATCCCGGCGTATAAAATCTTCAGTGTGACGGGAGACAGGGAGAGATGGCAAACTTTTCCTGTCTCCCGATCTATTATCGAATACTCCATCTGCGACCAATGATGCTCTTTTCCCATTGTTGATCGTTGCAATTTCACGACAATTCTTTATAATCATGTGTGAACGCCTGTTTCGGAAAGATGTATCCGGTATGGAAACAGATACTGAATAAAGGAGCTGTATGCATGAAAGATCAACTGTATGAAAGGGCAAAAAACAAAATCCAGCTGGCAGCATATTTCGCCAAAGAAATGATTGAAACTCTTGGCAGAGAAAAAGCACTTGAAATCATCGGGAAGGCGTATCAGAATTACTCAAATGATTATATGTCAGAACCATATCTTGACATTCCATTAGAGAAACGATTCCAAAAATTCAAAGAGGATCTCAAATCGAAGGCAGAAGAACACAAACATTTCACCATCACGGAAGAATCGGATACTCATATCAAAGTGATGTTCAACCGCTGCCCGTACTATGAGGTATATAAGGACTATGGAATTCCCGAAGTGTGCCAGAAATACTGCGACGGGGATTTTGAGGCCTTCCGGAAAGTCCATCCAAGACTGCGAGTCACACGGGAACATGAAATTGCCTACGGGGATGCCTACTGCGATCATTGCTGGACCATAGAAGCATGAGACCGGTGAAAACACTGCGCGCCTCAAAAAAAATACCAATTGTTCACGTTTCTGGTCTCCTAATATAATCATCGGATATGATACGTGAAGGAAATGAAAGCGGAAAAATAAGAAAGGACGTTGACTGACACTTTGACTAAATGGAGGACATAAAGTTGGAAGAGAAGAACATTGAAAGAGAGAGAAAAAGAGAGGCAGAGAGGGAAAGAGAGCTCGAAAAAAAGAGAGTGGTCTATATGAAGAGCGACCTGTATCCGGACGGCGAATTCGTTCCCGAGCTCGAGGCACGTCTCACCATCTTCGATAGAGGCTTCTCGATCGGCGACAGTGCATACGAGTATGCCAGAACCTACACCCACAAGCCGTTTCAAGTCATGTCGCATATGAACCGCATGTTCGAGTCATTGAAGGTGATGAGGATAAACCCCGGGGTGAGCAAGGAAATATTCTGTGAGTTGTGCGAAGAGCTCACTCAGCGCAACATTCCCCTGCTCGAAGAGTACGAGGAATACAACATCGTCTGGGAAGTAACCAGGGGCGAATGGGGCTGGCATGGTCGACGAACTCCTGCACCAAAAGGGACGGGCAATCCCACCGTTATTATAAAGAACAACCTCAACGATCAAAAGCTCTGTGCATATTATTTCTCTACCGGGGTGCATGTGGTTACTCCACCCGGAAGACATGTCAACCCGCAATCCTGGGATCCCAAGATCAAGACCTACAGCCGGCTGAACTATGTGTTCGCAGATCTCGAGGCGCGGCTTGTCGATCCAAACGCAACCGCTCTCATGCTGGACGAGTCCGGCAATCTGTCTGAAGCGATAGGGGCGAATGTCTGGGTCGTCAGGGAGGGCACGCTCATGACCCCCACCGAGCGTAACATTCTGAGAGGGCAGAACAGGAACAACGTGATGGATCTCGCAAAGAAGCTGAACATTCCACTGGAAGTAAAGGATCTTCAGCCCTGGCACCTCTACAACTGCGATGAGGCTTTTCTGTCAACGACCTTTCCCGGACCCTTCCAGCCCATAGGCCGGTTCAACGGAATCCTCATCGGGAAGGAATTACCAGGTCCGATTACCAAACAATTGGCAGAATCCTGGAGTGAGTGGGTGGGAATAGACATAACCGGGTGGTCTCGTTTGAGTGAAGGGGAAAGGGAGGCAGCAGAGAAAGAGCGAGCCCTGTTGAACGAACAACGGGGTCGGCTGGTTCACATCCCTTATTAACAGGGAAAAATTGACAGGTGGCTGATTTGAAGATGCGTTTATTCTTTAAAACCTTATTTCTATCAGGAGCACTGTGTCTCACTGCTGTTTCGTTGGACACATTTACCGGAGTGAGGACTGCAATGGCGATCGAGGAAGTGAAGTATGAAGTTTTAGAAAAACATGGGAAATATCAGCTCAGGCAATACGCAGACCACATCGTTGCCCAAACCTTTGTGGAAGGTTCATTTCGCGATGTGGGAAACGACGGGTTTCGCATTCTTGCAGGTTACATCTTTGGAAAAAACAAAAGGCGAGAAAAGATAGAAATGACCGCTCCTGTGTCACAGGAGGCCCGCTCCGAAAAGATCGAGATGACTGCACCGGTCAATCAGCAGGTGGAAGGTGACAGGTGGAGGATTACTTTTGTCATGCCATCCCGATACACCATGGACACCCTTCCGGAACCGATCGACGAAAGGGTTCAGCTCAAAAGGGTAGCCGGTCAGCTGACGGCAGCGCTGAAATATTCGGGTTCGTGGAGTCGAAAACGATACGAGAGGAAGAAGGCCCGGCTCGAATCGATCATTGCTGCACAGGGGCTTATACCTGTTGGTGAGCCGATTTTTGCGCGCTACAATCCACCTTTCATGCCCTGGTTCCTACGCCGAAATGAGGTGCTGATACCCGTGCAGTCAGTGTCAGGTTGAAATCCTGGGAGACGCGGCGGTGGAAGGGAATGCCGGCATAAAACAATAATCGGGATTTTGGCGCTGTTTCCTTTGTATCGCCATTATTCTTTTTATCCCTGCCAGATATCCTTTATGTGGTTCCGGAGTATCAATTTCAACAGCTCTGTGCAGCCTCCTCAGGTTGAAAAAAGGTACCGCCGCGAACATGTGGTGTTCTATATGATAGTTCATATGCCAGTAGAGGTATCCCATCAACGGACCGAACTCTCCCGTATGAGTGGACAGGCGCCAGTCCGGAACATTCGGACGCAGGCCGAGATGCTGCTGAATCACACAGCCTCTTGAGGGAAAGGAGGCAAAAAAGTACCCGAAAGTCACCACGAGGATGAAAATCCAAAGCTGGAAGTAGATGAATACACCGAGCAAAATCAAATGCCCGATAACGACGATCCGTGCCCAGTTGCACATCTGTTTTCTGCGTTTGTCCCCAGGAGGGAACAGCGGATCCCAGAAAAAAAAATCCACATCTGCTTTCCCAAACAGGTGAGCAATATTAGGGAACATGATCATTTTGAACTTCTTGAAATCAAAAGTGAACCAGCTCACGTAGTCCAACCAGGTGATGTGGATGGGCTCAAGCACCACTTCCTTATCGAGTCCTTTGTGTACCGTGTATTGATGGTGCTTCATATGGCTCACCCGGAAGTGAAGCCCGTTGTTCCAGGTAAGGAAGCAGAAAAGACGGTAGAAAAATTCGTTCAGCCACTTTGTCTTGAACGGGGTTCCATGACTGAGCTCGTGGACCGCAGCCTCCATTCCCACAAACCCGAGGAACATGCAATTGAGGTAGCTCACTACTGCCATCGGTACCCACAGACGCTGTGCGAAGAAGTAGTAGGAGAGGAAAACGGTAGCGATATAAATCAATAGGAAGCTCCCAGCCTGTAAAAGTCCCCTCGCATCACTTCTTTCGGTGAGTTGTTTCAATAATTCTCTGTCAATCGGTGTCCTGTACCAGTTTATTTTTTGTTCCAAACTATCTCGCGCTCCTTCAGGAACATACAGGTGGTACACATAATATACGTTCAAAAGGATTGGTAGGGGGGACTTTATGGAATTTTTTCTCTTCTGTAGGAATCTTGGGACGTCGGCGCAGGTGGCTTCAGTGCAGGGGTACAGAAAGTGAAATCCAATCCATCTATTCCCGGCCAGTGGCACGGACCTGTTTCCACAACCACACCGGCTGCCACTATCTGTACTCCTACAACGACGTCAACGGTGACAGGCGACATTTGAGCGGCGATTACATGAGCTCAGACCTGAATAATGTCTTCACCCTCTCCCCTGGGGATCTGTCACGGTGGAAACCTCAATCGTTTACGTCATTCCCTGAAGGCACACTCTATTCATTTTTCTGGTTCTAGTCGCAATCTTTTTTTCGCGTTCTCTTCGACCTCGCTTTTCTCCCAGAACGCCGGATGATACTGGATTTTTCGCCAGGGTTCAATGAAGTCGTCATAATGCCGGTGAGACAGATGCCCGCTCTGTCCCGTGGTATGCATCATCAACGAATTGGAAAAATTACCGAGATCAATGATCTGGCGCATGGCAGAAATTGATTCCGCTTGAAATGGTTCGTCAATCTTCCAGTCGGCCCGGTTCACCTGATAAATACCGCCGCTTACGGCGACCGGCCCCCGGTTAAAAAGAGCCTCTATAGGTGCAATGCCGGATTCCCCGAAGGTCATGTTGCGAAAAACCGCAACATGGATGTCCCCCCATCGCCAGTCTTCAAGAGTTTCACCGAGTTCCTCGCGCGCGTCTTTGTATGCCTTTTCAAACGCACTCTTGAGTATGTCGTCACGCGTTTCTGTGACATCAGGGGTAGTGACATCATTCCACCATGGGTTGTTTGGATCCTGCAGCAGTCTGTATATCAAGCTCAAAAGACGCGACCCGCCGGGTGGCCATGTTCTTTCTATCAACTGGTCTTTGAAGGTCTTTTCGATCAGCTTCTGCCAGAAATATCCATACAGCGCGGCCTGCGCACTGTCCATGTCCATTCGGCCATCCCATCTCAAAAGAAAATCCTTTGCTGCTTCGACCTCCTCGTCCTCAAAGCTGAGACTCCTGATGTAGGGGAGTACTTCGAGAGCGGAACGGTTTAAATCGTCTCCCTGCATTCTTTTCATGTCATCAATAGAGATGCCGTCAGTATCCTCTTCGATCATATCGACAATACGCCGCGCCCGGTATCCCTGGCTGAACTCCTTTGCAATCAGATACGGATAGGTGCGGCTCACTACGGGATTATTTGCAGTCACGATATACCCTTTTACAGGATTCAACACAGCGGGTAATTCGTCAAAGGGGATGTAGCCAACCCATTCAAAGTCATCCGTCCAGCCTGGAGAGGGAATAAACCCTTCTCCTCTCTTCCGAATCGGAATCAGCCCGGGCGCCTGATAGGCAATATTTCCATCGACATCTGCATAGACGAAATTCATAGACGGGTCTTCCCAGTACCGAAGCGCCTCCCGAAACTCATCATAGTTCTGGGCCCGGTTCAACATGATTATCGATTGAAAGGTTCTGCGCGGCTTGAGCCCAGTACAGCACAATGACAGGGCGGTAAACTCGAGATTCTCGGGGAAGACTTTTCTGGGGGTAATCCCGAAACTGCTGTAGTCGAGCATGAACCCGTGATCGGATACGATCGGTCCGTGCCGCGTTGATCGTACGAGCAGACCAAAGGGCTCATCCTCATCATGTATGCTGATCTTCTCATAGTTGATCTCCATGTCCACCCATTTCCCGTTCACCTCGTACAGATTCGGATTCTCGGGATTGATGCGCTCTATGTAGAGATCCTGCACATCGGGATAGAGGTTCGTGACACCCCAGGCGATGCGGTCATTGTGGCCAACGATCACCCCAGGCAATCCAGGAAAAGAAAACCCACACACATTCAAGGTGCAGCCACCTGTTCCTGCAGCTGTGCAGTGAAGTGCATTCTCGTACCAGATCGATGGCATCTGTATTCCAAGATGCGTGTCATTCGCAAGCAGCGGCATTTTCGTCGATGTCAACGCACCGGAGATGGCCCAGTTGTTCGACCCGATCGCCCTGTGCCTGCCAAACACGAGCCCCTTTGCCGGATCGAATCCTCCTACCAATTTTGTATCGATGCCTTGAAGTGCAGTCAGCTGCTCATCAGTCAATTCTGGAAACTCTGATTGCCTTCGCCCGCTTCCTGCGGACACAAGCTCATCATCGGAGACGATATAGGGCATCTCCTCACGGTACGGCGGAAGGAAATCAGCCGCCAGAGCTGTTCCCACTACACGAATCCGATCAATATACGCAAGCTCATCCTCCATGTTAGAGCCCTGATCCTGTGACATCACTTTGATCCAGGTGAGCGAATTGACCGGCGTCCAGGGCTCAATTTCAAAATCAACACCCTGCAGTTGCAACAGTGAAAACTCGATACCGAGCTTTGAGGCCTTGCGATCGAGAATATACGCGTTTACCCCTGCTGCATATGCTTCGAGTATCCTCCTCCACTCATCGTCCATTTTCTCATATTCCTGCGCAGCGATACGTGCGAAACCCATTGTTCTTAAGTAGATATCCGTGCCCAGCACTTTTTCCCCGAACAACTCAGCAAGCCGTCCGGAACCGATACGCCGCCAGAATTCCATTTGCCAGAAGCGGTCCTGTGCATGAACGAAACCCTGCCCGAAAAAAAGGTCCTCGTCTGTCTGCGCATAGATGTGGGGGATTCCATCTTTGTCCCTGTATATCTCAACAGGAG
>Ga0180437_10009749_pt1 | contig 11829 bp, 12 predicted proteins | sample SS_ome_4_FD_132410 | JGI IMG/M metagenome (GOLD analysis project Ga0180437, IMG submission 132410) | Hypersaline lake sediment archaeal communities from the Salton Sea, California, USA - SS_3_D_1 metaG | ecosystem: Environmental > Aquatic > Non-marine Saline and Alkaline > Hypersaline >... | reverse complement strand
TGCTCTTCCAGTACCGTTTTGGCGAGGGCATGGGGCTGAATGGTCACAGCTTTGGCAACCTGTTCATTGCCGCCATGGCTGGCGTCACAGGAGACTTTGGCCAGGCAATCCGTCAGTCCAGCAAAGTGCTGGCGGTGAAGGGCCGCATCCTGCCGTCGACCATGCAGAATGTGACCTTAAGTGCTGAGCTTGGTCATGGGCCACAGGGCGATGACTCTGAGCAGCAGTATCAGGTGCAGGGAGAGTCTCGGATCCCGCAGGCCGGAGCGCCGATTGAGCGGGTCTTCCTACAACCTGACGACGTGCGTGGGTACGGTGAGTCGGTGCAGGCTATCTTGGATGCAGACCTGATCATAGTGGGACCCGGCAGTCTGTACACCAGCATCCTGCCCAACCTGCTGGTGAAGGACATTGTGAACGCGTTGCGTGCTTCGAGCGCGGTCAAGATCTACGTCTGCAACCTGGCCACACAATTGGGCGAGACTGATGGCTACGATGTGGCAGACCACGTTCGTGCTATCAACGATCACGTAGGTGGGGCTCTGTTCGATCACGTGTTGGTCAATGACAACTTCGATGTCCAGGAGCCTCCGAACTGGAGTGTCAGCATGGTTCCAGTTCCAGCGGACACGACAGAGCCCTACTGGTACGCTGACCTCGTGGACGCCGAGAGGCCTTGGCGGCACGATCCATCAAAGCTCGCTCAGAGCATCATGAAGATGTATGAACAGCACCGTCGACAGGCACAGGACCGCCGAGTCCAGAGTGAGCATAGCGCAGACTGATCCTGCTCCGGTTGTTGATCGTCGTGCCAGAAGGAACGGCACGTAGCACAGCGCAAATAGCAGAACAAAGCAACAAAGGAGGGCACAGAATGAAAGTCAGAGTCGGAATCAATGGTTTTGGCCGCATTGGGCGGCAGGCATTCAAAGCGATGCTTGATTTCTATCCCGACGAGATCGAGGTCGTGGCCATCAACGATCTGTTTGATGCCAACATGAACGCGCATCTGCTCAAGCACGACTCCAATTATGGAGCGTTCCCGGGAACTGTTGAGGTGGTGGGCAACAACCTCGTAGTGAACGGCAAGGAGCTCCAGGTGCTTGCGCAGCGCGATCCGGCCCAGTTGCCGTGGGGAGACCTTGGCGTGGAGATCGTCGTGGAATCCACAGGCGTTTTCACCGACGCCCAGAAAGCGGTCGTGCACATCAGCAATGCAGGGGCCAAGAAGGTGATCATCAGTGCGCCTGCCAAGAACGAGGACATCACAATCGTTCTCGGAGTGAATGAGGACAAGTACGACCCTGCCAAGCACCATGTGATCTCCAACGCCTCATGTACGACGAACTGCATTGCGCCGGCCGCAAAGGTCCTTCACGAGTCCTTTGGCGTTGTGCGCGGTCTGATGACCACCATTCACTCCTACACCAACGACCAGCGGGTACTCGACCTTCCGCATAAGGACCTGCGGCGGACGCGAGCGGCAGCGCTCAACATGATCCCCACGACGACCGGTGCTGCCAAGGCTGTGGGCCTGGTGATGCCTGAGCTGCAGGGGCGCTTCGATGGACTCGCGATTCGAGTTCCGACGCCAACGGTGTCCCTTGTTGACTTTGTGGCTGAGGTCGAAAAGGCCGCATCCAAGGAAGAGGTCAACGAAGCCTATCGCAAGGCTGCCGAGGGCTCGCTCAAGGGCATCCTGGGCATTACTATGGAACCCCTGGTGTCCACTGACTTTAAGGGCGACACGCGCTCCTCCATCGTGGATGGGCTGTCAACCGTCACCAGCGGCAACATGGTGAAGGTGCTGTCCTGGTACGACAATGAGTGGGGCTACGCCTGCCGGATCGCCGATCTAGTCAGCTACATCAATAGCAAGAGATAGCAACTCACTCAGCCAGTACGGGGACGGGACTCCCATCCCGTCCCCGCCGCGTCTCCAGCAAGTCCGTTGCTAGAGACGCTTTTTCGCGCCAGCGTAGCGACAGTGGGGAGAGACCTCCAGACATGCACCGCATTGCCATGATCAGCGTCCACACCTGCCCGATGGCGGCCCTCGGAGGCAAGGAAACCGGCGGCATGAATGTCTACGTCCGGGAACTGAGCCGCGAGTTGGCGGCACAGGATCTGGCTGTCGATATCTATACCCGTTCGCAAGATCCATCACGCGAGCGCGTACGAGAACTGTGGCCGATGGTGCGCGTCGTCCACCTGCCCGCCGGACCTGAACTACCCTACGATAAGAATCTCGTGTATCAGCACCTGCCACAGTTTGTAGCCGAGTTCCGCGAGTTCTGCGCCAGAGACAATACCACGTACGATCTCCTGCACAGTCACTACTGGCTGTCTGGATGGGTGGCGCGCGAGCTCAGCCGCGAGCATCCGCTTCCCACCGTGCACATGTTCCACACGCTAGCCCGCATGAAGAACCTCGCGACGCATGACGACGCCACCAAGGAGACTGAGACACGGATTCAGATCGAAGGCGAGCTTATGCGGGACATGGATCGCGTCATTGCAGCAACCCCGCTCGACAAGTCGCAGATGGTCGAGCTCTACGGAGCTGATCCACAGCGGATTGAAGTCATACCCCTGGGCGTAGACCCGCACATGTTTCGGCCCATCCGGCGTGCAGAAGCCTTGGCCGCAATGGGTATTGATCTGCCGCAAGCCAACCGCCTTGTGCTCTTTGTCGGGCGGCTCGACCCCGTGAAGGGCCTGGATACGCTGCTACGGGCCATCTGCGAGCTGACCGAGCTTGAGCCCGAGCTATCCAAAAGCCTATCATTGATGGTGATCGGCGGTGACACGGATGAGAGCGGCACCGATTTGAGCGAGGAACTCGAGTGCCTCGACAAATTGAAAGACGAGGTTGGAATCAGCGACCTTGTCGCCTTTGTTGGATCGCGGGCCCAGGATACCCTGGCCTACTACTATTCAGCTGCGGACGTGTGTGTGGTGCCTTCCTACTACGAGTCGTTCGGCCTCGTGGCCCTCGAAGCCATGGCCTGCGGGACGCCGGTTATTGCCTCCCGCGTCGGGGGGTTGCTGCATACCGTCGAAGATGGTGTAAATGGTTTCCTGGTGCCGTCCGGAGACCACCAAGCCCTGGCGGAGAAGCTGAGAGTGGTACTCTGCGACGCCGGGCTTCGCGAGCGGCTGGCGACCAACGCGCGCCTTAGTACACAATCCTACACTTGGGAACTGGTGGCCGCGCGCATCCTGAAGGTTTACCAAGAGCTATGGTAGCCAAAGGCGTCGAGAGACCATCCGGTAACCCCACCGCCGAAGGCACCTGCCGTATGGTGATCGTTGCGCACCCTGATGATGCCGAGTTCACGTGTGCGGGAACAGTAGCACGTTGGATCCGGGAGGGCCTGGACGTCATCTACGTCGTGTGCACCGACGGTAGCCGGGGCAGCAACGAGCCCCACATGACGCCAGAGCGCATGGCGCCCATCCGCCGCGCAGAACAACTCGCAGCGGCAGACGTCCTCGGCGTCAAGACAACCATCTTCCTGGACTATGAGGACGGCACACTTCAGTCCACGCTTGAACTTCGCCGCGATCTGACCCGGCTCATCCGCCTCTATGCACCCGACATCGTCATCTGCGCAGACCCCACGCGATACTTCCACCATGACGTCTACGTAAACCACCCCGATCATCGGGCAGCCGGCGAAGCCGCGCTGTACGCCATCTTCCCGTCCGCCGTCACGCGCTTTGTGTTTCCTGAGCTTCTTGACCAGGGGCTGCAACCCCACAAGGTGCAGGAGATCTATCTCTATGGCTCGCCAGAGCCCAACATTTTTGTGGATATCAGCGACACCATTGAGCTCAAGATTGCCGCCCTCAGGTCGCATCGCAGCCAGGTCAGTTCAGACTATGCAGATGCTAGACTGCGCGAGTGGAATGGTCACCTGGGACGCCAGCATTGTGTCCAGTTTGCGGAGGAGTTCAGGAGAATCGTCTTGAGGTAGGGCCCATTCGCGCCGAGGGTGCCATTTGCCTCATGGCACAGTAGCCTGAACAGGCAGCTACAAGAAGACTAGCTACCCGCACTGTGAAAGCACGATGTTCAGCAAGAATGCAGGCAAATCAGCCAGCCTGCGTTGATGCCTGCTCCAGATGTACGCCCGGCATCGACCTTGCGCGCGCATGCTCGCGAAGGCGAAGCACGTAGACAATTCCCCCAGCCAGAGCCACAGCGGATCCGATCGCAGCACCAATGATCAGCTCCCTGGGAGCTGACGGCTCTGCCAGGGACACGTCTCTATCGGGGTGGCCCAGTGCCATTTCTACGAGTTCCTGTCTCAGCCGACGGCGAAATGAAGGTGCTGGCTTTCTGGGCGTCAGCACTCCCCGAATCTGCCCGGCCAAGTCTTCCCACTCGGACATCTGCTCGGCTGCGGTTTCCATCGCACTCACCTCATCAGTGCTACCCGATTTGTCTTTGTGTGGTTCATATGAATGCTCTGGTGCTGCTCCGCTTGGGTTGCTTCTGTCTGCCACCATGCTCAGTCAATCTCGTGTTTTCGCAGCTCACGGCGCAGCGCCAGGAGCGTGCGATGATACAGCGATTTGATCGCGCCCTCGGAGCGACCCATGATCTCAGCGATCTCCGCGTTCGTTAGCCCCTCACTGTACTTGAGGATGAGCAGGTGTTGGCGCTCTGGCGCCAGCTGGCGGATGACCTTCGCCAATACCTGCCGCTGCTCATGTACTTGGGTTGTCTCTTCGGGGCGCTGCTGTCCGTCGTCCTGCTCGATTAGTGCGTCCAGTGAAATGACCTGGTGCCTCCTGCGATCTCGGTACCAGTTGGCCACGGCGTTGTGTGCGATGCGGTACAGCCACGCCGAGAAGGGTACGCCCCTGAACACATAGTCATTTAGGTGGGCAAAGGCTTTGACAAAAGTCCGCGCCGTAAGGTCCTCAGCGTCACGACGGTTGCCCGTTCGTTGGTACACGTAGTTGTAGATGCGATCTACGTGCATGTCATATAAGAGGGCAAAGGCGAGAGCGTCTTTCTGTGCACGCTTAACGAGGAGGCTCTCCTGTTCGGGCTCCATCCTCTCCTGTCCCCAGCGACGCACCACGCCCGCCGGTCGCTGCTCCACGTATTAGAACACCTCCGCCTTGGCAACGTTGCGCGCAAAGCCATTCCATCAAGTGTCGAAAGCCGATGACTTGGGGCATTCTAATATGGCGCTTTTGCACTGTCAAACCTTGTGCTGCGGACCATGCAAGAGCCTCCGCAACAGTGGACCCCCATCGCTGAGGCAGCAGAGCGCTCCGCTCTGCTGCCCGCCACGCCAATCGGCGCGGCTCAATTTGACAGCCTCTGGTCGATGTGCTATAATCGCCCCGCTTTGTGACAGTTTTCACATGATCCGCGTCACATCACAGTGCCGCGATGGCGCAATTCGACCGAGATGATGCCCGGTCTGGGAGTAACACCACGGAGCGAGGCCAGGTGAGGCTTGCAGAGGTGCTGTCCATTATCGAAGGGAGAGTGATTTCCGCTCAGGTAGATCTCTCTGAGGAAGTCTCCATGGCATGTGGAGCTGATCTCATGAGCGACGTCCTCGCCTTCACCCACGCCGGTACTCTTCTCCTTACCGGCTTGACCAACCCACAGGTTGTGCGCACCGCTGAGATGGCGGGCATCCACGCCATCGTCTTCGTCCGCGGCAAGCTCCCCCCACTTGAGACAATTACCCTGGCCGAGCAGAAAGGGATCCCCCTTCTGGCTTCGAAATACACTATGTACGAGAGTTGTGGGCGTCTATACCAAGCGGGACTCGCTGGCTGCGGGCTGTTCCGTCTGACCGCGGACAACTGGCTGGATGCAACTCCACCATCCGGTGCTGAATGTTCCTGAGCCGCTAGTCCCTAGTGGTTCGTATTCGGGATAGCGAGTCCAAGATGGCAGTCGCGAATCGCCAGCAGGCGAATATGGGGCCAGCACGCGAGCAGCCAAGAGAAGTCACCAAGCTGCAGGAGCTGGTCTATGAGCTGAAGATTGAACAGGTGATGAAGAAAGAGGTCATCACCGTCTCCCCTGGCGACACGATGCGCCACTTGAAGGAGGTACTGCGGCTTAATCGCATCTCGGGCACACCAGTGCTGCGTGACGGAGAGCTGATCGGCATCATCAGCATTGAAGATCTGATCAAAGCTCTTGAGGCAGGCGACATTGACGCCCGCGTCGGCGACAGGATGACCACCAACATTCAGACCATCTTTGCCGACGAGACGATCATGCAAGCCGTCAACACGTTTGCACGGTTCGGCTATGGACGACTCCCTGTGGTCAACCGCCAGGGCGAGTTGGTTGGCATGCTGACGCAGAGTGATGTTGCACGCGGGCTCTTGCGGCAACTGGAGATTGACTACCACGAGGAGGAGATCCACCGCTACCGGGCCAGTCACATTTTCGAGGACATCGAGTCCGATCAGACAGGCCTGATTCTGCGTTATCGCGTCGAAGCCAAGGACTTTCAGCGCTGCGGGGAGGCAGCCAGCAAACTGAAGCGGGCGCTGGAGCGTTTGGGGGCCCATCCATCTCTCGTCCGTCGAATCGCGGTCGCAAGCTACGAGGCGGAGACGAACCTCGTCATTCACACTGACAAGGGCGGGGAGCTCATTGCCGAGATCCAGCCGCGCTGCATCAGGATCATCGCTGTAGACCGCGGTCCGGGAATCCCCGACGTCGAGAAGGCATTGCAGCCGGGATACTCAACCGCTCCTGATTGGATTCGAGAACTTGGTTTCGGCGCAGGCATGGGTCTGAACAACATTCAGGCCTGTGCCGACAAGATGCAGCTGGATTCAAAACCGGGCATAGGCACACGGTTGGAGATCGTCATTGATATGTGAGCCAGATTCTTGGCACACGATGTGCTCGAGGTAGCGATGACCATAGCTGAAGTGGCTGAAGCGTTGTCACTGTCCGTGAGGGCAGCACAAGACAAACTCGAGACTGAGGTGACAGGGGGCTATGCCTCGGACCTGCTGAGCTGCGTGATGGCCAAGGCGCAGCAGGGCAACGTCTGGGTGACGCTGCAGTCGCACGTTAACATTGTGGCTGTCGCCGCTCTTCTGCAGCTTTCAGGCGTCATCGTCACGGAAGGGATGCTTCCCGATGCGACGACCCTGGAGAAGGCCGAGGCGGAAGGAATTCCCATTCTAACAACGGGGAGCACCACCTTCACAGTTGTCACCCAGCTGGCCCAGCTCGGGATTAAAGGGGCGGAGAAAGAGTAAACCACATCACCTTTGGAGAACCAGACAGAGCGTCTGCGACCTTATCTGGCCGACCTACACGTGCATACTGTGCTCTCTCCTTGCGCTGAGGTCGAGATGATCCCGCCGCTCATTGTGAAGCGGGCCTTGGAGCTAGCGCTAGGAATCATCGCCATCACCGACCACAACTCAGCGGAGAACGTAGCGGCAGTCGTTGAGGCGGCTAAGGGCTCTGAGTTAACCGTCTTGCCCGGAATGGAGGTTCAGACCCGTGAAGAGGTCCATCTCCTCTGTCTATTTGGCAGCGTGCAGCAGGCGCTAGACTGGCAGGAGTTCGTCTACACACACCTGCCACCCCTCAAGAACAATGAGAGTCTGTTCGGACCGCAGTTCGTGGTGGACGCCAGCGGGGACCTTGTTCGGTACAATGAACGATTGCTGCTGACTTCCACGTCGCTCTCGATTGAGGATGTCACCCGGGAGATAGAGCGACGCGGTGCACTCTGCATAGCAGCCCACGTGGATCGCCCTGCCTTCAGCTTGCTGGCCAACCTCGGGTTCGTCCCCGAGGACGTTCCGTTCTCGGCAATGGAAATAACGCGCCACACATCCTGGCAAGAGCTGCGGGAGCAGCATCCATCGTTGTCCGGCTTCTCGTTCATCCGGTCGGGCGATGCGCATCGACTGGCCGAGATGAGTGATAGCACCATACTAACGCTCCGCGAGCCAACTCTCGCGGAGATTGCAATGGCTCTGCGTCGCCAGAACGGCCGCAAGGCCAAAATCGTAGACAATCGTCACCACACTTGAGGAGGATACAACAACGTGGTCGAAGAGACGTTGGACCTGAGTCCCCTGGAAGCAATCGTCGAAGAGTTCAAAGGGCAGAAGGGTGTCCTGATCCCGGTGCTCCAGAGAGCACAGGAGGTGTATGGATACCTCCCACGCGAGGTGTTGGAGACCATCTCCGATGGCATTGGGGTGCCGCTGAGTCAGGTTTATGGGGTGGCCACCTTCTACTCCCAGTTCTACCTCGAGCCGCGCGGCCGACACATCGTCCGACAGTGCGATGGAACGGCGTGCCACGTTAGAGGTGCCGCCAAGATCATCAGGGCTATCGAAAAAGAGCTTGGCATCAAAGCGGGTGAGACGACACCTGACTACCGGGTCACCTATGAGGTCGTGTATTGCCTGGGTTCCTGTGGCCTCTCGCCCGTGGCCCAGGTTGACGGCGAGGTCGTCGGTCGTCTGGTGCCCGAGAGAATGCTTGAAATCGTCAGATCCCTTGAATAGTGCTCGAGCTTTCGTTGCACATCCTCGATGTGCTACAGAACTCGATAGAGGCCGGAGCCAAGCGCATTGAGCTCTGCATCGACGAAAACCAGAGAGAAGACTTTCTGCGCATCACCGTTCGTGACAACGGACGAGGTATGAGCCGCGAAATGTCCCAGAAGGTGCTGGATCCATTCGTGACCACGCGGACCACTCGCCATGTTGGCCTTGGGCTGCCCTTGTTTGCTGCAGCAGCGCAGCGCTGCGACGGCGGGCTGCGCGTCGACTCTACGCCTGGTGTGGGAACGACGGTGACAGCAACATTCCGCCTCAGTCACATTGACCGCGCGCCGCTCGGCAACCTTGTCTCAACCTTGCTGGCAGTCATGCTGTCCAACCAAGACGTAGATCTGCACTACACACATCGCGTTGATGGGCGGCTTTTCGAACTGGACACAGAAGAAATTCGAGGCGCGCTGGGGCCAGTGCCCCTCTCTCACCCTCGGGTGAGGGAATGGCTCAGGTCCACGCTGGCGGCGGGCCTCTCCAGTCTGCAGAGACCCATGCCCTAGCGGCGTTGACGCAATTCGGCAATACGCCTATCATTCAGGAAGGAGTCGCATCCAATGGCGAAACTGAAGACCATAGAAGAACTTCGGAAGCTTCGTGAAGAAGCTCAGCATGATCTCAAGGTGCGCCTTGAGACCGGAACCAAGATCATCGTGGGGATGGGAACCTGCGGGATTGCTGCTGGAGCACGTGAGACCCTGCACGCTATCCTGGAGGAACTTAAAAAGCGCGAGATCGAGGCCCATGTAACGACTGTGGGTTGCATTGGCATGTGCGTCAAGGAGCCGTTGGTAGACATTGAGCAGGCAGGCAAGCCGCGCGTGACGTACGCCAACGTCATGCCTGACATGGTTCCCCGGCTGATCGAAGAACACCTCATCAACGGCAAAATCGTTGAAGAGTGGGTGATGGGCCGCCTGCCATCCTAGACACGAACACAACACCATAACCATCCAGGAGGATCCTCATGACGGAACCCTTATACCGAGCGAACGTCCTTGTCTGCAGCGGCACGGGCTGCGTGGCTTCCAAGTCCCCTGCTGTCTTTGACGCCTTTGCAAAGGAGCTGAAGCAGAACGGCCTGGAAACAGAGGTCAGATTGGTGCAGACCGGCTGCCGTGGCTTCTGCGCCATGGGGCCAGTTGTCATCATCTACCCCGACGGCATCTTCTACTGCCTGGTTCAGGAATCGGACGTCCCGCACATCGTCGAGGAAACATTGCTAAAGGGTAGGGTTGTCCCGCGCCTTGCCTACAAGGAACCTGCCTCGCACCAAGCGGTGCCGTTGTATGCAGACATACCGTTCTACACAAAACAGAAGCGCATCACATTGCGCAATTGCGGTCTGATCAATCCAGAGAGCATTGACGAGTATATTGCCCGGGAGGGGTACGCAGGCCTGAGCAAGGCGCTCTCGGAGATGACGCCAGACCAAGTGATTGAGGAAGTGAAGCGCTCCGGCCTGCGCGGTCGCGGTGGTGCTGGCTTCTTGACCGGCCTAAAATGGGAGTTCTGCCGCAAGGCACGCGGTGAGAACAAACACGTCATCTGCAACGCCGACGAAGGAGACCCGGGTGCCTTCATGGATCGCTCCGTGCTCGAGGGCGATCCTCACGCCCTCATCGAGGGCATGATTATTGCCAGCTACGCTATTGGCGCAAAGAACGGCTACATCTACTGCCGCGCTGAATATCCTCTGGCCATCAAGCGCGTCAAGCTTGCCATCGAGCAGTGCCATGAGTACGGCCTGCTGGGCGAGAACATCCTCGGTAGCGGTCACGTTTTCAATATACAGCTCAAGGAAGGTGCCGGCGCCTTTGTCTGCGGTGAGGAAACGGCTCTCATGGCATCGATCGAGGGCCGTCGTGGCGAGCCACGTCCCAGACCGCCGTATCCAGCGGTCTCTGGACTGTGGGGAGAACCGAGCAATATCAACAACGTCAAGACCTATGCTAACGTGGCGCAGATCATCCTCAACGGCGCAGACTGGTTCGCCGACATCGGCACACAGCGCAGCAAGGGGACAGCCATCTTCGCCCTTACCGGCAAGGTACAGAATACTGGTCTTGTCGAAGTTCCGATGGGAATCACCTTGGGTGAAATCGTGTATGACATCGGCGGAGGGCCACCCGAGGGCAGGAGCTTCAAAGCCGTGCAAACCGGCGGGCCGCTTGGTGGCTGTCTGGGCGTTGAGTCACTGAACGCACAGGTGGACTTTGACTCGCTAAAAGAGATGGGCGCGGTCATGGGATCTGGCGGCATGATCGTAGTCGATGAAGATACTTGCATGGTCGAGTTCGCCAAGTTCTTCCTGGAATTCGCCACCGCCGAGTCCTGCGGCAAGTGCGTTCCATGCCGTGTCGGTGGCCGACGCTTGCTGGAAATCCTCACCCGCATCACTGAGGGTAAGGGCACCATGGAGGACCTCGACGTGATCCAGCATGTCTCCGACGGCATGGAATCGGGGGCATTGTGCGCTCTGGGCCAGCTCACGCCGGGTCCAGTCAAAGCTGCTCTGCGCTACTTCCGCGACGAGTTCGAGGCGCACATCCTGGACAAGCACTGCCCGGCCGGCGTGTGCAAGGAGCTGGTGAGAGCACCCTGTACCAATGCCTGCCCAGCCGGTGTTGACGTCCCCAGTTACGTTGCCCTCATCTGTGAAGGCAAATACGTCGAGGCCCTGGACATCCACCGCCAGCGGAACCCCTTCGCACTAGTCTGCGGTCGAGTATGCCCGGCCTTCTGCGAGCATCGCTGCCGACGGGGTGAGCTGGATCAGCCTATCGCCATCCGGCAGCTCAAGCGCTTTATGGCTGACCACGAACTCAAGAACCCCTGGACGCCGGAGCGTGTCGAGGAGCTCAAGTCCGAGAAAGTGGCTGTGGTCGGGGCAGGACCAGCCGGCCTGACGGCTGCACTGCGCTTGGCGCAGTGGGGCTACAGCGTGACAGTCTACGAGGCCGCACCAGTTGCTGGGGGCTGGATGGCGTTGGGCATTCCAGAATACCGGCTGCCCCGGGATGTGCTGAATGAGGAGATCGAGAACATCAAGCGCGCCGGCGTTGATATCGTGCTCAACACTGCGCTCGGCAGGGACTTTACGCTGGACGAGTTGACATCCAGCATGGGCTATGACGCGGTCGTTCTGGCCATCGGTGCTCACAGCAGTCGCCAACTTGGTGTACCGGGCGAGGATCTGGACGGCGTGCTTCACGCAACCCAGTTCCTGAAGGACGCTGCGCT
>Ga0180437_10009747_pt1 | contig 11830 bp, 8 predicted proteins | sample SS_ome_4_FD_132410 | JGI IMG/M metagenome (GOLD analysis project Ga0180437, IMG submission 132410) | Hypersaline lake sediment archaeal communities from the Salton Sea, California, USA - SS_3_D_1 metaG | ecosystem: Environmental > Aquatic > Non-marine Saline and Alkaline > Hypersaline > Sediment... | reverse complement strand
GTCCAAGTTGTGGTTGGACAACCTGGGCCTTCTGGTTGACGTGGAAAGCGCCAATGCAAAAATGGCCAAATCTTTGGGGAAGACCACGGAGCAATTGACGGATGCGGAAAAGAAATTGGCCTTTTATAATGAAACAATGGAAGTGGCGGAAAAGAAGGCCACGGAATTGGGTGACGTGGCACCGTCCATTGGTGAAAAATGGGCAAAGTTGACCGCACTGTTGGCAGACCGGGCCGCAATCTTTGGGAACATTTTAACCCCGGCAATTAGTGCGGCCATTGACAGGTTGGCCAAACTGGTGGAAGTGGCCGGGAAGGTGCCGGAAGCATTGGCCCGGTTGGGTGGTGGCCCTGTATCACCGTCACAGATGATTGAAGACCCGGCAAGCAGGACGCAGGCACGTCAACGGGAACTTGCAATGCAGATACGGCCACAAATTAAAGCATTGCAGGACGCGCAGGCAGAAGCGGAACGGTTGGCCCAGACACGCGGCAAAACATTTGCAGACGATTACATTGAAAACGTTGTTGACCCCATACGGGAAAGAATTCTGTTTTTGACAGAAAGTACCATGATTTTGGAAGACGCATTGGAACGTTTTAGCCGTGCAGGGAAGTCCGCTTTTGGGTTCAGGGTGACAGACCTGGAAACCCTGCGGCCAAAGGGCTTGATACAACCAACGGCCCGTCCGGGTGGCACGCTTCCAGAAACACCGCTGTCCGCAGAAGCATTGCGTGAAACGCGGGAACGCGTGGCCCTGGAAGGGCTGGAAGACCTGGAAGAAAAAATTGACAAAGAATTGTCTGAAGAAATAGCAAAGGACTTTGAAGACTTGCAGAAGAAAGTCCAGCGTCCATTGAAGGCCATTGGTGACCAGTTGGCCATACAAGTGGAACGTGGCGCAAAGAAGGGGGCAACAGCGGCCACTTTGGCGTTGGGCAGCATACAACAGGGGGTGTCTGCATTGGGCCTGGGGAATACGGCCCTGGGACGCGGGTTTGGTGGTGTGGGCCAGGTTGCCGGTGGGCTTATGGGTATTCAGGCAATCAAAACGGCAGGTATCAGTGGGTTGACGGGTGGGTTGGCAATGGCAGGGCAGTATGGCATGATTGCTGCCGGGGCATTGACTATTGGAAAATCCCTTGTGTCCGGCATTAAATCTTTTTTTGGTGGTGGTGGTGGCCCGTCACGTCCCAGGCAGTATGTGCCGGAACCCGTTGACACAGTGGCCGGTTTGAAATCTTATGACGCAAAACAGTCTTATATTGAAAACCGCATTGCAACATTGCGCAATGCAGAATATCCAACGGAAGCGGCTGAAAATCTTGCAATGGAAGAAGTCATTGCCCTGGAAGCGGACCTGGCAAAAGTAAAAAAAGACAGAAAAAGTTTTCTTGCGGCAAACACCGTGTCTTCTTCTGGTGGTGCCGCTTTTGGTGCCGCAAATCAGATAACGTCTTCACAGGCGGACGTGATTGCAGGCAATCTTCAAAGTTTGCTTGGATATGCGTCTGAACAGACCCGCTTGCAGCGGAATTTAGCCGGGGATGTAAAAGACATTAAATTGCTTTTGTCCATTCCAAACCGTTCACGGTTTGGAACATATGCAGGGGGTTAAGAAATGCCCACACCGTCACGGTTGACAGGGCCGTATACAATCAAAATTGCAGGGAAGAACATGCATGCTTTTGGCATGCTGGCCACCCAGATACAAAACCTGGATTTGACGCAATTGGAATATGCGGTTGACGTTTATCCGGGGGAACATGCAGGCATTGCGCATGAAGCGTCATTTGTGCCACGTCCCTTTGTGATTGCGGGACGCATTACGGCAGACAGTGCAGCGGACCTGCGCACAAATATAAACGCCTTAAAAGCGTTCCTGGGCACCCTGCGGGGGAAGTTGTTTGAAACGGTGGCACCCGTCCAGGTGTATGTTGCGGACCAGACGGACAGATATTTTAAAGCGGTATACCGTGGGCCGTTCCAAATGGCAAACCCCAGGCGTTCCGTGGGCAACCAGTATGTGGACTTTGCCCTGCCCATGACGCTTCTGTCGCCGTTTGCGGAATCACCCACGGTGACCACGGCAAACCCGTCCGGCAGCGGCCCGTCATTCCAGGTGTTCACCCTGGGCAGCGCACCGTCATGGCTGTTGCTGGAACTGGAAGGGGCCAGCACAAACCCGGACTTTGTTTTGACAGACCGGGCATTGTATGTTGATTTTGATTATGACCTGGTGGGCACGGAAATTGACGGGTCCAGCAATACGGGAACCAGCGGGGCCGGAACACCTGGGGACCAGTTTGAACCCGGTGAATACGGTGGCCGCTATTATCAACAAAGTACCTTCAGCACCACATGGTCTTCTGTGGTCAACAATGAAGATGAACAGACATGGGTGTTCTATTTGCAACCGCAGTTTGGTATGGACCCAGGTGCGGACGTGTTTGTGTTTCAATATTACGTTGACGCTTCAAATTCAATTTATCTTTATTGGGATGACAGTGAAGATGAATGGGTGGTTGTGAAGGTCACGGGTGGTTCACCGGACGTGTTGAATGTTGCAGACACATTCAGCGCCGGTGACAACATGGTTTTGGCCGTATCTTTTGGGCCGGACGGCATGAAGTTTTACAAAGACGGGGTGCTGAAAACTTCCAATGCGGCGACCACTGGCATTTCCGGCACCAGCGGCACACTGTATTTGGGGGACCAGGGTGCAACATACAGGCCGGACGCAAAGTTTGAACTGTTGGCAGCGGCACCCTTCCAGTATTCAAATGATGACGTGACGCGTTTGTCTTTTGCGCCAGAACAAATGCCTGGAACGTCCGTGAAGAAGTCATACACTGGAACAATCAGTGCAAATACCCGCGTGGTGGTGGACTTTGAAAAAGGCACGGCCATAAGTGTAAACCCTTCCACCCTGGTGCATTCAAATGTTCTGGCAAACTTTACAGACAGTGAAGGGTTGCCGATATTATCACCACCAAAGTCATGCTTGTATATTCCAAGTGGTGAAACAATCGGTGGCGTGAAAACGGCATTCAGGAAAAGGTACCTTTAATCAGGGGGAAACGGACATGGACGCACGCAATGAAATCCCTGCCGGTGGTGACATGGACACGTTTGCAATCTTTAAACCTGGGACTATGGAACCGTTGGTGACAGTGAACTGGAAAACCGGAACGGTGGAGTATGGCGCAGACTATTCACCGGACACGGCAGCAAAGATTTTTTGGAATGCCTTCAAACACCATATGCCGCAAAACCTTCAATTGCCTGGGGCTAAATCATTGCTGTTGGAAGTGGCCGCAGATGTCCGCACCATGACCAACGGCCTGGACGCAGAACATGCAGAAACGCGCATGGCCGTGGAAATGATTGCACGCATGATTGAACTGAAGGCACAGGCAGCGGCACGGTAAAAACCTGGGGTGGTGAAATGGCGTATAATGTCTTTGTTCTGGATTCATCTAAAAACGTGGTTGGCCTTCTGCGGAACACGGCCTGGGAAGCAACAGAAACCCTGAACATTGAAGACCGCATGGCGTTGAAGACCACGGACGTGGACAAGTTTTCATTGCTGCGTGCAGAAGGGTCACATGTCCGCCTGGTCAATGATGAAGACGCAACAGATATACGGACATACAGGGTGCAGAATCCGTCTGAAGTCCACTCTGAAAGCCGGGTGGAAATGCAGTTGGAATGCGCACGCATTTGGGCAGAAATGGGTGGGGAAATATTTGAACCGGAAAACGCTGTGCCGTTCCGCAATATTTCCGCCAGCACACTGGCAGGCGTAATTTTCGCACAGTCCCAATTTCAGGCAGGTGCCACCATACTGGCCAATGACGCGCAGATTGATGAATTGGATGGGGTATACAAACCCATTCTTGAAATTGTGCAGGCAATGGCGGAAAAGTTGGACCTGGAACTGTCCTTTGATGAAAGCACGTCACCGGAAACGGTTGACCTGGTGACCCGTGGAAGTGATAACGGGGTGCGCATAGATTACGGGAAGACGGCAAAAGGCATTATACGCACGCCTGAACGGTTGACAGTCTTCAATAAAGTCTTTGGTATCGGTGGCAACAGTCCGCCTGCAACAGCCAAAGGGGCACGGTTTGAAGTGTATTCTGTGTCAACCACAACAATCACTGTTGCCCAGGACAAATGTATTCCTTCCAATGACGCATTCAACACCACGTATGACATTGAATTTGTGTCTGGCACACTGAACGGCAATAGATACCAGATTACAGATTGCGCACGCGGGGCCGGGTTGGATTCCGATACAATCACCACGGCAACAGACCTGGCCGCTGCCGGGGCCGCTGTCGGTGACCTGTTCAAATTCGTGCTGAACGCGGACGGTTCTGAAATTGCATACGTTGAAGACCCTGCGTCACAGACGGCATACGCCATGACGCGTGAAACATCTGCGGAAGACACCACTATTGAAAATGCGGACCAGTTGTTTAACAATGGATTTCTGGACGGTGGATACACGGCCAACCTGGCGGACGGTTGGACAAAAAGCGGTTCACCCACCCTGGCAAAAGAAACGGACACGCAATACATTCAGCATGGCAATTTTTCACAATACGTGTCTGGTGTCCAGGGGGAATACATTGAATACCAGGTGACGCTTGCAGGGGGGAACCCCTATTCTTTTGCAACCCATATTTATGTGTCCAGCGGCAATGTTGAAATCCGCGTCATTGGGGACCAGGAAGACGAACGGTTTTTTGGTGAAACTGCCGGGGTTGGCACCTGGCACACCACCAGGTTGGAAAACATTTCAATTGAAGGTGCCACGGCCACCGTCCGCATAACCTGCGCAAACGGGCCAGCAACATTTTGGTTGGACGCTGTGGTGGCCGCACCTGGCACAATTGCGCCAATATTCACACGCCTGGGTGGTGCCCGTGAATTATACAGGCGTGCTTTTGACAAACTGGAACAGAAAAAAGACCCGGAAATTTCATATCAGATTATTGACCCGCTGGACAATTACATGTGGGATTCCGCTGCGTATGAATTTCAAAAAGTGGTCCTGGGTGATACCGTGCGCATTGTGGACCCGGTGTTTTCCACGGACGTGTCTGCGCGTGTGCTGTCGATTACGCGCAACCAATTAAGACGGGTCATTGGCATTACTATTGCAACACAGACATATCCCCAGGCCGCATTCATGGCCGTGGCACCAAATGACAGTGAAGTGGTGCGCCTGCGGACGGCCAGTGCATTGGCCCTGTTGAATACAGACATGCGCAACCTGCAACAGACCGTTGACGCAACCAACCAACGCGTGCAGAACTGGACCGGGCACCCGTCCCTGGGGTCCGTGTTCAGTGGAACAATCACCAGCACGTCAAAGAATTCTCTGGACATTGAAGACCCAGACGCAACCGGCATATCATATGTCCGGCAGACGGGCCGCGCAGAATACCCGGTGGCGGACCAGACAATTTCCGGCCTGGACGTGGATGATATTTATTATTTATACGTCACGCCTGGGGACGTTTCCAGCGGCATGCAATACACCAAAGATGTGGAAACGGCATACAGTCCGGCCAACATTTTTGTGGCCACAATACGCACGGGTGCAACCGACAATGATAGCGTTCAAATCTGGGTTGGCGGAAAGCGGGATGAAGGTGAAGTAAGAACACGGGGGTTTGAAGCGTATGACAACACAGACACGCTGAGAATTGACATTGGAATTTTAAATGACCCGTCTGCGGCTTATAACCCATCCGATTGGGGCATAAATATTGTTGACGGGGTTCTATACCAGGAATCAAACCTGGCCGCATGGGGTGGTGGTGACGGTGGTGTCATGCGTGGCCTGTGGGCCAATTTTGGGGACGTGGACGGTGACCTGACTTATGACGCGTCAACAAATCAGATATGGTTAGATTATATTTGGGGCGCAGCACGCATGGAAGGTGGCGTGGGTGGTTCTTTTGGCTTGTATGGATCACAGATACATCTATCTGTGCAAGCGGCCACTTCAGACGGCCACCTGTGGGCGCACCGGGTTGGGACTGCGTTGAATGTGGGCAGCGGAAACGTATATGCGTATTCCATTGGGTCGATTACCACACAAAACGGTGGGGACTGTTTTGGTGTTTATGTTGGTGACGGCCTGGGGGTCCGTTCCACTTCCACGGGTGACGCATACGGTGTGTATATTGCAGCGGTGTCTTCCACTGGCGGTTCCGCGTTTTGCTTTTATGATGCCAGTGGGGAACGTGCGTATTTTGCGGGGTCACAGTCCTGGCGTGGGGTCAATTATGTTATGCCTGCGGCGGACGCTGCCGCGTCCGGGTATGTGCTTTCCAGTGATGGGGCCGGAAACCTGTCATGGGTGGCCGGTGGGTCCGGCACGGTTTCCGGGTCCGGGACATTAGATTATATCCCCATTTGGACTTCCGCTTCAAGTTTGGGTGACAGCATTATCTCAAGTGACGGGTTTAGTGGACTTATTGCAGCGGGAAAATTTGCAAGCACAGAAAGTTTTTGGGTTGACGAAAGTGACACGGGAACAATCACTGGGCTTTTTGTAAGAAACCAGGACAACACAAACACGGCAGCGCATGCTCTTGTGTCTATTGCTGCGGGTGGTGCGTCTGGTGGTGACCCATTTTTTAGACTTTACAGTGGGGCCACATATTGGTCATTTGGTGTTGACAACAGTGATTCCGATAAATTCAAAATTGCACAGGCGTCTTTGTTGGGCGGTTCAACCGGTATCGAAATTGATACGTCTTTAAATGTGACGGTACCCAATGGTGTTTTTGGCGTTGGTGCTGCGCCTACATATTCCATTGACGCGTATTTGACGGGCAATGGGTACAAGGGCCGATTCTGGAACGGGACGCAAGGCATTGCGCTTTATGTTGCAAGCACGGGCGATTTTATCACATCATGGGGTGCGGAAAGTATAGGGTTTGGCGTTGGCGGAAATCAAAAGGTGTGGGTTGATAGTTCTGGAAATTTTGGCGTTGGCGCGCAGGCGACAACCGGGAAAATAGAAGCAATTTCAACAAGCGCAGGCGCAAACACCGTTGGCCTTGCATTGGGCAATCTAAGTGCATCGGCAAACACGGCAATATCATTAGACTTCACGGCATACACGGCGTTCACAACCGGGCGCATCCAGATGTTAAATCAGTATGGAACCGCTGCGCAAAACATGCTTTTTTGGTGTCACACTGGCGGAAGTCTAATTGAAACATTCCGATTGTATTACAATGGCGTGGCAAAGTTTTATAGTGATTCATTGACGGTTGGATTGACTCAAATCACCACGGCGCAAGATTCGCCCATCAATATTCAATCCGTTGGGTATGCAAATGCTTGGATTGGTTTCAACACCCATTATGATGCGGCGTATTATTGTGGTGGCGGGACGACATCTGCGTGGATGGTTTATCACGCGGGAACGGAATTGTTTTTTTATGGCGATTCAAGTTTGACACCGGGGTCAACCTATACGCCAAATGTAAGGATTGCTTTTTCATATGACGGTTCCCTTGTAGTCAATACCGCAAATGCGCCAATAAAAGCCAGATACGCAACTGGCGGCGATAACTACCACGCGTCAATGCGTTGGGCCGGATTGCAATTAGGAAATAACGGGGTGAACCGCATTGTGGCAGGACGCACGGTGGCAGGTGGCACGCTAGCCATATACACGAACAACACAAATGATGCGGCGGATTATACGGTTTCACCGGACGGCACGCTTTCATTTTATTTCCTGGCCAACGGTGACGCTATTGCATACCAGCACATAGGCGTTGGCGGAAAAACACCGTCAACGTGGAATGCAAGTTATCATGTCATTGAATGGTTTGCGTCTTCATTGATGGGAAATGTTGGGAATTATGATTGCTATTGGAACAGTAATATTTACAATGATGCGGGTGGTTCATGGCGATATATTGCAAGCGCAGCGGCCACGGTTGTGGGCATATCAACAATTGGATTGCAGGTCTATACCGCACCAGCGGGAACCGGTGGAAATGTTGCAACATTGACCACGCAGTTTTTTGTCCAGACGGACGGTGACGTGGCGATACAAACGATTTATCCCGGTCAATCAAGCGTTACCGGATTGGGCTTTTCATACACGCCAGTTTTCCATGTTCATGACGCAAATAACATTGGGTTGACACCAACGCTTTCAAGTTCACTTCAGGTTGTTGTGCGTTTTGTTGACACAGACGGGTCTTCAAATATTAAAGCGGCAGACATTTTTTATACCAACCAGGTTTTTAATTTCCGTTCAATAACAGATGCGGGTGCTGTGAAGTATGACAATGTTTTAGTTGTTGACACAAATCAAAACCGGGTTGGCATTGGGAAAGCCCCAGGGCAAATTTTGGACGTTCACAACCAGGGTGCCAATTGCTATGTTGGCGTGGGGACAAACGGAACAACGTTTGATGCGGGAATTTTGTTTTATGAGTCAACCACAACGTTCACCGGGTTTTTGCTCCATGCACCGTCCACAAGTCAAATGAAACTTGGAACCGTCATTGCAGACGATTTTATTCTTTACACCGGCAACACGGCCCGGATGTACTGGGACGGCACCAACGGCAATATTGGAATCTTCACGGCTAATTCAAATACCGTTGGAATCAACATGGCCGGAACCATAACAGCGGCAGGCGTTTCAGCAACCGCTTTTAAAATGGATACCACGCTGGTTGCGTCTTCTGCCGCAGAATCACAGACTTTGTTGTGGGTAGACGGGACGTTTAATTTTGGTGCCTATGCAATCAATACGGGGTCCGCTATTTACGTTTATGACATTGCCACATCTGGCGCGGGTTCCGTCACAACAGTTTATGGTGTTTACATTGCAGAGCAAACCGGCGGAACAACCAACAATTATTCATTGTTTGTTGATGGGCACACGCGCATACAGGCACTAACCCAAATTTACGACAGCACCGTTTTTGCAAGCGGAAGCGTTTTACAGGTGATAAACAACAACGGCTCAACAGCGGCGGCATTGAATTGTCTTTATGGTGGGTATCTGAGTGTTGCGCCAAACAACACAAGTCATTATTTCCAGGTGTGGGTTGATTCAGGTGCAACGCGTGCCTATATGACTTCAGACGGTGGTTGGTACAATAACGGCACATACGGCACCATTTCCGATAGAAGATTAAAGACGGACATCCGGTACTTGGAAGACATTGGGCGCAGTTATTGGGCAGATTGGAAACTGTTGAAGTTTGCCAAATTTAAAATGAAAGAAGACGTGGGAAGGCATGGCCGGAATGCCCATGACCGTTTTGGGGTGATTGCCCAGGACATCCAGGCCGTGTTCCCTGCGCTTATTTCCACAGGGCCGGACGGCACACTGCAAATTAAACAGTCTGTTCTTCAAACTATCGGCATGAAGGTTATACAGGAAACGCAAACGCGTGTTGAGTCATTAGAAGAACGCGTGCGCTTCCTGGAAAAAGAAAACATGGACCTGCGGAAAGTGGTGGACGCGTTGAAGTCCGCAGCATAGAAACAGCGGGACAAACATGTGTGCAATCCTTATATTTTACGCACTGAATGTTCCTTTAAACCAGGGGGTTTCAAATGGCAATAACAAAGTCCCAAGAAAACTTTGTGCAGCGCATGGCCGGACTGCGGGACGGACGTGACAGTGTGGCCGTCCAGGTGGTGGCCAACGCGGAAACACAGGCCCGTCAATTATTGCGTGCCGTGCATGAGCGTCAAAAGATGATTGCGGAAAGCCCGGAAGATTACGCAGGCGCATACGGTGACGGGTCTTTGGACACAGAAGCGGCCACCGTGAACGCGGAAATTGCAGAAGATGACGCAATGGTTGACAACCTTCTGGCCTTCACTGAAAAGACGCGTGCGGACCTGGAAGTGGAACTTGGGTATACGCAACCGGAAGAATAAAAAGGGGGTGATACTTTCATGGGTTCCCTGGCCCGGACGGTGAACCGGGGACAGCGGAAGAAGTTGAAAAAGCGAATTGAAAAAGGACGCAGGAAACACCAGCAAAAGCAAAGGGCGTATGCAATGACCATGCACAAATTGGAATTGAAGTTTATACGCGGAAAACGCAATGACCTGTTTGCACTGTCGCAAATGGCCGAAAGTTTGAACCAGGGCAGTTTAAGTTTGACAGAGTTGAACACCTGGTTGGACTTTTGTGAAGAACTGGAAGGGTTGCTGGACGGGTGGGAAGACCAGGACCGGAATGCATGCATGGTGGAAGTGTCTGAAGAAATGCTGGACAAGTTAATTGACCATGCAAAGAATCCACCACAGCGTGTTGAATTTGTGGGCCGCATTTTTGGGTACCTTCTGCGGGAAGTCAAAACGCTTAAGCGTGAAATTGAAGACGGCCAGAAGAAGAAAAAAGACGGGGATGCACCACCGGGGCCACCTGCGGTTGATGCAGCGGTTAATGCAGAATGAAATAATGGGACACCCTGTTTGGGGTGTCCCATTTTTAAAAAGGGGGAATATGACATGTTTTTTGAAATCTTCTGGGGAATTGGTGACTTGTTGAAACAGATACCCGTCACGGAAGCGGTGGGTATTCTTGCGGGTGCCGGTGGTATGGCCGTGGGCATTAAAAAGGCCAGCACGTTAAAAAAACTTATTGCTGCACTGTTTGCCATTGTGCGCACGTATAGGTCCGCCAAAGACCCGGACGGGCCGGGTGGTGGGAAGATCACAGACCATGAAATGGACCAAATAGTGGACCAGGTTGAAGCGGCAGCAAATGCCGCTGTTGGGTTCTGGAAGTCAAAAAGGGAATAAAGCATGGGTTTCCGTGATTTTTACTCACTGTTCCAGGTTCCGCCAGACATGGTGTTATCTATGGCCCTGGAACATTTGCCTGTTGGGTTGGCGTTTGTAGATTGTGAATATAAATACAGGTTCAACACGTCAATATATCAGGAATGGTTCAAGACCCCTGTGGAAGACATTTACGGGAAGTATGTCTGGGACGTGATTGGGCATGATGCGTTTAAGGTTGCCAAACCATATTTAGACCGCGCATTGTCGGGTGATTGTGACGTGTCATTTGAACGACCCATGCCGTATTTGTCGGGGATTCGGTGGGTGAATGTTTGTCTAAATCCGCATGTTGCGGATTTTGAAGTGGTGGGTGTGTGGGCCGCTGTCATAGACGTGACGGCCAAACACAACCGGGTGCAAAAAAACATTAACCGCATCCAGGAAAGCACAAAACGCATGCTTCACCATTTAGACAACTGCAAAAGGGGTGTGGCGTGAACGAAACAGACACGCAGTTGGAAGACATTTCAAGAAACCAGGCATTGCTTGTTCAGCGGTTTGATGACTTGAAAATTGGGGAACGTATGCATAGCTTAGAAATCTGGCGTGCGTATATCACCGGGGGACTTGTTGTCCTGTCTTTGTTGATGTCAATTTTTGGGGCCATGCTTTTCACCAAACTGGACAAAGTGACCAGCGTGACGGCCCAGGTGGAAACGCTGGTGCGCATGCATGGACCGGCATTACATGGACCAGCGCAACACCGGGAAGAATGAACAAAGGGGGACGCAATGTTTATTGACGTGACGCGTTACCACACCGGGGATGATTATACCCTGGGGGTCATGCACATTGACGGGAAGTTGGCAGCGTATACCCTGGAAGACGGTGTGAACGTGCCAAAGGTGGAATACAAGACGCGTATTCCTGCCGGGGTGTATCATGTGGCCCTGCGGACAAACAGCCCTAAATCACAAGATTACGCAGCCAGGTTTCCAGATATGCACAAAGGCATGATTTGGTT
>Ga0180437_10009746_pt1 | contig 11830 bp, 8 predicted proteins | sample SS_ome_4_FD_132410 | JGI IMG/M metagenome (GOLD analysis project Ga0180437, IMG submission 132410) | Hypersaline lake sediment archaeal communities from the Salton Sea, California, USA - SS_3_D_1 metaG | ecosystem: Environmental > Aquatic > Non-marine Saline and Alkaline > Hypersaline > Sediment... | reverse complement strand
TGATGCCGAAGTCGGTGAACACGCCGCCCCGTTCCATCTTCTCCAGGTAAGCGTGCAACTTCTCCGACGGGTAGGTCGCTACCCGTTGAAGACCCGTGCCCAGCATGGGGAAGGCGTAGTAAGACCCTATCTGCACTGCAAGGAGCTTGATGAAGGTGGCGTAGTAGGTGTGGATGGCGAAGAAGAGCTGGAGAGGATCGGGTTGGGGCTCTTCCACGCCGAAGTGGGAGGCCAACGCAGGTACGTCGAGGCGAGCGGACTCCCTCTCCCACCCGCAGACCTCGCTGAACTGGAGCTGCCACTGCCCGAACAGCGCCTGCACTTTGGGATGCTCCGATTCAGAGAGGGCAGCGTACAGGCTTCCCACACAGGCCACCGCGACACCGGTGCCCTCTCCAAAGTCCCTCAGCAGGTTCTCCGGCGTGAGGGCCAGCTCCGTGCTCAGGGAACCCAGGTAGCGCAGGAACTTCTCGGTAGAAGAGGCCGTGACCGGCAAGGCGTCGTCAACATGCCAGTGGCCGTCCCGGAAACGGACGAAGATGAAGAAGTGGCCATCCGTGGCCACGCCAGCCAGCCGCTTGAGCCGACGTCTCTCCACCTGGCTAAGCTCCTCCAGATACTGCTTAACCTGTGCGATGGCATGCTTGTTGGACTGCAAGCGGTTGCTGTCTCTTAGCGATCTGGGGGGTTCGTACTCGATCACCAGGCGGTTGTACACGGCATCAGCCCGGCCGTCGATCAGGGTGTATTCCTCCCGCAGCTCGAGGTCCAGGTCAAGTCGTTCGGCAAAGTCGCCGATGATACGTGTGGCTGCTGTGCGCAGCTCGGCCTCGTTTCGCACACGATCGCCTGCCCCCTTCAGGGCTGCCGCTATGTTAGGAGCTTCCCTACGTACCGCCTTCTCTGGATCCACCTAGGTCTTCCTCCCCCGAACCTGGCATCACTTCCGCGCAGCATCCACGCACATTTTAGCAGCACTAAGGACGACTGTCAACAGTCCAGCAATCTAGCCAGAATCGGCCGACTCCAGCAACCAGCTGTGGGGAACCACGATGTGGGGACCGCCGGACTCCGCGCTCTGGCTTGGGACAAAAACCCGCCCCGGCTCACGATGGAACCGTGAGACCGAGGCGATACGGATCAATAGCGCAGGCTCCGAATTGTTCGCCTATCTGGTGATCGGGCTACGTCACATCCGGCTCGAATTCCTCTACACCCACTTTCGTCTGTGACGAGCGCCTGTAGTTGTCCCGACCCTCTCGCCTGGCCTGGACCATGGCGATGTCCGCGCTCTTGAGGAGCGTCTCCACGTCCTCGCCATTGTCGGGGTAGAGGGCAACGCCCATGCTGGCGGTGATGCGCACCTCATGGCCGTTCAAGAAGACCGGCTGCCTCACCGCCTCCATGATTCTGTCAGCCACCCTGTCCGCGTTTGCGGGCTCTTCGATACCCAGCAGCAGTAACACAAACTCATCATCTCCCGATCGTGCTACCGTATCCGCTGTCCGCACCAGCCCGGTCAGGCGATCACCCAGGGTCTGCAACAGATGGTCTCCAGCCTGGGGTCCAAACCTGTGATTGACGTCCCGGAAGTGGTCGATGTCGATCATCATCACGGCCACTCTCTGAGGGTTGCGATTCGCCGCCGCCAGAGCCTGAGTAAAGCGATCGCGCAACAGCGCTCGGTTGGGCAGCCCGGTGAGATGGTCATGATCGGCCAGCAATCTCAGGTCGTGCTCGGCCAGCTTCCGCTCGGTCACGTCCCGGATGATGCTGGTCAGAAAGACACCTAAACGGGTGTTCCAGCCGGCAAAGGAGATCTCCAGCGGGAATGTGGTTCCGTCCTTTCGACGCCCTATCATCTCCACGGGTTGGGCCAGACTGCTGGACGACCCGCCTGACTCCACCTCGTTGACCGCGTTCTTGTAGGCCTCACGAAGGTCCCCAGGAGCCACCAACGTGAGCCGCTTGCCCATCATCTCCTGTGCACTATAGCCGAAGATGGCCTCGGCGCCCGGATTCCAGTACACGATGTGCTCATCACTATCGAAAGTGACAATAGCATCCCCTGTAGTCTCGGCCACGGATCGGAACCGTCCCTCGCTCACCTCCAGAGCTTCCATGGCGCGACTGCTCTCCAGCGACACGGCCGCCAGCTCGCCGAAAGCCGATGCCATGCGCGCGTCCTCCTCCGTGAAGGCGCCCTCCTTGTTGGCGATAGTCAGCACACCCACTGCGTTATCTTCGATCCTCAATGGCGCAAAGAGGACATTCTCAACTACGCCATTCTCCTGGGGCCCGGTTCGCTCCCCGCCTCCGGAGTTCAAGCCATTGAGATACATCGCGTTGCCGGTCAGATATGCCTCGGCCCGCAGCTCCCTCATGGGCCTGGAATTCGCCAGCATCTCCTCCCAGGGGAGATCCTGTGAGGCGGCACAGAGGATACTGTCCTTGGTGCCCTCCTCGTCGATCAGTCCCACATACCCAGAGGCGGCACCGATCAGGTTCCTGCAAGCATCGAAAATGGCACGAGCCGCGGGTTCGAAATCCCGGTACACCAACACAGCGCGAGAGGCCTCCAACAATGCCGACGACTCCAGGCCCTCGCGGAGGGGCGGATTGGGCACATGGGTCTGCGCCCTCCGCAGGCCGAGGTCCCTGGCCGTGGCGATGAAGCCCCAGGGTTTGCCCTCACCATCTCTCAAGAGAGCCATCTCCAGCCCAGCGGGGAACTGAGCACCATCTTTGCGAAGGAGGGCCAGCTCGATGTTCTCGACGATGCCCTCTTTGAAGGTCTTCTGGAGATTCCTAATGAACTCCTCGTGGTGTTCAGGCAGGACCAACTCGAAAGCACTCTTGCCCACAACCTGGTCCGGAGTGTCGAAGCCGAATAGCTCCACTGCGCGAGAGGAAACCTGGCTGATCCGTCCCCTGAGGTCTGTGGCGATAATGGCTTCGGATGATATGCTCATCAGCGTCTTCCACATCCGCCGGTGATGATCCACCACCTCTGGCGTCACGTCTTCGGCTTCGCTCAAACGCCGAGCGACCACCTGCACCGCTGGCTTGCCCCGGTACATGAAGGGAAAAATGGAATGGGCGTCTACACGAATCTCCGATCCATCCAGGCGCACTAGACGTCGCTCGATCAGGGCCAGTTCCGTGTCATGCTCAACTACCTTCCTCAGTCGAGCCCTGACTGTATCCCGGTCATCGGGATGTACGAAATCCAAGACCGGTCTGCGCATGATCTCGCCGGGATCTGACGCACCAAGAAGCTCCGCTCCAGCTCGATTGGCGAACACTATCTTGCCACGATGGTGTACGAGTATGGCGTCTGGAGACGATTCTACCAAATGTCGATAGTGCTCCTCGCTCTTGCGGAGTCTCTCCTCCTCCAGTTTCCTGTCGGTGATGTCCACGCCCACACAGATGATGTGCTCAACCGGTCCCTCTCCATTCAGGAGTGGAGCAGTTGACCACCTTATGATCCTGTGGTTACCCTCTCGGGTGAGCAGTTGACTCTCGTAGCCACGTGTGAACCGCCCGGTCTCCAGATTGGTGAGCGCTTCCCTCACCCGCTGCGCGTCCTCTGGGAGCACCAGTACGTCCCAGACTCGTCTGCCCCACACCTCATCGAAGCACAACCCGGTGGTCTCTTCGCAAAGCCGGTTGATCCAACGCACTCTACCCCGGCGATCGAAGATCGTCACCAGTGCTCCAAGCCTGTCTAGCAGCGCGGACCTGCCCGGGCCGCGGCGATCCGTAGCACGCGCATCGCCCGGTGTCCCTGGCCCTCTCTCGGTGGGCTCAGGCTCCGATACGCGATGGTCGAACGCTAGGACTTCGTCTTCCTGCTCCGGCTCCAGTCGTTCTCCTGCCTCCATCTTCTGTCAACCTCATGCACGGCCTCGATTCTTGTCAATTGAGACCCCAAGACCGTCTTGCCGTGAGTGGGAGACCCGAATCGAAGACCCCTCTTCCGCCAAAGCCGACGGGACAGAAGAGCTCGCCCCTGACATTGAAGCGAGCCTTGGAAAGAGAGAACTACGCCGTACGGAGGTACCGCGCCAGCGTGGTTTGCCTCCTCGTAACAAACAATTATACCGGATTGTGGACCTTCTGTCAAGTCTTGGTAACGCCCTCGCAGCGGCCTCGCTACGTGCCTCAACTGATACTCTACTCCTCCCTGTCGCCGCTCTTCTGCCGCCGCTGTCGCATGCGCTTGCCTATATGCCGTTCGTACCCTTCGTCGGACGGTTCGTAGTACCGCTTTCCCCTAAGACGGTCGGGCAGGTACTGCTGCCGAACGAAGTGTCCTGGGTACTGGTGAGGGTACTGATAGTCCCTCCCATGACCCAGGGCCTCTCTGTCACGGGACGGATCCCTGAGGTGATCGGGGACCTCCACCACGCCCTCTTCCTCCACGTCGGCCAGGGCCCTGAAGTAGCCCCCTACAGAATCGCTCTTGGGCGCTGTAGCCAAATAGATGGCCGCCTGCGCCAGACTGTATTGAGCCTCGGGCAGCCCCACCCACTCCAGTGCCTGAGCCGCCGAGGTAGCCACCGTCAGCGCCTGTGGGTCGGCATTGCCGATATCCTCGGAAGCAAGGATGATCATCCGCCGCACGATGAACCTGGGGTCCTCGCCGCTGTAGATCATCCTGGCCAGCCAATACAACGCCGCATCGGGATCGGAACCTCGCAGGCTCTTGATGAAGGCCGAGATGGTGTCGTAGTGAGCATCACCATCTTTGTCGTACAACAGGGCGCGCCGCTGTATGGAGTCCTCAGCAACCCCCAGGGTCACTCGAATTACACCACTCACATCGGGCTCTGTCGTCTGTACGGCCAGCTCCAGAGCATTGAGCGCTATGCGCGCATCGCCCCCTGACACACGAACCAGGTGCGCCAGCGCCTCCTCATCTAGCTCGACCTCCTGATCCCCCAAACCACGCTCGTTGTCCTCGAGGGTTCTGGACACAATGAGCCTCAGGTCTTCCTCTTCCAGAGGTTCCAGTCGGAATATGCGGGATCGGGAGACCAGCGCCCCGATAACCTCGAAATAGGGGTTCTCGGTGGTCACACCAATCAGTGTGATCAGGCCTTCCTCCACGTGAGGCAGCAGGGCATCCTGCTGGGTCTTGGTGAAATGGTGGATCTCATCCACCAGCAAGATCGTGCGCCTCCCGGTCATGATTCGACGATTCTTGGCCGCGGCGACCAACTGGCGCAACTCCTTTACTCCAGCCATCACCGCGCTCATGGACTCGAAGGCGCTCTCCGTGGTATTGGCGATCACGGAAGCCAGTGAGGTCTTGCCGGTGCCCGGAGGTCCCCAGAGGATGATTGACCCCAGTCGATCGGCCTCCACCGCGCGCCGCAGAAGCTTGCCCGGTCCCAGGATGTGCTCCTGCCCCACCATCTCTTCCAGGGTACGAGGACGCATGCGGGCCGCCAGAGGTGCTTCCTTCTTCAGTTCATCCCTCAAGGAGTACTCGAAGAGATCCATCGACCATTCGCCCTAGGGTTGCACCACGGCCTTCACCACGCGGAGCTCCTCTACGTCAGCCAGAGCCTCGTTTATCTCGTCCAACCCATATACTCTGCTGATGAAGTCCTCGTAGGGGAACCTGTCGCCGTGTTTAGCCAAGACCTTGATCCCACGATAGAAGTGGCTGAAATCACTCCCCCAACAGCCCCGGATCTCCAGATGCTTGCGATTGATATCCCAGTGAGGATTGATCTCCACGGGTCCAGCATCGGTGTACTGCCCCACCACCACATAGCGGCCGTTGTCGCGAGTCATACGCATGCCCTCGGGAACGGCTGCCGGGTTGCCAGTAGCCTCGATGGTCACATCGGCGCCTCGACCGCAAGTCAGCTCCTGCACCATGGCGATCCGCTCCTCTGGGCCATACTCCTCGATATCGACGGTATGGTCGGCCCCGACGGCCTGCGCCATCTCGAGTCGTTTCCTGGGCGCCCCCACCACAATGACCTCGGTAGCCCCCGAGAGTTGAGCCAGGATGGCCGCATTGAGCCCCACATGGCCACACCCCTGCACCACGACCGCATCGCCCAACTGAACCTCGGCCCTCTCCAGGGCATGGATGGCGGTGGGAAGACCGCACCCCGCGGAGATGTACCTCTTGGGCGTCAGCCCTTGGGGAAGCCTGAGCACCTTGACGCCCGGCTTGAGGTGAATGGCCTCGCTCCAGCCGCCTAGAAGTCCCTCATCGGCGGAGTAGGTGATCCCGTAGACTCGGCGACTGGGGCAGCGGGTAGTCGCTTTGGCCACCAGACAGTACCAGCAGCTGCCGCACGTCTCGTGTACGTCCAAGAAGGCGACGGAATCTCCCTCTCGCAGGGCTTCGCCCTCCACGTCTTTCACTTCTCCCACGATCCTGGAGATTCTGCCCACGCTCACGTGGCCAGGGATGATCGGGTACGGGACCCCTGCCAGTCGCCCATGATACAGATGCACGTCCGTTCCACACACCTCGCTGTAGATGGTATCCAGAAGGACGCTCCCCGGCTCCATCTCCGGCTCGGGGTAGCTGCGCACCTCCAATGACTGCCCAGGAGCCACCATCACTGCCGCTCTATACATTCAGCCCTCCTGTTTCTCCACACGTTTGCCCATCAGATTCAGCTTGAACCTCCGGATGGTCTCCGGGGGTATAGTCCCGCCCCTCGGGGCCTCGAATGAGAGGGCATCGCACGGGCATTGCACGATGCAGGCCCCGCACTGCACGCACTTCTCCGCCCTGGGCATGTAGGCCCTGTGAAACTCCCTGTCCACATCGTAGCATTGGCGCGGACATACGTCTTCGCAATTGCCGATCCCTCTGCACCGCCCCTGGTCAAGGAAAACCTTGAGCAGCCGATCCTCGTGCAAGCCGCTCTTGTAGATGGGCGTACTGCCCAGGAGGTCCACACCCAGGACAAGGACCACCACGAGCGATAGCACTCCCCAACGCAGGGAAAGCACCCACCCCATGCCTCCCAGAACCGAGATCGGGACGAAGAATCCAACCACCAAGACGAGCCACACGACGGCGAGGACCCCCAGCACGCGTAGGCCTCCCTTGGCGCCAACTCCTAACCACCGCTCAGACAGCGGAAAAGCCAGATAAGTGAAGATACACAGTCCCCAGACCAGAAGCAACCCCGACAAGACGGCCTCCCGCCAAAGGATCGCCAAGGCCAATCCCAGGATCAGGGAAATGGGAAATGCCCAGGCCGCCGCCATCTCCAGTCGTTGTACCCAAGGGAAGTGCACTTCTCGCAGCTTCCCGCCTCTCACCGCCTCCGCGTCCAAGAAATCCGGGATATCCTTCGCATACACGGGTCCCCACACCACCCGCCAGCCGCTTTTCTTCTCCACCACCCGGGTCTCCACCCCCGTCGCAGCCAACTGCGGCATTATGATCCGACGATGATCCACCCGGTTCTCAATGCCCGTGGTCTTGAGTGCGGACAGCACATCGTGATCGGTCAACAAGCCACCGGTCGCCGCACACCACACATTGATGCCCCTGCTGTTCGCGACCAGCAGGTAGGCGTTTACGCCCCTCAGTGCCTTACGAACTCTTTCTACCGTCAGACGGTAGTTACAGGTCACCAAGACAGGGGAGTCCCTATCGGGTCGTCCCAACTCCACCAGGCCCGTCTTACAGGGCCACGGGAAGAACCTGGATAGGGTGCCTACAACGTTCAGCGCCGCGTATCTAAGAAAGCTCATCCTCGCCCCTAAACCGGCTTCGTAGCCACAAGCTCCAGCAAACTCTCAAGGTTCGTCGCCCTGCTTGATTGCACGACGAAGCCTTCCCTCACCACCTTGCGAGGCAGGTCTCGCACCGCATGAGTGGTGGTTTGCGTCCAAAGATAGGCAAGCAGGGCCAGAGGCAATCTAACCGTAGCATTCAGCAGTCGCTTCCAGCGGGTACGAGGCACCACTTCATCAGTGAGGAGCAGTAGACCTCCAGGCCTGAGCAGCCTCATCACCTGCCTCAAGGCATAGGACTGCTCATCCGCAGTCAACTCCGAGAAACAGAGACCACTCGTCACCGCATCGTAGGCCTCGGACTCCTCGCCATCCAGTTCGGCTATCCCCATCTCCGCAAACCGTACCAGATCACCCAGTCCCGCTTTCTGTGCTCGCTGCTCAGCAAATTCCAGCATCTGTGAGTTGACGTCAATCCCCTTGACCAGGGCGCCCCTGGCGGCGGCCCTGAGGGCCAGCGCGCCGGTCCCACAACCCAGGTCTAGGACTCGCCTTCCCGGTTTCACATGCGTCACCAACCGATCGTAGACCTCGTCCAACCGTCCCCAGGTCAGAATGCGCAGGCCCCTGTCGTACCTGCTCGGCGCCGATTCCAGTATCCTCATCAAGACGTAGGTACCCACCACAGACTCTCCCCAGTGGAGTGAGATGCCCGGCATTTCGATGAGATGATAGACGACCTATTGAAGCACCCAACTAAAAAGGCGGGAAGCCAGTGGCTCTTCCCGCCAAGTAGAACTCACATGCCCTCTGTCACGCAATCCAGCTTCGGCGACGGACGCCAGCACGTCCAGGCAGCCCTTGTTTGTCACTTTCGACGGGCGGAAAGCCATCGGTCTCAGGCGCGGAGTTTGTCATCGGTTCGGTCGGGAAGCTCCTCACATCCCCTGCCCCGTATCCCTACGGCGTGGGGCGACGGCACGGGGGCAAGGATCCAGCCGCGACCGGGCCATGGACGTCTCCGTGCCTTGGGGCGTCGACAGAATCAGCGTATCTGTGGACAATCTAAGCGAACGCCTTCGAGGGCGTGGGATCCAGCTTCTTCCCTATCTCCCTGGCCACTCCGATCATCATTTCCGGCACTTCAAGAGCCTTCTGCTGCGTGAATCGGAAGGAGGGGCCGGCCAGGCCAATCGCCGCCACAACTGCCCCGTCCGGCTTCCGCAGCGGCACGGCGACGGCGTTGACTCCCTCTGTCTCCTCCTCCCAACTGGTCGCATAGCCCCGCTCGCGCACCTCTTCCAGCTCGCTCCTCAACTGGCCAGCCTCGGTGATCGTGTTCGCGGTGTAGGCGGCCAGGCCTCGCTCCAGGTATGGCTCCGTGGCGTCGTCCTCCATGTGGGCGAGGAACACCTTGCCCGTCGACGTGGCGTGGAGCGACCCAGCTCCCAGCCAGCTTACCGACTGCACCATATGAGGAGCGGGCACCTGGAGCACGTTGAGCATCCTGTCACCGTCTCGGACGGCGAGATAACACACCTCTTGCACGCTGTCCGCCAGGTAGTGCAGATAGGGAAGCGCGATCTGTGGTAGCCCGCGACTGTTCAGCACTGCGTACCCAAGCTCCACCAGCCGAATGCCGAGTCGGTACCTTCGAGTGCGGGGATCACGCTCGACAAAACCTCCTCGTCGAAGCGAAACAAGCAGGCGATGCACGGTGCTCTTGTGAAGTCCCAGTTCATTGCTCAGTTCGGTCACTCCCAGGTAGTCTCCCCTGGCCCGAAGAGCATCCAAGATGGCCACAGCTCTGTCCACGGATTGCACGGGCATTTTCGCTCATACCTCCATTCGATCGCCATTGTTTCCGTTATTATAGCAAGCTTGCGGTTGATGTCAAGCCCCACTTCGACGCGTGTGTTGACACCCTCACTTACCTCATCTATACTCCCCTTGCCATGCACACCGGCATCAGTCCCTTCCTCCACTGTGGCCAATCGTCGCCAGTGGCGGACGTCCCCGGCGTCGAAGGAGAGAGGAGAAGCAGCGTGTCACGCAAGAGCTATGATCGGGAACTGCAGCGTCTTCAGGATGAGGTGATCCATCTCGGAGACATCGTGGAGAAGGCGACCGTCGAGGCTGTGAACGCCCTCATGGAACGGGACGCGTCAGCATCGAGCAGACTGATCGCCGCCGACCGCGCCATCAACGAGAGGCGGTTCGCCATTGAGGGGGACGCCCTCACGCTTATTGCCACGCAGCAGCCGCTGGCAGGCGACCTACGAACCATTTTTGCGGTGGTGGAAATCGCCAATGAACTGGAGCGTATCGCAGACTACGCCAAGGGCATCGCCAAGGTCAACCTGATCATGGACCAGCAGCCGCTACTAGGGCCTTGCAGGCATCTTCCGGCTATGGCCGACACGGTGAGGGACATGCTGCACCGTGCCCTCGAGGCTTTCGTCAGGCAGGACTCCAACCTCGCCCTCTCCGTTTCCGACTGGGAGCATCAAGTGGACGAGCTGCACAATCGAGTCTACCGGGAACTACTGGCCGTGATCACGGCCGATCCCAACACCACCGAGAATGCCACGTCCCTACTCTGGGTGGGCCACAACCTGGAAAGGGGAGCAGACCGGGTGCTCAATATCTGCGAGCGCGTGGTCTTCAACGTCACCGGGGAGATCATGGAGATGGACGCCGAGGAGGGCGAGTATCTCGGCCTTCATGGTCTCTCATAGGACAACGGCAAGGCGCAGCATCGCCAACGCAGTCCCGTATCGCGGCCACTGAAGAACTCTCCCCGACTGCTCCGCACCTGAACAACTCACCGCAGCCTCTTACCAGGGATTGTGCCAAAGCCGGTGCTCAGTTCCTCACCTTGCGCCTGTGCAGTCCCACGTATCCCCCTAGCCCGGCCAATCCACCACCCAGCAGGAGCATGGTGCCCGGCTCCGCCACGAACTCCTCCTCCAGGGAGAACGGCCAATCGGTCATCAGCAGCCATCCCTGAGGAAGCCGCACACAGGCCCCGGGTCGGAGATAGACGCGCACGAGGTTGCCTCCTGGGTGTACCTGCGCGGGATTCACATGCCCGCCCCACATTGCGGCATTCTCGGATACCTCGACCTGAGCCTCCGGCTCCCAGCGCACGCCATTGAACTCCACTCCAGACACGGAGCGCCACCCTGGGCTGCCCTCAACCAGCAGGACCAACACAGCATCTGCATCGTAGGTTATGGAAGAGACCCAGATGTTGAACTCGATGGGGTGGTTTGCGTCGCTCCGGCAGGTTCGGTACTTGAAGTCGAGTTGCGCACCGGCATAGCCCATGTCCTGGTCGGGGCTGCCCGTACCTGCGTTGTCCTCGTTATCCAGATAGGTGTAGTACTGACAGAAACCGTCGTCTGTGCAGAACTCTATCTGGTCAGTACCCACCTCGGCGAGACCCGGCCACGGCCACCGTCCATCGCTCACTCCCTGCGCTGACGCCGGCCCCACAGCCAGCGAGACCAGTACGACGATCAACCCCACTGCGACCCATACATTCCTCATTCGTACCTCCATTGGAATCTTTCTCGCTGCCCACCATCACAGCATTATCACGCTAAGAATGCCCAATACTCTGCGGTGTTGACACGCAGGAGCGCCCGCGCTATACTTCTCCCGTGCTAGTAGAACTGGCCCCACATATCTACCTAGTTGAGGGAGAGTCTCAAGGACTATTCCCTTTCTCCCACTCTATCCTCATCCGCGATGACGTGACCGCCCTCATCGGCACCGGCTGCGGCATAGATCGTCTCCGGTGGCTGAAAGACCACTACCCGCCAGACATGGTGATCAACTCCCATGCCCATCCGGACCACATCCCCGGCAACTGGGTCTTTGCCGGCATTCCTCTGGTGGTTCCTGAGCAGAGTTTCCACTACAGTGGCCGCATTGACCTGGTCTCTGAACGGTTCACAGAATCGAAAGAGTTGGCCCAGCAGTGGAGGGACTACGTGAGGGAGGCCACGGGTTTCCGCGACGCGATCCCTACCGACCAGTATGCCGATGGGCATCGCTTCCGCTTCGGCTCCGTAGAGCTGGTAGCTCTCCATTGCCC
>Ga0180437_10009744_pt1 | contig 11831 bp, 9 predicted proteins | sample SS_ome_4_FD_132410 | JGI IMG/M metagenome (GOLD analysis project Ga0180437, IMG submission 132410) | Hypersaline lake sediment archaeal communities from the Salton Sea, California, USA - SS_3_D_1 metaG | ecosystem: Environmental > Aquatic > Non-marine Saline and Alkaline > Hypersaline > Sediment... | reverse complement strand
TTTCCGACCTGAGATAGAGGGGGTAGAAGATGAAACGAAGACGTGGTGTCCTTTGGCTCTTGGCTGGCTTGGTGCTGGCACTTGTGGCGGCTGGGATCAGTTATTTCGCTTTTCAACAAGCGATCGCTGAGCGCGCCAGCGCGGTTGAGGAAGAACCAACTCAGACGGTGGTCGTTGCCAAACAACTGATCAACGAGCGGGCGGTGGTTCGACTGGCTGACATCAGCACTGAGGAGCGCCCTGTTGAAGAGGTGCCCAGTGGTGCTATTTTCAAAACAGACGATGCTGTTGGCCGCATCGCTACCCGACCCGTACAGCCAGGCCAGGTTCTGCTGACGCAGTACCTGATCGACAGTTTCTCCTCGACCGGCATCGAAGCCGCTGACATCATTACTGAAACCGTCAACTTTAACCGTGCACTGGGCGAAGACTTGGTAGGTTTTGCATTTCCAGTGACGGACAGACTTTCCAAAGAGGGAATTTTGCTGGCGGGTGATCACGTTGACTTGCTCTTCAGCACGGATGTGGTCGGCCAGCAAGAAGGGGCAGGGGGCAAGGTTTCGATCTATGCGATTCAAGACATCGAAATCCTCCAGGTCATCTACCAGCCGGCGGCTGCCGAAGAGGCTGATGAGCAGAAGGAAGACAATGCCCAGTCAGAAGCACCTCTGGTACCCAAAACACTCATCCTAGCCATGCAACCACAGGACGCTGTTGTTCTGAAGTACGCCATCGACACCGAAAGTCCACTTGATCTGGTTTTGCGAGCCGGAGACAACGAACGTAACTTCGATGTCGACTCTGTCCATATCAATACCATTTCCGAACGCTATCGCTTCACAGCTCCGAAGCCCTTACCCTGATTGGGTTCTGTGATTTGCGTTCCAAAATTGGGGCGCGCCGATCGTTTTCCCTTGGTAGACTTAGCGTGAATTGTGTGATAATTGGAGGATATTGTGGAAAGAGCAAATGAAAGGCCACTTAGCATCTTGGTGATCGCCAATCAAGACCCAAACACCGATTGGATGCGAACCTCTTTGAAAGAGTGGGACTATAAACTGATCGGCGTTTTTGATGCGGTTCATCAAGCCGTTCAGATTGTTCAGGAAACCCAAGTGGACATCATCTTGGCCGATAGTTCGGCTCACGGCGTGCTTGAAACTGATTGGATCCAAGCTCTGTCCATGTATTCCATAGAGACTATGGTGATCGTGATCGCTGCAAATTCCGAGATGGAGTTTGTCCGGCAGGCTATGCTGGCCGGTGCTCAGGGTTTTCTGTTGAAACCGTACGATATGACAGAGCTTCACAGGAGTATCCAACAAGTACACCAGCTTTCGTTGAAACGCAAGGCAACCCTCGTTGAAGTAACGGCTACACCTGATGCGATATCTGCTCCCCCTAGCAAGGCATATTCGACAGCAGTTTTTAGCCCCAAAGGCGGAACTGGTGCCACTACACTTGCTGTCAACTTGGCTATTGCTCTGAGGGAACAGACAGGTTCGCCTGTCCTCCTGATAGACGCGGATCTGCGCACGGCAGATGTAGATATCTTTCTGAGCACCTTGAGTAAGCACTCGATCTATAATCTGTTAGATTTTGGGGCAAGAATTGACGAAGAACTGTTGGAGCGGGTGGTGGCCAACCATACCTCCGGCATCTCGGTGCTTCGGGGTGAGCCTCAGTTGCAGTTTGACATTACTGTTGAGCCTGGGCAGATGAGTGATCTAATCGAAGGGCTGGGCGCGATTTGGGAAGGCCACATCATTTTTAATACCAGTGATGGCTTGGATCGCTGGACGGTTGAAATCCTTGACGGTGTTGACACGGTACTGGTGGTCACCACCCCCGAACTCCCCGCTCTTCGCGCGACGCGGAATTTCCTGGAATTGGCTGATGCTGCCGCAGATCAAAGCGGAAAGTGGCAACTAATTATGAGTTCTTACCAGGGTAAGAAGGTGTTACCTATCGCCGACATCGAGGCTTCTATTCGTTATCCTGTTAAGGCAACCATCGCCGAAGATATCGCTGTAGTGTCGACCTCCATCAATCGTGGAACGCCGCTGGTAGTCTCTCATCGTAAGTCTCATGTCGCCCAGGATATTATAGCTTTGGCCAAAGAGTTGGCCCAGACCGGTCGAGAAACTTCTCAGTCGCAATCGGTTGGCGGCGGGCAATATGCTGATGAGGGAGGATTGGCTCAGCCCGAGCAGCGTAATAAACGCTCTTCCCTGCGCCATGTAATTTCTAACCCGTTTCGTCTTCCGGCGGGATAAAGTCATCTGAACCAGGTCGAGGAAAAAGAACGATGAATCCTATCGGTATTTTGGTAGCGGCTATGGTGGGGCTGGCTATAATGGCGATCTTTGCTGGATTGCTCAGTGTGCTTTATCGCGAGAGCATAGCTGAGCGACTGGATGAGTTCGCCCATACGGACGTTACCGATCTCGGGGGCGCCAAATACAGCAGCGTGAGCGTGAGGAATCCCCTAAAACAGATAGATCGCCAGCTCGTATCAAGAGGTCTGATGACCGGGATCACCGAAAACTTGGTTCAAGCGGACCTCAAAATGACAGCCACGGAATACTTGCTGATTATGTTGGGTGTCACAATGCTGGGCGGGTTGATCGGTTTTGCCATTTCTCGACAACCCATATCGGCCTTCATCGCTGGTGTCCTCAGTTTTTTTGTGCCCGGTATCTTCGTATCCTGGCGCAAATCTAAACGCCGTCGTGAGTTCGCAGATCAGTTGGCGGACGCACTTGGCCAGGTGGCTGGTTCGTTGCGGGCTGGCCATAGCCTGGCTCAATCCTTGGATACTGTGGCCAAGCAACTGCCGTCACCTGCTGGCGACGAATTCTTGCGTGTGGTACGCGAGACTCAACTGGGGCAACCTCTGACTGTAGCCCTGGGGCACCTGATAGAGCGGATAAAAAACGATGATCTTATTATGGTAGTCGCCTCGATCAACATCAACCGGCAGATAGGCGGCAATTTAGCCGACATCCTTGAGACCGCTGCCGAAACCATTCGCGAGCGCGTTCGCATCAAACGGGAAATCCAGGTGCTTACCGCCCAACAGAGAATTTCGGGCTACGTTTTGGTCGTATTGCCCGTTGCCCTGGCCGCTGTATTAATGATCATCAACCCCAGCTATCAGATGCGGCTCTTCACACCCGGTCCGACTTTGTGCATTCCTATTGGTGCTGGGCTGGGGATAGTGTTCGGCTTTTTAATCATGCAGCGTATTGTTGATATTGACGTGTAACAATCCAGCATAAGGATTATGGTTTGGCGGAGATTCCATCCGTAAGGGCTGGAACTGACCTAACTGGGAGCTTAACTGTGAATACAGCAGGAGAATTGGTATGTTGGCAGGCGCCCAAGTCATAATAAGTCTGGTTGTAGGATTAAGTGTGCTAGCCCTGATTACGGGGGTGCGCGCCATCGTGGCCCCTGGCGAGCCAGTGGATCACCTACAGCAATTCTTGGATTCAGGCTCGGGTGCTTCCCTGACCTTGCGTGATCTCGAAATGCGGGCGTCCTTTTATCAGCGGGTGGTGAGACCCGTGTCGGCTGCCATATTGCAGAGGTTGGGGCGCTTGGCCCCTCAAAGGAACATCGAGGAGCTGCACCGAAAACTTGCAACGGCAGGGTTGTTGGCAACATTGAATGTAGTCGATTTACTCGGACTGAAAATCTTATGTGGTGTCTTCCTGGGTGTCTTGGCTGCTGCTGTGATCTATCTCTCTAAGTCGCAATCCCTGATCGTGGTTGGTGGGCTGGGTGTTTTGATCGGATTGCTGGGCTCTATGCTGCCTAATCTTTGGTTAATGACGCGGATCAAAAGTCGCCAGAGAGATATACTCAGAGCAATGCCTGACGCGCTGGACATGATGTCGATCTGCGTGAACGCCGGCTTGGGACTGCAGGGAGCAATGCAGATCGTCTGTGAGAATTGGGACAATCCATTGGTTGAGGAATTCACCCGTGTGCTCGCCGAGGTCAGGCTGGGTCGAGGCACTATGGAAGCTTTAGAGAGTATGGGACAAAGAACCGGCGTCAAAGAGGTCATGAGCTTTGTTCTGTCCCTCTCCATGGCATACCAACTTGGCGTTAGCATCGCTAAGGTTCTGCCTATCCAGGCTGAACAGATGCGAATTGCCCGTCGACAAAAGGCTGAGGAGACTGCCCGCGAGGCCGCCATTAAGATGTTATTTCCTTTAGTCTTCTTGATCTTTCCGGCAATGTTCGCCGTAATCTTGGGGCCGGCAATTCCCCAATTGATGGAAACGATGGGAACGTTATAGGATATAGGGCAATGGCTTACGAATTTGCAGCTTTACCTGAGCTTCCTCCACTTCACGAGCATCCTGTTTACGCACAGGGTATGGACGAAATAGCTACCGGGCGGTGGCAGCAAGCCTTCCAATCACTGCAGATGTTGAAGGATATCTATCCTGATGACGCTGAGATCAGGGAATTGCTTGAGCAGGTACAGATGCGTGCAGCCTTGGCTCAATTTCAACCCAGGCAAAGCTCAAGAACGACGAAACGTCCCAATACTCGTTTGGTAATGGCAGGTCTCCTGGGGGTAGTCATTATCGCACTTGCGGCCTACGCCGTTTACACAGTATGGATCAACCCTGTCATCGTCCAGGAGCTCCGCTTGCGTCAGGTCACCAATTTGAGAAATGAGGCTGACGAGGCCTTAATAGCCGGCGACTATGCCCGAGCACGTCAGTCCTTGGAGAAGCTTCAGGCTGTTCTTCCAGAGGATCCGCAAACAACCGATGCGCTGGACCTGGTAGAACAAGTGGAAAGATCATCGGTCCTATATAACGAGGCCAGGGCCCTGATGGCGGCTGGGAACTGGGATCAAGCGATCGTGACACTTACCGAATTGCAGAGTCTGGATGCGGAGTACCGTGACCTTCCCCAATTGCTGCAAATTGCCCAAGAATCACAGGCTATGGATAGACAATTTCAGGCTGCCGATGAGGCCTACAATGGTGAAGATTGGGCTAATGCTATTGTCCGCTTTGAAGCTCTGCGCGAAGCCAGTCCCACCTTCAGGTTTGAAGAGATCCAGGGACGGCTTTTCCAGTCCCATCTCGGGTACGGCCAGGCGATTCTGGAAGAAGCCACAACCGACGTAGACAAAATCTCTGAGGCAATTTCACATTTCTCAGAGGCCCTGAAGATCCGACCGGTAGATGCTAAGGCGCTTGATGAACGGCGTCTGGCCGAGAGTTACCTGGCTGCTCTCAACGCCGAAGATCGAGACGAGGTCATTAATCTGCTGCAGACGATCTACAGCGAGCGCCCGGATTACGCTGGAAACCAAGTGGCGCAATTGTTATACTTAGCCTTTATCGATCGAGCCGAATCTCTTCTGAATTCTGGCGATGAAGCCGCTGCCATCACTGATTACCGGACCGCGGCTCAACTCCTGGTCGATGATGTTTCGGAAGCTCAAGAGATGTTGACCGAACTTACCGCTGAGGCAGCTCCTTAATCAACACGAGGTGGAACGAAAATGATGGATACTCTAACTATGAGCGACGTAGTTCAACAGACTGCCGATACTTTGCCTCCTCAGCCGACGGATCATCCGCTCTATCAGGAAGTCGAGACCTTTATCAATCAGGGTGACTGGCAGGCAGCGCGATCTCCTCTGGAAGCGCTTCTAGCCCTGTATCCCGATGATACCTATCTGCAGGAAATTGCGGCGTCCGTTCACACTCGCAATGCACTGCTTGTTTCGGGTCCAGTGGCCAGGCCCGCTCGGAGTTCCACGCTACCTCGCGGCCTGAAGTTTGTCATTCCCGTCTTCGTCGTCATGTTGCTAGCAGGTTTAGCTGTTCTGATCTTTTTTGTTCTTGAGTTGTGGGTGCTCCCCAGGGCGACAACCCAGCGTCAAATAGCCCGGATCAGCCAGATCGGTCAAGATGCCCAGGCCGCTCTAGCTAGCGGTGATTATGACCGCGCCATACTTGCTTACACCGAGATACTCGAGTTGCATCCAGATGATCTCAAGGCACAAAATGGGCTGGCGCAGGCCAGTCAATTGCGGGCTACCGCTTCTCTTTATAGCGAGGCTATCGCGCAGATGGAAGCCCACCATTGGGAGCAAGCTCTTTCACTGCTCCAACAGATTCAGACGGAACAACCAGCCTATCGGGATGTTGCCGAGCGCATCGCCTTTGTCCAAGAACAAGAAGACTTGTCAGTTCGCTTCAGAGAAGCTGAGGCCGCTTTTGAACGGGGTTACTATGAGCTGGCTGTTCAGGAATACGAAGCCTTGCAGTCCATCGATCCCAGCTTTCAGCGTGAGATTGTGCAGGATCATCTTTTCTTCAGCTATCTGCAGATGGGCTTAGCCAAGGAAGCCGCTGCCGGGAGCGATCCCGATCAGTTGCAGGCCGCGCTTGTTGAGTTCGAAAAGGCTTCGGCCATACGCCCTGAGGACTCGCAGGCCAAAGGGGAGAGCCAATTGCTAAGATCATATATTTCTGGCCTGAGCGAGCTCGAGGCCAACAATTGGTCGCAGGCGGCATCCGATTTGTTCACAGTCTATGAGGCCCGTCCTGATTTCGCTGCCGGTGTGGCAGCTCAAAAACTTAAGGTAGCCAAGGTATCCTGGGGCGATGAACTCCTGGCGGACGGACAGGTTGAACTGGCCGTGGTGACGTATAAGGAAGCACGTGTTATCAAGGGAGTTGACATAAGTGGTATTGAGCAAAAGATTGCAGTGGCTGAGGCTATGCTGGCAAGCCCAACTCCTAGCCCTGTGCCTACCCAGGATGGCTCAACTGGGGCTCCGGCAGTGCCGGCTCCAACTTCCACACCGACACCCAAACCTCTGCCCTATGCGCTCGCTGGGATGAGTGTGAAGAGCAATTGCGACGGGTATGGCTATGTCCACGGTGTTGTCTGGAGCGCATATGACCTGCCTATGAAAGGCGTTAGCGTCCAGGCCTTCAACACGACTACCGGTTTTGGGCCATTGATCTCCATGCCCACAAACGACGATGGCATCTACCAGATCATACTGGAGAAAGACCAGATTGAGGGTCTCTGGGTTGTGCAGGTTCTCGAAAATGGACAACCCGCTTCACAGGCGTGGGGCCAGCGCCTGGGAGGGGGATGTGTCAATGGGGCCCAGGAACTCAAGGTTGATTGGAAGCGGGGCCGTGAGGCCAACTAGGTGTGAATGCCTGACACTTGAAATACGAGGGGGTGAGAATTGTGAGACAGACTATGAGATACCAAATACGTGTTTTGACGCGATGGGTTTGCGTCTTGGCAGTTGTGGGTAGCCAATTTGGCCTATTCACGCTCAGGGCTGCGGCGCAGGAACCCACAACTGAGCCGACGTCCCTACCCACACCCACACCTGCGCCGACGTGGACAGCTACACCAACACCTACTAATACACCCGATCCGGCCGCTACTCCTACGATTGATCCTACTGCGGCCACACGTACAGTTGATTTCCGAGTGGATGCGGACGAGATTACCGAGGGTGAGTGTGTTGTATTTAGTTGGGTGGTAAGGGGTGACATCGATAGAGTCGAGTTTGATCAAATCGGAGACGGTAAAGTGCCCGTTCTGGTGTCGGATATGGACAGCCGTGAGGAGTGCCCAGAAGTGGATACAAAGTACGAACTCGCTGTCACCTGGCTGGGCAGCACCCAGGCGACGCGCACTATCGAGATTGAGGTTGATGCCGAAGATACCGGCAGTAGTGGCGATAATGACCCCAGTGGTCAAACACCCACACCAGGCGGGACTGCCGCCTTTGTACCTGTTACACCCATCCCAGTTGCAACTACGCCGGTAAGCGTTAGCTATAGCACTCCTGTGCAAGTGTCCTCTGGCGGTACAGTGGTAACGCCGGTCGGTGTATTGGGTTCAGTGCAGGTGCTGCCGGAAACAGGATATTTGTCACCTCCTCCCCATGAACAAACGGATCGAATGCAGGGCGATTTACCAAACCGAAATCTCTGGTGGGCACTGGCTGGTGGTTTGGCCTTGGCCGTTGTAGTCGTGTGTTTGGCCTTCGGGATAAGGTTCCTACGTCCTAGCGAGGTTTCGCGATGAAGGCAAAGCTTGTTTCGTTCTCTGTTGTAGTCTTGGTCATAGTTGTGCTATTCTTTGCCTTGTCCGGTCTTGCATCGGGCCAGGGGCCGGTCTTGACGACTCTTCCAACGCCCACGCCCGTCTTCCCGGGATCTGATGTGGGAACTCCTTCAGGGCCGATTTCCCCGCAGGCTTTACCAGACTTGGTCGTTGACAGCATTGAGACTGACCCGGTCACTCCCTTTGTGGGTCACTCCACGGTGATTTCGGTCACCATCAAGAATCAAGGTCTAGAGGCTGTGAGTGAAGGCCACAACTTCTTAACGGACCTCTACATTGACCCGCCTTTTGAGCCTATTGTAAACTATCATCAGATCGTTAGTCCTACCCTTGGCCTCCCTTGGGGCGCACAGTGGTTCTTCGTACCCCCCGGCGGATCTTACGTGTTTACGAGCACTTGGATATTCACCGATGTCAAGACGTTTGATATTTGGGCGCAGGTCGATAGCAATGGTGAAAACGAGTCTGATAGCGACGGTAACATTGCGGAGGGGAATGAGGACAACAATACTAAGAATATCAATGTCAGCGTTTTGTCTGCTCAGAGCTTCACCCATGATGCGCATCAGGACTTTATGACCAACATGGCCTCGACGCTGGACAATAGTGATCCAAATGGCGCATTGCGTCTGGGGCATTTCTCCGAGCCTCCTTTTTATGGATGGCCCTTTAGCAGTGGCTGTGAAATCACACCGAATACAGTGACTATCTCCGACTATAATATGGAGAATCCGGATGCCCGGGTCAACGATGTGCTGGCTGGCAAGCAAGTCGGACCGCATCTCGTTGCCTATGGTGACGGGACCATCATTGCTGTCTGGCAGGATGGCCGTCACGGTGACATATATAATCGCGATATCTACTTGCGCTATTCGACGGATGAGGGCCGAACCTGGGAATCTGAGATCAGGGTCAATGATGACCCCATAGGCAATCACGTCAACCAGTTAAATCCGGTTGCTGCATTAAGCGAAGATGGTAATTTATTAGTGGCCTGGCAGGACCGTCGTAGCGGGCTTGATTATGATATTTATGCGCAAAGGTTCGTGATAAGCGGCACAGCCGTGATCACATCAGGAGGCAATATGCTGGTCGGCGGTGAAGGCAGTATTACCGCTGGTGACCAGGTCAATCCGGATATCGCCGTGAATGAGGCTGGCGGTTTTTACGTAACCTGGCAGGACAGCCGGAATAACAACGACGATATCTTTGCCACCACCTATATCCCAGATAATGGTGGATACACGTGGACTCTGGTAAGACAGGTCAATGATGACGATGGCGCACCGCAGCAGAATCCTAAGATTCAGGTTTTGGACTGGCTCGAGCCTACAGAGGTGACCTATACCGTTGCGCCAACCGCGCCGTACACGGTCACGGTGACCGGTGTTATCAGCCAACCGGCCAAAATCCTGGTCGTTACCTGGGAAGATTATCGGCAGGGCTACGCCGACGTTGCAATGGCAGTCTCCGCCGATGGTGGGGAAACCTTTGGGTTTGATGGTTTCATCACTAATAGTCTGAGTGATGGGCACCAGCAAAAGCCGGACGTAACCTTGACCAAAGGCACAAGCGAGATTAACTTCGATGTGCCACTGCCTGATGACACTCAGATTGAAGTTGGGGTAGATGTCCCGGTCAGCGAGATTCACACGGTCTGGGAGGGGCGCAACGCGCCGGGATCGGATGGCGATATTTACTACAATGCCAGTCAGCTTGCGGTGGAGCAGATAGGCGATAGCAACGCGTTTCAGTTCATCTTGAACCTTGGCTCCGAAAACCAACAGATCAACCAAAACGACGCTCGAAATTGGCAGTCTGAGCCTCCAGACCAGAGAGATCCGAGCCTGGTGGCAGTTCCATGTGGTGAGGATCCTGAGGAAGGGGACTGGAATCTGTTTATCGTCTGGGCGGATGGCAGAAACTACGATGGTTGGAACTACGACATTTACTACACCGTAAAATCGACGTGTGAGGGTATGCCGGATGGATTGGCCGCCAATCAGATGTTAAACGATGGTATCCGGCTGCATCAGTTTGACGCTGCCAATCCCAGCTATGACGATTACGATCCGGGTAGTCCACCTCCTGGCTATCAAGTCAGACCCAGTGTAGCCGCGGACATCAAGACCAATTGGCCGTTCGTGCTAGGCGGCTACCTTTATCTTGTCTGGCAGGATGACCGGGCGGGTGATCATCAGATCGAAAATGACATCTATTTCGCCCGGTCGAACTTGACCTTCTTTAACCAGAATCAACCTTATGGTGCTGGAAGCTATATCTCGGACGTCCTGGACTCAGAAAGCGAAGACACAACGTGGTACACGATCGACTGGTCGGCAGCAACTGCCGCCTCAACCTACGTCACCGTTCAGACGCGGCTTGGAGATACAATCGGTGCGGTTTTAGCCAGTGACTGGTATCCGCAGCGGTTCCCGTTCCAGCCTCAATCGTGGGACTGTAGCGATGGTATTGAGGGCGACGAGTCAGGGGCACCGATACCGGGCTATGACGCTCCGGGACAGCACATTGAGGACGCTGCTGGGGACTTCTGGCCACAAGCTCGCTATATCCAGTATCGGGTCAACTTCTTCACCCGTGACTCGACAAAGACGCCTGAGTTAAACAATCTGTCCATTCACTTTGATCGTAACGTCCACCAAGATGACGATGATGACGAGGGAACAGGAACGGTCAGTTTTACTTATCTGCCCATCGTTCTCAAATAATTGTTAAAAGAAGTCAAACCAGTTTCTTGCAGATTTCAAACCTATTTCAAACCTGACTTTGGTATACTTAGCCTAGAACGATATGATAGAACACTGCTAATTCTCAAAGGCATACCCTGAACCTGGTACCACATAGGTTACGGTGGAATTTTGAAGAAAGGAGGTGACGCCAGATGTTGTTCCTACCGCGTGAGGAAGGCCAGGGATTGGTTGAGTACGCGCTGATCCTCGTGCTCGTGGCCATCGTGGTCATTGCCATCCTGCTGCTTCTGGGCCCGGTTATCGGTAACGTCTTCAGCAATATCGTCCAGAACCTATAATTCTATTTATTTCAGGCGATGATCAACTTTTATTCGAAGCCCTGCCAGACGGCGGGGCTTCTCCTTTACCCTGTCCCACACTGATCATATACAGGGCTGCTTCTCCCTGACCGTCCAGTCCTAGCAGGTCGTTCAGTTCGTCGTCGAGGAAAGCGCCGACAGCGCAAGCCCCCAGCCCCATCGAAGTGGCTGCCAGGTAAAGGTTTTGCCCGACGTGTCCTGCCTCCATCAGCGCGTAGCGGTAAGTCCGTTCGCGGTATTTCCAGCGTAAACGTTGGAAAATGGCTGACAGGACGAAGCACACCTGGGCCTGGCCCAACATCTCCTGGCCGATCCCGGCTACGGTTATCCCCCCACGCAGATTCCTGGCCTGAAGCTGTTCCAGTTCGTGCTCAAGCACGGCGTAGTGATAGAGTCCTGGTTCCAGTCCCAGCACATCGTGGACTACAGCGTAGGTCTCGATCGGGTAGAGCGCGCCGGCCGACGGGGCGGCCCGGAAGCCTCGCCGTGGGGCGGTGATGCCTTGCGCAGCGTGTAGCAAGCGCGAAAGTTCCTCCAGGGAAAACGGTTCGTCCCTGTAGTCTCGGATGGAGCGGCGCGTTTCAATTGCCTCCTCCAGACTCAGCCCCCGGTAGCC
>Ga0180437_10009743_pt1 | contig 11835 bp, 13 predicted proteins | sample SS_ome_4_FD_132410 | JGI IMG/M metagenome (GOLD analysis project Ga0180437, IMG submission 132410) | Hypersaline lake sediment archaeal communities from the Salton Sea, California, USA - SS_3_D_1 metaG | ecosystem: Environmental > Aquatic > Non-marine Saline and Alkaline > Hypersaline >... | reverse complement strand
AATACACTTCTAAACGAACATATAATTCATTTTAACGCAATACCTTGTCCTTCTGTAATACTGAAATCTGTATATTGCATAGAATGCTCTTTGGCTCTCATCTTTTTTATTAAAAGTCTGCGTTTAAGCCCTTCATCTGTTTTTACCAATCCCAATTCGATCACACCATCTACTAGAAATTGTTCCAATTGTGGGTGGTCATTAGTTGTTTCTACCTCCGTGAAAATGACAGTTACTCCTTGATTTTTCAAGAATTCGCTCATTCTGATTAAAGCTGTCCTTTGTTTGATCGTTTGTCCTTCTGCTCCTTCTGTACTCTTGGTTGAAAAGGTGCGTGTTGAAATTAAAAGTGATGTAATGCTATCGACAACAACTCTGCTTGTACCACTTTTTTTTATCATTGGAGCGATTTTGAGTAACAAATAATCAACATCTGGTCTTGTTGTGTTGATTTCTTTGCTTTTTATACCGATTCGTGGATAAAAACCATCTATTAGTGTGAATAATCCTACATCTTCCAGATCCTTTAAATCCCATCCCATTTGTTCTGAGCGTCTTCGCAATGCATTTGGCTTTTCATCAAAAGTGACATATATTCCATGTTTTCCCGCATTGCTTCCTTTAAGAATCCATTGAAGTGAAAAACAAGTCTTACCAGAGCCCTCTGGACCAGTTAAAAGTATACTGTAACCACTAGGAATTAATTCATTTATATCCATCGCCATTAATGGTTCACTCCTCAATTTTTTCAATCTTATTAGACAATTCTCTCCTTTGTGTCAATTCTAACTTGATAATTATCGGTAACGATAATCGGATATTCCCTTGCACGTTGTTCTCTTAAAATCCTTGTTCCTAGTTTCGGAATTTGAATAAAATTGGCAACTCTTTCTCCAGATTGTTTTTGACGGAGACTAAAAACAACATCTGCAAAATGGGCAATTGTGTTTTCAATATGTTCTTCTTGAAGTCCTCTTGTCATAAGCCAGAAGTGAATCCCGTCTATCTTTGTAATTCTGTGGGAAAATTCCTTTATGAATATCGAATATAAGTCATCTATATCAACACCCCATTCAGGAATTTGGTGAAGGAATGTGCTCAAAGAATCAATTACTGAAACAATTCGTCTACCTGTTCCTACTACGTTTTCGTCAAAACAATCATCCATATATTCAGAAAGTAAAACTGATAACGGGTTCATTTCTAGAATGTCTGGAATGGGTTCTTCTTTGTACATATCAATAATTTTCCATCTGTCCTCAGGAAGAGTTGAAATATCCATCTTGATTTCTTTAAAAATGCTAATAAGTTCTTCAGCAGTATAATCGTATAATACATATTTAACTGCTGTATTTACTGATGGATCTCCTGAAAGGTGATACACAATACTCTGTACAAGAAGTCTATGAATATAACCAACATCACCTACAACTAGTACTAAAGAACGGTTAGGGATGCCACCTTCACCTATTACGACATCTAAAGTTCGAATTCCAGTAGATAATACCGTGTTTCCTTCCATTTTGTTGCCTCCTGAAAAATTAAAGTCATCATTGTATTGAATATGATGTAATAAGGTATGTTACTCATCGTTTTGGATCTTATTAAGTATATCTCAGTTTAATCTTCTTAAAAATAATGAGCGATAGAGTCACGGCGCTAAATCTAAGGTGCTTTAAAAAGAGTACTTAGAGTTCTAAACGTATACAATAATAGTACACTCACAAAATTTGCTCTAAAACTTATCAAGAAATCACCAATGCTTTAGCATGAGGTAGCCCACTCTAAAACTTGGGAAAAGAAAGAAAAGAAAGAAAAGAAAGAAAAAAAGGGTGAATGTGTAGGATCTGCTTAGTAGGATCCAGGTGTAGACATAGAATTCGTACCAGTGTATTCTGGATGTGAAATATCTGGATATGCCTCGCCTATAGCGTCGACTGCTTTAATAGCGTCTCTAATTGCATCCCAAGGATAGAATTCTCCGTTTACGGGTTCTGGGAATGCTCTATTCATGGTTGAGAGGAGTACGTCGCCTGCACAAGCATGTGCTACTTTCTCTATATCGTTCTCAGCTAATCCTTTGAGACCAACTTCCTCCAAACAGGTTGGTAGTCCAACAGTCTTGCAGAATCGCATTACAGATCTGATAAATTCAGTGTTTCTGTCCTCTAACACCATTTCACATAGTGTACCGAAAGCTACGAGTTCTCCGTGATATGCACGGTGCTTTGGTGGTCCTGGAAGGTCCTTCATTTTGTCTTCCACTACAGTAAAACCGTTGTGGATACCGTGTGCTGCAGAAAGTCCTCCAGATTCGAATCCGATACCACTAAGTAAGGTGTTTGCTTCAATGATTTTTTCTACTGCTGGCGTAACTGCTTGTCTTCCAACAGCTAACGCAGCTTGCTTACCATATCTCAATAGTGTCTCGAAACAAAGTCTAGCAAGGGATAGTGCAGTCATTGTAGGCGATCCGCCAGGCATGTTCACACCGTTTGTCCTGTAGGTCATGTCTGCTTCAAACCAGGTCGCGAGGGCATCTCCCATGCCGCTGACAAGGAATCGTGCGGGCGCTTTTGAAACTATGGCACTGTCAACACAAACCATCGTTGGATTGGTTGGGTATACAAGGAAGGTCTGGTAGACATGTTCCCAGCTGTAGACTACTGTTAGAGCTGAGCAAGGAGCGTCTGTAGCTGCAATAGTCGGGACAACAATTTTTGGAACTCCTGCCCCAAAATTCTCAAGCCTTTCGGCTGGAACTTTGCCGATGTCAATTGCAACATCTGTAGCAGCGCCCTTACCACAGTCAATAGCCTTACCACCGCCAATTGAAAGGATTGCATCACACTCGTTTGACTTACACTCTTCAGACATGCGTGCCATTTCGTCCCAGGTGCATTCACGCTTAAATTCTACCCAGTGGGCCGGGCCTATACCTTTTTCAGATAAACCGCTCTCAATGAAGTTTTTCGTTACGCTGATGGCAGTAGGTCCACCCATTGCCATTGGTTTTTTAATTCCGAGCAATTCTAGTTGTCCTGCGAGGAGCGCTAATGCTCCAGGTCCTTGTACGTATCGGCTAGGCGCTATCATTATTTTTAATGGTCCTGCATCTTGTAAACCAGTCATTTTACATTACCTCTTATATTTTTGGATTTTTGTTTTGTAGAAATAGATACCTGTTAAGGTATGTGAATCAAACTATTACGCATAGGTTATATATAAATATTAATAACTTAGCCTAATAAGCTCCGGAAGACCTGATACTAAAACGCGCCGTTTGTAATGCGACTAAAGCTTAATTTCCTTTTGCTTATCCTCGATAAGTTAAGTTATTTTTTGTATCAGCCTTTTCAAATGTGTGCTAAGCTATGACATGTGCATCAATTGAAGTTGTGATGTATCTTAAGAGTCAGTGTTCTGAATAAGTACCACAAATAAATTTAGTATTCGACCCTTTATAGTATCAAAAGTTAGTTATTCTCAATTTTAAGTATCGGAAAATAGAAATAAAGACATAACTGATTATTATTCTCGACCAATTCATATTTGAGAACCTAAGACAATGCAATTGTTCCTTTGTAAGAAGAAGATCCTAATATATAGTTTTAAATGAAAAACAAAGCGCAAAAAACACTAAATAATGAACAAATAGAATAATAAAGAAATAAGAGTATAGAAAAATAGAATTAAAGACATAACTGATTATTATTCTCGACCAATTCATATTTTAAAACCTAAAATAATGCAATTGTTACTTTTTAAGAACGTGTTCCGAAAATACAACTTATGGTGAAACATAAGACGCAAAAAACACAAAATATTGAAAAAATAGAATAATAAAGAAATGACATAAGCCATAGGAGTTCAAAAAGGATAGAAGCGCATATATTTTGCATATCGAATTTTAAAAACGAGTTATTGATAGACTCCCTCAAGTATATGATCTATCAACCTTGCTGCAATTTTCGCGCTGAACAATCTGTGAATCGAGGTAACAACCTCATCTATACGACGTTTTTTGTTGGTGATAAGTTCCTGAAATGCTTTTCCATATTTTTCCAAAACATACTGCCAAACGATGTCATCCATTTCTTTATAAAACACTCTAAAGACGCTTAAATCACCTGTATATGATTCAATATCGGTTCTATGGGCTGCCATGAATTTGTCTTTGATTTTACGAAGTACAAATTCAATTTTTTTAGCATCTTCTTCGCGATCCACGCAGACGGCGAAAATTATGGGGTCTGGTGTGCTGGTATCTAAAGCATAAACGAATTTCATATTCTTCATAACAAGGCTTTCAACGCTTTCGGCTCCTATTTCTTCTGCAAAACTGGATATCGCCGATAAAAAACCAGTAATTAGAGATTCATCTACTTCAATGCTTCCATAGTAACTATGGAGAAGGCTTTCTCCAGTTTTTTTCAGAATGTAGACATTATGAATCAACTGTGATGCGCTTCCTCACACACCTCACTATTACTATAATATGAACTCTATGTATTCTATTAACTCTATAATATATCTATTGGGTTCGGTTCTAAGTGGAACATCAGAGAGCAAAAAGATAAACAAATATTTGAAAAAACTAACCTTGTGACTTTTTTAAACAGAAAGCAAAATTAAGAGGTCTGCTATTGGACGATCTTCTCAAGAATTTGATCTATAAGTTTTTGCGCAATTTTCGGGGAAAAAAGATGATAGATCAATGAAATAACTTCGTCAATAGTTTGTTCTTTATTCGTAACAAGTTTATGAAAGGCTTTTGAGTATTTATTTACGACGTATTCCCATACAATTTCGTCTAGTTTATTGTAAAATGGAGCAAACGCCTTTATATCTCCAGTCCAATCTTCGAGGTCAGACTTATGTTTACCAACGAACATTTCTTTGATTTCGATTAGTATCTCCTTAATTTTCTGCTCGTCTTCTTCACGATCCACACTCACTGCAAATATTAGAGGATCATCTGGCAAGCTTGCGTCCATAGCATATACAAACTTCATATTCTTCATAACAAGGCTTTCAACGCTTTCCGCACCTATTTCCTCTGCAAAAGATGATATTGCAGATAAAAAACCAGTAATGAGGGTCTCATCTACTTCGATAGATCCATAATACCCATGAATCAGGCTTTCCCCTGTCTTTTTTAAAATGTATACGTTGTGGATCAACGGTGATGCCCTTCCTCGGACCCCTCATCATATTATGGGGTTAATCTATAATATACTTTATTATCAAATGTCCAATATGGAGAGGATTTCTCCTATTTATATAAGTTCCATGCTATTTTAACTCTTTGGTTTGCGCGAAAAACCGAGTTTGTTCTAAGAAGATATACATAAGCAAAAGTAAGGTTCTCCATATCTATTCATTGATAATTAAAGCCCTCATCTTATCATTTGTAGTATATCAACAATTTTGTCGAATTTTTTAAAGAGAAGTTATATCGTTACAAGTAAAAAAGGAACTAAAAGTATCTTTTCAGCACGACAGGTATAACCTCTCTAAAGAACTGCTTTAGTTGTCCTCGTGTAGTAAGGGCATGTGGGAACTCCTCAGATAAGGTATCAATGAGATCTTCAAGTAACTTGTCTTTGATTTCTTCTGCTGGTTTTGAGCCTTTTTCTTCCTTTTTTGATTCTTTTTTCTTTAATTCGTCCTTTAATTTTTGATTTTCCTTCTCTAATTCTGCTAATTTTTTCTTTTCTTTTTCCAACTGCGTAACGCGCTTTTTTAACTCATCACCTTCGTCGCCAACTGTAGGTAATGCTTCTTTGGATTCTTTTGCCCATACAACAGCAATGCGGCTAACTGTTTTAGATCCAAATTTATCAGGTTTGTCTTTAATCAATTTTCCAAGTATTTTCTTAAGTTCTGTACGTGATTTCGTTTTTGTCAGTTTTAGCAATTCGGAATATGAGAAGGGTTCACCAGGATGCTCTTGTAAGATTTTTATAAGCAGTTCTTCCACATTTTCACCTTCTAAGTTAATAATTTTTCGCGGATCATGTAAATTGCAATTTAATTTTTACATATGTAACTAATTATTCGTGCTCTACTTTAGAATTTAGTTGTTTTATTTGTTTCTTAGGTTACGCGGATCATGTAAATAATTTCATGGTCCAAATATCTAAGGAGAGTCTTAGTGGATATGAATGAAAAAAAAGAGTTGAGTATTGAAACAGAATCTAATTCTATTTAAGTTCAGATTCCCAAGAGATGAAGTTTTTCAGTCCGTTTTCTAGATTTACCTTTGGAGACCAATTCAAAATCGTTTTTGCCTTTGTAATATCAGGACATCGTCTTCTTGGGTCACCTTCTGGTAATTTGCTAAATACAAACTCTGAGTCTGAGTTTGTTTGTTCCTTGACTATTTTGGCTAAATGGAGGACTGTCATTTCCTTATCATTTCCAATGTTGAAAATTTCCTCAGAGGCACTATCTAAGATTGCAGCACGGAGAATACCTTCAACAGTATCTGTGACATAACTAAAACTTCTCGTCTGTGCGCCGTCGCCGAAAACAGTAATCGGGTCGCCTATTAAGGCTTGGTTAACAAATCGAGGAACAACACGCCCATATACTCCATCCGCACGTATTCTTGGACCGTATGTATTGAAAATACGTACGATTCGCGTATTAATTCCATGTTGACGTTGATACGCTGCCATAAAAGCCTCACCAGAACGTTTTCCTTCTTCATAACAACTTCGTATTCCAGTGCTAATGACACTTCCCGCGTACGTCTCGGGTGTAGGCACAAACTGCGGGTCTGGGTCTCCGTACGTCTCCGAAGTCGAAGTAAACAGAATTTTTGCGTTAGACCGCTTAGCTAACTCAAGAGTGTTCATTGTCCCTATCGTATTTGTGCTTAAGATGGCAATAGGGTATTTCTCAAATTCCATAGGTGCAGCGCGACTAGCAAGGTGAAGAATTACGTCAAATTGATCCTCAATTTCTAAAACAGATGCATCTACAATATCTTGTCTAATAAATGTGAATTGGTCTTCTTTTTGGTCAATTAAATCTTGAATATTTTCAAGTCTTCCACTTGAGAGATTATCAACACACAATACTGTTGCACCCATTTCAATTAGAACATCACAAATGTAACTGCCAAGAAAGCCTGCGCCTCCTGATATAAGAACGCGAAGTCCTTTATAATCAATAGATGAATCTTTTAGCGAATTAATTATTGTTTTCACGTCTTTCTCTATCTGCACATTGTTCACCTATAGTTAATTATGATTAGATTGAAACCCCTGTTGATTAAGTATAGCGATATCGATACCTGTAAAACTGAGTCTTATGAATTTTGCTGTTTCATCATCTCACCAAATAAATAACAGCATTATTCCAACGCAATCTTCATTTTTTTTCTTTTTCATTTTTTATACGGTTTAAAGTTATCAATCTGTCTTCCAAAGTTTCTCAAGTTCTTCAATTGCTTTCGCAGCTAGTGTTGTAGCCTTTGAAATTGCTGTTGAAATGAATTCTACTGCCTCTTCCGCTTTACCTACTACAAACGCCTTTTCAGCGCTACTGATTAATTCTTTGATAGACGTGATGTAGTCTGTCTTATTCACGTTTGATAAGAGTGTGATTTCACTTATTAACGCCTCTAAAAACCAGTTTATTACCTCTTTGCCATCAATATTTTTAATTGGAAGACTTTTATACCTTAAAAGAACATTGGATGCAATAATAAGCAGAGATTTGATTCTATCACCGATGCTATAGTCAATTATGTTCTCTTTGATTCTGACCATGATTTTTCAACTCTTGATTCAAAACTTTTGTAGATGAGATAGTCATAAGTTATCTTTATATTTCCCGGTACGTACTAAAAAAACACGAATTCTAGTAGATGGTGAGAGGAAAAAAACACTACTTCTGATATTTAAGTAACTAAAGTACTTTTCAAAGTTAAATCTGATTGATCACAAATTCCTGCGCACTTTTTCCTACTAAATGTTGCTCATCTTTTTGTATTGGATTTCCACTGAGATTTATGCTTTGAAGATAAGTAAGGCGATCTAACCTTTTGATCTCTGTTATTTGATTAAAAATTCTACCTGAAAACGGGTTTTTCCAAAGTGTTTCAGGTAGAATAAACTGATCCATGTATGCAAATTGAGGTTTTTTTGGAAAAAGAGATCCTCCTTTGCAAACAAAGATTTTTAGAAGTACAGAAGAAGGCGCCTCGAAATTATTTTAAATTTTAAAAGATGTTATATTTAACAATATTAAATATTGATTTACTATAAAACGAGGTTAACAAAATGGAAGTTAAAAAACAGTTTACAGAAAAAGAAGCAAAACAAATCGGAGAAAAACTGGGCATCAAGTGGAATAAATTTGATGTGAATCAATTTATGAGAGGTATGAATGTAGAGTTAGAACATGGGTTACGTGATTCAGAAACTAATGTTACCAATGACGATGCTATAATGACTGGTAAAATTGCATTGGCACACCTAAAAGAATTCCCAGATTATTACGACAGACTCGAAAAAATGGAAAAAGAAGCCGATAAATTTTGGGGTAAGGATTAATACATCATTTTCTCAAAGTTACCTTATCGCTAGCCCTACGGGACGTTGAACAAGGTCCGATTTCTTAAAATCCCTGTAAAAAAGTTTAGAATCCGCGAATTTTCAATTGTTTTCTTTAATTGATTTTTTAGGGCATTCTTCATCGACAAAAGAATCTAAAGACATTAAAAAAGCTGCGGTTTTGCGATTGTGTCTCGTCATTATTTTTTCTTAATGACTTGTCGGGAACGCAAAAAATGTCGTACAAAAAAGATTTTATAAAGGAGAATTTTCACTCAATTCAAAAATAGAATCTTACACTTAAAGGTCCAAATACTCGGTGAGAAAGTCGAGGAGATAATGACTTTTTCTAAATAAAAAAGAATTCTACCTGTAAGATTGATTTCAATGCCCTTAAGCGGGAAATTGAAACCCGACAATATTCGCTTTATGCGCTCTATTCGTATGTGTATCAATCTCAGTTACTTAATAAAATCAATGAAGCGTTTTCTTATGGCTTTTCCTCGCTTAAGAATCACTTACTCCTTATGGTGAACCTCTATATTAACGATTTAGGCAGTGTTTATCACATATAAAAACGGAGACCAAATAATGCTTCAAGTTATAATAATAATCTTTATAATTGCATGTAACTATACGAGTTACAAGGCGGAGTGTTCTTCGCTTCACGTGGAGAACACGTTCTTGTGCATGAGACAAAACCCGAGAGGTCCCACGCCTTCTACGACGGAGATGAATGACAGGTATAAGGACGAAAAAAGTGATAGAAAAATGAAAGATGCAGGTGAGATAATCAAAGATATTAAGAAACGCTACGATGAGGATAAAGACGATTGGAGCATACTTGGTGGCAAAGACTCAAATGGCCATTATGATACGTTTATTGCACAACCTCCTCGCCTTTGGCAGATAAAATCCGAACCTATCAATCCATTTCAAGCCATTGGTCTAGGTATTGGGCCCACACGTAATATAGATGAGGAGATTCAGCGTGCTGTAATGGAATTAGGCACACCTATTAATTTTCAAGCATTATTCCCACAACCTAAGGATAACAGTGCCATTTTCGTGAGAGGTGTTGAAAGGTTTTCAACAGCAGCAACAAATCGGTTAAAAAAAGAATGTGATAATACACAAAATAAAGTGGATTCTAAATTAACTAAGGAACTTGAAGAACTGGTTAATAAGAAATACCCTTCCCGTAAAACAATGTATCTTTGAGATACACAAATTTTAACTTAATCGGCGGGAAGTCCCCTTCCGTAAGGGTGGGGTAGTTCACGGTTATATACTTACTGTAATTTCAGTTCATTATCAAAAGCAACAAAGACATCCTTTTGAAGTTCGATTAAATCTATGCTTTCAAGAAGTCTTTTTGCCGAACTTTTAAACTCTTTTACTTTATCATCCAATTCAGGTGTTTCTTGCTGATTTGCAAGTTCCAGTAGCGTAGTGATGCCCAGTTTTTGAAAACGACTATTGTATCTTCCTGCTTCTATAAGGCTAAAGTCTATTAGTTGTTCTAAAGGTAACGCAACAGGTATTTTAAAATCCAAGAGCTTGCTCAAGGCAACATACGCATGTTTATCCAAGTTATGCCATTCATCAACTAAAATAGCATAATCACCATTAATTTTTATTGTAGCGAATTTATTGCGTGCAGCAGGTAGGATAGTCATCTTAAAATGTGAGCACTCACAAGCATAGCGCAAATATAATGTTCCTTTGTATTGTTCCTTTGCAACCCATACGAGGTACCCTAAACTGGTTTCGCTTTCAATAAGAGCTCTAGAAAGATCTTCTGAGTATTTTGTAACGCTTATCATCCTCCGGGTTGCAATATCTTTCCATCGTTTATAGTCAATATAAACTTTAGAATACGGTATCATAACCCAGTTTTTTCTGGGAATTTTCCCTTCCAACGACGATCCACACGCCCTACTATTCGGTTTTTCTAGTTTATTCTTTCATCAAGGCGCCATTTTGAAAAAATCATAAATTCAGAATAACGGACTTTTTCTATAACTGTTGGTTATATATATAACTTATAAAGGACTTTATATACCATTACTCCAGCGATCTATACTAAGTTTTTTCTCCTGAAACTTAAAATCAAGGGGGGGATTCTTAGCAAAGAATCAACAGTTTGTTGACATTTAGTTATTTATAAATCTAAAAAAATTGAAAATATGGGTGGGTGATTATTATTACAGTACCAATTATCGAAGCTCAGAACGTCGTGGCGTCAGGAGAATTCGATCAAAAGATAGACTTACTGCATATAGCTGCATCTTTAGACCGTGCCGAATACAATCCCGAATCATTCCCAGGATTAGTTCTAAGAGTTTCAGATCCCAAGGCGGTCTTTCTGCTTTTTAGCACAGGCAAGCTCGTCTGCACATTTAGGAGCTATCAGTTCTTAAAGCAGAATGGAGGTAAAAGTAAGGAAGACGTTTATGCGGCAATAGAAACGCTTGTAAAACAACTGAGAAGTATTGATATTAACGTAAATAGCCCTCCGAAGGTAAAAATCCAGAATATGGTTGCATCTGTGACCCTTGATTTCAGCATAAATTTAGAAACCATAGCACTGACTCTGGAGAACAGTCTATATCTTAAGAAGATACTATTCTCTATCTTAAGAGGACAAATGAGCCAGAGCAGTTCCCAGGACTTATTTACAGGATGGCCGTGCCAAAGGTTGTTATCCTCATTTTTGGATCAGGAAAACTCGTCTGTACATTTAGTAGCCATTGGCTCCTAAAGCAGAAAGGTGCCAAAAGCGAGGAACAAATACACGAAGCTGTGGATATTCTTGTAAAAGAATTAAAGGAAATCGGCGCAACAGAAGAACCTAAATAGGAATTATTTAACAAATTATTTCTTTTTTTTTATTTTCATGGCTCTACATTTTCATATACGCAAAATGGATCGATTAACTCCCTTTATTTCTTGTTTGAATTCTAAAACCTGTATTTTTGCATTTTTTTAGAGTTTTATTTAGTGTGTTCAATTTTGTTTCCACAGTTAGGGCACCACAAAGAATCGAGAGGGATTTTTATACCGCAATGTGGACAGAACATAGAACTCATTGGCTCTTCTAGAGGAATTTTTATTGGCATTTGTGTTTCTTGATTTTCCATCAGTTCATTTATTTGAAATTCTATAAACATCTGCTCCTCTTTGTACTGTTCGTACAATTTCGAAAATTCTTCAGCACCAATAGTTCCTTGATCAAATTTCGATTCCAACTTCTTCACAATGTCTT
>Ga0180437_10009742_pt1 | contig 11836 bp, 9 predicted proteins | sample SS_ome_4_FD_132410 | JGI IMG/M metagenome (GOLD analysis project Ga0180437, IMG submission 132410) | Hypersaline lake sediment archaeal communities from the Salton Sea, California, USA - SS_3_D_1 metaG | ecosystem: Environmental > Aquatic > Non-marine Saline and Alkaline > Hypersaline > Sediment... | reverse complement strand
TATCCTCAATGCGCAGGACGAACTTTCCCTTGTGATGCCTCGTAAAAAGCCAGTTGAAGAGGGCCGTCCTCGCCCCGCCAATGTGTAAGAAGCCGGTCGGACTCGGTGGGAAGCGAGTTCTGACCTGGCTCAATGCCTCCTCCATTTGAGTTGTTTATTCAACAACTTCAATTGAAATAGTATTATACGCGTCAACGAGCAGATGTCAAGGAAAAACCGGCGGGAACCCTTCTCTATTCGTTATTGTACGGCAAATAGGTGAGTATTGAAAGAGGGGAGAAAAAGGGGACAGGCAACTTGATTGAATAAAAAGTGGCCTGTCCCCCTCGTATGCTGAGTATCGCCTTAGACTATCTCCTCGACGATCTCGTAAATGGATTGTAGGGCGTGGTCAAGCCTGGATACATCCGTCCCGCCCGCCTGGGCCATGTCCGGTCGGCCTCCTCCGCTTCCCCCTACTTCCGCAGCCACCCGTCGAATCATCGTGTCGGCATTGAATCGAGGCAGGAGATCATCAGTCACCCTCATGAGCAGAGACACCTTCTTCCCCCGTTTCGACCCCAGCAAGACAATGCCCGATGCGATTCGATCCCTCAGCGTATCCCCGAAATTCCTCAGCGACTGGGGGCTATCTACCTCCACCTGGGCTGCGAGGACCTTAACTCCTTTGATAACCCTTATTTGGTCCATGAGGTCGAAGGATTTGCCCCCCGCCAGCTTCCCCCTCAGGGATTCGATCTCCCTCTCCAATTTCCTCTGGTGGTCCAACAGCTTCCCCACTTTCGCAGCCACTTCCCTGGAGGGGGCCTTTACCATGGAGGAAACTCGTTTCAGCTCATCCTCCTCCAGCCGGATGTAATGGATCGCGTCCTGCCCGGTGAGGGCCTCAATCCTTCTCACCCCCGCCGCTACACCCGCTTCCGATATGATCTTGAAGAATCCAAGATCGCCCGTTCGTGAAGTATGGGTTCCCCCACAGAGCTCCTTGCTGAAATCGGCAATGCTCACTACCCGGGCTTTATCGCCGTACTTCTCGCCGAATAGCGCTATGGCCCCTCCTTGAATAGCTTCCCGCGTTTGGGTCTCCTCAACATCGACCCCTGTGTTTTGCCGGATCTTGCCGTTAACGAAGTCCTCAACCTGAACGAGTTCTTCCTCGGTAAGGGGGGAAAAATGGGTAAAATCGAACCGAAGCCGATAGGGCTCCACCAGGGATCCGGCCTGCTTCACGTGATCCCCCAAGATCTCCCTCAACGCGGAATGCAGAAGATGGGTGGCAGTATGGTTCGCGGCAGTCCTTCTCCTCATCCCCTCATCTACGGAGAGGACGACTTCGTCCCCCACTTTCAGAGTCCCCTCCTTGACCAGGCCCCTGTGGACGATCAAGTTGGGCAGGGGTCTACGGGCATCGTTAATTTCTATGACAAGGCCGTCCCCAACTATCTTTCCCTTATCCCCAACCTGACCCCCAGTCTCACCATAAAAAGGGGATTTCTCGACAACAATCTCCACCGAATCCCCTGCCCTAGCGGTATCCACCAAATGATCCCTTCGAATGACCTTCACCACCTTTGATCTGCACTGAATCTCATCGTATCCCACAAATTGGGTCTCGATTCCCTCCGAGGAAATCCTCCTGTAGCTCTCCTTGAAGCCCTCCTCCCCCATCCCCTTCCAGGACTCCCTTGCCTTGCGCCTCTGCTCTTCCATGGCACTTTCGAATCCCTCTACATCAATGCGAAAGCCATCCTCCTGAACGATATCCTCCGTGAGGTCGACCGGAAACCCAAAGGTGTCGTAGAGCATGAAAACGACATTTCCCGGGAGAACCGTTTCCCCTGTCTGGGTCAACCTGGCCGTTTCCTCCTTCAGGAGGCTCAAGCCCCTATCCAGAGTCTCGGAGAAACCAGTCTCCTCTAATTCTATCACCCGCCTGATATAGTTCTCGTTTTCGGCCAATTCCGGATATGCCTCCCTCATAAGCTCCATGGCGACAGCGGAGACTTCTCCGAGAAAGGGATCTTTGATTCCCAGTTTCCTCCCATGGCGAATGGCCCTCCGCATGATCCTCCGCAACACATATCCCCTTCCAACCTTATCCGGTAAAACGCCATCACCGATGAGAAAAGCAGTGGCCCTGGCATGATCCGCGATCACTCGAATGGAAATATCATCCGCCTCATTGTCATCTTTCCCGTACTTTCTTAAGCTGATCTCCTCGATGTGGGCGATGATATCCCGGAAGAGATCCGTATCGTAATTGCTCGTAACGCCCTGGAGGACGGCGGTGATCCGTTCCAGCCCCATTCCCGTATCGATACAGGGCTTGGGCAATGGGGTCATTTGCCCGTCCTCCGACCGATTAAATTGCATAAAGACCAAGTTCCAGAGCTCCAAGAACCGATCGCACTCACAATCAACTCCGCAGTCGGACCCGCCACATCCAACCGCCTCCCCTTGATCGATGATGATCTCCGAACAAGGGCCACACGGCCCCGTGTCTCCCATGGCCCAAAAATTGTCCTTCTCACCCAGCCGAACAATCCGCTCCACGGGGACCCCCACCTTTCGATGCCAGAGGTCAAAAGCCTCTTCATCTTCCTCGTAGATCGAGACCCAGAGCTTCTCCTTGGGGAGGCCCATTTCGCGCGTCAACAAATCCCACCCGAATTCAATGGCCCCTTCTTTGAAATAGTCCCCGAAGGAGAAATTCCCCAACATCTCGAAGAAGGTGTGATGCCGGGCAGTCTTTCCCACGTTTTCCAGGTCGTTGTGTTTCCCACCTGCCCTTACACACTTCTGTGACGTGGTCGCCCTGGTATAATCCCTTTTCTCCTCCCTCAGGAAAACCCTCTTAAACTGAACCATTCCCGCATTGGTGAAGAGAAGACTGGGGTCTTCTTTGGGCACCAGGGGCGAGCTCGAGACGATCCGGTGATCCCGATCCTCGAAATATCTCAGAAAGGCGGTCCTAATCTCGTTGCTATCCATCTCCGCGAAATTCCATTCTAGAAGCGTTCGGGCCGTAATTTCTTGGGGCTATCCCTTCTCCCTGCTTCCTGTTCTTCATCCTGTTCGCGAATCTTCTCGAAATCATCCCACGGGGTATCCCCCGTTGCCAGAATCCCTTTTACCCTCAAGGCAAAGTCGTCGGGGTTGGTACTCTGCCTCAGGGCCTCATCATAGCTAATCAGGTTTTTCCTCAGCAGGGCCATCAGAGACTGATCGAAGGTCTGCATCCCATAGCTTGTATACCCCTTGGCTATAGCGTCCTGGAGCTCTGCGGTCTTCTCCTTCTCGATGATACACTCCCTTACCCTGGCCGTAGATATCAAGGTCTCCACGGCGGGAACCCTTCCCACCCCGTCCGCCTTGGGAACCAACCGCTGCGAGATAATGCCCTTAATGACCCCGGCCAACTGCATCCGGACCTGCCTCTGATGATATGGAGGAAACGTCGATATAACCCGGGTTACGGTCTCCTTAGCATCGATGGTATGGAGGGTGCTCATCACCAGGTGGCCCGTCTCGGCGGCTGTCAACGCAGTCTCGATGGTCTCGAAATCCCTCATTTCTCCGATCAGGATGACATCCGGGTCTTGCCTCAGCGCACTCCTCAAGGCATTGGCAAAGGTTCCCGTGTCAGAACCTACCTCCCTCTGATCAACGATCGCCTTCTTATCATCATGGACGAACTCGATGGGGTCCTCTATGGTGATGATATGACACGTCCTCCGGGAGTTGATGATATCGATCATCGATGCCAAGGTTGTCGACTTTCCGCTTCCCGTGGTTCCCGTGACCAATATGAGACCCCTACTCTCCATGGCGATCTTCTCAATGACATTTGGCAGGGTGAGCTCCTGGAGGCTCTTGATCTGATACGGCACGATTCTCAGGGCAATACGGATCTTACCCCTCTGTTGGAAAATGTTGACTCGGAAGCGGCCCAGACCATGGATCTCATATCCCATGTCCACTTCCTTTTCCCTCAGAAACCGCTCCTTCTGCCACTCGTTCATGATCCCCAGGGCCATCTGGTTCACTTCATTGTAATTATACGGCTTGCCCCCCTGCATGGCCCTGAGCTGCCCATCGATCCTGACAATGGGCGGCTGTCCAATCTTTACATGGACATCCGACGCACCCCTCGTCAGGGCCTCCAATAGGATTTCATTCAGCTCCACTCTCGATTTCCTCCTCTCTCGACCCCCCCTTTAAATGAAAGCGCCCCTTTATCTCTTCCTCGATCTGATGAAAGACCTCCGGATTTGTCTCCAAGAAGGCCTTTGCATTTTCCCTTCCCTGGCCGATACGCTGATCCTTCCAAGAATACCATGTCCCACTCTTCTCGATAATGTTGTGATCCACGGCCAGATCTAAGACGTCAGCCTCCCTCGATATCCCCTTTCCATAGATTATATCGAACTCCGCTTCCTTGAAGGGAGGGGATACCTTGTTCTTCACCACCCTCACTCGGGTTCTGCTGCCGATGACTTCCTGCCCCTGTTTGATCGACGCCACCCTCCGAATATCCAGCCTTACGGAGGAGTAAAACTTTAGCGCATGTCCCCCCGTGGTCGTCTCCGGGTTGCCGAAGAGCACGCCGATTTTCATCCTGATTTGGTTGATAAAAACGACTATGGTCTTTGACTTGCTTATCGTAGCCGCAAGCTTCCTGAGGGCCTGGGACATCAGCCTCGCCTGAAGTCCCATGTGGGCATCCCCCATCTCGCCCTCAATCTCCGCCCGCGGAACTAACGCGGCGACGGAATCGACCACCACCATGTCCACCGCTCCGCTCCGAACAAGTATTTCGGTTATCTCCAAGGCCTGCTCGCCCGTATCCGGTTGGGAGATGAGCAAGTCATCCGTTTTCACCCCTAACGCGCGGGCATAGTGAACATCCAAGGCATGTTCGGCATCGATGAAGGAGGCAATTCCCCTCATCTTCTGGGCCTCAGCGACGGCATGGAGTGCCAGCGTAGTTTTCCCCGATGCCTCGGGACCGTAGATTTCCACCACCCTCCCCCGCGGAAGTCCTCCCACGCCCAGCGCAATATCCAAGGCGAGCGATCCGGTCGGGATGACCGGAACATCGGGAAGGAGGGCATCACCTCCTAGCCTCATGATGGCCCCCTTCCCGTACTGCCTCTCGATTTGGGTCACTGCTAAATCAATGGCCCTCTCTTTATCTCCCTCCCTTACCATGGCTTCATCCTCCCCCCAATTTGACAGCCCTCAGCTCAGTATAAATAGGACCGGTGGGCTTCAAATCGCTTTTGAATAGTACAAGCCTTTCTACCCGGAACTCCCCCAAAACGGCGTGGTAAAGATCCTCTATCCGATGGAGGAGTTCGGCCCTTCCCTTCCCTGACCTTACCCGGCCCAATGTCAAGTGAGCTTTGAACTCCCTTTCCTCCCTTGGATACCCGATTTCTCCAAGGCGTTCCTCAATTGCCCTGTGGAGAGGCCTCAACGCTCCGCCACTGTCCTCAACCCCCAGCCATATAACCCTGGGATTTCTTGTGTTGGGAAAAGCACCCAACCCCTTGACGGCGAGGGTAAAGGACTGCACCTCCGATGCCGCCTTTCCCACGGCACCCACAATTTCATCACATGCGCCTTCGTCGATATTTCCGAAGAACTTCAAGGTCAGGTGGATCCGGCTGGGCTCAACCCATTTTACATCGGCATGGGATTGTTTAAGGTCGTTTTGAACTCGCTCTAAACCCTTGGTGATGGCGGGAGGAAGCTCTATAGCTAAGAAGGACCGTATCTTCGGCATACCGTGGATAAGATATCGGGTAAATGACCGTCACCATGGGAAAAAGATCCGTTCCCCGGACACTAAAATCTTAGCATCTTTCTCCCAAATGTCAAACAAAAGAGGGGCTCAGTCTAAACATCGAAAGACCCGAACGGGCTGCGGATTTGAGGCGAATTCTGAATGCGATTAAAGTCCTATTTCATCAAATGATGCCCATGCCCTCGATGATGGAAAGCATCACCGCTGCAGCCATCACCGAACCGATCTGCCCTCCTGTGTTGGCTCCCATGGCGTGCATGAGGAGGTAATTCTGTGGATCATATCGTTGCCCTTGGACCTGGACGACCCTGGCCGACATCGGAAACGCGGATATGCCTGCCGCTCCGATCATGGGATTGATCTTTCCCCCCGAGAGAACCTTCATGATCTTCCCGAACATAATACCTGCCGCCGTGTCAATGCAAATGGCCACGAATCCAAGGCCAAAAATGATGAGGGTCTGGGCCTTGAGGAAGGTTTGCCCCTGCATGGTAGCCCCGATGGTGAGGCCGAGAAACAGGGTGACGACGTTGGCAATCTCGTTCTCAGAGGCCCTGGTCAGGCGGCTCACTACCCCGGACTCCTTCATAAAGTTGCCCAGGCAGATCATTCCGATGAGGGGGACACCCCTGGGCGCAATGAGGCCCCCGATAAGGGCCACGACAACGGGGAAGAGGAGCTTGGTCCGTCTGGACACGGTCGGGCGAATTGCCCCCATCTTTATCACCTTCTCCTCCCTCGTGGTGAGAAGGCGGATAATAGGAGGTTGAATGATGGGAACGAGGGACATGTACGAGTATGCTGCCACGGAGACCGCTGCCAGGAGGTGAGGCGCGTACTTCGAGGTCACATAAATGGCTGTCGGACCGTCACAAGCGCCGATTACCCCAATTGCCGCAGCCTCCAGTTTAGAGAACCCGAAAACGAGTGACAGGGCAAGGGTGAGGAAGATGCCGAATTGCCCCGCCGCTCCGAGGAGAAGGATCTTTGGATTCTCAAGAAGGGGGCCGAAATCCGTCATGGCGCCGATGCCGACGAAGATGAGGAGGGGATAGAGTTCATTGGCGATTCCCGTATTGAAGAGGACGCGGAAGATGCCCCCCTCTTCCATGAGCCCCGAAAGGGGAAGGTTTACGAGGAAGGCTCCAAACCCGATGGGTACGAGCAACAGAGGTTCAAACCCCTTTTTGATACCCAAATAGAGGAGGAGAAATCCCACGCCCATCATGACTGCATTGGGAGGGGCGAGGTTTCTCGCGCCCACGGCAAGACCTGAAAGGCCTATTTCAATGGCTTCCCACATTCCCCTCCCCCTTCCTCCCTTTTTCCTCCGACTCGTAAGGACAGAACTTCTTGAGAACATTCATGGCCAGGCTGATAATCCAGAGGCTCACCAGGGTTCCGCCCATGCCGAGAATGGTCATGGTGAGGCCGTAGGTCACATTATCCATGGCTGAAACTCCTATAGAGAGAGATTTTTAAGCACCCATCTATAGTACAAACTCAGGATCAAGTCAAGGGAAAAGTTCCCGGGGTTTCCGTAGTCTAGGGAGAGCGCCGTTGTTCATGAGGGGGATTTAGATACCTGGGGATTCGGAAAAGGAGCTCTGAGCGCGAATTATATTTTTTCGACAACCACTCCTTGGTGACCCGAGGGACTGTAAACCCAGTTCTGGGCTGAAGATGGCGTGAACGCTTGAATCGTCGAAAAAATATGCTTGAGCGGCGAGGAGCGACTTTTCCGGGGGTCTCGAGTCACATCACGAGTACTGAAGCGAAGGAACAACTGCCTTCTCTTGAGAAAAACAGAATTCCTTATGAAATCAAAAAGTGCGCGAAACTTCGCCAATAAAAATCAGGAAACTCCGGAAAAATTCCCCCGGATTTTCTCGAAAGCGCCTCATCTTTCCCAAATCAACTTATAGAGCTCCACGAAGACCAGGGCCGAGGAGCTGATTAACAGGGCCACGATCCAGTCACATAAGCCGAGGGGTACGGTGTGGAAGAGAAAGGCGAGGGAGGGAACGTACAGGACCAAGGCCATGAGAAAAGCCGACAAGAGAACCGCAAGTACCAACCATTTGTTCGAAAGCCAGCCCAGCTTAAAAATAGAGTACCGAGTTGACCGACAGTTGAAGGCAATAAACATCTCGAAGAGAATGATGGTAACCAAGACCATTGTCTGGGCCTTGGCCAATCCCTCTGCCTTCCAATACCAATAGAAGAGTGGAAATAGACCGAGGAAAATGTTCACCGCTAGACCACCGATATACCATTTGACCTTTTCCGCAAAAATGCTCTCCTTGGGATCTCGAGGAGGAAGTTCCATGAGATCCGGTTCAGGAGGATCTACTCCAAGGGCTAAGGCCGGCAATCCATCGGTGATGAGGTTCACCCACAGGATCTGAAGCGCGATGAGGGGAACCGGAAGTCCCAACAACCCCGCTGAGCCCAGGATGAGAATTTCCCCCACGTTACAGGAAAGGAGGAATACCAGGTATTTCTTGATGTTGTTGTAAATTCCCCTCCCCTCCTCTATTGCCCTCACAATGGTTGCAAAATTGTCATCGGTGAGGGTCATATCCGCGGCTTCCTTGGTAACGTCAGTACCGGTAATGCCCATGGCTACCCCGATATCAGCCTGTTTGAGGGCAGGGGCGTCATTGACGCCATCCCCGGTCATGGCCACCACCTGACCTTTCTCTTGCCAGGCCTTCACAATCCTCAATTTATGCTCAGGAGAAACTCGGGCATAAACCCCGATATCCTCAACACGTCCCTCGAACTCCTCGTCACTGAGCTGATCCAATTCCACCCCGCTGATGGCCGAGATCTTCCCCCCCTGAGGTGACGTGCTATCCAATTGACCCAATTGGGTCGCCACCGCTATTGCCGTCATTTTGTTATCGCCCGTGATCATGACGGGTCGAATGCCCGCATTGACACACGAGACCATGGCATCCATCACCTCTTCCCGCGGCGGATCGATCATCCCCATCAACCCCAGGAAGACCAGGTCATTTTCCACATCTCCCGCAGTGTACCTCTGCATCGGCTCTTTAAGGCGACGATACGCCCCTCCCAGAATACGGAGGGCTTCGGAGGCGAAGGCTTCATTCACGCTCAATATCGCTTCCTTCTCCCCCTCTGGTAGAACCTCCACCCGTCCATCCCTTACCATGTGGGTAGACAGGGACAGAATCTCCTCTGGAGCCCCTTTGATCCAAGCAATCAGGTCTTCTCCTTCGTCTCTGCATATTACCGTCATTCTCTTGCGTTCGGATTCAAAGGGAACCTCGTCGATGCGGGGACAAGCTGTCCTCACCTGCTCGAGATCCAAACCGCCTTTTTGTGCCGCAACCAGGAGCGCCCCCTCCGTCGGATCCCCATGGATGGACCAACTACCGTTTTCCCTTACCAGCCTGGCATCGTTACACAGGATCATCGCCTTCAGTAGCAACTCCAACTCCCTTTCCCCCTGGGGATCGATGGGATTTCCATGCCTGAGAAATTCCCCCTGTGGTTCAAACCCTACTCCAGTAACTTCGGTTATGCCCCCATGGACATAGATTTTTCGGACCGTCATCTCATTTTTCGTCAGTGTACCCGTCTTATCGGAACAGATGACCGTAGTGCAACCCAGGGTTTCTACTGCTGGAAGACGCCTGACAATGGCGTTGTTCCTCGCCATTCTCTGAACGCCGATGGCTAAAGATCCCGTCACTACTGCGGGCAAAGCTTCCGGAACAGCGGCAACCGCGAGGCTCACCGACCAGATAAAGATCTCGAGAATGTCGACCTCCCTCAGAAAGACCTCGAGGAGGAAAACGAGGGCGACAACGGCAAGGCATAGAATCCCCAGCCACTTTCCGATATAATCCAGCCTCTCCTCAAGGGGTGTCCTCTTCTCCTCAACCTCTTGGATCATCCCGGCGATTCTTCCAAATTCGCTCCCCATACCGGTGGCGATTACGGCACCCCTTCCCCTCCCAGAGGTCACCACCGTGGAGGAAAAGAGCATATTGGCCCTATCTCCCAGGGCCAACTCATGGTGATCAATGGAATGCGTGGTTTTTTCGACTGGCAGGGATTCACCGGTAAGGGAGGACTCATCAGTCATGAGATTGGCAGATTCTAGGATACGGGCATCCGCCGGCACTCGGTCGCCAGTAGCCAGGAGAATAATGTCCCCGGGAACGATTTCCCTGGTCGGGACATTTTCCTGCTGTCCATTGCGAATCACCGTAGCCCTGGGGGCCGCCATCTTCTTCAACGCCTCAATGGCCTTTTGGGAACGATGCTCTTGGATGAACCCCAATACGGCGCATGCCATTACGAGGGTGAAAATCACTCCTGCGTCAAAAACCTCGCCGATGACAGCAGAAACCACCACCGCGGCTATGAGAATGATGACGAGAAGATTTTTGAACTGCTGAAAGAAGATCTTCAATGGGGCTGCTTTTACCTCTTCCGTTAAGAGGTTGGGCCCATATTCCTCCAACCGTCTCTTCGCTTCGTTCCGGTCGAGGCCCTGCGGGCCCGATCCCAGGGCTCGGAGGACCTCCTCTCCACTGAGCGTATGCCACTCTCTCTTTTCCATGGATACACCTGCTATCAATTCCTTTGCTGGTAGAAACCCAGGTCTTAATACTATAGTTTACCCTTTGAGGCAAGGGCGGGGGTCCCCAGCGAAAGTGCTATTTCCCAAATTCCTTCTGCCGGTCGGATATAACGGTCACGGAAGAGGTAAAGATGTGGAGCAGTTTGCTGTGCGGGATGTAGATGAAAAAGACGAGGCTGGGTACTACATGGAAATACCACAGGAAGTCCGCATTGATTCTTATATTCCTGAGAAACTGAGAGAAAAAATACCCCCCGAATGAGATCCAGTTGTTAGCGCTGGCAGGGGTGAAATTAGCCATGTAGATGCGGGCCTCTGTCACTTCGGGATGGGCGATGCGGTAACCCTCAATGAAAAAGCCGGAAATTTCCAGGAACAGGATAAAGAGGAGGCTTGTGATATCTTCCTCATCCGTTCGCAGCTGGCCAGGCCGAAGGAAGAATCGCCGAAAAATGGCCATCACGCACCCAACAAGGATGAGAAAGCTGAAAAACTCCAGAAAAAAATCGAGAAAAGGCCTGACTGACCCGGTTTCGAATTCATGGGCGAAGGAGAGGAGGGGAAAGGATTTGCTCCACTCGACCAGATAACCGGTGGTAAACCCCTTTATCATGTCAACGGTGAAGGTCGCAACGAAGCCGAAGACCAACAGCGTGTGGGCAAACCAGCGGAAGAATGACTGCCCAAAGAGCTTGCGATGAAAGATGACGTCGCTGACGAGGATCTTAACGTACCACCCCGGCCTCGCCCAGAATCCCCTCCAACACCGCTTCAGGAGGATCCTGGATTTCTCCCATTTGGTGGCATTTTCCGCTCCCTCAATACTCCCCTCCAACCAAATGCTCATACGGAAGGCCATCCCCCCTACAAAGAGAACCACCGTGGGAATAAACATCGCGTAGAAGATAAGGTGTTTATCCATAAATTCACCTTGAAATTGACATCTTGCTTGTGATCCTTCAGGACCTGGGAAAAGGAGCTCTGAGCAAGTTGCGGTTCCGCGGTGTTGCAGTGCAGCAGTGTTGCAGTCGGAAAAGGGAAAATTCACATGACAAATGGTTGGGTCCGAAACACGACACACGGACACGAGCACGACACACGGACACGAACGCTGAGCGAAGGGACAATGGTTTTCCTCTCATAAAAACATTTTCTGTGAAGCGATGAGCGACTTCCCCCGGTTCATGTCATAGCGCTCAACACGAATTCCGTTATATCCATCGCCTTGATGGGAATCTTCTTTCTTCGCGCCGTGGTCATGATGGTCCGGACGCACTGCTGGCAGGAGGTAATCACCGTATCGGCTCCGGTTGCTTGGACCTCCTCGATCTTCTCATGAGCAAGGGCTGCCGATAGCTCCGGATCCACCATCTCCAAATTACCCCCTCCTCCACAGCATTTACACC
>Ga0180437_10009740_pt1 | contig 11837 bp, 10 predicted proteins | sample SS_ome_4_FD_132410 | JGI IMG/M metagenome (GOLD analysis project Ga0180437, IMG submission 132410) | Hypersaline lake sediment archaeal communities from the Salton Sea, California, USA - SS_3_D_1 metaG | ecosystem: Environmental > Aquatic > Non-marine Saline and Alkaline > Hypersaline >... | reverse complement strand
GCCGAATCCAATCATAGAAAGAATGTCTTAAGACATGGAAATGATAAAAATTGACCCTAAATCCCACACGGAAGTATCAAGATTCTTCCAAGGATATGCATGGAATTATGTGCCTGATGCCATCCTAGAGGGAACCATGGGTGAAGTCTATGTTGACGTTGAAGATCGTCCACAGATCGTGGTCCTGGCGGTTCCCAATCTTGAGCTTAACATCATCAGTGGTGATGCAAAGAAACCAGCGGTTCGCAAATTCTTAGAAGAGCTACCTGCTCCTAAGATCCTGATATTGGCTTGTGGAGGTTTAGAAGAATCTCTACGTGAAATGCATCCAGGCAGATTGATTTATCTAGAACGATATGCGTTCACCAGCGAGAAACTCGATGTCCAATACCTTAACGACTTGAAATCCGAACTAGCAGATGGATATCGACTACGGAAAATCGATTTAGAGATCGCTCTCCAGCTAGCAGCCGAGGATAGTGAGTTTGCAGCAGAACACATGCTCAACTTTGATTCTCCGCAGGATTTTATCCATCGTGGCTTTGGATACTGTATTCTCAGAGAAGATGAAATCGTCAGCGTAGCAACGACTTTTGCAATTTGCAAAAAAGGAATTGAAATTCAAATCAATACCCGAAAAGAATATCAGGGTAGAGGATTGGCAACTGTGGTTGCAGCACAACTCGTCATACATAGTCTAGAAAACAACCTGGACCCAAATTGGGATGCAGCGAATAAACCCTCCGTGGGTTTGGCAAAGAAACTTGGATACACACCTGCAGGAACCTATTCGATGATCGTCCTGGCCAGGTCACGTTGGAGAGCAGTAATAGGAGCGGCAATCTTTAAGATCCAAGGATTACTTCAAAATTAACTAGAACGAAACACATTATTGGATTCCATCATTTTTCGAAAGTCTTGACTGGTTGATTTAAAGTTCTTCAGAAGGTTTTTTTTAGCGTATTGATACACTCGACAAGGAAAGGGCAAAGACCTTCCTATACATGGATGAATTCGACTTCTATGAAAAGGAGAATCGTATCCCTGTCCACGAATGTGAAAGTAGATGAAGATTTATTTTAATTCTGTTGGATGTAGGCTCAATCAGAGTGAAATTGAGCGGCTGTCAAATCAATTCCGCATGGCTGGTCATGAAATTGCTCATTCTGTAGAGGAAAGTGATTTAGTCGTTATCAACACCTGTACTGTTACCTCAGCGGCCGCTGCCGACTCACGAAGGCTTACACGACAGGCATATCGCAGAAACCCAAAGGCTCGTATTGTTCTCACAGGTTGCTGGAGTACTCTGGAAAGGGAAGATGCTCAGAAATTTCCTGGAGTCATTCAGGTCATTGATAATTCCGAAAAGGATCAACTTGTAGAACATATCTTAAATCTGCATGAGAATGAGGTTTTTCTAGAGCCCACAGTTCGCTATCCTCTTCATGGTCGTCGTGCACGTACCAGAGCTTTCATCAAGGTCCAGGATGGTTGCGACAATAAATGCACTTTCTGCATCACAACCATTGCTCGAGGAGATGCCAGGAGCGTGCCTCACGATCGAGTAATCCTTGAGGTCCAAGCTGCTGCGGCGGCTGGAATTCAAGAAATTGTCCTTACCGGAGTACAACTTACAGCCTATGGCAAAGACAGAATGGATGAGTACAACCTGGAAACTCTGGTGAGATCGATCCTTACCCACACCGAGATCCCCCGTCTCCGGTTATCTTCCCTGGAACCCTGGGAGATCGAGCGGGGCTTCCTCCAGCTATGGGAGGATCCAAGAGTATGCCGACAATTGCACCTTCCCCTCCAATCCGGCTCAACAACCACCCTTCGGCGCATGGGACGCCCGATAACACCCCAAGCCTATGCCGATCTGATCTCCGAAGCGCGCGAGAAAATCCCTTCTGTTGCCATTACAACCGATATCCTTGTCGGCTTCCCAGGAGAAAACGAGTCGGAATTCGAACAAAGCATTTCTTTTATCAAAGAAATGCACTTTGCTCGAGCACATGTCTTCAGCTACTCCCCGCGTCCTGGAACTCCTGCCTTTCGATTACCTCAGCGTGTGCCTGTCGAAATCTCTCGGAAAAGGAACAAGATTGTCCGAGACACTGTGGCAAAATCCTCTTTGAAATATCGGGAGAGCTTTCTTGGGAAAAAACTCACTGCATTGTGGGAAAATGCAACACCCCTAGACGAGAACAACTGGGAATTACGAGGTTTAACAGACAACTATTTGAGAGTACGTGCAATTGCCAGCAGTAACTTGTGGAATCGCCTGAGCCCCATTCGAATCTTGAAGGTCGAAGAGAAAGAACTTTTTACTGAGATACTTCATCGATAAAGCCATCTATTTATGGGGATCCTGTCCTTTATGAATTTTGTAGGTGCGTTCCACTGGACAATCACTTCACTCCCCGAGATGGAGCCCTGACGGATCCTTCTTATTTCTACTGCTTCTGCCCATGTGATAGAATCGCCTGGTGTGAGGAACGAAACAACGATTCGCCCAGAAATAGAAGATTGTGATATCCTTCCTACGAAGCCGCAATCAAGAAACTGTTGTGGTGAAGAAACATCGACACAGATAGGATGAAATTGGAATGGTCCGAAAAGAAGATCTGCAGTCTGAACTACAGGATGCAATTCGTTCGGGAGATTCTTTGAAAAAAGATACTCTCCGATTAGCACTTTCATCTATTAAATTAGTTGAAGTTGAAAAACGGGGTCCTCTTGATGAGGGTGGCATCTTATCCGTGCTACAGAAAGAAGCAAAGCTGAGGCATGAGGCCATCGAGGAAGCCAAGACAGCTGGTCGAGAAGATCTTTTGGATGAACTTAACGCAAGTCTTAAGATTATTGAATCATACTTGCCCCATCCCTTAAATGAGAAAGAGGTTATTCAACTCGCACAGGAAGCAATCAGCGAAACGGGCGCCGGATCCCCGAAAGAAATGGGACAGGTCATGAAGGTTCTGATGCCACGCATACAAGGCCGTGCGGATGGGAAGATGGTAAGTGGGGTTGTGCGGTCCTTGTTGCAGGCGGATTGATTTGCTGTATGGATGAAGTGCCTCAGAGTAAACCCACTTTGGGAATAAGGATCAAGCAAATCTGGCTTGCAGCCAGATTGTGGTTTATCTTCATTCTTGGTCTGGTGGGCTCTATTCTTGCCTTATCGTTCTCCGCTCTGCCCCAACAATCGGAAATTCTGCTCGAAGTCGATGATGTTGCATCGCAGGACATCCTCGCTCCATTTGCACTCTCTTACACAAGTGATGTACTGACTGAGGAAGCCCGTGAGATCGCCGAAGCAGCAGTTGTTGATATCTACGATCCACCAGATGGTCGCGTTGCGAGACAACAGGTTGAGTTACTACGGGGTGTTTTGGAATACATCGATTCGATCCGAGCAGACACCTTCGCGAGTTTGGATGAACGTGTTGCGGATCTAATAGCCATCGTGGATATCAAAATAGATAATCAAACGGCTGAGACATTATTAAATCTGCCCGAAGCACGATGGCAAGTAATTCGATTAGAAACAATCTCGGTTGTCGAACAAGTCATGCGAAATGAGATTCGAGAAGACCAAATTGACGAAGCAAGACGCACCATTCCTGCATTAGTAGGAATTTCACTAACAGAGAGCCAGGCTGAACTGGTGGTTTTTCTGGCGACCCCATTCATCGGTCCAAATTCCATGTTTAATTTTGAAGCAACGCAAGCTGCACGCGAACAAGCTCGTTCGAATGTATCTCCTGTGACAAAATCATACGCCACTGGTGAGACCATCATAGGTCGAGGTGAAGTGGTAAAACCCATCCACATTGAAGCATTACAAAACTATGGTCTTTTGTCGACTCCAGATCCTTGGCAACAGATAGCTGTACGAGCACTGTTAGTCATCCTACTGGGTTGCGCTCTCGTTCTATACATGTATCGCAATCATGAGGATCAATTACGTGAATCTGCCCTTATTGGAACTATTTCTACCTTATTCATTCTTTCAACTTTAGCTATGCAGCTCATGATCCCAGAAAGAACTGTGCTTCCATATTTATTCCCTGCAGCGATGTTGCCCATGCTACTGGCCACGCTTATCGGTCCAGGATTAGGGGTGCTCACTGCATTGATCACAGGAGCGCTGGCTGGATTTTTAGCTGCACGTGGTCTTGAATTTGGTCTGTATGTCATGCTCAGTGGAACCATGGGAGCACTAGTAATCGGGAGAGCTGAACGCCTTAGCTCCTTCTTTTGGGCAGGGTTGGCATCGGCCCTGGCAGCAGTTTCCATTGTTATCATCTTTCGTTTTCCTGATCCTGGGACTGACCTCATCGGGAAAGCTTCGCTCCTAGGAGCTGGGATCATCAGCGGATTATTATCGGCCAGCCTTGGGTTCGGGCTGCTTCTTGTGGTAGGGAGTCTCCTGGGAATTACAACGAGTCTACAACTCATCGAATTAGCTCGTCCCGACCATCCATTGCTGCAACTCATCCTGCGGAATGCCCCTGGCACATACCAGCACAGCTTACAAGTAGCGAATCTCGCTGAACAAGCAGCTCGGGTTGTGAAAGCCAATCCACTTCTAACTCGAGTTGGTGCGCTTTACCATGATGCTGGGAAAGCGTTGCAGCCTCAGTTCTATATTGAAAATCAAATTCCTGGACAGAATATCCATGAACAACTGGATCCAAAAACATCTGCAAGTGTGATTGTTGAACACATCACCAAAGGTTTGGAATTGGCCCGCAAATATCGCTTACCCGAAAAGGTTATGGCTTTTATCCCCGAGCATCATGGAACCCTTGAAACATCCTATCAATATCATCGAGCGTTAGAGGCCGCGAACGGCGACTCGGAAAAAATCAATCCCCGAGATTTTCGCTACCCTGGCCCCAGACCTCGCTCTAAGGAAACAGCTTTGCTTATGTTAGCAGACGGTGTCGAAGCAAAAGCACGTGCTGAAGCCCCTGAAACTGAGGAGGAAATTGATCAACTTGTTAGATGGGTTATCGAGAGCCGTCTCAATCAAGGACAATTGGCTCATGTCGATCTCACACTTAAAGATTTAGATACCGTTCGACGTTCGTTTGTATCCACACTAAAAGGGATTTATCACCCTCGAATAACCTATCCAGAAGGGGCTGAAGAAGCGCAATTAGAAAAAAAGAATAGCCTCGCAATCGCAACTGAACCCATTCCTACTTCCCAATCGGATGAATCATGACCCATAAGGTTAACGTACTAGTTGACCTCGATGAAAAGCGAAGTTTTCAAGGTGTTGAGCAAGCTAGTTATGCAACCCTAACCTATCTCAATGCCCCTCCTGGTGACATGACCCTGGTTCTTACAGACGATGCGACCATCCAAAAGATGAATAAACAATTCATGGATCTCGATCAACCGACGGATGTGCTTGCCTTCCCAGACGGGGATGAGGATTTGGAAACTGGAAGAGTTTACTTTGGGGATGTGATCATCGCCATTCCCTTCGCAGAAGATCAAGCATGCCAAACTGGAAATAGGCTAGAGGATGAACTGGCACTACTCAGCATCCATGGGGTGCTTCACCTCTTCGGCTTTGTGCATTCAGATCCTGAGGATCGGGAAAAAATGTGGTCCATCCAAGATGACATTCTTCAACAAATCGGTTGTGAAATTGTTTCTCCAAGGCATACTTCCTAATGCAGGCAAATCGATCTAGATCGAGATGGCAATCCTTCCGACATGCCTTCGCTGGCTTATGGTATGTTCTTCGCACGCAGCGAAACGCCTGGATCCATGCTGGGATAACCATTCTGGTGATCCTTCTAGGTTGGTGGCTTGGATTGAATCGTTACGATTGGACCCTGATCACGATTGCGATTTGTTTCGTTTGGTTGGCTGAAATCATCAATACCGCCTTAGAGGCGATCACGGATTTAGCGAGTCCTGAACAGCATCCACTTGCGCGCGTTGGGAAGGATGTTGGAGCAGGCGCCGTTTTATTGGCCAGCATCACTGCCATTATTGTGGGATTTCTCATTCTTTTACCCCCATTGCTCGAGAAATTAACCCATGGCTAGAAAGATTCCTTACCTATCCCGCAACTCTCAGAAGCTCCTTCTCGGGATCTTACCTGAGCTTGGAGCATTGCCCCGCACCAGCATCTATGCCATAATCCGCAAAGAATAATGTCATACTATATGAACCTTAAGGACGACTGCTAAATGGCGGTTGAACATTCATTTATTAAGAACAAAACTTACAAGGCGGCAACTGCAGCCTTCGATTTAAATCATCCAGGAGAGGCTTTACCTAGGCTTCTTGTGTTAACTCAGGAACTGTTATCTGCTCAACGTGCTGCTATCTATGAGCTTAATGAGCAGCATGGCGGCTTCACACCACGTTTCGCTCTTGGCGTTTCCCTCGCGGAACTAGGACACATCAGCTCGGGTACAGAACACCTGGTACTTGCATCGGCGTTATCAAATCACAGAGCCGCGACTTCCGAATCAAGTCGCGGTTCTCTTGGTTTACCTTTATCCCCGGGTATTGTTGCTTGTTCCCCTTGCATCACAACTGGAAAGACCCTGGGGATCATTTTCGCAGCGAAAGATGATGATGAAGCCTTTGATGATGAAGCCCTTGCCACTTTAGAGATCTTGGCCATCAAAGCTGCCGAGATCCTGGCCTTTGCAAAGCAGAGTTCTACGCAGAATTACCTCTTACATCGACTTTCTCTACTTTATCAAGCGAGCCACGCCATCACAGGCACTAGAGAAAGAGCGGAGGTGCTCAAACAGATCGCAGCCCATATTCTAAAAGCTTCTTCTGCCAATTACTGCGATATCATGATTTTTAATCAACTAGAATTGAAACCTACTCGTTTTCACCATAAATTTGAGAAATCTGGATTACAAACTGTTGTTTCCGCATCGATCGATCGCATTCCTGATTATCCTGTTCACGAACAAATCCTGAGTGAGATACAACCGGAGATCATCAGTGTGTCACCTCCAAAAGGGTCTCCCAAGGATATCGCCCTTTTGCAAGAAGAGGAATTCTCTACTGCTGCCATTTTCCCAATGGCTTCTGGAAACGAGTCGTTGGGGCTTGTACGCTTGCTGTATGAACAACCAAACCGTCAAATCCACGATCAAGAGATGGAACTCGCTCAAGCTATCGTAAACATCGGCGCTGTTGGTATTCAGGACGCCATCAGCCTGGATGCGGCTGAAGCACGTGCTAATCAGCTTCAAGTACTCGCCGATATTGGTCGAGAGATGACCTCGACCCTTGATTTAGAAATCGCTTTAGAAAATACGATGCGTTATACGCAACAAGTTCTTAAGTGCGAAGCCTGCATTCTTTTCTTGTTAGATGAGGAGAGTCAAACCCTGGTTCTCAAAGCAAGTGGAGGGCGTCACATGCGCGTAAAAGACGTCTCCATCCACCTGGAAGAAGGTATCGCAGGTTGGGTCGCTCGAAATCAACGTCCGTTAATTGTCAATGATGTGCGCACCAACCCCCTTTATCAAAGTGCGATCGATAGCCAGACGGGGTTGCTCACCTCCTCTGTTTTATGTGTCCCATTAAGTCGCCGAAATGAAATTGTCGGCGTTATTGAAGCGATCAATCATCCCCGAGGTGCTTTCCATCAACCCGACCAACAAATGCTCTCCTCGGTAGCTGCCTGGGCTGCGATCGCCCTGGATAATGCCAACCTATTCCAAAGCGTTGCTGCTGAAAGGAGTCGCTTAGAGACCACCCTGGTAGAAACTGCTGACTCGGTCATCCTTACAGATCGCACCGGTCACATCATTCTAATTAACCACGCAGCAGGCCAAGCGTTCAGGATCAATTCCGAACTTGCTTCCGGGCGTCTAGCTTCGGAGATTTTTGTCGATCACCCATTGGGCGAAATCCTGATGAAACCGTATATCGAACTTCCCACAACCTTGGAGATAACCACACCCACAGATCGTGTTTTGTCTGCAACCATTAGCGAAGTAACCGATGTCGGACGAGTAGCTGTTTTACAAGATATTACTGCCCTGAAGCAAATTGATAGACTGCGGTCCCAACTGCTGGGCACCGCTGCCCATGATCTCAAGAATCCCTTGAACGCCATTCGTCTTGGGGCTGATTTGCTCAATGATGCTGCTCTCAGTGAACAACAACGTAAAGCACTCGCTATGATGCAGCGTGCCACAGACAGCATGACCAACCTGATTACAGGGTTGCTAGAAACCATCCGAGTTGAAACTTCTTCCACACTCATCCTAGAACCGTGTGATATCAATGAAATCATCCAAACAGCCATCGATGACCTTCGTCCATTAGCAGAATCATCTCAGCACACTGTGATTTACGAACCACCGAGTGAACCCCTTGTCATTAAAGGTGATCTGAATCGGCTGAACTCCGTGATCAACAACTTATTGAGTAACGCTATTAAATTCACCGAAGCCAATGGACGTATCGAAATCGATGTGGATTGGAATGAGGAACATATTTTGATCCAAGTCTCCGATAACGGTCCCGGAATACCAGATGATGAACTCCCACGCGTTTTTGAGCACCTTTTCCGCGGGCGAGTAACGGTTCAGGATCCAGACCATCCAATCGATGGAACTGGCCTCGGATTAGCGCTTTCCAAAACTGTGATCGAACAACATGGGGGTCGTATATGGGTCAGCAGTGAAGAGGGCGAGGGTAGCACCTTCTCCTTTACTCTCCCCTGGGAGCCTACACCAAAGACGGGATCCTTGAAAAAAGAGGTGTAACCATTCTCTCCTTGTACCAATGAGGATCGCTCCCTACCCTATGGAATTCTCCTTTCGATCTAAACTGAATGCAATCTGGTAGTTATGAATTTGCCCCCGTTTTGATTGCTTCACTCTGAGAACTCAATCTGGTGGTAGATGTTATGACCTACTTGTTGAGAATAGTGTATGAGTGATGGCAGGGATGGGAGTGAATCGTAGGGTACAATTCCATTCGGAGTAGAAAATGGGAGGATGTTGTGGATAAGTTGCCCTTTCGATTTGGTAGCGTTGGAACCCCCAAATCAACACCCAAAAAACCTGGCGGATCGATAGGAACCATACAGTATTTATCCACACAAGGTTTAGGTGCACTTGAGTTGGGATGGGTTCGATCCGTGAGGGTGTCTGAAGAGACCTGTGAACGGATCAAAGAGAACGCGACTGAGTATAGGGTTGCCATCAGTATTCACGCTCCGTATTACATCAATTTAAACGCTGATAAAGACGAGTGGCCCAAAAGCCGTCAAAGACTGATGGATGCAGCTCATTATGGTAACTTGGCGGGTGCCACAGATATTGTCTTCCACCCCGGTTCCTATTTCGGCCAACCCGTAAAGGAGGTCTTAGAAATTTCGATAGAACGTTTGCAAGACTGCGTTCGAGAAATTCGGGAGAACGGAAATCCCGTTACTTTACGTCCTGAAACCATGGGAAAAGGTGCCTTATTGGGTTCCTTTGAAGATACGCTCCTTATGTCCAAAGAGATCGATGGTGTCGAGCCTTGCCTCGATTTTGCCCATCTCCATGCCAGGCCAGGGAATGGTTCCATGAACTCTTATTCTGAATGGATAACCTTATTGAAGGCTTATAAGAAAAACTTAGGCGCAAAATCACTGAAGCGCCTGCATGCCCACCTTTCCGGGATCGAATACAGCCCAAAGGGCGAGAGAAACCATTTGATGATCCAGGATTCCGATTTTGATCTCACTGGATTATTACGGGCTTTAGTGGATATGAAGTGTGGAGGACGTATTTTGTGTGAAAGTCCTGAGCACATGGATAAGGATGCACTCTTATTCAAAGAGAGCCTGGCATCTATTCTTCAGGAAACAACATGACCTCCAAAACGGAACTCCGTTTTCAATTAGAGGAACTTCATAATAAGATGCGAGATTGCAAACTGTGCCTAAAAGCAGGTTATGATGTGCATCCCAAAGCGATTTTCTCCGGACACATAGGCGCCCAGATAATGATCATCGGTCAAGCACCCGGGATTACCGAAGTTGAGGCTGGAAGACCGTTCAACGCTGGAAGTGGCACGCGTCTCTTTCAATGGCTAGAAGCAGCAGGAATCGAGGAATTTTCGTTTCGATCTGATCAGTACATGACCAGCATAACGAAGTGCTTCCCCGGCAAAGCTAAGAATGGGAGCGGCGATCGAGTTCCATCCAAAGCTGAGCAAACCCTTTGTCGTCCGTTTCTTGAGGCAGAAATAAAACTCATCAATCCTAAATTGATCTTGCCTGTGGGTCGGTTAGCCATCAATCTCTTCTTCCCTACCCGAGTTTCCTTGACTGAAATTATTGGTAGAGAAAAAAACATGGATCAACGTTGGATTATCCCTCTCCCTCATCCATCGGGCGCTAGCCGCTGGCATCAGGTAGAAGAAAATCGATCTAAAATTGATCAAGCTATTCACCACATCCGAAAGCGCTTCAGTCAGATCTAAATATCCGATTCTGTCCCCCTCAGCATGAATAAAAGATAAATTTACCCAATTTCTCATAAATATTGACTTTCCCTAGTTGCCCGAAATTCAAAGCTGTTATAACCTACTGCGAAAGGAATGGTATTAAATCTACTCGTAGATTGAATTTGGAGGTTATGTCATGCTGTTTAACATCTTCTGGCTTCTTGTGGCAATGGCTTTCTTTTGGTTTGGATTTATTTTCTGGCAGTATTCAAACTCGCCACTCAGGGACTTTACAGTTCGCGTTAAGGGAGATGACCCTGAGAATTCAACCTTGGATGAAGAGACAACAAAAATCATTGAAGATATCCAAGAAGATATCGGAGGCTATGTAACAGCAGCCAATGAAACCATGAAAGTGCGTTTTCGTATCGGAGCTTACGGATTTCTAGTTTCTGGTTTAGCTGCTCTAGCAGGTATGTTCCTGGGATAAAGAAACAGGAAGCGCTGATCCATGGTTTCTTTAACAAAGGTGGACGTTGAATTGTACAACGTGATCCACTCCATCCACCTTCGAGCAGTCTCATTTCTAAGCTAGGCTTGGCTTCTTTAAAATTCCACCCTGATCCAAGCGATCAGAGATTAAAAACCCTCCCTCATGCTCAACAAAGGGGAGGGTTTCTACTTTGATCGTTCTTTCCATCTAATTCGAGCGGAGTTCCCCCAGACGAAGGTCTCCAGCCGATCGTTGGTCAGAAAGCCCCACCCCTTCAGATCTGGGTAGCATAGCTCCGACGACCACGGCTTTTAAATCGCCATTCCCAAGTTGCTTCCCACCTACAACGGTAACCATTCCAATTTGAAGGTCCTCAAACGATGTAATGCTTCCGTCACGCGATTTATAGATCGTCGATCCATCTACAAGGAAGCTCAAAGTCCCTTGACCCCGAGTCTCAAGGGTGAAAGACCGTTCATCAAGGGATGAGATCTTCCCCAAGGCTCGAACATCTACTCTCTGTAGAGCGGGTTGATCTTCCAGATCTGCTGCAGCAACAGCAAGTGCAATCGAGGAACCCTCTGTATCTTGAATACCGATCACCAAAGCATACATATCCTTCTTCAAATCATGAATGCCAGTAATCGAACCATCTCTACTGCGGAATTTGGTTCGATCGATGACATGGAATGTGAAGATATCACCGCTACGAGTTTCAAGCTCAAATTTTTCTTGGCCCGGGATGACTTGTGTGATTTGGCCAAAGACACGCAAACGCTCTGGTTTCTCATCAGGTAATCCAGCCGAAATCATCAAAGCCATGGAAACTTGTTTCTCACTTTCAATCGCAATCACATGGGCAACCATCCCGACTTCTAAATCCTCAAGATCG
>Ga0180437_10009738_pt1 | contig 11837 bp, 9 predicted proteins | sample SS_ome_4_FD_132410 | JGI IMG/M metagenome (GOLD analysis project Ga0180437, IMG submission 132410) | Hypersaline lake sediment archaeal communities from the Salton Sea, California, USA - SS_3_D_1 metaG | ecosystem: Environmental > Aquatic > Non-marine Saline and Alkaline > Hypersaline > Sediment... | reverse complement strand
ATAAAAATATTTGTTTAGTTTTTCAAAAATTATATTTAAGAGAAATGGATTTCTCTGTTCCGTCTTTGACTGGAACTAATTTTATAAAAATACTTTTTTAGTTTTTCAAAAATAATATTTAAGAGAAATGGATTTCTCTGTTCCGTCTTTGACTGGAACTGATTTTCATTTTATAAAAATAATTTTTTTCATTTTCAAAATACTTTTTTCATTTTATAAAAATACTTTTTCAAATTTATATTATAAGTTTATCAAAATATTTATATAACTTTTGAAAATGCTTAAAAGTTCAAATAATATTGAAAATAAAATATACACAAATATAAAAATAGAAATTGTTGATATTGATAAAAAAAATGAAATCAATACTTTTATTAAAAAAAAAGTATTTGATAATTCTATAAAAAATAAAGATTTCTTAAAATTACAAAAAATGTTAGATGATGATATGCCTAAAAACTTACGCATTAAAATTAATAACAAAATTTATTATATGGCTGATACTATAGAATCATTATATAAGGATAGGCCAGAATCATTATATTATACTTTTACTAAAATACTTGAATTACTTTTACAAAATTCTTATAAAGGTAGAAATCATAATAATCTAATTCAATACTTTGATAAAATATTAGAATACTCAATAATAATATTTAGAAAAGTAAGCACTTTAATTTATCATGATCCTAATAACACATTTTACAGAATTAAAAAATATAATAAATATGTTTTTTATTTTCATGGTAAAATTTATTGTGTTTATCAAAAATTAATGACATTATCTCATGGTGATAAATTGCCCATATATAAAATGGAACATGAATATGAAATTTATAATATAAGTGATTTTATATTTCACTTAAAAAATAATAATTTATCCGAACATTTTGAAAAATATATAGATAAAATAAAAAAAAATGTTGAACATATGCAATTTATTACAAACCAATATATTACATTTAATTTATAATATGTAGAATGGTGAAAGATAAATTTATATTTTTTTCTAAATTTATCTATATATTTTTTCTAAATTTAAATAGCTTCAATAATTTAAATAGCTTCAATAATTTCTTCAACGATATAAAATCTCATAGCGACGCCTGAATTATTAGTAAGTGTTGCTACAATATTAGGAGCGACATAAGCAAAAGTTACGGATAAACCTGGATTATAAATAGTAAAAGTTGGAGGAAATATAATAGGAAGTGAATCAAATTGTGCGATAGTTTCAACAACGACAGATGCGATAGTTCTAGGAGAAACGACAGCAGATTCAATACCAATAACTCTATATCTAATATAATATGCGGCAGGAGTTCCAGCATCTGATAAATAACTATTGATAGTAGTGCTATTTGTATCAGGTATAGAAGCAGTGTTAAAAGTATTAATATTATAATTACCATCAAAAGGACCAGCACCAGTAGTAGGAATAGTAGGACCATTAGATAATAATAAACCATTTTCTTTTTGAAGATATATTTTATCATCTTCAACAGCTGTAAGTCCTCCGGTTCCATCAGATAATATAGAGACACCAGAATTACTATTAGCAGTATTACCGGGACCAAAAATATGATTATTAGTATCGCCAGAATTACTACCAGCACCAATAACGATAGAGCCGGTAGGAGTTCCAGAAGTAGATCCACTAGCGGCAGTAATAAAATCTTGGCCGACAGTTAAGAAATCTCCATTAAGTGCTCCACCACTACCACGATCGACAGTAAATAAAGGATTAACAGTATCACCAGTATCGCCTTGAATATTAACAGCATTTCGAGTAGTATCTAAGACGATTTCGGGAGTAGCTCCGCCAGTAGAAGCATCATAAGCGTCTTGTAAAGTGACAGTTCCAGCACCAGCAGCAGAGATTTCGATATATTCATTAGGAGCGACACCTAATGTAGTGACAGTGATATTAGTCCCGCCATTGATAGTTTTAATAGTAGGAGCTGGAGCAGGTGGATTAACGACTAATAATTGACCGATACCTCCAGTATTATCAACAGTAGTTACGCCGCCAGGAAAGTTAATAGGATTACAACCACTCATTTTTATTTATTTATATTATTATATTTAATTTTTAATTAATGGATTATATTTAGAATTAATTAATTATATAAAAAAACAAATAAAGTGTTAAAATAAATTTATTCAGTATTATTAATGCTTATATATTATTTAAACATCATAAAAATATTTAAATTAATGCTTATATATTATTTAAACATCATAAAATATTTAAATTAATACTCATATATTATTTAATAATTATGCATTTTTTTAACATCATGAAAGATAACCATATCGGCATTAGGATAATTTTGTTTAAATTGTGTATAGTTAGGAGTTTTATTATTATTGAAAAGGTGTTTAGTTCGATTAAAAGCTTCATGTGCTTTAGGGTCTGGTGTATTTAAAATTTCTTGGGGGTTGCCATTAAAAGTTTCAAGAAATTTATTACCGTTAAGATAAATATAGGTGCATATAATAAATATGAGTGCGATAAAGATAGGTAAAACGATTATAAATCGTCTTTTATAAGTATTATTATCAGGCATTTTATTTTATATTGAGATTTAAATTATAATTATATATATTGTTAAATATTTTTGGTATTTCGAAAAACTAAATTTTATTTTTTAAATTTCATTTTTTATTTTTTATATTTTTTGAAAAACTAAATTTCATTTTTTATTTTTTATATTTTTTGAAAACTAATTTCATATTTTATTTTTTGAAAAGTAATTTCATATTTTATTTTTTGAAAAGTAATTTCATATTTTGAAGAACCAATTTTAATATATTAAAAAAACTTAGTATATTAAAAAAACTTAGTATAATAGAAATATATTTTTTATTTAAGAATAAATACTTAAATATATATATACTTTATAAAAAAACTAATAGCGATGATTTTACCTAATACGATATAACAAAATGAATTAAAAATAATAATGACAGGAATTGAGATTTACCAAGATAAAACTATACATAAATTTGACTTAAGAGAATTTGATGAATTTCAATTCTTATTAAAAAACTATGATTACTTAGAAGATATAGAAAATCTACAAAGATTTTATTTATATACAGATTACTACAAAATAGGGAATTATTTTAATATAAATTGGTATAAAGATGCGATAAGATCGATGTATATAGAGAATGCAGGTGGAAAATCAGTATTATCAGAAGCATTATCAATGCAATACTTTAATCAAATATTAAAAGCGAATAATTTTATTCTAGAAATGGAAATAGATTATTGGGTAAAATGGAAGATGATAGATTATATTTGTGAAATAAATAATAAGAGAATAGGTGTAAGTGTAACTAGAGCGATGGGTTATCCAGATGAGTCAAGTTTTACAGAAGAAGATGCGAAATATTTATTAAATAAGAAAATAAATGGATTAGTATTAAGCAGAAATTGTATAACTAAAAAGCATTGTTTTAATAAATCAGTATTACATGTTTGGTGTCAAAGTTCTAGAATAGCAAAAATACTTAAAAAAATATTTATGTTATCAAATAATTATGATTTACCGGAAGATAGTCTAATAATACTATTAACAATTTCAGAAAATGATTTTATATATTCGGATAAAATAATAATGTAATTTTTTAATTATTAATTTTTTTAAGAGTTGCAATTTAATTAAATTAAAATTATTTTTCTTCATATAGTATAGGACTACTAAAAAACTAATAAGATACTTTTCAATTTTTTTATAAAACTTTTTAAATTCTAAAATAATTTTTTTTATATAAAATAATTTTTTCTAAATTCTAAAATAATTTTTTTAATATAAAACTTTTTAAATTCTAAAATAATAATTTATTGTAATTTATTGTAATTTATTATAAAATTAAATTAGTAAATTAAATAAATAAATAAATTTTTTTAATAAAATATAAATTCTATAATAGAAAGTAATTAAATAAAAAAAAAATATATGGCTTCTTCTACTACTGAATCAAATGTTGTTAGAGAATGGAATGGTGATCTTCAAGTTAATGAAGGTCAATTAGGTCAAGTTGTTTTTGACTCACCTACAGCAAGTGTTGTATTAACACCATCAACTGATTATGATAAATTATATAATAAATATGTTATTGATGCTAGTGGTGCAGGTGGTAATATTAATGTAGATTTACCTGATGTTAATACTACAAACACTGTTGTTTCTGGTAAAGCACAAAAAGGTTGGTCAACACATATAAAAAATAATGGAAGTTCTAATAGTTTACAAATTAGAACTGATACTGGAACAAATATCTTATTGTTAGGACCTGGTGAAGAAGTTATGTTAATAGCTGAAGCTGATACTGGTGCAGCAAGTGATTGGGTTCAATTACATGATTCTACAAATTTACAAGAAGCATATGATGCATCTGGTGCAGTTACTCCAAAAATAGAATTAGATTCTGGTTTAGATCCAGATGCTGGTTTTACTATTCAAGATGATACTGGGACACCAATATCTGGTAATTTATTACAAGTTCAAGATACATCTGGTGGTAATTTATTTTCTGTTAATTCATCAAAATCTGTAATTGAAGGTGATTTACAAATTAATGGTTCATCTTTAAGTGTAGATCCAACTAATGTTAATATTGGTGCAGATTATTTATCTTTATTAAAAGATTATACAACATCAGCGGCAGCTAGAACTGGTGGTCTCGTCGTAAATATAGATCCACAAGCAGCATCAACTACAACTATTACAAGTTTTACAGCCCCAGATACAATAACAGTTGCAGATGGAACTGTAGTAAGTAGTGGTGAAATTATTATTGTTAGTGATCCGGCTAATCCAGATAATGAAGGTTATTATGAAGTTACTGGTACAACTGCAACTACTGTAACTATTGATACAACACCTACTGAAGATTTTAGTAAAAGTGCAGTTATTACAGACGCAACTGCTGGTGGTAATTTAACAAATGTTATAGTTAATGTTATTCGTGCAAAATCTGATGGTTCAGGTTGGGAAGTTGGTAGTGGAAATACAACTCCTATTACTTATTCAACTTTATCAGCATCTGTCACTACACAACAACAAGCTTATGATGCATCTGTTGCTGCTACTGATGATCCTATTATTGAATTATCTACTGATACATTTAGTATTCAAGATAATGGCACTACTCCAGTTACTGGTAATATTTTTGAAATTCAAAATACTTCTGGAACTGCTATATTTACTGTTGATGCTCTTAAAACAGTTGTTGAAGGTGATTTGGTAGTTAATGGAACAACTACAAGTATTGATTCTGAAACTGTAAATATTCAAGATAATCATTTATATTTAAATAATTGTTATGAAACTACAGTCCCACAAACTGGTGGTCTTGTTGTTAATTATTTACCTACTGCAAATACTACAACAGTTGCAGGTGCTGCCTTTGCTGCTCCAGCTACTATTAATGTCACAAGTTCTGCTAGTTTTACTATTGGTGATATTATTCAAGTTTGTAATCCAGCTAATCCAGATAATGAAGGTATATTTGAAGTTCTTACAATACCAACTGGAACTTCTTTAACTATTGATACAACTCCTGAATATGATTTTGTCCAAAATGCAATTGTTACTGACGCCACTGTTCAAGGTTCCGTCACACAAGTTAATGTTTCTGTTTTAAGATCTAAATCTGATGGTTCTACTTGGGAATTAGGTAGTGGTAGAACTAATTCTTCTGGTGCTACACCAGTTACTTTTACCGATATTCCTTTAACTATGCAAAATACTTATGATAATTCTACTAACCCTGAATTAGTCTTAGATTCTACTAGAGGTGCTTTAACTATAAGAGATAATTCTACTCCTTTAGGTGCTAATCTTTTTGAAATTCAAGATAATGCTGGAACTGGCGATTATTTTGAAGTAGATGCTACTGGAACTACTGTAACTGGAACTCTTGATGTTTCTGGAATTACTACTTTATCTGATGCTGTTGATATTCAAGGCTCCATTTTAAATATTGATTCTACTGTCGTTAATATTGCTGATAATTATTTAAAAGTTAATTCAGAATATACAACAACAACAGCAACTACTGGTGGTCTTGTTGTTAATTATTTTCCAGTACTTGGAGGACAAACATCTGTTGGTGGTTCTGGTTTTACTTCTGCTACTACAGTTGATACTGCTGTTGATACTAGTTCATTTATTGGAAATATGGATATTATTTTAATTACTGGAGCTAATGATTTTAGAAATGACGGTTTTTATGAAGTTGTTGGAACACCAACTGCTACAACTATTACTATTGATCCTACTCCTGTTGAAGGTTTTAGTAAAACTGGATTTGTTACTGACTCATCTACTGCTGGAACTATTGCTCATGTCAATGTTTCAGTTATTCGTTCTGGAACTGATGGTGATTGGGAAGTCGGTAAAGATAATGTTGTTCCTATTTCATATACAGATTTAGCTACTGCTACTTCTGTAACTTTACAACAAGCTTATGATAATTCTGTTACTGATTCAAGTTTTGGTCTTATTCAACTTAGTGCTACTACTACTAGTCGTGAAGTTGAAATTCGTGGAAGTGCTATGGATATTGCAGAAACTTTATTTACAGTTGAAGATACAGATGCATCTGTTAATTATTTTAGAGTATTAAATAATGCTTCTGGTAATAATCCAGCGATTCAAGGTTTACAAGGAACTGCAACTGGTAATCATTCTATTGCAATTGGTGAAGGAGCTATTGCAAATGATGCAAATGCTATTGCATTAGGTGATGAAGCACGTTCTGAAGGTAATGCTTCTTTTGCAGCTGGTGGTAATCTTCCTCATGCTACTGGTGATGGTGCTATTGCTCTTGGAGGCTCTACTTTTGCTAGTGGAACTGGTTCTGTTGCTATGGGTGCTTCTTGTAGTGCAACTGCTAATAGTGCTGTTGCAATTGGTGATAGTGCAACTGCTAGTGCTATTGGAGCTTTATCTCTTGGTTTTCTTAGTAGTGGTGGAGCTGTTTCTAATGGAACTTCTGGTAGTATATTATTTGGTGCTGATGCAGGTTTAAAACTTATTGAAACTTCTACTGCTACTTCTACTAATCGTGGTAATTGGCAATGGGAAACTGTATACCTTAATGTTGTTGCTCTTGATGCAACTACCCCTCAAACTATTTATACTTTATCTACTGAATCTAATCACGCTTATCAAGTTAGATATGAAATTTTAGGAACTAGAACAAGTGGATCTGGATCTGCTGGTGATTCTTGGAGTTATACTGGCATATTTAAAGCTAAAAATATTAGTGCAACCACTACTAAATTAGATGGCCCTCAAACTATTATTCAAGATACTGTTGGAACTGCTGTCACTACTACTATTTCAGGAACAGATGTTCTATTACAAGTTACTGGTTTAGCTGGCCATGTAATTGATTGGATTCTTAATATTGAATACCAAGAACATGGTTTTTAATAAAAAATTTAATATATAAATAAATATAATTATTAATTTTATAAATTTAAATTTGAATTTTATATTTTTTTATTAATATGTTAAGTAAATACAAATATAATATTAATCAAATTATCACATGCCAAGCAGTTATCCGTGGATACATTGCTAGAAAATATTCATCAATTAATTCTATAGTTCAATCTGAATATCAAAGTAAAAATTGGAGAAAACAACAATACTGGTATGTTAATGGTAAAAAGAACGAATATTCGTGTTCCATTGGGAAAAGTTTGCATTTGCAAACTTCGCCTTAGCGCACATGTGAAATATATCAAAGAAAGCAAATTGAAATTATGACAAATAATATTTGCAATAAAACAAATATTAGGTTAAATTTAGATACACTGGAATTAAAAAGGATAACTAGACCATTAAATTATGAAAATGGTTTTGAATGGACTGAAGATTTTGACGGTATACAAATAATTAATAATAAAAAACTATATTACAATTTTAAATTCATATGCGATAAAGGTGGAGCGCAAACTAGATCGTTAAGAGAAACTTATCACTTTATTAAAGCACAATTAGAATATTTGAATACAAATAAAAATTCTAACATTATTTTTATAAATATTTTAGATGGTGATGAATCTTATAGGAGACAAAAACAATTCCAATATTTAATTGATAAAAAAAAATATTTAGAAATAAAATCAAAAATATATTATGGTGATTTATATAATTTTCAAAATAATCATAAAAATTTTATATATTAACTTCTGGATTTTCCAATAAATATTCAACAATATTATATATTAATTTAAATGATATTCGCTTTCTAGGAATATCTGAACTTTCTCTATAATTTGTTAAAAATAATGAATTATATTTTTTTCTATATAAATTTAAAAAATTATTAAATCTATTTACTAATATTTTTTGTTCTTCAATATCTATTTCAGGTTCTATAATTAATGTTGCATATGAACGAGCTGTTAAATTCTTTGTATTATCTATAAATATTTTATCATCACTTACATATTTTAAACAAATTTTATTATTTGCATTATCATCAATACACTTTATTAATAAATTTGTATTTTTTTTATTTAAATTATTTTTAGTTAATCTAAATATTTTATATTCTTTTTTTAATGGTAAGTTATATATCTTACCTCCAAATGTATAATTATTTTTTTTAGATAAATTAATATTTATAATTAGCGGTATTGGAAAAATATATTTTTCCGATTTATCTTCGAATAAATCAACGTTTTCAGTCTTAATTTTATTATTTGGATATATATGAACTTCAATTTTATTTTCTAAATTATTTTCTAAATTATTTTTTTTATTTTCTAAATTATTTTTTTTATTTTCTAAATTATTTAAATTTTTTAATTGAAATTGAAAACTGCAAATTGTATAAGAAGTATCATCAAATACTTTTTCTTCAAAAATATTTATTATTATTATTTTATAAATTTCTAAAAATTGTTTTCTTAATTTTATATCTTGTCTTCTTATTGAACACCAAAAATTTAATGGCACTATTATTATACCTCCAATACATTTATTGTCTATTAAATTTTGTAAAAAACATTTGTATAAATCATTTTGTTTATATAAATTGTATATTGTTTTATCAGGATTTTTATTTTTAGCTAAATATGGTGGATTTGTAATAATAAATTTATTAGTATAATTAGGTGGATTAAGTAATGTATTTCTTTTAATAATATTTGAATTTTTAGGATCAATATCATATAATTCAATAGTATACTGATTTTTATTATTAATAAAATTTAATAAATCACAATTACCAGCAAATGGTTCAATTATATTTTTAATAGAAAAACCCATAATATTTTTTGGCACTTCTAAATTACTTAAAATATATTTATAATTTGTTGTATAAAATTGACCTAGTTCTTGTTTCACTTTTAATTTTTTTATTACTTTTTTATTTTTAAGAGAAATATATTTCTCTGTTTCGCCTTTGGCTGAAACTAATTTATTTTTCAATTTATTTTCAGACATTTTAGTTTATATAAATTTATATTACTAAAATTCAATTTAATAATATATAAACATTTCTGAAAATATTTATAATATTTTTAAAAAATTAAATAAAAATGTCGATAAGTAATTATGAATTATTAAAATTAGATAAATATATTAAAAATTATTTTGGAAAACCTGTAAATATTATTGAATATTTATTAGATAATAAAATATTTTTAAGTCTAAATAATTTAGAAAAAATTAATTTGTTATTAAAATTAAATGAAACGACAAAAATTCATAATAGTAATGATAAACTTAATAAACAATATATTATTGAGATATTTTTATATTATTTAGAGCATAATATTATAAATGATAATTATAAAGAATTATTAATATATTGTATAGAATTAAATGAACCAGTAGTATTAAATTATTATTTGGATTACATAAATAATAAAAAAATAGATATAGGTTTTTTAGAATTATTATTTGTATGTAGTAATAGAAAAAATATAAATAGTGAAATAATATCTACATTATTTAATTATAATTTTTTGGTAGATTATAGTAAAATAGAAAAATATATAACAAATAATGCAAATATATTTATATCAAATAATTATTTTAATAAATATGAAAGTAATTATATTAATTCAAATAATATATATTCAATAATAACATTTTCAGAAATATGTATGGATAATTATGATCCAATGTTTTTATATCCAAATAATAAAAATATTAGAATAAAAAAATATAGTAAATGTATTAATAATGATAAAGTAAAATTAAAAATATTTTATAGAAATATTATAAATACTTGTGAGATTATTCTTAGAAATAACAGAGTTGACATTTTTGAAGAATTATATAATATATTAGATTTAGAAAATGTAGAATATAATTATTTATTTAAAAATATATCAAATTATTTATTAGCATATACAGTTAGATATAGTTATGAAAATACTATTGATTATATTATTGTTAAATTATATAAATATATTAATATTGATGAATCACATATAAAAATCGCATCAAAATATAATAGAACTAATTATATTTTATATTTTTTAAATAGATATTTAAGTCCTCTTGAAACACATCAACAAACACATCAACAAAATTCATGTATTAATATAAATTCTTTTAATTTTCTAATTAATGATGCATATAATAATAATAATTTTGAATTATTTAATTATTTTATAAATGTAATAGATTATAAAAATATGATAAATTATTATTATAAAAATGAATCACATAGCATTATATCATTATTAACAACTCCTAAAATATTAAAAAAATATAGTATATTGCATATAATACTATATGATATTGCAATGTCAAATAAATTTATAGAAAATAAATTAAAATATTTAAAAGCATTATTAAAATCTAATTATAATTTAAAAAATTTATATAAAAATGAATTAATGATAATGTCATTAATAATAGTAATAGTATTAAATTATAATCCAAATAAAATTGAAAAAATAATAAATATATTTGGTAAAAATTTTATAAAAAAAAATGATAAAATAATTTGTAAAACAATAAATTATATTTATGTATATTTAATAAATTTTAAAGATTTAATATTAAATGAAGAAGACATAGAAAATTTAGATTATATGGTTGATGATAAATTTAAAAATCATAATATAAAAGAAATATTAGAATATGAATTAAGAAGAATTAAAAATATATTAAATCATAATGATATATATCGTAAAAATAAATTAAATATAAATGAAACTTGGTTAACAATAATGAATAATGCATTTGATATTGTATATATATTTATAAAAAATGGAAGCTCAATTTTAAAAACATCAAATGTATTTAAAAAAAATAAAATGAACTCTATATTAGTGAAAAATAATATATTAGAAATTTTTAAAAATATGGAAGAAATTAATATAAATTTATTTAATATTTATGGAAGAACAAAATTGACATTATTAGGTTATATAAGAGAGCATCCAAATTTTATAGAAGCACCAGAAAATATAAAAAAGTTTCAAAAAGATTTAATAAATAATTTATATTATTATCGAGAATTATTTTTTAATAATCCAAATTCATTATATGGAAAATTATATATTTATAAAAAAACAAAAGAATATAATTTAGAACAAAATGATGAATTAATGTCAGATGATGATATAGATAAATTATTTTTAATATATGATATAAAAACTTATGAAGACATTGTAAATTTATTTGGTATTTAAAATAATTATTTTATTTATTAAAAAAACTATTTTATTTAATTATAATTGTAAACATATATTGAAGGCTGAAAGCATTTATTTATCCAAGAGATAAATTGGAAAAATATATTTTTCCTCTACGCTTATATTTTTCCTCTACGCTTATTTATTT